>ERZ761609.412-NODE-412-length-51018-cov-802.417754_pt1 | contig 51018 bp, 50 predicted proteins | sample MGYA00511163_ERZ761609 | MGnify/ENA primary metagenome ERZ761609 (study PRJEB28899, sample SAMN02445070) | bioreactor sludge metagenome | biome: EBPR sludge | place: Australia: Brisbane, Thorneside Wastewater Treatment Plant | collected 2011-12-16 ... | reverse complement strand
CTTCGTGCTGCTGATCGCCTGAGCTTCCGTGCCTGCGTCTGCCGTCGGCTTACCCGTTCCGGGAAGACGGACGGTTCCTGCCGATGGCGTGTCGAGAATCTTTACACCGGTCCGCTGCGAGGGCTGGAGGACCGTCAGCAACCTGTTGTTGCAAAACGGGTATTCATTAATGGCATGAATCATGCTTCATGATCTCCGGGTGCCTGCAGATGGGCAGTGCCGGTTGCAGGAATGGTTGAGTACAGAGCGTCATCCGCTGAAGGAGTTGGCAACGATGAAGACAATGATCCGCGTGGCGATTGCTGCGCTTGCCCTGGGTGGAGCAGCAGCTGCCAACGCCGCCGTTTTCAGTGTTGGTGCGAGTGCCAACAGTTCGTCCGGAGGCGTCGGACTGAACACGGGGATAACCCTGAGCGCCAATCAGGTGTTTTCAGTGACGGCAGCCACTGACGATCTCTGGAGCGCCGGCCCATTGCCGCGCTGGTCCAATGCCGACGGGCTCGTCGCAAGTCTGTTCGCCACGGGCTCGGACGAGTCCGGGCAGCCGCTGAATACGCAGATCGGTGCTAACTTCGGGCTTTGGAACCAGAACTCGCTCAGCGCGCCGTATGGCGCTCTGGTTGGCGAGCTCGGGGGCACCTTCTTTCTTCTGGGCACCAGTTTCTCCGGTCCGGCACCCGCTGCCGGAACGCTGAGCCTCTACTACTGGGACAGCAATAGCGGCGACAACTCGGGCAGCATTGCGGCCGACGTTCGCGTCGGGAGTCAGGCCGTTCCGGAACCGATGGCACTCAGCCTGGCCGGCCTCGCTCTCTTCGCGCTGGGTTTCAGCCGCCGCAAGCGGATCTAGCGAACGACTCGCAAGGATCGTGCGAGCGAGAAGCCAGGATCTCAACCTCTTGCTGCACCAGCCCGCTTTGCCGGGCTGGCGGCGCTTCTGGGCGCGCTTGGTGCCTGCGGACTCGGCCGGCAAGACCGACAATCCGGGCGGTGCTCGGGGATGGGCCCCGGAGGCAAGGTCGACGCAGGGCGAGCCAAGGGGCCGGCTGGCAGACGCTGAACTCCCGGGGAAACCGCTCGGAGCGTTTGCCTGAACGATCGGCGAGGCTGCTGGCGGCGGGACCCGAGTCGCGGGCCAACGAAGAGCGGCATGGCAGCACCGATCAGGGGCTCTTGCTGCCTGGCTACTCGTTCCGTCGCTGCCGGCGCCCAGCCACCATGCCGACACCCACGGCCGTCGCGAGGAGCAGCAGGGACCCCGGTTCGGGCATCGTCATCAACTGCACTGCCCAGGAAGATCCCGCGCCCTGGGAAGAGTCGTGGTAGCCACTGCTGACGGCGGCAAAGCGATATTGCCCGGCGGCCAGCCGCAGGCTGTACTGGAAGGCCCCCGCAGTCGGCTCGGCCAGTGGATTCCAGACGCCGCTCCCGGCGGACTGCTCCAGAATCACGCTGGCGAGGTCGGTGGTGATGCCGGTGAACCCGTATGATTCGTCCGTGTTCAGGTGGAAGCGCAACTCCAGACGGTTTCCGGATTGTGCGTCGACCGCGGCGACGCCCTGATCTGCTGCGAAGGCAAAGAGGGTCACCGAAGCGCTTGCGGAAAAGCCGCCAGCGGGCAGATAGTCGATCGACTGATCGAGCTGGTACTGATAGTTGGCGATCCAGGAGCCGTCTCCGACTGCCCCGCTGCCGCTGTCACTGCCGGCCAGCCGCGGCTGCAGATCGGACGTCACGCTGCTGTACTGCCGCGAATCCGTCGCCGAGTTGACGCTCCCGACGAAGCCGATCTGGGTCGACACCTGCAACTGTGTCTGCCGCCCGTCGATGACGAGCGCAGCGGTCGCCGAGGTGCAGGCGATCGCCAGGGCAGGCGCAAACATCCAGAAGCGAAGGGTCTTCATCCTGCTCCTTTCGGAAGGGAACTCGTCGGCGGCAGTCGGGCGCGCGCGCGCCGTGTCGCCGAGCGCCTGATCCCATGCAGCGGGCGGCATCAAGCGCGTCGGCAATGGTAGCAGGTCCGGCGCGGGCCGACGGCGAAACCTGCGCCAGCGCGTCCCTGGGCGAATCGTTCCGTCCCGCGCGTCTTGCTCGGCGGCTGCCGCGACCGGGCCAGCGGCCCGATCGGGAATTGCGCGCCAGGCGTGTGCAGCAGCGAGCAGGAGACGCCGCCGACCCTTGGTGGTCTGGAGGGCGCGCGCAGTACGCGACGGACCGAGGTGCGGGCGATCGGGCGGGGTGGCTCGTGCCGCGTCGCCGTGGCCGGTTGTGCCGGTTGCCTGCATCCGGACGCCACCTGCGTGCGTATCAGTCTGTGCCGCGGCCACGCACCCGGCGTCGCCGTCAGCAAACAGACCAACCGGAGGATTCCAGCATGTCGTACACAGCCCCGACGAAAGCCGTCCCACTTGCCCCGCTCCTGCTCCTCGCGGCGCTGGCCCAGCCGGCGCAGGCGGCAACGACCCTGACGCTGCAGCCGGACGAAGCCGCCAGCCAGGATGTCTTCGTCTATGAGTTCGCGATTCCCGGCGCCTTCGGCATCGCCACCGCCGCGCGCGTGACCAACCTCGACAGCCAGACGCTGAACAACCTCAGCCCCCTGCCGGCGGTCCCCTTCGGCAACTTCCTCGGCAGCAGCAACACCGTGCCGCTGATCGGCGCGCAGGGCGAGAGCCGGGCGCACGATACGCGCTCGCTGCTGCGCTTCGATCCGGGCGGGTTGGGGATTGCGGCCGGGCAGGTGGTCAGCGCCAGCCTCAGGCTCTTCGCGCTGCCCGGTCTGCCGCCGTTCGACAATCCGACACCGGCGCAAGCGATCACCACCGATCTGCACCGCGTGACCGAGAGCTGGAGCGAGACCGGCGTCACTTGGGAGACGCAGCCGGCGGTATCCGGGCCAGTGACTTCGATGACGCAGGATGGCGTGAACCAGTGGGTTTCCTTCGACGTCACCGCGCTGGTTCGCGACTGGCTGGCCGATCCCGCCGGCAACTTCGGTGTCGAGCTGCGCCAGCCGGATATCGTCATCGCTGCTTCCGGCAAGCCGCTCGCCTCGCTCTACGCGTCGTCCGCGTGGGCCGACGCCGGGTTGCGGCCGATGCTCGAGATCTCGGCGATCCCCGAGCCGTCCACTGCAGCGCTGCTGGCGGGCGGTCTGGGGCTCTTTGGCTGGGTCGGACGGCGCCGGCAGCAGGCCTGAGTCGCCCTGCCGGCGGTCCCGGGTCGCCGTCGCGTCGACCCGGTCGGTCGCCGTGCGCTTGCCGGCTCGCCAGCTGCCGGCGGCAGCGAGGCGAAAATGAAACGGGCAGAGCCGAGGCTCTGCCCGCGTCCGGGAAATCTCAGGCGTTGCTGGCTGCAGGCCTACTGCTTGGCGGCCTTGATGTCGCCGTCGGCGCCGACGCCGAGCGTGTAGCCCATCGAGACGTGGTGGAAGCGGCCGATCGCGCGGTCGCTGTGGATGGCGACGCCGATCGGCGTCGCCTTGCCTTCGGCCAGCGTGCCGTTGAGTTTGCGCGTGAAGGTGACGGTGTAGACGTCCCCGGCCTTGCTCCCTTCGGCCTTGACGCCGGCGCTGCCGCCTTCCATGTTGCGCTTGTCGGTCACCGAGCCGTCAGCCGCCTTGGCGCCCTTGGCACTCTTCCACTGCATCAGCTCGTAGGCGCCGTCCTTGGTGTACTTGGTCTTCTTGTCGTCGGCGCCGGGCATCGTCCGCGCGTCGCCGTGGCAACTGGCCCAGCAACCGACCTGCGCGCCCTGGCTGACCTTGTCGTTGGCGAAGAGGATCGTCGCCTTGACTTCGTTCTCCTTGTCGGCCGGGTCGACGCCGCCGCCAGGTGCCTTGAACGTCAGTCGGACGTAGAGGTTCTCCTTGTCGTAGGCGGTCTGCACGGCGACCGGGAAATTCATCGTCTTCGGCGCGCCCTTGGGCTCCAGATCCTTGCCGGCGAGGCGCTTCATGTCGAAGTTGAGTCCGCCTTTCTCCTCATGGCAGCCGACGCAGCTCTCGCCCTTGTTGATGCCCGTCCGACCGCTGTGGTCCGATTTCTTCATGATCCATTCGATCGGCGTCACGCCGGCGTGAAACACCTGAATGTCGCGCTTGGGAACCTTGCTCCAGTCGGGAGCGGCAGCCTGCGCGAGCTGCGGACCTGAGGCCAGCAGGGCGCCGAAGAGGGCCAGGGAAACGCTCGTTCTTTTCATTTCAGACTCCACTCAAGTGTTGATGCGGTTGGTACGTGTCAGCGGCCAGGGGATGTCGATCGTTCGCCCATGGCCGCGCTGCGGGTTGGCGCCAGTCGCTCGCGACGTGCCTTACTCGTCGTCTTCCGGCATGTTCTGTGGTTTCGAGTGCGCGATTCCCTTGTGGCAATCGATGCAGGTGTTCTTGTCTTCCTGACCGATCTTGTGCATCTTGGAAGCGCGTGCCTTCTGCTTTTCGATGTCCATCGCCGAGAACGAGTGACAGTTGCGGCATTCGCGCGAATCGCCCGCCTTCATTCGGTTCCACTCGTTGGTCGCCAGTTCGAGCCGCTTCGCCTCGAACTTCTCGGGGGTCGAAATGGTGCCCATGACCTTGCCGTAGAGCTCCTTGCTGGCGGCGATCTTGCGCATCATCTTGTGCCCCCAGTCCTTCGGCACGTGGCAGTCGGAGCAGTAGGCGCGGACGCCGGTGCGGTTGCTGTAGTGAATGGTCTTCTTGTACTCCTGGTACACGTTGTCCTTCATCTCGTGACAGCCGATGCAGAACTCGAGTGTGTTGGTGGCTTCCATCGCCGTGTTGAAGCCGCCCCAGAAGAAGACGCCGGCAACGAAGCCGACCGACAGCAGCGCAAGCAGCGAGTACTTGGTACTGGGGCGTTTGAGGCGGGCCCAGAACCCTGAGCTGTCATCGGTCACGCTGCTACCTCCCTGTCATTGTCATGCCATCGGTCACCTGCCGAGGCTGCCCGAAGTCTAGCGGAAGGGGCAGCGGCGACGGTTTGATCTAGGTTAACAAATGCAGGAAAGGGCGGCCCTCGCCAGGGCCACCGGCGGCGGCTCAGGGCTGCAGCTGATCGATCACCAGGCGCAGCTTGCGGTTGCCCGGCTTGACGCCGTCGATGCGGCCGAACAGGTCGCCGGACGAGGTGCTGGCGTTGCCGGCGCGGGTGATGCGCGCCTCGACGCTGACGCTGGCGAAGTCGGAAATCTTGCGACCGCCGGCGAGCGCCATCGAGTCGTCGAGGCGAAAATTCAGTGGCAGGTCGGCGACCGTCGCGCGCATCGCCGCCAGCGGCATGCGCGGCCCTTCCTCGGCGCGGGCAAAGACGAAGAGGACATCGTCCGGCTTCGCCCTGCCGGCGAGCTTGCCGCTCAGCATCACCTCGCCGGCGAGCTCGCCGGTGCTGGCGGCAGTCGCCCCTGCCGGCGCGCCGCCACCGGCACGGGCGGTGGCGATCTCTCGCGCTTCGCCGATCGCCGCTTCGACCGTCTTTGCCTCGTCACTGCCCGGTTCGAGCTGCGCCAGCAGGCGCGACCAGTAATCGGCAGCGGCGGCGAAGTCCTGCCGTTCGCGTGCCGCCGCACCGGCCAGCAGCAGCGCCTGCGGCTCGTTCGGGTCGATCTTCAGCGCCCGCGCGATGAGTTCGCCCGCCTTGCCCTGCAGACTGCCGCCGTGCAGCTGGCTGAGCACTTCCGCGTAGTCGGCAAGCAGGCCGGCATCCTGGTCGACCAGCGTGCCGGCGCGGGCGTAGGCGTCGGCTGCCTCCGGGTAACGTTCGAGAACCTTGTATGAACGCGCCAGCATCACCCAGCCCTTGCTGTCGTCCGGGTTCTTCTGCAGTTTCTCGATCAGGCTGCCGATCATCGCGTCGATCTGCTCGGGGGCGATTCGTGCCTGCCGTTGCAGCGGGTCGAGGGCGCCCGGGTTGCCGAGCAGGGCGTAGCCGGCGGCGGCCGCCAGCGGGATGATCAGGAGCAGCAGCAGCGCCGTCCGGCGGCCGCCGACGCGCGTGGCCGGCGCTGCCGGCTGCGCTTCGACTTCGTCGAGCAGGCGGCGCTGCAGTTCGGCGCGTGCCTGCGCCACCTCCGCTTCGCCGAGCGTGCCCTCGTCACGCTCGCGGTCGAGTTCCGCGAGCTGGTCGCGGAAGACCGCCAGATTGGCTTCGCGCCGGTCGGCGCTGCCGGATGGCGGCGGTGCCCGCCACAGCGGTGGCAGCAGGATGGCCAGGGCGGCGGCAAGCAGCAGCGCCGCAACGATGATGAAGGCAGTCATGGTCGTCCTAGTCGTGACCGCCGCGGCGGCGACTCACGCGTTGCGTCCCGGCCGCTGGCGGGGAAGCGACCGCAGGTGATGGAATGGGCGACGATCGGCGCGCGGTTGCGTCGGCAGAAGTCATGGCCGCGGCGGCGCATCCTGGTCGTGCAGCAGGGCCTCGGCGCGCCGCGTCTCGTCGGCACTCAGCGGGCGCTGGTCGCCGAGCGCGCGCTCGCGTCGCCGCAGGTAGATGACCAGCGCGCCCAGGCCAGCGACGAACAGCAGGCCGGGGCCAAACCACAGCAGCAGCGTCGTCCCTTTCAGCGGTGGCCGGTAGCGGACGAAATCGCCGTAGCGGCTGACCATGAACTCCATGATTTCGGCGTCGCTGCGGCCGTCGTCGATCAGGTTGCGGATCTCGCGGCGCAGGTCGTTCGCCAGTTCCGCGTTCGAGCCGGAGAGCGATTCGTTCTGGCAGACCAGGCAGCGCAACTCGGAGGCGATGGCGACGAGGCGCTTCTCGGTTGCCTCGTCGGCTGCCAGTGGCGCTGCGTCACGGGCCAGCAGGCCGCTGCTGAAGATGCCCGTGACGGCAAGGAGAAGAGCGATCAGCCAGTGCCTCATCGGTTCAGCTCGGCCAGCAGCGGCAGGAGCTTGCCGGCAACGATGTCGGGCGTGAGCGGACCAGTGTGTTTCATGCGGATGATGCCGGCCTTGTCGATGACATAGGTTTCGGGGACGCCATAGACGCCGTAGTCGATACCGACGCGGCCGTCGATGTCGAGCACCGAGAGGGTGTAAGGATCGCCATGCCGGGCCAGCCAGCTGACCGCCCTGTCGATGACCATCCTTTTCTCGGTGGCGGCGTCGAGCTTGCTGCTGTCGATCGCGCCGTCGCCGCGCACTTCCTTGTAATTGAGGCCGACCAGCGGCACGCTCTGGTGCTTCGCCAGTTCGACGAGGACCGGGTGCTCCTGCCGGCAGGAGACGCACCACGAGGCCCAGACGTTGAGCAGCCAGACCTTGCCGAGCATTTCCTTTGGCGAGAACTGCTGTTCCGGTGCGTCCAGGCGCGTCAGCGCGAAGGCCGGCGCCGGTTTGCCGACCAGCGGCGAGGGCACGTCGCGCGGGTTCAGGTTGAGGCCGACGGCAAGCAGGACGACGAGGACGCCAAAGCCGATCAGCGGCCAGAGAAACCGGTTCATGCGCAATGATTCCTCAGGTGTTCGGCGCCAGCGGCACGGCAGCAGCCGATGGCTGCCCGGACGACACGCGCGCCTTGATGCGATAGCGGCGATCACTCATGGCGACCAGTCCGCCGATGGCCATCAGCACGCAGCCACCCCAGATCCAGTCGACGAACGGCTTGTGATAGACGCGCACCGCCCAGGCGGCGTCGGGTCGCGACTTGTCGATCGGCTCGCCGAGCGAGACATAGACATCACGCAGGAGGCCGGTATCGATCGCCGCCTCGGTCATCGGCATCGACGACGCGACGTAGAAGCGCTTCTCGGGGAACATCTTGCGCAGCGTGCGGCCGTCGCGGATCAGATCGACGTCACCGACCAGGGCGCGGTAGTTTGGCCCCTGTTCCTGACGGACGCCGTTGAAGCGGAAGACGTAGCCACCGACACTGACGGTTTCGCCGATGTCCATGCGGACATCCTTCTCGGTCTGGTAGCCGCCGACCATGGCGACGCCGACGATGAATACGGCGATGCCGATGTGGGCGAGGTGCATGCCGTAGAAGCTGCGCGGCTGCCGGACGAAGGCCTGCAGCGCTGACTGTCCGGCACGCGTCGACTGTACCCGCTGGCCAATGTTGAGCAGCGCGCTGCAGACGATCCACGCGGCCAGCAGCAGGCTGAGTGCGACCAGCGGCTTCCATTCACCGGCGAGGAAAGGTGCGCCGGCGCCGACCAGCGCTGCCGTCAGGAAGGCCCAGCGCAGCGTTCGCGCCAGTTCGCCGAGGCTCGCCTGCTTCCAGCGAACGAAGGGCGCGACGCCCATCAGGAACGCCGCCGGCAACATCAGCGGCACGAAGACGGCATCGAAGTAGGGCGGTCCGACGGAAAGCTTGCCGGCCCCAAGGGCGTCGATCAAGAGCGGGTAAAGCGTGCCGAGCAGAACCGAGGCGCAGGCGACGACGAGCAGCACGTTGTTCGTCAGCAGGAGTGATTCGCGCGAGAGCAGGGCGAAGCGGCCGCCGAGGCCGACCTTCGGTGCGCGCCAGGCGAACAGCGCCAGCGAGCTGCCGACGACGGCGACCAGGAAGACGAGGATGAAGATGCCGCGCCGCGGGTCGGTGGCAAAGGCGTGCACCGAGGTCAGGACGCCGGAGCGGACGAGGAAGGTGCCGAGCAGCGACAGCGAGAACGCCGAGATGGCCAGCAGCACCGTCCAGTTCTTGAAGCTGCCTCGCTTCTCGGTCACCGCCAGCGAATGCACCAGCGCCGTGCCGACGAGCCAGGGCATGAACGACGCGTTCTCGACCGGATCCCAGAACCACCAGCCACCCCAGCCGAGTTCGTAGTACGCCCACCAGGACCCGAGGGCGATTCCCAGCGTCAGGAACATCCACGCGGCCGTCGTCCACGGTCGCGACCAGCGTGCCCAGGCGGCATCGAGCTGGCCGGAGAGCAGCGCGGCGATGGCGAAGGCGAAGGCCACCGAGAAGCCGACGTAGCCCATGTAGAGCATCGGCGGATGAAAGATCAGTCCGGGATCCTGCAGCAGCGGGTTGAGGTCGCGCCCTTCCTCGGCACCCGGCAGCAGGCGCTCGAAGGGGTTCGAGGTGAGCAGGATGAAGAGCAGGAAGCCGGCATTGATCAGCCCGAGGACGCCGAGGACCCGCGCCACGATGTGGTCGGGCAACTGCCGCGACAGCAGCGCGACCGCCAGCGCCCACAGGACAAGCATCAGGACCCACAGCAGCAGCGATCCTTCGTGCCCGCCCCAGACGGCAGCGACCCGATACTGCAGCGGCAGCAGGGTATTCGAGTGCTGTGCGACGTAGAGCACCGAGAAATCGTTCTGCACGAAGGCGGCGGTCAGGCAGCCGAAGGCGAGCGCCAGCAGCAGCGCCTGGACGATCGCCGCCGGGCGGGCGAGGGCAATCCACTGCCGCTGCCCGGTGTGGGCGCCGAGCAGCGGCAGCGTGCCCTGGGTCAGGGTGACGCAGAGCGCGAGAATGAGGGCGAAGGTGCCGAGTTCCGGGATCATTGGCGGGTCATCCGAGTTACGGCCGGGTGGTGCGGGCGGCCGCTTCGGCCGCTGCCTTGTTTGCTGCCGCCCGCTCGTGCGCATCGCCGACCGCCTTGGCAGCTTCCGGCGGCATGTAGTTCTCGTCGTGCTTGGCGAGGACCTCGCTGGCGGTGAAGATTCCGTCGGCGGCGAGCTTGCCCTGCGCGACGACCCCCTTGCCTTCCTGGAAGAGGTCGGGAAGGATTCCCTTGTAGGCGACGGTCATGTCCTTCTCGGTATCGGTGACGACGAAGCGCAGCGTCACGCCGTCGGGCTGGCGCTGCAGCGAGCCCTCCTTGACCATGCCGCCGATGCGGAAGCTCTTGCCCTGCGGCGCCTCGCCGGCGGCCACCTGCGTCGGCGAGAAGAAGAAGACCAGATTGCTGCGGAAGGCGTTGAGCACCAGCGTTGCGGCGACGGCAAGAATCGCCAGGCCGCCGAGAATCAGCGCGATGCGTTTGTGACGAGGTTTCAATCGTTGCTCCCGTTTGCCATGCTCCGGCTGCCCGCGCCGGTTTGCCGGCGCTCCGAGGCTTCCGCCCGATGCTGCCGCCTGAGGCGGGCGATCAACCTCTTCCGACCCCGCAGCAGCAACATCGGTTCCGCCACCATCAGCAGCGCCATCACCAACAGCGATCCCCAGACGTAGGGGCCATGCCGGCCCATCGCCAGGAACTCGGCCAGACTGTTCCAGTGGATCATCCTATTCCCTCCCGGCCAGCAGCGCGCGCACCCAGTCGGTGTGCCGCTCGCGCTCGAGCATGATCACGCGCACGCGCATCAGTGCGACGGCGATGCTGTACATCCAGCAGGCGAGCGCGCACAGCAACATTCCCCAGAGCATCATCGCCGCCATGCTGGGCGCCCTGGTCAGGCTGACCGAAGCGCCCTGATGCAGCGTGTTCCACCACTGGACCGAAAAATAGATGATCGGGATATTGACCACTCCGACCAGTGCCAGGATCGCGCCCGCCTTGTCGGCGCGGCGCGGGTCGTCGATCGCCGCCTGCAGGGCGATGAAGCCGATGTACAGGAAGAGCAGGATCAGCTCGGAGGTCAGGCGGGCGTCCCAGACCCACCACGTGCCCCACATCGGCTTGCCCCAGAGTGCGCCGGTCCACAGCGAGAGAAAGGCGAAGAGGGCGCCGGTCGGTGCGAGCGCCGACGCCATCATTCCCGACAGGCGGGTATTGAAGGCGAGTCCGGTCGCCGCCCAGAAAGCCATCACCAGATAGATGAACATCGACATCCACGATGCCGGCACGTGCAGGAAGATGATGCGGTAGCCCTCGCCCTGCTGCGCGTCGGCCGGCGCCAGCAGGAAGCCGACGCCGAGGCCGGCGACGCCGAAGATCGCGGCGAGCCCCCAGAACCAGGGAATCATCCGGCCGGCGAGCGGGTAGAAGGTCTGCGGGCTGGCATACCTGAACCAGTTGATCAGTCTGTTGCTCATCTATTCCAGGGCTATCCTCAGAGCCGCGGCAGTTGGCCACGGCGCAAAAAACACGCCGCCAAGCGCCAGAGCGCCGAGCAGCGACAGGTGGGCCTGCGCTCCGACGCCGGTGACCGTCGCGTCGACGGCACCGGCGCCGAAGATCAGCACCGGGATGTACAGCGGCAGCACCAGCAGCGACAGCAACACGCCGCCGCCACGCACGCCGAGCGTCAGCGCGGCGCCGATGGCGCCGATCCCGGACAGCGCCGGCGTGCCGATCAGCAGCGACAGCGTCAGAACGGCCAGCGCATCGGTCGCCAGGTCGAACTGGATGCCGAGTACCGGCGCCAGCACGACCAGCGGCAGGCCGGCGACAAGCCAGTGTGCAATCACCTTGCCGAGGACGATCAGCGCCAGCGGTTCGGGAGCCAGAGCCAGTTGCTCGAGCGTTCCATCGCGATGATCGTCGGCGAACAGGCGCGGCAGCGACAGCATCGTCGCCAGCAGCGCGGCGACCCACAGGACGCCCGGCGCCAGTCGGCGCAACTGCTCCGGTTCCGGCCCGACGCCGAGCGGGAACAGGCTGACGACGATGATGAAGAAGAACATCGCCGCGACAATGTCGGCCTGCCGCCGCATCGCCAGTCGCAGGTCGCGGCCGATGACGGCACCGATCAATGATAGCATCAGCCCGCCCGCAATCGTTGCTGCGCTGTGTCATCGTCGTCGAGCGTCAGCTCGCGGACTCTGCCGGCGGGCACCGCGACCACCTGATGGGTGGTCAGGACAGCCAGCCCGCCGCGCTGCAGGTGAGCGCCGACGAGCCCGGCGACGAGTTCGATCGCCGCCTTGTCGAGCGCGACATAGGGTTCGTCGAGCACCCACAGCGGGCGCCTCTCGTTTACCAGTCGGGCGAGTGCGGCGCGTCGCTTCTGCCCTTGCGACAGGTAGCGGCAGGCCAGATCCTCGCGCCCCAGCAGCCCGACCAACTCGAGCGCGGCGAGGGCCGCGTCCTCGTCGAGTGGCTCCTGCGCCAGTCGCGCCGTCGACAGGATGTTCTCGAGCGGCGTCAGCTCCTCCTTGATCGCGTTCTGGTGACCGAGAAAGCACAGTTCGCTGCGGAATTCGTCGCCGAGTTGCGCGATCGGCCGGCCACGCCAGCGAATCTCGCCGCTGGCCGCCGGCGTCAGGCCGCACAGCATGCGCAGCAGGCTCGTCTTGCCGGAGCCGTTCCTGCCCTGCAGGGCGAGCATTTCACCACCCTCGAGACGGAAGCTGAGGTCGGCGAAGAGGCGGCGTTCGCCACGTACGCATTCCAGATTTGAGGCTTCGAGCATGCAGAAGGGGGTCCGGGGAAGGGTCGTTGCCGGCGAGGGCGTATTGTGAACGCGCGAGTGTAGCCTTGGATTGACCGAAATCAAAATGGATTCAATGGTCTCGAGTATTGTTTGCGAGTATTTTCCGGGAGCGCGGCCGTGGAACAGGGTTCGCTGGATCTGGCGCTGACGTGGGGCGGGAAGCAGATCTCTGCCGCCGCAGTCGCCTCGACGCGGCCGCAGGTGGCGCGCGTTCTGTGCGGCTTGCCGGCAGCACGGGTGGCTGACATCGTTCCCCGCCTGTTCGGCATCTGCCGCCAGGCGCAGACCACTGCTCAGCGGCGCTCGCGGACGAGCTGGCGGACTGGCTCGAGGAAGTCGAGCTGCCACCGCTGCTCGATGTCTGCACGGCATCGCCCGCCGTTGGCCTGGCGCGGGTCGATACGGCGCGTGGCAGTCTGCTGCATCGCGTCGAACTGGCGGAAGACAGGGTGCTGCAGTACCTGATCGTCGCGCCGACCGAATGGAACTTCCATCCGCGAGGTGCCTTCGTGCGCGAGATCAGCGGCTGTCCGGCGAGCAGCCGGCGCGCTGCGCGCTTCGCCGCCGACAGTCTGGCGCTGTCGCTGGACCCTTGCGTCGCCTTCGCCTGCAGGTTCGTCGATGCATGAGATGTCGCTCGCCGTCGGCATCCTCGAGCTCATCGAGGAGGCTGCCAGGGTGCAGAAGTTCCGGCGAGTACTGGCGGTGGAGGTGGAGATTGGCGAGCTTGCGGCGGTGGAGGCGGAGGCCATCAGCTTCTGTTTTTCCGCCGTCACCCGGGCGACGCTGGCCGAAGGAGCACGCCTGCAAATCGTGCATGTGGCGGGCCAGGGTTTATGCTTTAATTGTCATCAGACGGTGCTGCTCGCGGCGCTGTACGACCCCTGCCCCGCCTGCGGCGGTCACCCGGTTCAGGCAACCGGTGGCACCGAGATGCGGGTGACGGAGCTGGAGGTCGAATAACAACAGGAGACAGCATATGTGTACGACTTGTGGCTGTGGCGCGGGCCAGGTCCGCGTCGCCGGCGAGCCCGTTCCCGCGGCAGGCAGTACCGATGCGGTGGCGGCGCAGGACTCGCAGCAGGCAGGAAAATATCGGTTGGCAGGCGCGCCGGCGTCGACCGCCGGGGACCAGGGGAGCAGTGGCCGACGGGCTCGCTGGCATGCGCACGCGTCGCCCGATGCGCACCCGCACCCGCACCCGTTGGAGGACATGCATGCCGTTGGCGACGCCGCGGCGCCCGCTGTCGCCGCCGGCGAACACCGGCATCACGGCCATGACGACGGACACGCTGTGGCGACGGCGCCATCGCGACTCGTGCAGATCGAGCGCGACATTCTGGCCAGCAACGACGCCTATGCGGCGGCGAATCGCCGGCGCTTCGAGGAGCAGGGGATCTTCGCGCTCAACCTGGTTTCCAGTCCCGGCTCGGGCAAGACCTCGCTGCTCTGCCGCACGATCGAGCTGCTCAAGACAAGGTTGCCGCTTGCCGTCATCGAAGGCGACCAGCAGACCAGCCGCGACGCCGAGCGAATTCGCGCGACCGGGGTGCCGGCGTTGCAGATCAATACCGGCAAGGGCTGCCACCTCGACGCACACATGGTCGGCCATGCCCTGCAGACCCTGTCGCCGGTCGACGATTCGCTGCTGTTGATCGAGAACGTCGGCAATCTCGTCTGTCCGGCGGCTTTCGATCTCGGTGAGGCGCACAAGGTGGTGATCCTCTCCGTCACCGAGGGTGAGGACAAGCCGCTGAAGTACCCGCACATGTTTGCAGCGGCGTCGCTGATGCTGCTCAACAAGATCGATCTGCTGCCGTACCTGTCCTTTGACGTCGAGCAGGCGATCGCCCATGCCTGGCAGGTCAACCCGGGGCTGCGGGTGATCCAGCTCTCGGCGACCAGTGGCGAGGGCTTCGACGAGTGGCTGGCGTGGCTCGACGAGGGCTGCGCGACGGTGCCGGGGCGGAAGAGGACGACCATCGACGGTCTGCGCCGACCGATCGCCGAACTCGAGAGCCTGTTGTCCAGCGCGGCGAGGTGCTGACATGTCAGAGCCGATGGTTTGCCAGAACATCCGCGTCAGCGGTGTCGTTCAGGGAGTCGGTTTTCGTCCCTTCGTCTGGCGCTTGGCGAGGGAACTGGGCCTTGCCGGCTGGGTGCGCAACGATTCGCGTGGCGTCGAGATCGAAGTGCGGGGCGCGGCGGAACAGGTAAAGCGTCTCGTCGAGCGTCTGCAGCAGGAGGCGCCGCCGCTTGCCCGGATCAATTCGGTGGTGGCGCGCGAGACGGCACCGGCACGTTCCGGCGACGGCTTCGTCATCATCGACAGCCGCAGCGGCCGCGCGGCGACGATGATCGGCCATGACACCGCCGTCTGCCGCGACTGCCTGGCCGAGATGTTCGATCCCGCCAGCCGCCGCTGGCGGCATGCCTTCACCAACTGCACCAACTGTGGGCCGCGCTACACGATCAGCCGCGGCCTGCCCTACGACCGCTCGCGCACCAGCCTCAAGCCCTTCCCGATGTGCGCGCGCTGCCAGGGCGAGTACCGCCGTCCCGACGACAGGCGCTTTCATGCCGAGGCCAACTGCTGTCCGAAGTGCGGACCACAACTGTTTCTGCTAGACAGCGAGGGACACCGGCTCGCCGGCGATCCGGTCGCGATGACGCTGGACCTGCTGCGCGAGGGCCGGATCGTCGCCATCAAGGGCCTCGGCGGCTTTCATCTCGTCTGCGACGCGCGCAATGCCGTTGCCGTGTCGCTTCTGCGCGAACGCAAGCAGCGCGAGCAGAAGCCGTTCGTGGTGATGCTCGCCAACCCGGCCTCGGCGGCCTCCTTCGTCCAGATGGGCATCGGCGAGCCGGGTCTGCTGACGCTGCCGACCCGGCCAGCGATCCTGATCAGGAAGCGTAGCGGTTGCGACGCCGCGTTGCCGGGCGTCGCGCCCGGGCTGGCCTGGCTCGGCGTCATGCTGCCGTACACACCGCTGCACTTCCTGCTCTTCCACGAAGCGGCAAGGCGCCCGGCAGGGCTTGGCTGGCTCGAGCGGGCGCAGGACATGGCGCTGGTGATGACCAGTGCCAATCCCGGTGGCGAGCCGCTGGTGATCGGCAACAGCGAAGCTCTGCTGCGGCTCTACGGCATCGCCGATGCCTTCCTGATGCACGACCGCGACATCGTCACGCGTTGCGACGACAGCGTCGCGCGCATCACCAGCAACGGTCTGCAGTTCATCCGGCGCGCGCGCGGCTACACGCCGCGGGCGATCAAGCTGCCGCGTTCGGGACCGTCGGTGCTGGCGCTCGGGGGCTGGTTCAAGAACACCATCTGCGTCACCCGTGGCGATGAGGCGTTCGTCTCGCAGCATGTCGGCGACCTCGACAACGCCGCCGCCTGTGACTTCCTCGACGAGACCGTGGCGCAGATGATCCGGCTGCTCGGCGTCGAACCGACGATGGTCGCACACGATCTGCACCCGGATTTTCATTCGACGCGCTTTGCCGCCGAGTTTGCGCAGCAGCTGCGCCTGCCGTTGCTCGGCGTGCAGCACCACCACGCGCACGTCGCCGCCGTACTCGCCGAACACGGCATCGAGGGCAGCACGCTGGCGCTGTCGCTCGATGGCGTCGGCATGGGAACCGACGGTGCTGCCTGGGGCGGCGAGCTGCTGCAGGTCGATGGTGCCAGCTTCGAGCGCCTCGGGCATCTGCAGCCGCTGGCGCTGGCAGGAGGCGACCGTGCCGCCAGTGAGCCCTGGCGAATGGCGGCGGCAGCGCTGCATCGTCTTGGCCGCAACGCCGAGATCTGCGGGCGCTTTGCCGAGCAGCAGGCAGCGCAGGCGGTTGCGCAGATGCTCGCCGGCGACATCCATTGCCCGCCCACTTCGAGCATGGGCCGGATGTTCGATGCCGCGGCCGGTCTGCTCGGCATCAAGGCCGTAATGGCTTACGAGGGCCAGGCGGCGATGCTCCTCGAGAGCATGGCGCAGCGCTACGGCGACGTGCTGCCGCTCGATCAGTGCTGGACGATCAGCGAAGGCAGGCTCGATCTGCTGCCGCTGCTTGGCGTTCTGGCGGACGAGCGGGACGCCGAGCGTGGTGCGGCAGTATTTCATGCAACGCTGGCCGCTGCCCTTGCCGACTGGCTGCGCGTGCTGGCGCCCGAGGCGCGGATTGTGGTCGGCAGCGGCGGCTGCTTCCTCAACCAGGTGTTGATGCGCGGACTGCGTGCCCGGCTGGGAGCGAAGGGTATGCAGCTCATCGAAGCGCGCCAGGTCCCACCCAACGATGGTGGCCTGTCGGTCGGTCAGGCCTGGGTCGCCCTGCAGCACCTGGCGAGCCAGTAGGAGGACCGGCGCCGTGTGTCTCGCGCTGCCGTGTCGCATCGTCGAGCTGCTGCCCGGCGAGCAGGCGATGGTCGATGTCGCCGGCGTCGGCAGGCAGATCTCGCTGGCGCTCGTTGAGGAGGTCGCTGTCGGGGATTACGTGATCGTGCACGTCGGCTACGCGCTGACGCGACTCGATGCCGACGAAGCGCAAAGGACCCTGGCGCTGTTTGCCGAGCTGGGCCAGGCTGCCGTGCAGGAGACGAGAGCCCTGAGCGCCTGAGGGCTTTTCTGCAGGGAGATCGCGAAATGCCGCTGTCGCGCGCTGCTGGCGTCGCCAGATGAAGTTCATCGATGAATTCCGCGACCGGGAACTCGCCGGCGGCTTGGCGGCGGCGATCCGCCAGGCCGCGCGGCAGCAGCGCGACTATCACTTCATGGAGTTCTGCGGCGGCCACACGCATGCCATCGCCCGCTACGGCGTCAGCGACCTGCTGCCGGCGAACGTGCACATGATCCATGGCCCCGGCTGTCCGGTCTGCGTGCTGCCGATCGGTCGCATCGACATGGCGATCCGCCTGGCGGTCGACGCCGGCGTCATCCTCTGCAGCTACGGCGACCCGCTGCGCGTGCCGGCTTCCGGTGGCCTTTCGCTGTTGCGGGCGAAGGCCGCCCTGGGCGGCAGCGGCGACATCAGGATGGTCTATTCCGCCGCCGACGCGCTGCGCCTGGCGCGCGAGAACCCACAGCGGCAGGTGGTCTTCTTTGCCATCGGTTTCGAGACGACGACGCCGCCGACGGCCGTCGTCATCAGACAGGCACAGGCGCTCGGGCTGAAGAACTTCTCGGTTCTCTGCTGCCATGTGCTGACGCCGGCGGCGATCGCCAGCATCCTCGAGTCGCCGCGAGTGCGGCAGTGGGGCAGCGTCCGGATCGACGGCTTCATCGGCCCGGCACACGTGTCGACGATCATCGGCAGTCGGCCCTACGAGTTCTTTGCCGCCGAGTACCGCAAGCCGGTGGTCATCGCCGGCTTCGAACCGCTCGACGTGATGCAGGCGATCCTGATGCTGATTGGACAGGTCAACGCGGGCCGGGCGGTGGTCGAGAACGAGTTTGCCCGTGCCGTGACGCGCGACGGCAACCGCAAGGCGCAGCAGCTGGTTGCCGAGGTCTTCGAGTTGCGCCGCTCCTTCGCCTGGCGCGGCCTCGGCGAGCTGCCGTACAGCGCGCTGCGCATCCGCCGCGCGTTCGCCGACTTCGACGCCGAGCGGCGCTTTCCGGTCAGCTATCAGGCGGTGCCGGATCACCCCGCCTGCGAGTGCGGGGCGGTTCTGCGCGGCGCCAGGAGACCACAGGACTGCCGCATCTTCGGCAGCGTCTGCACGCCGGAGAACCCGGTCGGCTCGTGCATGGTGTCTTCGGAAGGAGCCTGTGCCGCACACTACTCCTTTGGCCGTTTCGCCGACGCGGCGGTGGCGCCGTGAGTCCGCTGCGCAAGGCTTATGCGCGACCGCTCGACCTGCGCCAGGGACGCGTCGAGATGGCGCACGGCAGCGGCGGTCGGGCGATGGCGCAACTGATCGACGAACTCTTCGCCAGCCGTCTTGGCAGCCCCTTTCCGGGGCAGGGCAACGACGCCGCCGTGTTGCCGGCGGCCGTCGGCAGGCTGGTCGTGTCCACCGACTCGCATGTCGTCTCGCCGCTGTTCTTCCCCGGCGGTGACATCGGTTGCCTGTCGGTGAACGGGACGATCAACGATGTCGCGGTGATGGGCGCGACGCCGCTCTATCTGGCCGCCAGCTTCATTCTCGAGGAGGGTTTCCCGCTCGCCGATCTGGCACGCATCGTCGATTCGATGGCGCAGGCAGCGACGGCCGCCGGTGTGCCGGTGGTGACCGGCGACACCAAGGTCGTGCAGCAGGGCAAGGGAGACGGCGTCTACATCACGACCACCGGCGTCGGCGTCGTCGCCGACGGCGACGACTGGTCGGGCGATCGTGCCCGCCCGGGCGACCGCATCATCGTCTCCGGCGGCATTGGCGAGCACGGCATGGCGATCATGGCGCAGCGCGAGAGCATCGGCTTTGCCACCGACATCGTCTCCGACACGGCGCCGCTGCATGGGTTGATCGCCGCCATGCGGGCCAGCGGTGCCGACATCCACGTCCTGCGCGACCCGACGCGCGGCGGCGTGGCGACGACACTGAACGAGATTGCCCGCCAGTCGCGAGTCGGCATGATGCTGCAGGAAAGCGCCCTGCCGCTGCAGCCGCAGGTGGCAGCGGCCTGCGAGTTCCTCGGCCTCGATCCGCTCTATGTCGCCAACGAGGGCAAGCTGCTGGCGATCGTCGCCGGTGACGACGCCGATCGCCTGCTGGCGGCGATGCACCAGCATCCGCTCGGGCAGCGCGCGGCACTGATCGGCAGTGTGCACCGCGATGCGCAGTGCTTCGTACAGATGAGCACGTGCCTCGGCGGGCGGCGGATCGTCGACTGGCTGAGCAGTGACCAGTTGCCGCGCATCTGCTGAACGGCAACCGGCGATGCGCATCCTGCTGCTCTGCCATGCTTTCAACAGCCTCAGCCAGCGCCTCTACTGCGAGCTGGCCGGGCGCGGTCACCAGTTGTCGGTCGAGTACGACGTCGCCGATTCGGTGACCGACGAGGCGGTGGCGCTGTTCCGTCCCGATCTGATCATTGCCCCTTACCTGCGGCGGGCGATTCCGGCAACGATCTGGCGCCAGCACTGCTGGCTCGTCGTCCATCCGGGAATCGTCGGCGACCGTGGTCCGTCGGCGCTCGACCGGGCGATCCAGTACGGCGAGCGTGCATGGGGCGTGACGGTGTTGCAGGCGACCGGCGAGATGGACGCCGGTCCGGTCTGGGCGTCCGAGGTCTTCCCGATGCGCGTTGCCAGGAAGTCGAGCATCTATCGCCACGAGGTCACTGAGGCGGCGACGCGGGCCGTCCTGCGCGCGGTGGCGTGCTTTGCTGGCGGCGACTTCGCGCCGACGCCGCTGGCACAGGTGGCGACGGCCTCGGGCAGCGGGCTGCGGCCGCTGCTGCGACAGGCCGAGCGCGTGATCGACTGGCAGCGCGACGACAGCGCCCGCGTTCTCGCCCGCCGCCTGCTGGGCGGCGCCGGCCCGCACCTGGCAGGATATCCGTTACGAGGAAGCGGCTGCCGCGGAGGGTGCCGTTGGCTTCCTGCATTTCGAGTTCTACAACGGTGCGATGAGCCGCCGCCAGTGCCGACGCCTGCTGGCCGCCTACGCCTGGGTGCGGCAGCGGCCGGTGCAGGTCATCGTCCTGATGGGCGGGCGCGACCACTGGTCGAACGGCATCCACCTGCAGCAGATCGAGGCCGCCGAATCGCCAGCCGACGAGTCGTCGGTCAACATCGACGCCATCGACGATCTTGCCGAGGCGATCATCCGTACCGACGACAAGCTGACGATCGCCGCCCTGCAGGGCAACTGCGCTGCCGGCGGCTGCTTCCTGGCGCGCGCCGCCGATCTCGTCTGGGCGCGCGCGGGCGTGGTGCTCAACCCGCATTCTCGCAACATGGGAAACCTTCATGGCTCGGAGTACTGGACGTACCTGCTGCCGGCACGGGTTGGTGCGGCGGCAGCAGCAGAGATCATGCCCCATCGGCTGCCGCTGAGCGCCAGCGCCGCCGTCACCGCCGGTCTGCTCGATGCCTGTCTGGCCGGCGATGCCGACGCGTTTCGCATCGACGTCGCGCGCCGCGCGCGCGAACTTGCGCTGGCACCCGATCTTGCCGACCGCCTGCGGGCCAAGCGGGCGCGCCGGCAGGCCGACGAGCTGCAACGGCCGCTGGCCAGTTACCGTGCCGCCGAACTAACGGAACTCGAGCGCAACTTCTACGGTTTCGACCCGAGTTACCACGTCGCCCTTCACCACTTCGTGCACAAGACGGCACACTCGTGGACACCGCGCCATCTGGCGATCCACCGCGGGCCTGGCTGGCAGGGTCGAGAGTGACCGGCAACCCAAAACCGCGCCTGCCGACCGTGCTCGTCGTCGATGACGAGCTGCGCTCGCAGGAAGCGCTGCGACGGACGCTTGACGAGGACTTCGAGGTGTTCACCGCGGCGAACGCCGAAGAGGCGCAACGCATCATGGAAAGCGAGTGGTGCAGATCATTGTCTGCGACCAGCGCATGCCCGGGACGAGCGGTGTCGAGTTCCTGCGACGGGTGCGCAGCCAATGGCCGGACACCCTGCGCATCATCCTTTCCGGTTACACCGACGCCGAGGACATCATCGCCGGCGTCAACGAAGCCGGCATCTACCAGTACCTGCTGAAGCCGTGGCAGCCTGAACAGCTGCTGCTGACGCTGCAGACCGCCGCCCGCGTTCACCGCCTGCAGCAGGAGAACCAGCGCCTGTCGCTCGAGTTGCGCACCGCCGAGCCGGTGCTGGCGCGGCGCGTCGATGGCAGGCAGGAGCGTGCCCGGCGCGAGTTCGCTCTCGACGGCCTGATCCGCGGTCCGCAGAGTCCGCTCAACGCCGTCTGCGATCTCGTCGAGCGCATCGCACCCTTCGATCTGTCGGTCCTGATCAGTGGTGAATCGGGGACCGGCAAGGAAATGCTCGCGCGTGCCATCCACTATCGCAGCCGACGTTCCGACAAGGCTTTCGTCGTCGAACACTGCGGTGCGTTGCCCGACCAGTTGCTCGAGGCCGAGCTCTTCGGCTACAAGCGCGGCGCCTTCAGCTGCGCCTATGAGGACCGCAGTGGCCGCTTTCAGCAGGCCGATGGCGGCACCATCTTTCTCGACGAGATTGGCGATACCAGCCCGGTCTTCCAGGTCAAGTTGCTGCGTGTGATGCAGGAGGGCGAGTTCCGCCCACTCGGCGCGGCGCGGCCGCAGTCGGTCGATGTGCGAGTCGTTGCCGCGACGCACCATGATCTCGAGGCCGAGGTTCGCGCCGGCACTTTCCGCGAGGACCTGTACTACCGGCTGGCAACCGTGACGCTGCGCGTGCCGCCACTGCGCGAGCGGGCGATGGACATTTCGCTGCTTGCCGGCAGCCTCCTCGATGCCAGTCAGAAGTTTCTCGGCAAGACCGCCACGGGCTTCAGCACCGAAGCCCTCGCTGCAAGCGGCCGGCTGCGGCGGCTGCACGCAGTCGCTGCTGGGCGGCGAGGGGCGTGCCGGCGGGCTGGCGCAACTCGCCGACAGTGGTATCGAGCTGTGCTCCCACCCCGGGCTGTCGGAGGCGAGCGGCAACGAGACGCTGCTGCTGCGCGCGGCCGCTGCCGGCCGGCTGCCGTTCGACCTGCTGTGGATCGAAGGCGCACTGCTGCGCGGCCCGAATGGCAGCGGCCGATTCCAGACGCTGGCTGGCCGGCCGCTGATCGACTGGGTGCGCGATCTCGCACTACGCGCTCGGCATGTGCTGGCGATCGGCACCTGCAGGGCTTACGGCGGGATCATCTCCGGCGGCGAGAACCGTAGCGACGCCTGCGGCCTGCAGTTCGACGGCGACCAGCAGGGCGGTCTGCTGGCGGCCGAGTACCGTTCCCTTTCGGGGTTGCCGGTGATCAACGTCGCCGGCTGTCCGACGCATCCCGGCTGGGTGGTGGACACGCTGCTCGCGCTGGCGCTCGACGCATTGGCGGCCACCGACCTCGACGTCTGGCAGCGACCGCGAAGATTGCCGGCATCCCGACCGGGTTGCCGGTCGACATGCCGAAAGCGTGGTTCGTCGCGCTGGCCGCTCTATCGAAGTCGGCGACGCCGAAGCGTGTGCGCGAGAATTCGCGCTCCGATCACCCGCTGATCGCGCCGGGGCTTCGAAAGAGCGGCGGGAAGTGAAGCCGTCAGCGCTCCGCCAGCCAAAGCAGCAGCGCATCGATCGCCAGCTTGCCGAGCCGGGCTTTGGGATCGTTGATGAGGACGACGACGATCCAGCGCTTGCCGTCCTGATCGAGAAGGTAGCCGGCAACTGCCCGTACGCCATCGAGGTAGCCGGTCTTCAGATGCGCCCTGCCGCCGGCGGCGCTGCCGTTGAGGCGCTTGCGCAGCGTGCCGTCCACGCCGGCAAGCGGCAGCGAGGAAATGAACTCCGGCATGACCGGGCTTTGCCAGGCGGCGCGCAGCAGTTGCGCCAGCGCATCGGCCGAGATCCGCTCGCTGCGCGACAACCCCGATCCGTTGTCGACAACCAGCTCGGGCATTTTCAGGCCCTTGGCCTGCAACCAGGAAGCGAGCTGCCGCCGCGCACCCTCGGCGCTTGCCGGTCGCTCGCCGTCGAGGCTGAGGAACAGCTGGCGGGCCATGACGTTGTTGCTGTACTTGTTGATCTCGCGAATGATCTCGCCGAGTGGCGGTGATTCCTGAACGGCGACGACGCTGGCCGCCGTGGGGGTCCGCCCGGCGCGCACGCGGCCGCTGAAGCTGCCGCCGAGTTCGTGCCAGAGGGCGCGGAAGAGTCCCTCAACCTGCGTATCGGCGGGCCATGGCATCAGATGCAGAGCCTTCTCGCCACAGCTTGCCGGAAAGCTGCCGCTGAGTTCGATCGTCTGGCCGCTGATGGCCGGCCTGATCTGTTCGCGCCAGTCGCCACAGGCTTCGCGCCCGAGGCTGAGACGGTTGCTGATGCGCAGCCCATCGCTTGGCGTTTCGGCGATCACCTTGACCACCTTGCGCGTCGGATCTGCCTGCAGCGTCAGACGGATGCTCGCGAGGTTGACCAGCAGCGCGTCGGGACCGGCATTGTAGGGGCGCAGCGGTTCGCCGTCGAACTTGCCCGGATCGTGCGCCGGGACGGCGAAAGCGCTGCGGTCGAGGACCACGTCGCCCCTGATCTCGCTGACACCGCGCAGACGAATCTGCCGCAGCAGCAGCCAGAACTGTTCAAGGCCGAGCCTGGGATCGCCACTGCCGCGCAGGTAGAGGTTGCCGTCCAGCCTGCCTTCGCTGGCGGTAGCCTCGGTGAGCGCCTCGGTGCGCCAGGTATGGGCCGGTCCGAGCAGTTCGAGGCCGGCATAGGTCGTCAGCAGCTTCATCACCGACGCAGGGTTCAGCGACTGGCGCGGATTGTGTGCGAGCAGCGGCGTTTCGCCATCGACCGCCTGCACGACGATGCCGACCGAGCGGGCGGGGATTCCCGCCTGTTCGAGTGCCCGGCTGACGCTGGCCGGCAGTTCGGCGGCTCGGACGATGGTCAGCCAGCTCGCCAGCAGGAGCAGGAACGCAGCGCGGATCATGGTGTTCGTCGTCCTGCCGACGGCCGGCTGCAGGCTCATCGGCGGCGGCTCAGGGCCGGCCGCCAGTCTTCCGTTCAGCCATGCTCCCATGGTGCGGGGTGACTGAGAAACTCGGCCAGCAACGGTTCCAGTTGTGCCAGCATCAGGTCGTTGCGGCCCGCCAGCCAAGCGCGCACGAGGTCGCTGTGGTGGCCGGGAACGGCCTGCACGACGAGTTGCTCGGCGACCGTGCCGTCGTTCATCCGCCCGAGCAGGTCGAGCAGGCCGGCGGCGCCCTGATGGTAGCGCTGCAGCCGCTTGGCCGGGAACAGTGGCGCGAAAAACTCGAGCGCGTAGCGCAGGCGTTTCAGCGCGACTCGCAGGGCATGCCTGGCTTCCGGGTTCGAGTCGCGGGTCTCGGCTGCGAGCGCGGCAACGCGCTTCGCGCGCTTGTTCAGCGAGCGGGGTGCAAAGGCCGTGATCGGGGGCTTGCGGCTCTCAGCGAGCGCGAGCGTTGCGGCAGTGAACTCGAGCAGCAGTCGCGAGTAGGTGTCCGCCTTGATCGCCGCCTGTGCCGCTTTGCGGCAGGCAGCCAAGTGGCTCCGAGCCTGCGACGACAGTCGCTGGACGTCGCTGTGATCGGGGAAGGCCTTGATGATCGGCGGCAGGATCTCGGTGATGAAAACGTCCCAGTTGCGCGTGTCACCGAGCTGACTGGCCAGTGTCCGCCAGCGCGGGTCGAAGTTGCTGACGTAGTCCTCGGGCAGCAACGGTCGCCACAGCCGGATCGCCGAGCGCAGGCGACGGATCGAGACGCGGGCCTGGTGGATGAACTCGGGTGCATCGGTTTCGCGCACGCCGCGCTCGTTGCCCTGCAGTTGGGACAGGCAGGAGAAGGCGGTGCTGCGGAAAACGCCAATGCTGCTCATCCCCATGGTCAGCGGTACCGGCCCCGCCTTGACCGGAACCAGTTTGTGGTCGCTCGCCAGGCGATAGCCGCGCTCCGCCTTGCTGGCGCCTTCTGGGTGCAGCGGCAGGTCGGCCTGCAGGGCGAGGGCAGCGACGAAGAGGTCGGCCACCTCTCCCTCGAGCAGTTCGAGCTCGACTTCGCAGATGCTTTCCTTGCGTTCGCCGGTGACGATCGTTCCGCGGTCGAGGGCGACCTCGATGCGGCTGCCCTCATGCGGCGTCAGCAACCACAGGCTGCGCGTGAAGTCGGTGGTGAATAGCGGCGCCAGATCAGGCGTGGCCTCTTCGAGAAAGCGTCGCAGCTTCGGGTTGTCCACGTGAGCGAAGTCGAAGGCGCCAGGCTCGCCGGGAACTTCCCATTCGCGGCGTTGCGCCAGGCCGCCTGGCGAGGGGGCATCACTCTTGACGGTGAGCAGCCATTCCTGGCCCTTCTGCCGGTAGCGGACGGCGAGGCGCTTGCGCTGCAGGCGCCGGTCGGGGGTGTCGTAGTAGGTGTTGACCAGCTTCTGTCGCAGCGGCTTGTTCTCGGCCAGCAGCGGGTGAGCCGGCAGCTGCCGTACGGCGGCTGCCGGCAGGCTGAGCTTGATCTCGGTTTCCAGTCCCATGTTTCGTTGTCTCCTCTTGGTTGCTATGGTTGTCGTCGGTCTCACTGATCGTAGATGCGCAGCTTCTCGACATCGGGGATGTGGATCTTTCGCCCCTCAACGACGATCAATCCCTTTTCCGAGAGTTCATGCAGGATGCGTGAAAAATGCTCCTGTGTCAGATTGAGGCGCGAGGCAATGACGCCCTTGTTGGTCGGCAGGGTGACGGTGATCGATCGCTCACGGTCGTTCGGGTACTCCCGCAGCAGATAGCCGATGATGCGTTGCCGGCCCGAGCGCAGCGAATAGGACTCGACATCGTTGATCAGATGGTGCAGGCGCATCGACAGTCCGGCAATCATCTTGCGTCCCAGTTTCGGGTCGTTGTCCAGCTCGTCGAGGATCGCCGACTTCGAGATGTGCAGCAGCAACGAGTCGGCGAGGGCCTGAGCATAGACCATGAACGGTTTGTCCATGAACATCACGGCTTCGCCGAAGGTCTGCCCCTGGCCAACGATGTCGACGACCTTCTCACCACCCTGCGGTGAGGTGAATGCCAGCTTGACCTGCCCGTAAACGATCAGGTAGAAGCCGGTGGGCGTGTCTCCCTTGTGGAACAGGATGTCGCCACGGGCGGCGGTGATTTCGCGCGAGCCACGGGCGAGGCGGGCAATCTCATCGGTTTCCAGTCCATCGAATAGCGGCACGTGCGCCAGCAGCGCTTCAATATTGATGCCGTGTTGGTGTGGATGCACGTGTTGTCTGATCAAGTCGGCCAGCGATGGATGGGGCGGCCGCTAATCTTCGCATGTGTCACCGCCTGGGGCAAGCTGCCGCTGGCCGATCAGCGTCCATGATCCGCGGCCCGTCGCTGCCGGCCGCCGGGCAGGCCCCGGCGCGGGCACTTTCGCTGACCACCGTTCAGCCGGGATTCAGCGGAAGAGGTCGGCCGCTGCCAGAGGTGGCGCCGCGGCGTCCCTGCGGGCGAGGATCGGTGGGCCATCGAGCGGCCAGTCGATGCCGACGTCCGGGTCGTTCCACTGCAGGTTCCGCTCGTGCTCCGGCGAGTAGTAGTCGGTTGTCTTGTAGAGGAAGTCGGCGCTTTCCGACAGCACCAGGAAGCCATGGGCGAAGCCGGGAGGAATCCACAGTTGTTTCTTGTTCTCGGCACTGAGCTGATGGCCAACCCAGCGGCCGAAGGTTGGCGAGCGCTGGCGCAGGTCGACCGCGACGTCGAAGACGGTGCCCTGCACGACCAGCACCAGCTTGCCCTGGGCTTTCGGCGGCAGCTGGTAGTGCAGTCCGCGCAGGACGTTCTTCGCGGATCGTGAATGGTTGTCCTGCACGAAGGAGAGGTCGAGTCCGCTTGCGCGGGCGAACGCGCGGGCATTGAAGCTCTCGAAGAAGTATCCACGTTGGTCGCCGAACACCTCTGGTTCGATGAGCAGGACTTCGGGGATGGCGGTGGCGGTGATGATCATCGGTAGACCTGCTCCTGTTTCTTGGCGGACTGTACTCCCGGGGCTGGCGAGCCTGCGCCAGATACTGCTTCGCCGACGCTGCGGGTGCTGGCGCGGGCTGCGGCGTGCCGGATCTCGCTGATCGGCGTCCCAGGGAGGCGCCTGCGGGCCGCAGATCGGTGGGCGAGGTCGCGGTTGGCAGAGTGGGTCGTCTGCTGTTGCCTGCAGGCTGCGAGCGCACAACGCGGGGCAGCGCCAGGGCTTGCGCGGGCATCGTTCAGGCGCCGAGGATCTGCTGCACGACGTGCTGTATGCCGGTCTGCCAGTGCGGCAGCTCGAGGCCGAAGGCTTCGCGGAGCTTGCGCGTGTCGAGACGGGAGTTGGCGGGGCGGCTGGCGGCGGTCGGGTACTCGGCGGTCGTGATCGCGCGGATCGCCGCCGGGCCAGCCTTCAACGGTCTGCCGAACTGGATCGCCGAGCCGACGACGAAGCGGGCGTAGTCGCACCAGTTGGTTTCTCCAGCAGCGACACAATGGTAGGTTCCGTAAGGGAAGGCTTCGCGGGCCACCTGCCGTTGCCGTTGGCGAACGAGGTGGGCGGTGATGTCTGCGAGTAGCGCCGCTGAAGTCGGGGCGCCCCACTGGTCGGCGACGACGCTCAGGCTATCGCGCTCGCTGGCCAGACGGAGCATGGTTCTGGCGAAGTTGGCGCCGTGTGTGCCGGCAACCCAGCCGGTACGCAGAATCAGGTGGTGGTGGGTGGCATTCAGCAGGGCGAGTTCACCCTCGCGCTTGCTTTCACCGTAGGCGCTGCGCGGCCTGGTCGCATCGGACTCGTCGTAAGCCCCATGCTTCGTCCCGTCGAAGACGTAGTCGGTCGAGTAATGGACGACGAAGGCACCGAGTCGCGCTGCTTCCTCGCCGAGAATTCGCGGTGCCGTCGCGTTGATTGCGAAAGCCAGTTCGCGTTCGGTCTCGGCCCTGTCGACCGCGGTATAGGCTGCCGGGTTGACGATGATCGCCGGCCGGACCGAACGGACCAGCCGGCGGATCTCCTGCGGCCTGGCGAAATCGCATTCTGCGTGGCCCACGGCGACGATCTCGGCAAGCGGAGCCAGGGCTCTCCGGAGTTCGAAGCCGACCTGGCCGTTCCTGCCGGTGAGCAGGATTCTCAAAACGGGCTCCCGCGCGCCGCGCGAGGACCGGGCTCGTGGCGCACGCTTCGGGTCAGCGGCAGCACGGAGAAGGAGTCGGACAGTCGCCCGGGACCGGAAGGCGAAAACCAGCACCTCATGAGCCTAGATCCTGAAGACCTTCATGACCTCATGAGCGAGGTTGTTGATCAGCTTCACGGCGATCCGCTCCGACCTCGGCCTGGCGGACGGTCGCGAGGTGTCGCTGTTCGGGCCGGCCCGGGCCTCGCCGGGCTCGACTTCAGCCGGCAGCGTCGCTTTCACCGCGCTGCAGGGGTCATTGGCAACGACGAGACGGGCATGGCGGACGAAGAAGATCTCCTGGTTGTAAGCCGGCATGCGTCGCGAAGGCATTGACGCCGTTCACCCGGGAGGGGTATGCCGGCAACGTGCAGGCAGCCACCCGGCGGCACGAGAGTGTACCCCAACCTCCGGCATGATCCCAAGCAGAATTGTGGCGACAGCACGCGTGACCTCGAACGCTGTTACCTCTCGGCCCCTGATCGTTTCCCCAGCCACAGAAAAGCAAAAAGGCCAATCCGAAGATTGGCCTTTTTGCTTGGTTCCATTGGCACGCCCGGAGCGATTCGAACGCCCGACCCCTTGGTTCGTAGCCAAGTACTCTATCCAGCTGAGCTACGGGCGCCTTGCCTTGTTTGAGGGCGGGATTATACCGGCCCGATTCAAGCTGCTCAAGTACTATTTGCAGTGCTGCCGCAATGCTCCGCTGGTGCAGGGGGCCAGCCTGGTGCAGGCGTCAGGGTGTCGTTGCGCCGTGCGGCGCAGCGCTGGCGGCTGGCTGCTTGGGCTCGGATTCTTCGAACAGGACGAGTGATTCTCCTTCGTCCATCGGCTCTACCGTCCCGCCTTCCTTAACCTTGGCGACGATCTCCGCCGGGTTGCCGCCGAGCAGGCGATACTGCTCGCGCAGGGTCTTGGCGTCCGGATTGTATTCCAGCCCGGTCTTGACCAGTTGCTTTGCCTCGGCCTTCTGTCCCGACCGCATCAGGAACTCGGCCCAGTGCGAATAGGCGGGCCAGTAGTCAGGCTTGAGCGCCCTGGCTTCGGCGAAGGCCTTGTTCGCTTCCTGTGGGCGTTCGCGACGCAGTTCGATCTCGCCGATCCCGACGTAGATCTCCGGCAGCAGGATGAAATCGCGGCTGCCGTTCTTGACGACATACCAGTAGTCGCCCACCACGGTGCCGAGTAAGTGCTTCTTTTGCTGTTCGGTGGTGGTGCTGCGCATCGCTCGCTGCAGGTTCATCTTGCCCCAGCAATAGTGGTGCAGATGCCAGAAGGTCGGGCCCATGATGGCGACCCAGCGCTTGGCTTCGGCGGAAGGGGCGTCGGGCGTTCCGCTTCTGCCCCAGCTTTGCGTGTAGGGGCAGTAGCGTGGGGCTGCGGCCAGCTCAGCAGCCGTCATGTTCTGCACCTGGCCGCTGGCGAGGCCGGTCAGGGCCCACAGGCCGACAACGCAGGCAAGGCGCAAGAGCAGACGGTCAGGGAGGTGGCTTGATCGGTTGGCATCGCTGAACATGTTCGGCTCTCCTGTTGTCCGGTGGAGGGGGAGGTCGCGGTCAGCGCCGGTCGCATCTGCGAAGCGCTTTCCGTTCCGGCTCGCGTCATCCTGGCTGCCGCTGGGGCCGGCGGTTCTGCCAGCGACCTCTTGCAGCTCCTTCGGCGTGATCCGGCGCACTCGCCATTCTAGCGGCACTCCACTGAAGATGGCAGCCTGCGCACCGGCGCCCAGCCGAACCCCGCTACTAGAGAGGTGGCCGTCAGGCAAGAGCGTTGGTCGCTTCGTGGATGATCCGTGCCTGCTCGTCCTCGAGACCAAGCCAGAGGGGCATGCGAACCAACCGTTCGGACAGGGAATCGGTATGGCTCATGCTGCCGCAGACGCGCCCGAGCTTCTGGCCCATTGGCGCGCTGTGCAACGGGACGTAGTGAAACACGGCGCCGATGTCGTGCGCCCGCATCTGTTCGATGAAGCGGGTTCGTCGTTCGAGGTCCGGCAGCAGCAGGTAATACATGTGCGCATTGTGTGCGCAGTCACGCGGAACGAGCGGCCGCCTGCAGGCGCCGTTCTCCTCGACCCGTCGGAACCACTGATGGTAGGTCGACCAGAGGGCGAGCCGGCGCCTGTTGATCGCGTCGGCTTCCTCCATCTGTGCCCAGAGGAAGGCGGCGATGATCTCACCGGGAAGATACGAAGAGCCGATGTCGACCCAGGTGTACTTGTCGACCTGCCCGCGAAAGAACTGGCTGCGGTTGGTTCCCTTCTCGCGAACGATCTCCGCTCTGTTCACCAGACTGGCATCGTTGATCAGCAGTGCCCCGCCCTCACCCGAGATGATGTTCTTCGTTTCGTGAAACGACAACGCTGCCAGGTGACCGATGCTGCCCAGTGGTCTGCCCTTGTAGGTGGACATGATTCCCTGCGCCGCATCCTCGATGACCAGCAAGCCGTAGCGTCGGGCGATGTCCATGATGCTGTCCATCTCGCAGGCGACGCCGGCGTAGTGCACGGGCACGATGGCCCTGGTGCGCGGCGTGATGGCTTCCTCGATCCGTGTTTCGTCGATGTTGAGCGTGTCGTCCCGGATGTCGACGAAGACCGGAACAGCGCCACGTAGGGCGAAGGCGTTGGCGGTCGAGACGAAGGTGTAGGAGGGCATGATCACCTCGTCACCCTCCTGGATGTCAGCCAGGATTGCCGCCATCTCCAGCGCTGCGGTGCAGGAGTGGGTGAGCAGGGCCTTGCGGCAGCCGATGCGGCTCTCCAGCCAGTTGCTGCAGTGCCTGGTGAAGTGGCCGTCGCCGGCGAGGTGTCCGGCGGCGTGTGCCTGTGAGATGTACCAGAGTTCCTTGCCGGTCATGTACGGCTTGTTGAACGGGATCATTGACGTCGGTCCAGAAGAGAAGCCGGTGCGCAAGCACCGAAGGGGGGCGCCGGCTGGCCGGAAGGCTTGCGGCAAGAGGATTGGCGAGCCCTGGGCAGCAGGGCGGTGCGCAGCGGCAGTGTGCCCTGGAGCATCTGCCCTGGGTGGGCTTCAGGCGGGCGACGCACGGCGGCCTCCATGGCGAGGGTCTGCCGAGGCAGTCAGTGCGCGCGACCGACTCGTGCATCGCAGGGCAGGCCCGGCTTTGTGCCGACGCGCAAGGTGAGGCGCGACGGCGGTGCGTCGTGGATGGCAACGAATGGTCGGGCACCGGCCACCAGTTGCACGGGCTCGACGCGTCCCGCCGGCAGGCTGACCAGTCCTGGTACCCAGTGGTAGCGCAGGATCAACGGCGAACCCGAGACGTCGGCAAGCTCCAGCCGATTGATGCAGCGATCGACGATGCGCGCCTGTCCGCGGACCACGAAGCCTGGGCTCGAGGTTCTGCCGTAGGCCACCACCGGTCCGAGCACGGCCAGTTCCTGCACTCCCGGCAGGGCGGACATCGCCGCGCGGCAACCCTGACTGTGGCACAGCATCCAGCGCACGTTGAAGGCATCGAGCATGTCCGTCATCGCCTGCGGCGAATGTCTGTCATGGGCCGAACCAAAGACGTACCTGTCCCAGGCGCTGGCGAAATCGGTGAAAGGATAGGGACCACCGATGAACTCGCGGTCGCTCGCCAGGGCGTACAAGCCAGCCTGGTGGCCACGATCGTGCACCCGGCCAAGTGAATTCTCGAACAACACCCGCGCCGACCGGTCGGTATGCTGGCGCAGGAAGGCGATGATCTCGCGCGACAGCTCGCCGCTTCCCCTGGCTTCGGGCGGCGCCACCGCGTAACGAGGGGCGTCGGCTGGCGCGAAGATCTCGTGCCAGCCCTCGTACACGAAGAACAGCACCAACACGCCGATGGCAGCCAGTGGGCCGCCACGCAGCCATCGCCCCGTTCCCCGGCTCGACGACCACTGCACCGCCGCTGCCTGCACGCCGGCGGCCGCCGGCACCAGCAGACACAACCAGGCCAGAGCGCTGAACCTGTTTGGTTGCAGGGCTGCCAGTGGTTGCAGCAGGGCGCCCAGCGATGCCCAGAGCAGCAGCAGGACAGACGCGGCGACGAGCGCCAGCAGGGCGCGTCGCTGCGGTCCCTTGCAGAATGCGATGCAGAGCGCGGCGCCGAGCAGGAGTCCGCCATAAAGACGCGATCCGCCGGCGGCAGTGGTGGCCGTGCCCAGCAGTTCACGCAGGGGCAGCGCGGGATCGACAACACGCTGATAGGGGTTCGCCACGGTGACGAAGCTGGGTGCCGAGAGCGATTCGACGAGCCAGAAGGCATTCAGGGCGAGCATGCCGAGCAGCAGTGTGCTCGCTACTGCCAGCGTGCGCGCGGGCTTTCCTGTCGCCTCGGAATCGACGATCAGCAGCGGCAGCGCGACCAGCGCAGCCGCGACGGCGAACAGCGGATGCAGCAGGAGGCCGAGGGCTGCCAGCAGTGTCAACAGGACGACGGGGCCGGCCGCAGGGCGTGCGCAGGTTCTCGCCGCCGCCACGGCAAAGGGAATGCAGGCATGGGCGGCGAGGATGTAGGCGACCATCCCGGCCGTGTGATACCAACGAATCGCGCCGGTCCACCAGCAAAGCACAGCGAGAATCGCAGCCAGGGCGGCGACGCTCGCCGGCAGGCGAAGCAGGTGGCACGTCAGCACCAGCAGCGCGGGAGCCAGCACGCCACTCCAGAAACTGAACTGCTTGTAGATCGTGCCGACCGACTCGGGCGAGCCGATCATGCAGGCAAGCAGCGCCGGGAGCTTGGCACTTGCGTTGAAGGTCACGCCACCGAGGTGACCGGCAGCGAAGAAGAGATCATAGCCCGTCACCTGTCCTTCTGCGCAGAGCTGCCGCGCGACCTCGATCTGATACTGGTGGAATGGGGCGTCGATGTAAGTCAGCGTGGTGGCATCGAAAAGAGCCGGGAAAGGGAAGAAAGCCGCCTGCAGCGCGAACTGCAGGAGCAGCGTCGTGGCGATCACCGCGAGCGTTGCCGTCGCCCGTTCACCTGCCGCAGCCGTCGCCGCCGGTGGGTTCACCCACGCTCTCCCGGCGCGTCGCCACGCACCAGTCGTTCGATGAAGAAGAGGGGGCGGCGCTTGGTCTCGATGAAGATCTTGGCCAGGTACTCGCCGATGATCCCCAGGGAGAGCAACTGCACGCCGGAGATCAGGAACAGCGGAATGACGATCGACGCCCAGCCGGGTACGGCATGCTCCGAGAACAGGCGGATGAAGAGCGCCCAGACGCCCATACCGACGCTCAGTACCGAGACCGTGACGCCGAGGGCTGTGATGGCGCGCAGAGGAAGTGCCGAGAACGAGGTGATGCCCTGCCACGCCAGTGCCAGCATCTTGCCGAGCGGGTACTTGGACTCGCCGGCATAGCGCTCGGCTCGCTCATAGGTGACGGTGGTCGTCGGGAAACCGAGTTGCGGGATCAGGCCGCGGAGAAAAAGGTTCGATTCAGGGAACTCCCGTAGCGCCTCGACGGCACGCCGGCTCATGAGGCGGTAGTCCGCATGATTGAACACCACCTCCACACCGAGACGCTGCAGCAACCGGTAGTAGCCCTCGGCGCTGAGACGCTTGAAAAAGGTGTCGGTGTCGCGCGAACTGCGCACACCGTAGACGATGTCATGACCACGCGAAAACTTGTCGAGCATTTTCGGGATGACGTTGAGGTCGTCCTGCAAGTCCGCGTCCACACTCACCAGGATCTCGCCCTGGGCGGTGAGGAGCCCGGCGAGCAGAGCGATCTGGTGCCCCCGGTTGCGCGACAGCTTGATGCCGCAAACCCGCGAGTCCGGCTGCCCGGCGGCAAGATCGATCAGCTGCCACGTACGGTCGCGGCTGCCGTCGTCGATGAACCACACTCGGCTCGCCTCGTCGATCTGTCCGCATTGCACCAGGTCGTGCAACAGCTGGCAAAGGCGCCGGGTTGTTTCGGGAAGGACTTCCTGCTCGTTGTAGCAGGGCACCACGATCGCCAAGGTGGGCGGGCGCGAAGGCGGGAGCGGTGCCTGCGTACGCGGATCAGTGGTCGGGGTGACGGAAGACGACATAGCGGTTTACCAGATAGAAGGAGACGGTGTAACTTGCCATCGCCACAGCCTGTGCCGCAGCGCCAGGAAGTCCGAGCAGGGTGAGCGAGCCATGCAGCACGGCGGCGTTGATGCCGTAGCAACTCAGTGCCGCGATCACGTAACGGGGCAGGCTGTCCGAATGCGAGCGCTTGCTCTGAAACACGAAACGACGACTGAGCACATAGCTGACGGCCCAGCCGACCAGATAACCACCAGCATTCGCCGCCAGGGGGCTGAGCCCGGCACCATACTGCAGGAGCAGGATCACGCTGTAGCCGGCAATCGTATTCACCACGCCAACCATCAGAAAGCGCGCGAACTTCTGGCTCTCGGACAGTGCGGCAGCGGCTTCGCCGGATGCCGGGGCCTGCGTGCAGGCCGTATGTGGTTGTCGAGGTCCTGCGGTGTTCATCGCGCCGTCTTTCCGGCCTCGCCGCAGGCGGGCGCGTGCGCGATGAAGTCGAGCCTCCTGGCAGTCATGTACGGCTCGTCGAACGGGATCATTGACATGCCCCCCCGGAAGAGAAGTAGGTGCGCCCAAAGCACAAAGGGGGATGTCGCCTGATCGCCGGGTACATGGCGCGACAATCAGCGCGTCATGATCACGAGGCCGGTGACCACCAGCAACGTACCGACGATCCGCTGCAGTGACAGCGCTTCATGGAGAAAGAGTACCGAGAACGCCATGACGATGAGGAAAGCCAGGCTCATGAAGGGGTAGGCGTAGTTCAGGTCGAGGCGCGTCATGGCTGCCATCCACGCCAGCGAGGCGAGGAACGCGGACGCCAGACCGGTCATGATCCACGGGTTGAGAAACTGCAGCAGAAGAAACTGCAACTTGCTGAACGTGCCTTCGGGCAGGGGTCCGACGTCGCTCATCTGCCACTTGAGAACGAGTTGACCGTACACGGTGAACAGCAGGGTGAGTGCAATGTACACGTGTCCGGCGATGTCAAATCGCGCCTGCATCTGGGTTACTCCTCGTCAAAATGGGCCAAACCTTGCTCTTGCTCTTGCTCTTGCTCTTGCTCTTGCTCTTGCTCTTGCCGGAAAGCCTTGGCCGGGAGGCTGACCGGGGATCTGGTACAGTCCGCGTCTGCCAGCGCCAGAGCGCGCGCACCTCGTCGTCCGGCTTCGACGGCGGCTTGTGCGCAGCGGTATCCCGACCACGTACACCCTGTCCGGTATTGCGGCAGCCGATAGTGACCAATTCATCGGTCATGCATGGACTCCGGTTCCTGAGGTTCCATTTTCACGTTGCCGCCGCTACGAGCGGTCGCCAGCAGGCACTCCGGCGTGATGCCGAAGATCGTCGCCGGCAGGGGGTGCGCCAGCGCATCGAGCCGACTTGCCACCTTCTGCCCGATGGCAGTGGGCAGGACTGCCGCCGCGGAGCTGAGGCTACCGACAAGCCGTGACCCGAGGCCCATGCCGGTCGGCTGCAGTTCGCCAAGACGGACCCAGCAGCTGGGCAGGCCATCGAGGCTCGAGTACGGGCCCTGCTTGCCCCAGCCCGCTGTCTGGCGATCGAATATCGCGTAGGCGGCAAAGCCCTCTGTACCCCTGCTGAGGGGCATGCCCGGGGTGCCGGCAGCGAGCAACTGAATATCGTGTATTCGCGGCACTTCGGCAGGTGACGTCGCGAACAGTCGGGCGTAGTTGCCGGTGCGGGTGGCGTTGGTCATGCCATACACGGCGGCCCCCGGGTGCTCGCTGGCAAAGCGGAGCGCCGCCTTGCTGTTGGCCACGAAGGACTGGATGACCTGTTGCTCAAGTGCGGTGCCGATGACGCCGAGAGGGATGATCACGGCCACGGCGACGATGATCGACAGGCGGCGGCCGAGCCGCGACAGCGCGTAGCCTGCGAGCAGTGCCAGCGGGGCGAGGAACACGATCGCGTAATTGACCTGCTTGGTGATCAGCAGCAGCGGCTTGAACGACACGATGAAGAGGCTGAAAGCGCCGATCAGTCCGAGGCACCAGATCGCAACACGGGTCAGACCGTCGTCGTGCCGCTGTCGCGTCAACCAGAGGACGAGGCCAGCGGCGGCCAGCGGCCCGAGGAGCCAAGTGTGCTTGACATCGAGCAGGAGGAGGCGCAGGTAGAACCCTGGATCGGTGTCAGGGCTGATTTTCTGCACATATTCGGCGGCACCGGAAGTCGTCATGCGCCAGAGCTTCCAGAAGTCGTCCTCCATGACGAGGAAGACCAGTCCGTTGAGCGCCAGCATTGCCAGGAAGCCAGTCGCCATGAGCAGCCACTTGCTGTGCAGTCGTCTTTCCCGGACCAGGTAGAGGGCAAAGACGAGGACGTAAACGAGCGCCACCGAACTCTTGATCCACCAGACGAAGCCCGCCGCCAGACCGGCGCAGAGGTAGTACTCACGCCGGCCCGTGCGATCACCCTCGAACAGGGTGAAGAAGCTCAGGGTGACAAAGAAGGCAAGCGGTGCGTCGGCCATCAGGCGGCCGGCATAGTGGGCGTGCAGCGGGGTGAAGGCGAGCACGAGTCCCGCCAGGACGGCGACCCGCTCGCCCCAGAACCGCCTGGCGATAAGGTAGACGAGGGCGATCTCGCCGAGTGAGCAGAGCAGTGACCAGAGGTTGGCGACGAACTCGCTACGGCCAAACAGCCACACCAGGAAGCCGACCGGCAGGCTGATTCCCAGGCGAACGGCGCCGATGTAGTCGGAGCGTGCCCAGTGTCCTTGCGCAATCTTGAGTGCCTGCTCGGTATAGGTCACCTCGTCGGACCCGAAGCAGCCGGTGAAGAATGCCAAGCGAAGTGCCAGAGCAGCGAGGAGCAGTGCGGCAAGCGACCAGACCGGGCCACTGTGCGCTCCCGCCTCGTTCGTCGCAGGCTGAAAGCCGGGCTGGACCGCGAGGATTCCGGTCTGCCGCTCGCCGATCATCGCGTCGGCACCTGGTAGCCGGCAAACAGGCGCTCCAGGTTACGGTACATGATGTTCTCGATGCGGTGCGCTTCGATCCCCTGGCTGAGCATCGCGAAACGCTCGAGGATCCTTGCCGGCGGGTACTCGGGAAAGTCGGAACCGATGGTGATCAACTGGTCCGTTGTCGAAAACAGGTAGCGCATGTCTTCGTCGAGGCGGCTGCCGGCATAACGCATCAGGGTGAAGGAGAAATCAAGCATCAGGTTGGGGTTGGCGCGAACGATCTCGAACAGGTCGAGCATCGACGGGCCGGCGGCGTGCAGCAGCAGGATGCGCGTGTCCGGGCAGGCGTTGGCGATGTAGTCGATCGTGTCGGGGGCGTTCGTCGTCGCCAGCCCGCGACGCCGGAACAGCGTGTCGAGCAGGATGACCAGTCCGTGCTCGGCGGCGGCATCGAAGACGGCGATGCACTTCGCGTCGAGCGGATCGTAGCCGTTCATGCGCGGGTGCAGTTTGATGCCGGCGAATCCCTGCGCCGCCAGTTCGGCCACCACCGCCTCGACGCGGCGCAGGGTCGGCAGGCTGCGCGGGTTGAGGCCGGCGATGGGGACGAAACGGTCCGGATGCGCGCGCGCCGACTCGATGATGACTTCGTTGTCGACGTAATCCGCGATGGCGACGAGACAGGCGCGGTAGACCTCCGCTTCATCCATGTCCTGCAGCAGTCGGGCGAGCGATGCGTCGTAGCGCCGCTCGCCGCACCAGCTGCCGTCGCGGGTGACATGGGTCAGCGAATCGAAAAGCTTCATTTCGGTTTCCTCTCAGTCGATCAGGTGATGCTGACGAATTCGCTCCGGCCATCCATGCGTACCTGGATCAGGGATACGGCTTGTCGGCCGATGGCGATGACCTCGGCCGCCGTGTTTGCCAGGGTGACCACGTAGCCCGGACGGCGATCCTTGTGTTCGAGCGGACCCACCTGATCACCGACCTGCAGGTTGAAGTGAACTGCCGCGACACCGGGAACTGCGGCAGCGGCGTCGGTCCCGGCGATCTCCGCAATCCGGCCGCGCGGCATGGTGAAGAACTCGATGTTGGCGGCTCGTGGATCCGGCAGGGGGCTGATCTGGACGGGCTCACCGAGTGCCCGCTCGATCATCGCCTGGTTCACGTTCACCCCCGAGACGTGCGGAACGACGTGCGTGTAGATCATGACGCCGCCACCGCGCGCCGCGATGTCGATGGGTACCACGTGCTCGCCGCTGAGCATGAACTCGGCGTGGAAGACGCCATCGCGCAGGCCAAGGGTGGACAGGGTAGCGCCAGTCGCTGCCCGGATGCGGGCGAACTCGGCGTCTGGCAGGGCTCCCGGATAGTGGATTCGTGACGACACGGTGAGCGAATCCGAAAACGGCACCTTGCGGGCGGTGCCGAGGATCTGCGGTCTTCCAGCAACGACAAAGCCGTCGACGATGATCTCGCTGCCGTCGACACAGCTCTCGATCAGTACCTCACCGGAGCGTGAGCAGCTTCGCGCAAGTCGATAGGCCGCATCCAGTCCGGCAGCTGCGGACAGCCTGCTGACGCCTCTTCCGGACTGGCTGTCCACCGGCTTGACGATCAGCGGGTAGGCAACCGCTGCTGCCGCTGCCGCCAGTCCGGTTGCCGACGAAAGCAGGCAGTAACGCGGAACGACCATCCCGGCGGCATCGGTAAGGCGACGCATCCGTCCCTTGTTGGTGAAGTTGCGCGCGGTCTCGTAGCCGATTCCGGGCAGCCCGAGTCGCTCGGCGACAAATGCCGCCGTCACCACGCCGACATCGGTCGTGTCGCAGATGATGCCGTCGATGCGATGGCGGGCGGCAAGCTGCAGGGTCGCTTCGCTGTCGGTGATGTCGACCACCTCGTGATGATCCGCCAGCGCGTAGGCCGGACGTTCGCGATGCATGTCGCTGACCAGAACCCGGTGTCCCATCGACTTGGCGAGGCGCACTGTGGGCAGTTGCCACGGGCCCCCGCCGAGAACATGGAGCAACTTCCGTTTCATCCGGCGCCACCGGTTGCCGAGGCGGCAGCCGTGACTGCCGGGGCACGCGGATCGCTGCGCCAGCCCCAGATGTACCATGGGGCGTCCGGGCCGACGTTGAACAGCAGATCGAGGATTGACACCCGATGCTCGAAGGGTGGGTAGCGCTGCGGATACTCCGGGTAGCCCGAATAGTCCTTCCACGCCAGTTCGACACCGAGTTCGGAGAAACGGTGCGGGTCGATGTAGTCCTTCGCTGCCGGTCCCGACAGATAGCGGTCGGCCCCGGTACTCTTCACCAGTTGGAGAAGTCGCTCCAGCTTCTGACCAGTGAGAGCGTACTCGCGCGAGTCCCTGAATTCGGTGGTGATGCCGAGGAATTCGCGCGCAATCCCGCCGATCAGGTAGTGGTTGAGTTCGGAGAGATTGTCCCATTCCCGGCCGAGATAGAAGTCCTGGAAGAACGGTGCGTAACGACCGAAGAATGGGCTCCTGCCGTAGTTCTGCTGCAGGGTCTTCCAGTGTTTCGTCTGCCACAGCGGGTTCCTGATCGCCACCTCGCAGATCAGGCGATTGCTGTCCTCACCCGCCGGGATGGTGATCCACTCGGCTCCGTTGCCGGTCTTGATGCGGTTGCGGTTGCGCCAGTCATTCTTGGTGTACTGGAGATCGTCGTAGAAGATGAACAGGTCGACATCGTGAATGATGTCGAAGTACCCTTTCCACGGCAGATAGTTCGACTGGAGAATGGCAAGGCTGCGCGTTGTCATGTTCTGGATTCGTCTGGTGGTGGCCAATGGCTTGCCTGGCCTCCGGGTGTGAACACTCGGCGCAGCAGACTCGGCTCGCCGGCGCGTGCCGACGACCACCGGCAGGACTGCACGGCACCATTGCCGCTGGACCCGCCTGAAGCTGGCTGGCGGTACGGGCGGATGCTCACGCGCCTGGCCCTACGACTGATCCGGCTGGAACGGCGTCGTCGCTGCCTTCCTGCTGCAGGTACTCCTTCTCCAGTTGCAGCATGCGACGGCTTCGCTCTCGCACCTTTTTCGCTGGCACCCCCACGTACACTGCCCAGGCTTCGGTGGATCTCGTCACCATGCTGCAGGCTCCGACCGAGGATCCTTCCGCGAGCATCACGCCGGGAAAGACGACCGTGCCGGCACCAATGATGACGTGCCGGCCCAACTCGACGCGAGCCCTGGCGATTCGTCGGTATTGCATGGGCACGGTCGGGTTGGTGAGCGCCTCACCCGTGTAGTCGTCCGACTGGGCGAAGATCGTCACGCCGAACGCAAGCCCCGAGAAGTCATCCATGAGCACTCCCTCGCGGCCGGCGATCACCCGACATCCGTGGGCGATGTGGACGTTTCTGCCGACTTGCAGGTTACCGGAAAGGACGCAGAAATCGTCGACGATCGAGTGATCACCGATGGCGACATATTCGGGGTCATAGATGCGGGTTGTTCGGCTGATGAGCACGTTTCGACCAAGATGGCGAAAACGCATCGATTCCAGTTCCTGCCGGGAGAAATAGCGGCTGTCCCGTTCAGAGTCCATTCTCGTTCCTTTCACTGTGCGATCCCAATGGGGTACCCGGTTCGGGTGGTCGTCGTCAGAGCAGCGTGCTGCCGGTGCGGTGGCCTGCAGGGAGCGGATGTTCACCGGTGTACGTCCTTGACGATGTACGTTGGCCGGCCCTGGACCTGGCTGAAGATCTTGCCCAGGTAAACGCCGACGAGTCCAATGGCCATGGTGAGAATTCCCAGGCTCAGCGCTATCAGCCCCATCACGGAGGTGAAGCCGAGCAGCGCATCGCCAAAGAACAGCTTTCTGATGACCAGGTAGATGGCGTAGGAAAAGCTCACCAGAGTGACCATCGCACCAAAATTGAACAACCAGAGCAGGGGCTGCGCCGAGAACGAACTGACGGCGTTGATCATCAGATTGATACGCTTGAGCAGCGTGTAGGTGCTCGCCCCCTGACGCTGCTTCTTGGCCACGGCGAGACCAATCTGATGGAATCCGGTCCAGCTCATCATCCCGCCAAGGAACAGGTTTTGGTCGCCCAACTGCAGCAGGGCGTCGACGAAACGCCGGTTCATCAGGCGCTCGGTGACGATGTTCTCGGGAATCTTGGTTTCGCTCAGCAGGTTGAATCCCTTCCAGAACAGGCCGCCGCTGATCTGTTCGAAGTACCCCCCCTTCCGCCTCTCCTGATAGCCGAAGACCATGTCGCAGCCGGTTTCGCGCAGCTTTTCGTGAAACGAGCACAGGCTCAGTGGGGAAACCTCGAGATCGCAATCGATCAGGAACACCAGATCGCCGCGCGCCTGCCGCAGGCCGGCCTGCATGGCGTGGTGATGACCAAAATTGCGTGACAGGTCTACGACCACCAAGTGCGGCACATCCTGCCGGCGCGCCAGCACATAGTCGAGTGAATCGTCCGGGGAACCATCGTTGACCAGGACGATCTCGAAGTCGGAGATGGCGAGCTGACGCAGAGCGTCGAGGCACGCGGCGAGGAAATCTGCCAGGAAGGGCCGCGAACGGTAGAGGGTCGAAACGATGCTGATCTGCGGCCGCTGCGTCTCAACGAGCTGTTGCGGTGGAACCTGAGGCAGCGCGGGCAATGGTGTGGGCATCATCGGAGGTTGTTCCCCTGTGGTGTCGATGGCGAATGCGGTGGCGACCCGATAGCGGCTGGAGCGGCCCTTCTGCCGCGGCTCGCTGATCCAGAGGCCAGCAATGATAACGCGCGGATCGGACGAATCCAGCCAAATAAATCACGCTCTTGAGCGTCCTCGCCAGTCCTCGCCAGTGGTCGCCAGTGGTCGCGCCTGCTTCTCTGTCGAGCGCTGCAAGCGATGCGTGCTGCCTCTCGGGCTAGAGCAGCGAGCGCGCGCGACGGCTCGGAATTCCCGAGGCCGGGGTTCCCGCCTGAAAGCAGGCGCTGCCATCGGCTGTATCCTGCAGGAGCAGAGCGCCGGCGCCAACGATGCAGTCGTCGCCCACGCTCAGGTTGTCGCGGATGGTCGCGTTCACGCCGATGAAGCTCCTTGCTCCGACTCTCACGCGGCCCGCGATGGTCGCCTCGGAGCTGATGAAACAATGATCGTCAATCCGCGAATGATGGCTGATCAGACTGTTGCAGCAGACGATGACGCCGTTGCCGATGGTGACGAAAGGCTGAATCACGCTACCTTCCATCAGCAGACAGTTATGACCGATCCTGAGATCAGGCCAGACAGACGCACGCGAGCTGACATAGGTCGCCAGATGGTAGCCGCGCGCAACGGCCTCGGCGCAGCGCTCGGCGCGGTGGCTGTTGAGTCCGGAGTAGCCAATGGCGACAAAAAGATCGAAATCACTGGGTGGAAAGTGCGTCTCGAGTGCCTGCGCGGGTACCAGTGGCAGCCCCTGGTACTCGCTTTCGGCGATACGGGCGGAGTCGGCAGCAAAGCCTGCTATCCGGCGGCCCGTATCGTGGGTGAAGTAGTAATGCGCGAGCTGTGCGAGCTCGCCGACGCCAAAGATCACCAGCGGCCGTGGCTGTGCTTCGCTCACGCACTCACCTTGCGGGAAACGGCATCGAGAAGGGCAGCGGCGCTGTTCAGGTCGGCTATTTCAGCGTCGTCGAACTCGATGCCGAACTCTTCCTCGAGTGCCAGGACCAGATGCATGTGTTTCAGCGAATCCCAGGCCTGACAGCTCTTGCGCGATGTGTCGTGGCCCAGTTGCTCGAGAGGTACCTGGAGGAGTGACGACAGGATCCGGAAAAAACGGCCTTCGATAGCCGGTGTGGTCATGGCAGCAGTTCCTTTCAGCGTTCAGTCGTCTTCGATGGTCACAAAGGTGGGTGTTCCGCCGGCGTGCCCGTCGATGAGCCGCATGTACCGAGTGCCGCCGTCCGCGGTTCCCGTGACCGAGAAGCCGACGCTGGGCCAGAAATCGGCCACCTGCGCGTTGCGGGCAGTAGGCAGGTATTCCGCTCGCGATATTTCGATTCCACGCTGCTCGCGCAACTTGGCCAGGCAACGCGCGATCATGGCCAGCTCGAGTCGGCGGCCGAGTGCCCGACAGCTCAACAGGAAGCTGTCGACTCTTGCCTCGGTGCCTTCAATGAAGACGACAAGCACCCCGACGAGGCCAAGCGAGTCGAAGCGATCGCGTGCCGTCAGGCTGAACACTTCGACATCTTCATCGGCGATGAACGCTCTGATGTCCTGTTCCGAGTAGCGGCGCGTCGTCAGGTTGAACTGGTTGGTTTTCTGGGTCAACTGGGCGATTCGCGGGACTTCGCCGTTGTCGGCGCGGTGAATCCTGGCGACCGTCTCGAGGGACCGCAGATAATCTTCGATACTGTGGACGGCGCTCCGCAACTGCTCGCGCTGACGCTGGTCCTGGTAGAGGCGTGTTCGCCGGGAGTCCTCCCCGGTTACGCTCAGAGTGTCGAACAAACCGTCACGAAGGAGCAAGGGTGGCAGCTCGTGGAGCTTTCTCGGCACCTGCATGACCGTTACCTGCGGCAGCAGTTGCCTGATCAGTTCACATTCCAGCGCGCTGTCGTCGACGAAGACGAAAGAGTCGAGGCCGAGATTGAGCTCCGCTGCCAGCGCCGAGAGGTTGCTCGCCTTGTCGTTCCAGTTGATCCGCCAGGCGGCCAGATCGGCACGCCTGAGCTGACAAGCCGGATGGTGGTCGATTACGTCGAGTGCTTCAGCCTCGTTGTTCTTGCTGCAGAGCGCGATCAGCACACCACGCGCGGCCAACTGCCGGATCGTCGTCTGAAAATCGAAGAATGCTCGACCGGGGTACTGGTGGCGGTCGAGTTGGATTCCGTCGAGACCGTCCTCGCCGATCACGCCACCCCACAGCGTGTTGTCACAATCAAGTACCAGAACCTTCTTCGCCCGGCCTCGCAGCGCGCAGACGACGCGCGCCAGTTGCTGCGCCCAGACCTCGAGGAAGGCGCGCTTGAACGGTGCGCGCCACAGGTAGTGGCCCCGCGGGTCCAATGCGGACTCGGCGCCGAGTCGCCGCAGGTAGCGCTCCCAATCCATCAGCACGAAACGCGGTGAATGTCGGCGCACGGCCTCGACGACGAGTCGATTCAGCGCCGCCGTCTGGCTGGTCAGATCGCGGTCCTCGGCGGCGACGATGAGTCCCTGCTCCGACCACAGCGGGCCAATGAAGCTGTGTACCGCGATGGTCGCGCGAGTCCTGCTTGCCAGCAGCTCGAACAGGCCCTCGAGTTGAGCGCTGGCCGCGTGGCTCGTCCAGCCGGGGCTGCCGTAGCTGGCATCGAGTTCGTCGACCGAGAGCGCCAGGACGATCAAGTCGGCGTCGCTGCCGGCGGCACCATCGGCGGCGAGAACGTCCTGCACCATGGTCCCGTAGCCGCCGAACTGAACGATCGGCCGGATGCGTTCGGCGTAGAGGTTGCGCGTCAGCAACGTGTCGATGCCCTCGATCGTGATGTTGCGCAGGAAGACGATCCGGCACTCATCGCTGAAGGAGCGGGCGGCTTCCTCCATGCCGGCGACGGCGGCAACGATCCGGTCGAAGCCTTCGGTCATCGCTGGCGGACTCCTCGCGGGTTGTCGCTAGCTGTGCTGCGAGCCGCCGCCCGAGCCCAGCGTGCAAGCCGGCGCCGGAAAGACGGCTGCGGCGTCAGGCGGAGTCTCGCGGCAGTCGCAGTCGTCTGCCTCCGGTTTCAACATCAGGAGGATCGCGTTGCACAGTTCGGGGTAGTCGATGCCGACTGTCAGCATGCCCCCGAGGATCTCGGGACTCAGGTCCAGCTGTTCCATCTGCCTGTTGGTGATCGGCTTCAGCAGGATGCCCTCGGCCCTGAGCATGCGGTATCCCTCGTCCTCACACAGGCGCGTCAGGGAGCGCAGGTTGAAGTATCGCCGGTGGCCGAATTCGCGGTCAGCGTCGGAGAGCGACTCCATGTCAGGCAGGAGGCCCGCGGCGTGACCGAAGCGGCGGTGCAGTGATTCGCTGTTCGGCACGGCGACGAAGACCGACCCGCCGGGTTGGAGGAACCTGCGAAAGCGGCGCAGGATGAAGCCGGGATCCGCTACATGTTCGAGCACGAATCCCATGCCGATGTTGTCGTATCGTTCGTCGGTGTCGAAGGTTTCGAACCAGCTTTCGACGATATCCACCGCAGGCAGGTTGAAGCGGCTGCGAAAGCGCTGGATCATTTCCGGCGAGCCATCAATGACCCTGTAAGGCGAAAAGTGTTGCGCAAAAAAGGCCGTCGTGAAGCCGTGCCCGAGGCCCAGTTCGAGCATCGATGCACCGCTGGCCAGTTGTGCCACCCGCTTCGGGTACCACTGATGCATGAGGGTGGTCTCGAGCACGAAGTTCTGGTCGTAGGCATCGACCCGGTGGTTCAGAGCGTTTTTCATGTGGGCATTGCTGCGGGCAAGGGGGCTGGTGGCGGATTCGGGTTGAAGGGGAGCATGACGCCAGCGCATCTTACAGGCGGTGACTTGTGGCGGGGCAAGAAAGTGCGCCAGCACGACACGACGGGCCCCCGGCTGGCTGTGGAGTCCGGCTGGAAGCAGGCCGCTGCTATCTCATGCGAAGCCAGGCAGCCAGCCACTCTCGGGAGCTCCTGACGTGGCCTCGAGTGTTCCCTGAAACAGGGCTTCGATGACCGGCGGTTCGCGCCAGCGTTCGTTCAGGAAGGTCAGGCCGACTTCCTCGACCAGGGCTCCCCGCCAGTAGTGGTTGGCAATCTCGTCGAGAGCCGACAGGCTGAGGCTGTGCGGCAACCGCAGGTAGTCGAGCCAGCTCGAGTCGTGGAATGAACAGACATAGGTCCCTCTGCTGCGTGCCCGCACCAGTTCCTTGCCGAAGACGCGTGCCGGGTGCTTGTCACGGAAGGTTTCGGCGTCGATACGGGTGGCGAAGAGCAGGAGGGCGTGCAGCCGGCTCGGGAACTGCCGATAGAGGCGCTGCCGGAAGTACTCCAGGTGGTACTCGGCGAAGTAGTTCTGGACGGTCGTGAACTGGTCTTCCGGCAATGACCGGCCGAACGGGTTGCCGATCAGGATGTCCCAGCCGGGGAGTTCTGCATCGGCGTCAAGCCAAGCGCAAAGCTCGAGCGTCGTACTGTCCCTGAGCAAGTGATCCATGGTTTCCTGGTACGCTGAAGCGCTGTCAGCCGCTCCGTCGTGCCTCGCGCTCTTACGGCGCCGGGGTGCGCTTGGCGGCGACGCCACTGGTCGGCACGGCGCAGCTAGCGGTTGCGGCCGAACTTGTCGACCAGACGGCCGAGTTTCTCGGTGTGCCGGCGCGCCTGCGCCTCAGCCTCCCGTTGCGCCTTGCGCTCCTCGACCTGTTTCTGCAGACGCTCTCTGACCAGCTCCGTGGCATGACTGCGGTGCGTCTCGGTGACCTCGCCGGCTGCCTGTCCATCGAGATCGAAGCGGCCCGTGGCTCCTGCCATGGTTTTCAGGTAACGCAGCGAGTGCGTATGCATCGCCAGCGCGATGCGCAGCGTCTTGCGGTCGAGGCCTGGCACGCGGGTCAGCAGTTGCTTGTCGATCCCGATCGCCAGTGGCTGACTGTCGCGGAAGATCGGAAAGCGTGCCTGCAACTCCTTCAGGAGCTGACGTGGGTTGTGCTCCGGCACGGGATTCGGCGTCGGCATGGTCATGAGGATCGGTGCCACAGAACGGGAGGTCGAGGGTGGTGCGGGCAGCGGCAGGGCACTTTGGCAGATCGCCGTTGGTGCCGTGCGCGCATCGTCCAGCGTGTCGCCATCGTCGGGGCGGCAAGTCAGGACGATATCCGCCCGCTGCTGATCAGAAATGGATGCCGCGCATCATCTGCGAGAAAGCAACCTGATCCGCCGTCTGCTGCGCCGGCTCCTGTTGCTTGTGCGCGGCAGCGCTGGAATCGGGGAACATCCGGAACGAGGTGTTCATGACGACCTGCGCCACCTTTGGCATCAGTGAGTGCAGCAGGGCACCGAAGATCCCCAGCCGTGTGGCTATGCGCACCGGCTTGTGGATGATCGCTTCAACGATCATGTCGGCTGCCTCGTCCGGCGTCAGGGTTGGCACCTGATCGTAAAGCTTGGTTGGCGCGATCATCGGCGTCTTCACCAGCGGCATGTTGATGGTGGTGAACTCGATGCCGCGATCGGCGAATTCCGAAGCTGCGCAGCGTGCCCACGCGTCCATTGCCGCCTTCGAGGCAACGTAGGCGGAGAAGCGGGGCGCGTTGGTGAGCACGCCGATCGACGAAATGTTGATCACCTGACCCTTGCGCTTGGCAATCATGCCCGGCAGGAAACCCATCGTCAGGCGCAGGGCGCCGAAGTAGTTGACCTCCATCGTCCGTTCGAAGTCGTGGAAACGGTCGAACGAGTTCTCGATGCCGCGGCGTATCGAGCGGCCTGCGTTGTTGACCAGGATGTCGATGCCGCCGTGTTCCTCATTCATGAACTTGACGAAGGCCTCGCACTGTTGCGGGTCGGCAACGTCGACCGCGTGCGTGATCAGGCGCAGCCCGTCATTCTCGAATTCCTTGCGGACCTCGTCGAGGGTTTTCGCGTCCCGGGCAATGGTGACTGCGATCGCGCCCGCTTCTGCCATCTTGCGAATGGTCGCCTTGCCGATTCCCGACGAGCCGCCGGTGACCAGCACTACCTTGCCTTCAACCTGACCACGCAGCGTCTGGTCGACGAAGAGGTCGGGGTCGAGATGGCGTTCCCAGTAGTCCCACAAGCGCCAAGCGTAACTGTCGAGCGGGGGAACCGCGATGCCGGTGCCCTTGAGCGCGCGCTGTGTCTCGCGGCAGTCAAAACGCGTCGGGTAGTTGATGAAATCGAGGATGTCGTCGGGCAGTCCCAGATCCTTCATCACCGCGGTGCGAATCCGGCGCACCGGCGTCAGCGCGAACATCGCCTTGCGCATTGAGCGCGGGATGAAGCCGAGCAGCGCGGCATTGACGCGCATCGCCATTTCCGGTGCGTGGGCGGCGCGGGCGAAGGTGTTGAGCAGGTCGCCGACACGCATTGGCGTCGGGTCCGTGAGGTGGAAGCACTGGCCATCCTCGGTGTCGAGGTGGGCGATGTGGTCCATTGCCGCGACGACGAAGTCCACCGGCACGACGTTGATTCTCCCGCCCTCGATACCGATCGTCGGCATCCAGGAGGGGAACATCCTGCGCATCTTCTGGATCAGCTTGAAGAAGTAGTAGGGGCCGTCGATCTTGTCCATTTCGCCGGTGCGGGAGTCACCGACGACGATCGCCGGACGGAAGATCCGCCACGGCACGGTGCACTCGCGGCGCACGATGCCCTCGGAATCGTGCTTGGTGCGGAAGTAGGGGTTCTCGAGGTTCTCTGCTTCGTCGAACATGTCTTCGCGAAAGAGACCTTCGAAGAGTCCTGCGGAGGCAATCGAGCTGACCAGGTGAAAGTGCCTGACGCCGAGTTCATCGGCCAGCCTGACGGTATTGCGCGTGCCGTCGACATTGGCACGCTGCTGCTCCTCGGCGCTCGCCTTGAGATCGTAGATCGCGGCCAGGTGGAAGAAGTGGTCAACCCGGCCCTTGAGCTTGTGCACGTCGGCCTTGGCGACGCCGAGTTCGGGCTGTGTCAGGTCGCCGACGACCGCAATCGCCCGGCTCCCGTCGCAACCCCAGTAGTCGTACCATTCCTGCAGACGGGGCTGTTCGACGGCGCGCGTCAGGAAGTAGACGGTGGCGTCCGGGCGCGCAAGCAGTCTGGCGACCAGCCTCTTGCCGATGAAACCGGTGGCGCCGGTGACAAAGTAAATCATGCTTTTCTCCCCAAGTTGGTAGCTTCTCGCCATGTTGCTCGCCGTCCCGGCGCCCGCGGCTGGAGGACACTCTGCCGACCTTTAGTGTGCGTCCTCTAGATATTGTCACTAGACTGTGTTCCCAGGGCAAGCAAAAAACTTGTTGACCTCTTGATTATCGTTTTTAAGGAGACCGAAATGGGCAAGAAACTCAAGGAACTGGCTGGTGACGTGAGCGAGAACGAACTGGCGTCGACCGTCAAGGAATCGGCCCAGCAGATCTGGCTGGCGGGGCTTGGCGCGTTCGCCAAGGCACAGGAAGAAGGTGGCAAGGTGTTCGAGGCGCTGGTCAAGGAAGGCGAGAGCATTCAGGCGAGAACGCGGAAGATGACTGACGAACGGATCGCGCAGGTCGCCGGCAAGGCATCGGGCACGTGGGATCGGCTCGAGCAGGTCTTCGAGGACCGGGTGGCGCGCGCGCTGGGCAGCCTCGGGGTTCCGAGCAAGCAGGATATCGAGCGCCTGTCACGGCGGGTCGTCGAACTGAGTGCAGCCGTGCAGGCGCTGACCGAAGGCAAGGCCGCGCCGAAGGCGGCTGCCAGGGCTGCCAAGCCGGCGGCACAGGAGCCGGCCAGCACGACCGACGAGCCGGCCGAGAAGGCTCCTGCCAGGAAGCCGGCGAGCGCGCGGCCGGCGACACGCAGCATGGACCAATCACAAAGGAGGCCATACGTGACACTGGGTACCACAATTCAGAATGAACGGCAGAGGATGACGATGCGCTGGGTTGGGCAAGTCATGGGAATCGCAACGATCGCGCTCGCCTCGTCTTTCGCGAGCGCGTTTGCATCGACCTATGAAGAAGTGACGGTGTCGGATGGAGGGACGCTGACCGGGGTCGTCAAGTTAGAGGGCATCGTTCCAAAACCAAAAGGGTATAACCTCACCACGCTGCCCGATCCGTTCTATTGCGGGCGCATTTCCGATGGAGAAGGGTGGCGTATCCTGCAACCGTTCAATGTCGGACCCAAGGGTGAGTTTCGTGAAGTGGTGGTCTATCTCGAAGGGATCGAGAAGGGCAAGCCCTTCGCTGAAAAAGAGGTCCCGCAGATCGAAGCGAAGGATTGTCTCTTTCTGCCGTTTACGACCATTGTACGGGACGATCAGTCGGTGACGGTCGTCAACATGGATCCCGTCATGCACGACATTCAGGCTTATGAAACGTCGAATTTAGGCGCCCGTGTCCTGTTCAACGTTCCGCTGCCGATGAATCCGCAGCATCCGCGGAATTTCAAGGATCGTACCGAAGCCGGGATGTATCACAAACACATGGCCGGCCCCCCGATGAAAGAACTGGTTAAGCTCAGCAAGGGGCGCCGGATCTTCGTCATGCAGTGCGGGTTCCATGCCTACATGGAGAGCTGGGGAGTGGCCATCACGAATCCCTACTTTGCCAAGACAGATGAACAGGGCCGTTTCACCATGACCGATGTGCCACCGGGTACCTATAAGTTGGTCGTCTGGCACCCCTATATCAGGACAGCCACGGAACAAACCGTCACCATTGGACCGAAGGGAACCGTTGACACGACGATCGGGGTTCCTGCGCCGACCGGGCGGTTGTATGCCAATGAGGTGCTCGACCATGCGTATACTCGGTACAACGTGACGGAGGAAGCGAAGAAGGAAATCGATCCCCTGCTTCAAAAGCAGGAGCACTGATCCGACGCCGGTCATGCAGAACGAGCCATTGCCGTTTCTGCATGGCCGCCATCGGCGGCCAGCGAACGACGAGTGATGTACGATGCCTATAACGTGCACGATTGGCAGGATCGTCTTGGCAACGGTCGTGAGTATGACGAGTTGGTGGGCCGCTGCCGACTGGGCCTGCGCCGACCATGAGTTGCCGAAGCCCCCGCCCTTGTGGTCGCCGCTCGATGAGGCAGAGCGACTAGCATTGATCGACGTGCCGAGCGGCATGGCGCCGGTGCCGGCCGGTGCGTTTCTGATGGGGAGCGACCCAAAGTTCGATCGGGCGGCTGGTCCGCAAGAGCAACCGCAGCGTACGGTGTATGTCGATGCGTTCAGCATCGACCGCTATGAAGTCAGCAATGTGAATTATCTGCGGTATGTCTTGGCCACGGGGGCTGCTTGGCCGCACTACAGATCGGAAGAGCACACGTCTGAACTCCAGTCACTGACCAATCTCG
>ERZ761609.410-NODE-410-length-51094-cov-70.764396_pt1 | contig 51094 bp, 31 predicted proteins | sample MGYA00511163_ERZ761609 | MGnify/ENA primary metagenome ERZ761609 (study PRJEB28899, sample SAMN02445070) | bioreactor sludge metagenome | biome: EBPR sludge | place: Australia: Brisbane, Thorneside Wastewater Treatment Plant | collected 2011-12-16 ... | reverse complement strand
CTCGTCCGTAAGCTATTAAAAGGGGCTGCCTGATGCGACATTTTGAATTACACCCTTTTATTCCACGATTGATAGCTATGGACACTGAACTCAAAATAGGAATGTCAACCCGTGATGTAGGAGCGCTGATCATCCTTTCCCACGCCCCAACCAACTCCGGCCTTGCTTTCAAAGCTCCTGCAAAATTAGCATTTCCCGAAATATCCTGCAACAATTGAGCGCGTTTTAGGGGATTATCGGGAAAAGTTTTGGAGAGTTGGTACCACCAGTTGCCTTCACCGAGTACGGTGTGTACCTGCGCGTTGTGGGGGAAGTTCAGGTTTTGGGCTATGGCGCTTAGTTCGGGAGCATTGGCCGGCAGGTCAAACAAGGCGGCAATGTCGTCTTTATCAAGGTTGGGCTTTAATAAGCGGTGGAGTTTCCACAAATCCAAAGAGCCGGCGATGTCCGGGAATTGGGTAAGGAGCCTGCGGTAACCTCTGACCAATACCGGCTTGGGCATGGCTTTAAGGCGGGCAAGGGCGATTGCACCTTAATTAACCCCAACAGCTAAGATTTCATCATAAAGTCCTTTTCCAATTTTTATCAATTTCGGAGCTTTGTCAAGTGCCAACAAATATCCTCTTTCATCAAAATAATTAAAGGCATATTGCAATCTTTCCTTGTGAATCGAAATAAATTCTTCTGGGAATAATCTCAAATATTGTAATAGTCTATCTTCCGAGATTCTATTCCCATTGAACAAGCCTTGGACATTTCCAGCAAACATATATAAAGCCCAATCTGGCCTTTTATATTCTATGGCTTTAGTTATTCTCCAGTAATAAGGATCATGCTTATCTGCTTCTGCTTCGTCATATTCATTATTTGAGGTTTTTCCTAATTGTATCGAAACAATCTCTTCGGGGCTAATTATTCCTCTATATAACGCTTTAATAGGCTTGAATATACCTTCCCAATTATCGTTCTTTAAATAATGCGAAGAATCAAATATAAGTCCAAAATGAAAAAATGAATTCTCCAAAGTTCGATTCTTTGGAATCTCAAAGAATAATTCACTTGACTTCTTAAAGATTACACAGTCCTGGACTACTCCATTGTTGCTGTTGAATAAAGAATCTTTAAAAATTGGCTCCACTGATAATGTCATTTTTAGTTAAGAATGAAACTGAACCGTCTGAACGAATAAGACCAATATGATCGGCCATTCCAACTGGTATTTCACCAGTGTTGTCTATTAAATCTCTTACACCTTGTAATCCTCTATTCACATCGGCAAGCGAAGCTGAATTACCTTGAAGATTAAATATTACTCCTGGAGCATTACTTCTTGACCCTGCAGATATTATATGATTGTAAACTTTACCGTTCACATTATTAGGGGAATCAAAGTTTTTGAAGTCATGAACAACTCCATCTATTTCTGCATCAGGGGTCTTATTGCCAAACGCGGGATCGGGAGTGCTTTCATCTCGCAGTTTTACCACCTTATTGTTTTTTGCGATGGCATTAGCCATGGCATACTCATGAGGATAGTCATTGTGACCAGTATGGGATACAGTATATCCTCCCGTATTAGGATCAAACATATCCTGATTGTTAAATGGATTTTCCTTTCTCCAATAAGGTGGTAGCTCATCAAATTCTACTCTTCTATTCAGAACAGGGATGCTGGTTCTGTTTGGATGAGGATGCAACACCTCCCACGCGCTCACCAACGCTGGACTTTCTTTTAAGTCGCGAGCAAAATTAGCATTTCCCGAAATATCCTGCAACAATTGAGCGCGTTTTAGGGGATTATCGGGAAAAGTTTTGGAGAGTTGGTACCACCAGTTGCCTTCACCGAGTACGGTGTGTACCTGCGCGTTGTGGGGGAAGTTCAGGTTTTGGGCTATGGCGCTTAGTTCGGGAGCATTGGCCGGCAGGTCGAACAAGGCGGCAATGTCGTCTTTGTTGAGGTTGGTTTTCAGAAAGCGATGCAGTGCCCACAAGTCCAAAGAGCCGGCAGCAGAGGGGAATTGGGTAAGGAGCCTGCGGTAACCTCTGACCAGTGCCGGCTTGGGCAGGGCTTTAAGGCGGGCAAGGGCGGTGGGGAATTTTTTGAATAACGGTAGTTTATGCGGGTCAACATTGAGAATGCCATGCGTGATGACCGCCGCCGCAGATGAATAGAAACAGGATTGCCATGAAAATTCATCTCTTAATTGGCCGCTTTCATTCCAAAAGCCGCCGGCTACACAGTTGCTGATCGCGGCGATTTCACTTTCGTATCCATTGAAATGGATAGCCGCTTCGGCAGCAGTCAGCATAGACGATGGCCAATGTACTCTTCTAAATGCTTCTATTCTGTCGATTTCTTCCTCCGGCGAAGGCCAGAAATAATTCAGCGAAGCCTGAACAGCGACGTCCAAAGCCCAGGCCGTAGAGGCATCTACAGCACGCCGGCGCAATTCAAAAGTGGTAACAGCAGCCGTTGAAGCCGGAACTCCAGCTTCAAAGATGCTTGCCAGAACAACAGGGGCAGCCACTATACCGACAGTTAACAAGCCCAATGCAAATCCAACTTGATCTCCTAATTGCTGATAGGTTGAATCGCCAAACGGCAGAGGCGCCTTGAAATCATACCATCCCAATGAGTTGAGGACGCAAGGATTGGCTTTAACATAGCGGGATACAGGGTCGTTGGCTCCCGGTGCAAGGTATGGATGACCTTGATAATGTAGCCGGCAAGCTTCATTCTGCGCCAGCCATTCTTGATGAGAGCATAAAGGGCTATACCAAATTGATGTTGCAATTGCATCCATTTGATCTAAGGGCAGTCCAGTCGATATTGACTTTCCTTCGTTGCTTTGTGTCCAGACATCGAAACCGGAAAATGTTCCTCTTAATAATTGAGCTGTGCAAGCGTCAAGTTTTGCGGCATGTACTTCTACTACGTTGTTTGTTGCATCGGGCGTAAGATTTGGGTAGTATGGCTCATTTACATTGTTTTTGTACCCGGTAAATTTTTCGGTGTTCTTATACCAATATGCGGAATAAACCTTGCCGTCAATAACAAATCCTATCAAGCATCCGGCGGGCCATCTCGAAGCATTCGAGGCCGACTTTAAAAAAGCACAGACTGCTCTTGCAGGCAAGGTGAATAAATCACCGGCAGGAGTGAAATAGGTTTTTTTAGCATCCGGGGCGGCATCAGAGTGTTCGTAATGAAGGGCAGCATTTTCAAAATATTTGCTGATAACAAACCCGGCTCCCTCTTCCTCCTCATCCAATTGCGCCAGGTGCAGGGGCGGATGCTGGATGCGTTCCCACTGGTATTTGTGCAGGCGGGTACCGCTTCCATAATCCATCAGATTGTCGGTTTGGCCGCTTGGGAGGCTCGTAAAGTCCTCCCAGGTATGGTTGAGAACCGCCGTGCCGTGCCCCAGTTCGTGCGCTATGGTGCGGATGAGTTGCGCTTCGTCGGAGTGGGGTTGCAGGGCCACGAAGCCGAATTTGCGTCCCTTGGGCATAAAGCCAAGCTGTGCCGCATCGTCAAATTGCGTCACCAGCATGATATAATAGGTCTCGTTGCTGAATCCGCTGCGATTTTTGACGGCCTCTGTGAGCGCTCTCATCTCCGGGTTGTAGGCTGCAAAGATACCGGTTCCCGTAGTATCAAGGCTTTCGCCGAGGGAAGGCAACGACAAATGCTCGCCGGCGCTGACTTCTATTTGAACAACGGCGGGTTCATAAACGACCTGCAAAGCTCTCCGGGCGCGGCTTCTGAGGCTGTCGGTCACTACAACAGACTGATTGACAGGCACCAATTCTACGCGAATGGTTTTGCGGGGGTAAGTCAGGATATTGAGTTTCCCGGCGTATTTTTTGACAGGATTCCCACTTGAATCGGTTTTGAGTTGCACGGCATACAATTGATGAACGCCTTCCTCGGCAGCGCCGCGAATGGGCAGCAACACTTTGTTGTCCTGTACGATCATTTCCACCGGATTTCTTCGGTTGTCCTCAAAGCTGAGGTCTTCAGGAAGCTGATCGTGCGGAATGTTGATGGTCACCGTATCTCCGGCCTGCACCGCTACGGAAGCCCAGGGCGCGAAATAGCGCTCTCCGGCGATTTGAAAGAAGTTGTATTTTTCGTGCATGGCCTGATACGCCAGCGTATCGAACCCGAAAGTGGTGGGGCTGTATGGCAAAAAACGGACGGCGTAATCTGCCTCAAACAAGTCCTGAATGGCCTGAATGATTTGTTGAATGTTGCCTGCAAGCACCTGATTGCAGACGTCGGGCGGGTTGGTCAGGTAGCAGAGGACGGCGTTGTTGATGTGCTGCGCCAGTGAATCGGGCAGATAAGGGTACTCGTTATAAATCGGGCCTGCGCCTTGTAAAACATTCCAATTGCTGCCCAGCACGCTGGAAACCGCGCTGGAACTGTTGACGACCGTGCTAATGACGTTCATGGCGTTTTGCAGATGCCCCAGCACGTTGTCAATCCCGTCCAAGGTACCCAGCAAATCATTCAGCGCATTGGCCAATTCCTCGCTGAGGATGGCCGCGCCCACGCCCTCCACCTTCACCTCCCCGGCCACCATCTGGCACTCTTCGTTGACGCGCACGTCTTTGAGAATGACATTGATCTGCGCTTGTTGGAGGTACGGCACAGTGATGATGCCCTTGCCGTTGAAAGTGCCGTTGCCGTTGGCCTGGGTCACCTTCACCTCAAAATCCCCTGCCCAGAAGCTGTCGTCCTTTTTGAGGGTGCTGATGAGGGGCACGCCGTTGTGGATGGAGGTGGTATCGGTGAGGGCACAGTTGACGGCGGCAGAGTCCTGTTGTACGCGGCAGCGGATGCCGGCCTCGATGAGGAGTTCAGCCTGCCGGGCTTCGCCGATGGCGGCCTGGTGTCCGCCGGCTGCGTTTTGCAGGCGCAGGGTGTAGAGGGTGATGCTGTCGGCTTCTTCTACGCGGGGTGGCAGGTAGCTGAGGCATTGACGGGTCTCGCCGGGCGCAAACTCCACGCTGCGCAGGGCCTCCGCCTCGCCGAAATACGGCGCCGGACTGCCCTCGATGACTACTTCCACCGTAGTGGCGTTTTCCTGCGAGGGGTTGATCAGGCGCAGGCACAGTTCCGCCGTTTCTTCGGCCTTCACCTGCACGCGCAGGGTATCAAAAAATACAATGGTAGGACAGGACTTCACATCGAAGCGGTCTTCCCACACACATCCGTTTACATCGGTGACGAGGAGGGTGTATGGGCCGCTTTCGGTAAACACGGCTTCGGGCGTATCGGCCCCACCGCTCCAGTGATACGCGGCTACCAGCGTACTGTCGGAGACTACGGCTTGCAGTAGCAGCGGGCTTTCCGGGCAGGCGTGCTTCGTACCTTCCGGGGATTGTATGCGGACTTCCAGATCGGGGGCCTGGAGGATTTCAATCATGGTCTCTTGCCGGCAGTGTTCGCCGAAGAAAGCCGTCACACCGTATCGGTCGGGCGTTCGAATGTCGGTGGTAACCTGCTCCGAGCCGTCGTGCCACCATTCCAAGCGCACCCTTTCGCGCAGGCTTTCGTGCAGACCGTCGAGTACGGCGCGCAGGGTCATTTCGCCGTCGCGGCACAGGAGGGTATGGGGCGCTTCTATGCGCAGCGCAATGTCGGAATCACTGTTTTGCACAACGCGGCTCAGCACGGTGCTGCATCCGGTGGCATCGTCGGTGAGGGTGAGGTAATAGACGCCGGTGGTGGTAAGTATCTGTTGTTCTGTAAGGCTCCCGCCCGACCAGGCGTAGGAATAGCTGCCGCCGGAAGTTCCGTTCACGTTCAGTTTAATGTCCCTTACTTCATCACAAAGGAAATCGGAAGAAGCCTCTATGCTTTGGGTCCAGACGGGGGCGGCGCTTACGTTTGTCGAGAGCGTATCGGAGCAGCCATATATATTATGGGTGAGTACGACGCTGTAGGCGCCGGGCTGCTGCACCTCCCATTGGGGCGCAGTGGAGCCGTCGGGCCACAAAAACGAGACGCCCTGCGCATCGGGCACGCTGAGTATCAGCGAGGTGTCGGGGCAGAGTACCGCCTGCGCGGGGGCTATGGACCAGTCGGGCAGGGCAATGACCTGCACTAAGGCCGCTTGCGAATACACCGTGTCGCAGCCGCTGCCGCTTGCGCTCACTGCTACGCGGTAGTAGGTATTGCTTGTCAGCGGCGGGGTCGTCAGGCTCGATTGCGTATCGCCAAAATGGGTGGACCAGGTCGTGCCGTTGGGGCTGCTTTGCCATTGGTAGCTCAGGGCGGGCGTGCCTCCGGTGGCGGCCACGTCCAGGGTGCGCGTGCTGCCGGAGCAGATGGTAGCGCCGGCAGGCTGTGTGCTGATAGAGGGGCCGGGTACAACCGTGACGGAAACGACATTGGAAAACGCCACATCGCAGCCGCCGCCCGAACAGGTGTAGGAAGCGCGGAAATACCGGATGCCCGGCACAAGGGTAGAAGGGGCAAGGCTGTTTCCGGTAGCGCCGGCGATGTTGTTCCAGGGGCCGGAAGCCGAAGAACTGCTCTGCCATTGCGTGGTGCAGGCGCCGGTACCGTTGGCAGGGCTTGCGCTCAAAAGACTGAATCCGCCCAAACAAACCGAAGCGGCCGAGGCTGAGATGCTCAGGCTGGGGTCGGGGAGTACCTGCACCGTAGCGGGCGCTGTGACGACGCTGCCGCATCCGCTGCTGCCTGCGGCTACCCGGTACATGCGGGAGGCGCTGAGGAAGGGCGAGGTATAAACGCTGCCCGTGACGCCGGCAATGACGGCCCAGGATGCGCCGCCGTCCATGCTGTGTTGCCACTGGTAGCTGAGGCTGCCTGCGCCGCCGCTGGTTTGCACCTGAAGCGTGCGCGCGCCGCCGGAGCAGACGGGCGTCTCATGTCCGGTGATGGAAGCCTGCAAGGAGGCGGTAACCTGCACCAATACACTGTCGGAGTGGAGGTTGCCGTGGCCGTCGGTCATATAAATCACAAACCAGGTATCCTGTTGGGGCGCTACAAAAGGCCGGGCATCGTATTGCCCGCCGTTGAGGATGAGGGAGGCGGGCTCCCAGCGGAAACAGAAAGGCGCAGCGCTGCAATGGGCGGGCATGGCGGCGCCGGGCAGGCCGAGTTGGGTGCTTTGCCCCAGGCATATTTGGCGGTCGGGGCCGGCCCAGAAACAGTTTTCGAGGCTCACATCGTCCAGCACGCGCAGGGTGGCGCGGTCGGGCTGGGCTATACGGGCGCCGTTACCGGTAATGTTTTGCAGCCGCAGTATGTACTCTACGGCGCCGCCGTCGTATTGACCGTTGGCAGTGGTGGGAAACAGCAGGCATTGCGGGGTGGAACTGCCGGCCGGGAAGGTGACGGTTCGGGTGGCAGGTACGCCGTTGAAATGCGGGCTTTGCAGGCCCTCAAAGCTTACCTCCACCGTAGTGGGGCTGCTTGGGGAGGGGTTGGCAATTTGGACGCAGACCAACAGCGCATTACCTTCAGCCGTTTCCACCAGGCTCTGCTGGAAAAAGACCTCTGTGTCGGGGCAACGGGCTTCGAGCCTGAAATCGTCGAAGCGGACGATGGGGTTCGCCCCACTTTCGGCATTCAGGAGGAGAAAATAGTTGCCGTTGGCGGGTACGGTGAAGTATTCGGAGGTAAATTCTATGCCGGGTTGTTGGTTGCCGGAAGGCGCAATGGAAACGGCAACGCCTACTTTGTTTCCGATACCGGCTTGTGTGCCGAGGCTCAGAAAAACGGAGGCGGGCTTTTTGGCATCCACTTTCAGATTCCACCTTACGCGGTACTGTTTGCCGCTTTCCAACCATTGTTGAAATCCTGCATAGCTGCCGGGCGTCATGGTCATGGCGGCGCAGTAGTCGAACTCCTGACCGGTAGCGCCGTAACCACTTCGGGCAGCCCCGTTGTTGGCCACCCATCCCGAAACATTGCTCAGGTTTTGATCTGCCGCAGAGAAGTTCTGCTGTTGTACGGTACTCCAGCAGGTGTTGGCGTCCCTCACGCGCAGGGTGCGTTCGGTATCCGGCCCGACGACAGGATAAATGCCGCCGGTCACCGACTGAATGTGCAGGCTGTATTGCGAGCGCGGGTCGTCGCCGGGCCAGAGTGCGGAAGGAATGTCCACGCATTGCCTTTCAGAAGAACCTGCCGGAAAAGTGACTAAGACAGGGGAGGGCGCGCTGGAAAAATGCGGCGAGGTTTCGTTGTTGAAAGCCAGAGCAACCGTAGTGGCCCGGTGTGGAGAGGGCGTAATAATGTCGAGGCAAACCCTGAACAGGGCGCCTTCATCGCCTTCCACGATTTGGGGCGTGATGGAGGAAAAAGCCACAGAGGTGGTTTTGCATACGCGCTGCAGCACAATATCGTCTATATAAAGGTCGGTTTTCAGATTAAAAAACGTGCCGCCGCCTTTGATGGTCAGGTAATAAGTGCCCGCAGTTGCCACCTCGAAGGCTTCGCCGGTGTAAATCCCCCATGCGCCGTCGGCCTGTTGGGCAACGGGCATCAATACGCCGGAGTTGGGAGCAGTACCCCGCATCAGCAAAATTTCGGGGATGGCCGGGCCGGCTGTGTTTTGAGCGCGCCCTTTCCATTGGAGGCGGTAGGAAAACAAGGGGCTGAGTTGAAAAGGAATGGCTATATAAGCGGCAGTGGAATAGTCTGTCTTATAGGCATAGTCTCCGGCGTAATCGGCCCAATCGGTACTCAGGCTGCTGGGGGCGCCATGTTGCCAGTTGCCGGGCATGTCGGTGTCTAAGTTGTATATAGTGCCCGGATTCCAGTTGGCGCAGTTGTTTTGCAATATGTCGTCTTTTACACTCAGTATGAGCGTGTCAGGCTGGGCGGTGTAGGGATTGCCGCCCGAAGAGGAGGGGTTTTGAAGGACAAATCGGTAGCTGAAATCGCCGTCGGGTTCGTTGTTGGCCGGAATGAAAAATGTAAAACACCGGTTTTGTGCGCTTCCTGCCGGAAATGTGAGGGTTTGAGTGGAAAATGAAGCCAGGTGAGGCTGTACCGGCCCCGCTGCGGCCACCTGTACCTGAGTGGCATGATATATATAAGGCGTCTGTATGCCGACGCAGATTTCTACCGAGCCGCCCTCGGCAGCTTCGGCATCCTGGGTAGTAAAAAACACTGCCGGAGGGGCAATGACGGAACAACTGCGCTCCAATACCAGATCGTCAAATCGGAGGCTGCCGGAACCGATGCTTCCGGGAGCAAGTTTGAGCAGGACGTAGTATTGGCCGTTGGAGGGCGGAGTGAATGATTGCGAAGTGAATGCCGGGGCAGGCATACTTGGATTGAGCAGCGGCATGGTGTGCGAATTGCCGACAACCTCCGTACTCGTTGTTGAAGCGCCGAAATGCACCTGCACGGATTTGGCAAAGCCGCCCGATTTGCCTGCCCATTTCAGGCGGTAGTTGTAGCCGGCTTCCAACGTCACTTTCAACCCGAAATAATGTACATTGTTCATGCCCGGAACCAAGGCGCAGACATCCGAAAATGCGCCCGAACTGCCATATTCCGCCCGCGAGAAGCCGTTGTTGGCAATATGGGGCAGGTTGGAGAAATTGTTGTAGTTGGAAGGGCTGAAACTTTCAGACATCGCCACATTCCAGCAATCGTTTGATGGAGAGGCGTGCAGGGCCATTGCCTGTAAAGGCAAAACAAGGCATACAAATAACCGGCTGACAGAACGCAACAACATATTCAGTTTTTTTCTGGTGTGTATCGAATAAGAAACGGAGCAAACTTAGGGGGTGCAGGTATCAAAAATTGAGAGTTAGGAAAAAAAGATTTGCATATTATTTTCAGACGTATTATTTTTGCAGCACCTTACTTCAATCTTTTAAGTTTTTTCTTTTGCATAGTGAAAAGGCGATTTGTTGTCGCTTTTTTCATCAATGTGTTTATTATTTCAGCCCGGTGTAGTGAAGTATTGCTTCATAAACTCCGAACTCAACGCCTCATATCGTAAAACGCGAATGATTTCATTTACACACTTTTAAGTTCTAACAAATTATGAATTTCAAAGAACGAATCGACTCCTTACGTCGGCTGCATTTGCTGATTTTGCGCAAAGCCACAGGAACTCCGGATGAATTGGCCCGTAAATTGGGAATTTCTCCGCCCTCCTTATTCCGGCACATTGAAATTTTGAAGGAATTCGGGGCGCCGGTCGCTTTTTGCCGAACCCACCAGCGTTATTATTACACGGAAGACTTCGAGTTGGATTTTAACCGGAAGTTCTAAGGGGATGCGGGGTCACATCCCCAGTAAAATCACTTCTTTGCCGTCCACCTCGTGCACTTCCCGGCGGATGCGGGTTTCCCAGGGCAGCTCTTCGGATGACTTCTTTTCAAAGAGAATGAAGTAGCCCTGCTTTTGGCCCAGCTTGTCCATGTAGCGGCCTAATTGCTCTATGCCTTCGGGCTGCGACCATTTATCGTGGTGCATTTTCAGTTCGATGGGAATGACCTGCTCTTTCCAAAAAACAGCTAAGTCCGTTCGCCCGTTGCCGATGGCCATTTCTCGTTCTATGCGTCCGCCTCCGTTGATGACGCGTTGCAAAAAAGCCATGAGCAGCAGTTGGTGGCCGGCTTCTTTGTACTGAAAGCGCTCCAGCCAGGATTCGGAATGCCGGCGATAGAAGGTGACAAAAGCGTCCAAGAGCTTGTCCATATTGAGCGATCCGTCGGGGTTTAGATACCAAGAGGTTTGGGCGATGTCCTGATTGATATTGTCGGCGAAACCGCTGTTGATGATTCGGGTAATGATCTCCCTGTAAATGGGATTGGCAAACTGTATGGGGTTGCCATAAGAAATGATGCCCAGATCGCGGCAATATCGAACGGAATCATCCCATCCATCGAAGGCCGGCGCCTCTCCTGTAATAATTCCCAGCAACACCCGTCGCACACGTTCTTCCTGTATCTTATCGGCCAGACTGTCCAAGTGCGTTTGCCGCTGTGCGATGAGGCGCTCTTTGGCGTCTTCCACCATATCGGGCGTGATGGCGCGGGAGTAGTCTTCTTTCAGTATTTCCACAACTATTTCATTAGCTAATGCATTGGTGAGCCAGGGTTGGCCTCCTGAAAATTCGTACAGTTTTTGAAGTACCTCCTCTGTAAAAACCTGCCCGGTGTCGTCGGCGTGTTGCTGCAATAATCCTCTTACTTCCTCAATGCTGAAGACCGGCAAAAAAAACGATTTGGCTTTGACATTGAACGGCGACCCGGCCCCAATAGACGGGTTGTCGGCACGGGCGCGCAGGCGGTACTCGCGGATGTCGCGCAGACCCACTAAGGCAACGGATTGCGGAAAGCCGGAGGGGCGCGACTGGAAGCCGTCGCGGAGTTGGCGCAGGGTGGAGATCAGTACGTCGTCGTACAGGGCATCTACTTCATCAAGGAGCAAAATCAAAGGCTTGGGCAATGTCAGGCACCAATTGGAGATGTAGTTTTTCAGCAGCGACTCTTCCGGCTCCATACCTTTGGGGTCGGGCGGCCACAATGATTCTTCCAACATAAACCGGGCCATGCTGTATAAAGAGTTGACAAACACTTTGTTGGCCTTTTCTACCGTGATACTTGGATAGCCTGCGGACTCCAGCGAACAAACCACTGATATATACTTTCCCTCCCGGTTGAGCCGGTGCGCCAGCGAGTGCAAAAAAGTGGTTTTGCCCGTTTGCCGGGGCGCATGGATGAGGAAGTACTGCTTGGCTTCGATGAGCCGTAAGATGTCATCGTATATATCCCGAAAGGGATTGACCATGTAATGATCTTTCGGGCTGCACAGCCCGGTGGTATTGAAGAATCGTTTCATGGTGGCAAAGATAAATGATAGCGAGGTTATACGCAGCGTTTTTATGATCGCCCCTTACCTCAGATGCCCGCCGCCAAAAAAAATTAGAAAAAAAATTCCTACTCTCAATTATTGATACCGCCCCCCTCTACTTTTGGTCGCGAAACTAAAAACTTCATCATTATGCAGCGCATTGTACCTTTTTTCGTGTGCCTCCTTCTGGCAGCATTCTCTACCCCGCTCAACAGCCAGAACATTTTCGCCCCGCCGGTGGAGATTTGGGAGGGGTTTTCCACCCCCGGTGTTCAATTTACTACCCATCTGGGAGACATTGACGGAGATGGAGATGCGGATGTGGTCATATATGTGCCCATGTTTACTCCGCCCCACCCCAGTATTTCCATCTGGAGCAATGACGGTACAGGCCGGCTTACGTCGCAGGCTCATGATTTATCCGAGTGGAACCTTCTCGCTTCATACGAACACATTGCACTGGCCGACATCAACGGGGACGGAAAAGTGGAAGTCTTAGTAGATAACGCAATACTTTGGTACTCTCCATCAGAAGGACGGTATCTCAGGGAATGGCCCCAATTTCTTGATTTTCTGGCTGTGGGAAAAGTGAATGCCGATAACCATATTGATATTATCGGTGGTACCAATTCTAACTTTTTGGTGGGATTAAATCCTGGCAACGGGTCCTTCACGATTCCCATGACCTCATTTTCCAATACTTATGGGTGGTCATTTTTCTATCCGCTCCCGATTATCCGCGATATGACCGGCGATGGAAAACCGGACATCGTAACTTTCCCCTATAAAGCAACAGAAAAAATTACGGTGTTCGAACAGCAGGAAGACGGCACGTTCACCGGTATTCCCACTCCTGTTCTGAGAAATGATCTGAATGCTAATTTTCAGGTAGTTGATTTTGACAGAGATGGGGATGTGGACATTGTTTTTTGGAAAAACAACAATTTCAACATCATACGAAATACGAACAACACGTTCACATCCGTAGTGACATCGCCTTCTCCCCAAAATGGTATTTTCGCAGATTTCAATATGGACGGCCATGCCGAGTTGTTGCTGTCCGGCGTTCAGGGAGGATTGCCTTTTTCAATAGTTCACCGTAATCCTTCAACCGGGGCTTACAACAGTACCGGCGGTTATGAGCAATTGCTCAATGTACCGGTTCCTCGCAGACCCACTATTTACGATTATGACAATGACGGCGACCTCGATATCCTCGTCGCATACATCAGAGCAGACTCAAGAGTCGGGTTGTATTTTTATGAAAACCTGACGATAAGTACCTCTAATACCCGAAATCTTAGCGCTACAACTCCAGACCACCTCATTTTTCCACAGCCTTTTTCGGGCGATCAATTGCGATTGGATTGGAAACACGATGCGAACGGGGAGATTTTGATACGAAATCTTTTCGGAGAACTGATCGCCCGTCAGCCCATTCAGCATGGCCTCAATGTCATTGATTTATCGCCTCAACTGCCGTCCGGCACATATTTTTATCACTTTAGAAACCATTCCGGTACATGGATGCCCGGAGGTAAACTCGTGAAAATACAACCATAAACAGCGGATATCATGAACGCCGTTTAGATGTTTTGTTATGCGGCATCTATGATGAAAGACTCCATTTTTTCATGACTATAAACCGTCGTTATGAGACTATTGTGCCTTATAGCCTTGATATTTATCGTGATTCAGGAATCGGCGATAGCTTATACTTTTACCGGAGCCGATTCGCTGTCGAACCGGCAACACAAATTAACTATTCCCGCAACCCCCGCAATTGGCCACAAGTCCTACCACTTCGCCGTAGCCGAGGCAAGCCCCTCTCAGGTAGAAGCCTGGCTGAACGGCGAATACATGGAATTGGACGGCATGTTTTCGGTGGATACCGCCCGCAACAGCAAGGCGCAAATGTTTCAAGACGCGTCAGCGGCCATATCAAAAGCCCGGCAGGTATTGGCCGAAGTCAAACGCATCGGCAATTTTGTAAGCCAGTTTGACGGCCGCAGCTTGGTCAAATTGCCCGTAGGTATAGATAAAGTTATGAATGACGGCACGCAATTTACCGCCGCCATTGAACGCATTTCGCTGTACCCCACCCACGCCGAACTTACCGTGTATGTAGAGGTGAAAACCGCCGATATGTCCCAGCCGCTGTTCCTCGCCGCGCCCGATATCGTTTTTACCCGCAGAGGCGGCATACATATAGGTTCGCTTGGCCTGTTGGGAGACTTCGACATTCCCATCATGGAAAAAAAGGGCTACCTCCGTTTCAAAAAAGCAGTCATTGTCAACAACGACTTCGTCTCCGGCCGGGGCACTTTCGCTGCATTCGATTGCGACGGTCTGCGCGAATTTAACATAGACGCAGCCCTCGCCTTCAGCCGGGATGTCATCATTCCCATGCGCGACAGTGCCGGTGTCTTTAGTCCTATACCCGACAGATTGGTACAGGCCGACCTGGAAATAGGTGGAACCGATGGCCTGAACAACATCATCGCCTCAGTGAACATCCCAACGCCTTTTGCACAACCTGATAAACCCGATATCATCTGGCGAATGAATACCGCCGTTTTCGACTTCAGCGAAATGCGCAATGATTCAGCGGTCCGGTTTCCGGTCGCCGATTACAGTCCCGATTTACCAGATGAAATGATAAATGCCTGGAAAGGCGTGTACATCCAACGATTTGATGTGACTCTGCCCGGACGTATGTTTTCCGGCTCTGCTCAGGGGGCGGTATCCCGCACCATTTCCGCCTACGATCTCGTCATAGACCAAAACGGATTCAGCGGGTACGTTGCCATTCGGCCCCTGCTGCCCCTTTCCGAAGGCAATGCAGACGGCTGGGCGTATTCGGTGGATTCGCTACAGGTGCATTTTCATCGCAACAGATTGGTCGGGGTTGACTTCGGCGGCGTGGTGGAAATTCCATTGTTCAGCGGCAGCAACGACAGCATCCCCAGCGATACGGCCGGCATTATGTATCATGCGCTGTTCGACCGCTTGGACAATACCTATAAATTTACCATTGCCAATGCTGAGGAACGCGTGTATTACAGCAAGATGTTGCGCGCCAGGGTAGCGTTGGCCCCGGCTTCCACGCTCAGCATCGCGTACAGCGATCAGAACGGATTCGACATTAGAGCGAAATTGCATGGTACGCTTTCCATAGACTCGCAGATGAACGGCGATACCACATCGGGAGGCAATGGCCTGCGATTGCGCGTGCCCGAGGTGGCGTTTCAGAACTTCACCATCGGCAATAAATCTCCTTTTATTCACCATGTCGGAACCTGGGGAGTTGACACTATTGCCGTTGACATGGGCGGCTTTAATATGACCGTGTCCAATATCGGCCTCGCTTCCAGACCCGATCAGCCCGGTATTGTGGATTTGCGCTTTATCGGCAGCATTAATTTGGGAACCGATACCAATGGCGTGAGCGCCGACGGGGGCTTTCGTATTCGGGGCGAAATTGTAACCGGCGCCAACGGGCGTCAGCGATGGCGCTACAAGGAGTTCAAGGTGGACGCTTTGTTTATAGATGTGAACACGCCGAACGTGGCATTTGAGGGGTATGTCATCTTTTTTGAAGATATTCCCCTGTACGGAAAGGGCTTTCAAGGCAAAATGAGCCTGCAAACCAAAAAGCTCGGAGAGACCAAAATTGAAGCGATGGGCTTGTTCGGCGCTGTGGATGATTATCGCTATTTCTTTGTGGACATCATGGTGAGGATTCCTTCCGAAACGATCATTCTTGGCGGAATTGATATCCGTGGGCTGGGCGGCGGCGTATATGTGAACATGCGGCAGCAAAACCTTAACCAGAATATTCCCGAAAACCAGACTAATCCCAATAATACAGACTATGATCCCGATGATTTGGCAAGTAACGACGCATACGAAAACTTTATTCGATCCAAACTCGGTGTCAGTTTATCAGGCACCAAATATGTGCCCGATTCCACCATTGCTTTGGGCATAAACTTTGCTGTAGTCATTGCGACAAGCGGAAAGGAAGAAGCCTTCAATGCCAATATGATGCTCAATTTTGAATTTGCGCGTACAGGTGGACTTCAACGCATTCGATTGGCGGGTTATGCCAATATCATGGCGCCCATCAGTTGGGAAGGGCCAAGCTGCGAAGGGATTTCTATTAAAGTTGTTATGGAATATACCAGTTCGGAGGCGAATAACGGCCAAGGGGGCAAATTTGTAGCAAAGGCGATGGTGTTTGTAAACATGGACAATATCAAAGGAGGGACTACCATCACACCGGATATGCTTGGGACTACGGGCGCATTTTCTGAATTATACATCGGCGCTACGGAATGTACGCAACTGCACTACGCCGGCGGTATAGATATGCTCTTTTCAAGAGATGACTGGCACATCTGGGTGGGTGTTCCTGGACGGATTCCCAATGCGCCGTTCCCATATACTCCCATCAGTTTGTTGATGGATTTGTCAAAAGGAGACGAACAGGCAGGAGGAGCAGTGAGGGTAATGGCACAAACTTATTTCAATATAGGCACCAGCATATTGCCATTCCCGGGTTTGCCACCACGGGTTGAACAATTGGTAGGATTGGGGAATATTCTTCAAAGTGAGTCCGAAAGAGCCAGTGGACGAGGTTTCGCATTCGGTATGAATCTGGTGGTTGAAAACAAAGTCAATCTCATTGGCATATTAAGCGCATCATTCATTCTGGACGTGGGCTTTGACATCATGCTCCAGAAATATCAAAACATAACATGTGTCAATAATGATGATAAGCCATTGGGTATCAATGGCTGGTATGCAGCCGGCCAGGCTTGGGCGTATGTGGAAGGCAATCTGAAGGTGCTGGGTTTCACCGTTTTGAATGCAGCATTGGCAGCCGCTATTCAGATCAAAGGCCCCAATCCTACTTATGGCCGGGGCGCGGTAGCGGGCAGATACAGTGTATTGGGAGGCTTGAAAAAAGGGCAGTTCCGCTTCCCGCTCCAATTCGGCTTTGAATGTGAAACCGAAGGCGGCGGCAGCCCTTCGCTGGAATATGAAATCATCAGCGGTGTTTCGCCCATCAATATGGCCACAGGCGTAGCGGTGTATCAGCAGCCCGTGGTTGATTTTAATTACCCGGTTGACAATATTGTGCAATTGGAAGAAGAAGGTGAGACACGGAGCTATCAGGTGCGGATTATTTCTTTTGAGCTGCGTAAAAATGGAGATACGCTCGTCAGCGGCCAACAGGTTTTCAGCAATGGCCATTATTCCATGACCTTCCAGCCAGATGAAATGTTTGCACCCAACACGCAATATGTTCTTTCCGTCACAGCGGGGTTATTTCGGTCAGGGGTAACTGCACCTATTGAAACCGAAGTGAAAAACGATACATTCGTAACGGGTGAAGCGCTCCGGCAAATTCCTCTCGACAACATAGCCCTGGCATGGCCGGCCAATGGGCAATTCAATTATTACCAGGGCGAAAATGTGCAGAATATGATCCGACTGAAAACCGGACAGGATTATTTATTCCCACAGGGCGTAGCCGCCAAAGTCAGGCTCGGCGGCGTACAGGACGAAACTCCGGCGGTTTACAACTCCGCCGACAATACCGTAACGTACGACCTGCCGACATTGCCGGGTGGCGGCGCTTATGAAGCAAAACTGCTGGTGGGCGATGAGGAAGTGCTTACCTGGTATTTTAGAGTGAGCAAATACGGCACCTTTGCGGATAAGATGAATGCGGTGACGATGGGGAGTATTACTCCCACCAATAGATATGACGACGCGAATATCAACGGCTTGTTGGAGCCTTTCGGAGAGGAAGAAACCAACGGTATTTCGGGCTTGCCGGATAATTTATTGTCGCTGAGAGCAGATTTAGACAATACCCTCTGGATGCATCAATTTTCATTCATGTACCAAAATACAGAATGCAATTTCAGCACTGCAAATCTTGATTATGATTTATGGGGCATTAAGCGCAGCGCTATTGAGCCATTTCCCGTAAACGGCGTTTTGCTGGTTCAAAACTCGTCCAATCCATTTTTGGTTAGTGAGGATAATTATGGTTCACTGCATGAGAATAGAGATGACAATTTGTTGCAGATACACCAGATTACCCCCCGAATCAGGTATTATATTCGCTCAGTCGTCAAAAATGATTTTGATAAATTGTCCGATTTGGCAAAAAACATGGGAGGTATTTTAGATTTAACTAATTCCTTCGTCCGTGAAGCCTTTTGTGGCGATTCTCATCCTGATTTAAATACCCGAATTACATTGTCCAATCAATCGCTTAGTACTTTGTATAGCAGTAATTCTTGTTATCAGCAATTCTATAATTTTAGCCCATTAGTAAGCAGTGCTGCACCGCCTGACCCTCACACTGATCCTTGCAATGCTACACCATTTTCTTTTGTCTCGCCCTTCTCTCCAAGAGCTATCAACACACAACCTTCGTATGGCATGAGCCAATACCCGGTTGTGTTCAAATACCAACGCCCCAATTCTTCTCCATCAAGCCGAACATTTAACCTGCAATACACCCAGCAATGAAAAAATTCGTCCGATATATCGTTTTTTGCATTTTGCCGATGCTGTTCGGCGTTCAGGCGGGTGCGCAATCGGCCTACATAGGCGTCAAAGCCCGCGCATTGTCCGATTCGGTTGCGGCCGTCCGCTGGACGCCGCCCAACTACGAATCCTGGCGAACAGGTATGCAAAAGGGCTACCGCGTTTACAGAAAAGCAACAGATACGCTGAGCGGAACGGTTTTTCAGTCGTTTGTATCAGATACAATCTATCCTGTTTCCGAGTCGGCATGGCAAAACCCGAACAACGACGATTACATCGCTCTGGCGCGCGCCTTGTGTTATGATTTCAGTCAGTCCGTTTATTCTGATACACTCAGAGCACAGGACGCATACACCGCCGAAGAAGACCGGCAAAATCGCTTCAATTTTGTGTTGCTGGTATCCGATATTTCTTCCGATGCCGCTCGTCAAATGGGGCTTTCATTTGTTGACACCACCATAAATCCCGGCTTTATTTATGAATATAAGGTGCTGATGGTCAATTCGGAACACTATTCTTTTTACTCTGCCGCCATCAATCCGGCCGACATACCTGCCCTTCCCATACCGGAGCAGGTAGAGGCGGAATTTGCCAAAGAGCATTTTTTCCTTTCCTGGAGCAAAATCGGCATTGAGTCATTTTATACAAACTATACCATCGAGTATTCTGAAGACATGGGCGCTACCTTCCAGCCTATGAATGAAAAGCCCTTTGTGTATCTGGAAGCGGATGATCTGCCCGAATCCTTTCAGAACAAAATCATTTACAAAGACAGCATCAGCCAGATAGTGCCGGAGTATCAATTCAGGGTGCGCGGGCATACTTGTTTTGGAGAAACCGGGCCGCCTTCCGCCATTGTTTCCGGCAGGAGCGTACCCGATCCCTTGCTCGTTTTTCCGCGCATCACCGAGGTACTCGAAATGGCCGACAGCAGTTTTCAAATTCGTTGGGCCATAAACGAAGCCGTCGCCGACAGTATCACGGCGATTCATATAGTGCGCTATGAAGATGTGCCCGGAGAGGCCCAGCGTTTGACTACGACTTCGTTGGGCTTGCAGGAGCGTACTTACAGGGATTTTCAAGCCAATAACGTCAATTATTATCAGGTAGAAATAACCGATATTCACGGCTATATTCACCCTTCTCCGCTGGGTCTGGGCCAAAGAATAGACAGCATTCCGCCCGCCATTCCGCTGCAATTGACAGGCACTATTGATTCTCTTACAGACTCTACCATGCTGGTACAATTAACCTGGGCTGCCAATACGGAAAGCGATTTATCAGGATATTATGTTTATCGCTCCAATGGCCGCAGAGAGGAGTTTGCGCACCTCACCACTGCCGGGCACTTGGTTGAGACAACATTTTTTGATACGATACCGGCCATTACTTTATCGGATTCGATTTTTTACCGACTGAAAGCCGTTGATTACAGAGGAAATATCTCTCCTTTTTCCGATATTTTATCTTTGGCCCGTCCCGATTTTGTGCCGCCGGCTCCGCCTTTGCTGCGCTATTCGCCGGATGCAGACGGAGGTCTGAGTTGGGTCAACAGTTCGAGTAAAGATGTCGTTTCTTACCGGATTGAAAGAAGGATATCAGGGGCGGAAAATGCATGGGATGTCGTCGAATCCAGAGCGAAATCGCGCACCTCAACGGATAAAATCGCTGCTCATGTTTTGGAAGAAGAACCCGGCACGGTGTATGCTTACAGAATAATAGCGATAGATGATGCAGGCTTGGAAACAGCTTCCAATGAGGTAGCAGTGAGAGAGTCGCCGTTAAAAAAGAAATTCACCTCCGAATTTTCATTTGATTTAAATGCGCAGTATTCGCAGGGAATCGTCAACTTGAACTGGCTCAACAATTACCCTTTCGAAATTGAAAAAGTCATAGTTTACAGGTCTCACAACGAAGGGCCTTATTATTCTTTGATGCACGTTGCAACTTTGGATTTGCTGCCCAGCAGTGCTTCGAGATCGGGTATTATTGACAGGCATATTGAACCCGGCCAAAAATATTTTTATAAAATACAGGTCAAATTTAAGAACGGTGAATACTCGAATATGTCGGGTGTTGCCATCATCAGGTTATAATTCAAAAGTGATTGCCATGAAATACATTTTCGTTTTGCTGCTGGCTTTAAGCGCCGTTTCGCTGCGCGCAGAATTTGCCGTTATTGCCGTTACAGGTTCAAGTCTCGGCAATTGCACAGGCAGTGTCACTCTGAGATTGAACGGCGATGCGGGACCATTTGGCATTTTGATTCCTGAGACAGGGTTTACGCTTACCGATGTGGAAGGAGATGTAGTTGTAAACAACCTGTGCACGGGCAATTACACGATCATGGTAAGCGTATCTCAGTTTCCGGGGTGCAGCAAATCCTTGAGTTTATTCATTCCTAAATTATCTGATAATCTGAGTGGAATCACCCCAACGCCTCGTGTGGTTGAAGATGCCGAAGCCAAGACCGTAGTCGGTTTGACCGATGTTCAAAAAAATATAAAAGTATATCCCAATCCCGGCAGAGGGATGATTAATCTGGAGTTTAAAAACATGCATCAATACCCGATAGAACTGTTGATCTTTTCCGATCAGGGGCAGAAGGTGTTGCTTCAAAATCTGCCTGCGGGGACGTATCAGTTTTCGGCCAACCTGACCCGCCTTCCTTCCGGCTTGTACTTCGTCATTGCCCGTCAGGAAGATGGTACATTTGTGCAGCAATCATTGGTGATAAAATCATAGCCGGCATTCCGTTCGCAATCATAGTTAACACTTCGTTACCCCCGGTTAAAGTCTGTTAAAAACAAGGCATTTCAGCGAAAGTCATTTCATTTTCGCCTCCGATTACCGTATATTCGTATCGTCGGGGGAGAAGATGCCCCGGCTTTTCATCATTCATCAACCCAAGAAACTATGAAACGAATGCTCATCGCCATTTTTGCTTTATGGGCCGCTACCCAAAGCATGGCACAAACCCGCGAACAACTGTTGGAGCAATTGCTGGAGGAAGACCGCGCCAATGTGGAAACCCTCATGCTCTACCCGGAGGAAACACGACAGCACATTCTGGAAGCCTCCAAACACCCCGAAGCGCTCATCAGAATGCAAACCCTGCAATCCCGCTCGCAGACGGCGTTTCGCTCTTTGATGGAAACTTATCCCGAACGCGTACAGCAGCAAGTATGGGACCTCACCCGCTATCCGGGCCTCATTGAGCGCTTGGTGGGAGAAGCCCGCGGCTCGCGCAATGCCATCATTCGCCTTTTAGAGGAATACCCCGCCGAGGCCCGCGAACCGGCCATTGCCATGAGCGATGAGCAGTTTGGCTTGTTGGCCCGCGTTGACAATCTCCAAAGAGAATCGGATGCCGCTTTTCGCAATTTCCTGAGTAATTACCCCGAACGGACCGCCGCTGCTTTGCGCGCTTTGGTGAACGAACCGGAGGCAATGGAGGTGATGACCGAGAACATGCGCACCACCGTGCAATTGGGCGACCTCTACAATCGCGATCCGTACTGGATGTTGCAGCAGGCCGACCGCATCAGCCTCGATGCTGCCCGCCAGCGCGCCAAAGACCTCGATGCCTGGAAACAAAGCGTAGAGGCCAACCCTGAAGCGCGTCGCGAATTGGAGCAGAGCGCCCAAACCTACGCCCGCGAATATGGCTATGACGACGCCTCCTACAACTACGCTCCCGTAGAGCGCCCGCCCTACGTCGTCACCGAGCGCCATTATTACCATCCGTATCCTTACTGGTTCGGCTATCCTTATTGGTATTCTGCTCCCCGCTGGAGACCGCGCCCGTATTGGTACGACTGGGGTTTCTATGTTCGTCCCGGCGGCGGCATTGTCGTGTTCGATTTTCCGTCTTACTACTTTGTCAACTGGTACTACCGCCGTCCCATTCATGTATATAACTACCCGTACCTCGCCGGCCTGTATGTGGACTACTACTATGGTTATCGTCGCTCTTCCTGCGGCATCGTTATCGGTGTAGATCGCTGGCGCCGCCGCAATTATGCAGTCGTGGGCGATGTGTGGCTCAGGGACCGAAACGGCAGGGTGGACCGCTTCCGCGAATTCGGCAGAATGGAAGACGAAAGGGAGCGTTTTAACAGAAACAATCCGGGCCGGGAAATTCCGCAAAGGGAATACGCCGTTCAAAACACGACCAAATACCCGCGCCTCACCGAACGCCTGCCTGAACCGGCTCCTGCCGACAACCGTCCGGGCGATCCGAGAACCAACGCACCTCGCCGGGAAACAGCGCCGCGCACCACCGAACCGCGTACACAGCAGCCGGTAGAAGCGCCTCGCCGGGAAACAGCGCCGCGTACCACCGAACCTCGCACGCAGCAGCCGATAGAAGCACCTCGTCGGGAAACAGCGCCGCGCACCACCGAACCTCGCACGCAGCAGCCGATAGAAGCACCTCGTCGGGAAACAGCGCCGCGCACCACCGAACCGCGTACACAGCAGCCGGTAGAAGCTCCTCGCCGGGAAACAGCGCCGCGCACCACCGAACCGCGTACACAGCAGCCGGTAGAAGCTCCGCGCAGTGCCGAGCCTCGCCGAGAAACCGCGCCCACGCGTACCGAAACTCCGCGCAGTACTGAACCGCGTAGAGAAACCGCGCCCACGCGTACCGAAGCTCCGCGCAGTGCCGAGCCTCGCCGAGAAACCGCACCCACGCGTACCGAAGCTCCGCGCAGTGCCGAGCCGCGCCGAGAAACCGCACCCACGCGTACCGAAACTCCGCGCAGTGCCGAGCCGCGCAAAGAGACCGCGCCGGCCAGATCAACAACTCCGACGCCTTCGAGAGAAAAAGGCAAATCGAGCGGGGAAGAGCTGCGATAAAATATTTTTCGGCAATGGCTTGCTCGTTCCATAAACATTGACATACCTTTGGCCCGATCAATTTTTAAAAAAATGATTTCTGTTCTGTTCACAAATGCTTGGTGGTGGCACATTCATTCGGAAAACCGGGTGAGGTGACGGCCATATAGCTTTCGTGCTATCAGATCAATCGGCTTGTCGGTTCGCCCGGCAAGCCGATTTTTTATTTTCAGGCATTTCAAACAACTTAAACATGACCAAAACAACCACCATGACCATGCAGGCGCCACAGCACAACGCGCCCATTCCCTTGCGCTCCCTTGTGCGCCGGGCCTTGGCCGACACGGTTACGCCCGTAGCGGCTTTCCTGAAATTGAGAGATCATTACACCTGTCCGGTGTTGTTGGAAAACAATAATTTCGGCAGCCTCGAAGATTGCAGGTCGTTCATCGGATTGGATGTAATGGCTTCATTCACAGTGGAAAATGCAAAGATCAGGATGCAGTTTCCCGGTGGGCTGACCGACTCCATGCCAGTTGAAACGACCGAAGACGTGCCGGCTCAATTGCACCGCTTCATGTCGCGGTTCCAGCCGGACTACGAAACGCCTTATGCCGGCTTCAACGGATTGATCGGTTACACCGGCTTCGATGGCGTGCAGCATTTCGATACGCTCCATTTCGACCCGGCCAAACGCAAAATGCGTGTGCCCGAGCTCCGCTACCACCTGTATCGCTTCGTCATTGCTTTTCATCATTTCAACGATGAGATTTACATCATCGAAAACCTGTTGCCCGGGCAGGAATCGGAGTTGAAACGCCTGGAAACACTGCTGTGGAGCCGCAAAATATCTACCCATGCTTTCCGCTTGGACGGAGAGGAGCAGAGCAATCTCACAGATGAGGAATTTAAAGAATTGGTGGCTTTGGGCAAGCATCATTGCCGCATCGGCGACGTGTTTCAGATTGTGTTTTCCCGCCAGTTTTCGCGTGGTTTTCGCGGCGACGACTTCAATGTGTATCGCGTGCTGCGCTCCGTAAATCCCTCTCCGTATTTGTTTTACGCTGATTTCGGCAGTTTTCGCATCTTTGGTTCCTCGCCCGAAACACAAATGGCGGTGGCCGATGGGGTGGCCAAAGTGAATCCCATTGCAGGCACTTACCGCCGCAGCGGCGACCCCGCAGAAGACGCGCAAAAAGCCATTGACCTGGCTGCCGATGCCAAAGAAAATGCCGAACACATCATGCTGGTGGACCTTGCCCGCAACGATCTGGGCCGTCACGCCGTCAATGTGCGGGTGCGCGATTTGAAGCACATTCATTTTTACAGCCACGTCATCCATTTGGTATCGAAAGTGGAGGGCGATTTGCCGCCGGGCGCCAATCCTGTGCAGATTTTTGCAGACACTTTTCCCGCCGGCACACTCTCCGGCGCCCCGAAATACAAGGCCATCGAACTCATTGATCGCTACGAAAACCAAAACCGGGGCGTTTACGGCGGCGCCATCGGGCTGATGGATTTTAACGGCAACATGAACAAAGCCATTATCATTCGCTCTTTTCTCAGCCAAAACAATACGCTGTTTTATCAGGCGGGCGCGGGCGTGGTGGCGGCGAGCAACGAGGAAAGCGAATTGCAGGAGGTGAACAACAAATTGGGCGCCCTGAAAAAAGCGCTGCTGGAGGCGGAACGGGTGGGGTGATGGCACATTTCGGATTCCTGATTTCGGATTCCGCCCGGACGATGAACTGAGCAGATTACGGATTCGATTGCAGCCGCTACGATAAACTGTGTGCCACAGTACGACGGAAGATCACAGATTGATGCAAAAACACGCTTCAAAAACAAAAAACAACATTCTGAAAATCATGAAAATACTCGTTTTAGACAACTACGATTCTTTTACCTACAATCTGGTGCAATACATCCGTGAACTCGGATTTGAGGACATTGACGTGCGCCGCAACGATGCCATCACATTGGACGAAGTGGAGCATTACGCCGCCATCGTGCTGTCGCCGGGGCCGGGGCTGCCAGCCGAAGCAGGCATCATGCCCGAACTCATTCGCCGGTATGCGCCGCACAAGCCCATCCTCGGAGTGTGTTTGGGGCAGCAGGCCATTGGCGAGGCGTTCGGCGGTACCTTGGAAAACCTGAGCGCCGTTTTTCACGGAGTGGACACGCCCATAGAGGTGACCCGCTCCGACGAGCCTTTGTTCAGCGGGCTGCCGTCGGTGTTCCGCGCTGGTCGCTACCATTCCTGGGTGGTCAAAAAAGAAGGCTTCCCCGACGATCTGGAAATCACCGCCCAGGACGAGGGCGGCGCCATCATGGCCCTGAGACACAAGACCTATAATGTGCGCGGCGTGCAGTTTCACCCCGAATCCATTATGACCGAGCACGGGCGGCAGATGCTGGCCAATTTTTTTGAGTTGTGCGTTCAGGAAGCTCCGAAATAATGTAAAGGGCTGATTTTCAATGATACATATTGAACGGCGCATCTGGTTTTAAACAGACAACATACATATGGCTCGCAGCTTGCAGCCTGTAGCTTACAGCTTGCAGCGATTTGAGTACATGGAATCGTTGCAAAAAATCTTACTTTCGCCCAACGAATAAAACCACATCGTATGCGCTTCGTCTCTTTTTTTCTGGCGGCCATTCTCAGTGCCGCGCTGCTCTTTGTATTGGCTTGGCCGCAGCCCTTCGGCAAGCCCCTGCCGCCGGTGGGCAAGTTTTTTTCGCCTTTCGGCGGATTTTGGAAAAACGCAGCTCAGGGCGATGTCTTTACATTGGACGGTTCCGCCTTCGAGCAACTCAAAGCGCCGGTGACGGTGGTATTCGACGAGCGCCTCGTACCGCACGTTTTTGCTGAAAATGAGACAGATGCCGTTTTTGCGCAAGGTTATGTGACCGCACGTTACCGCCTTTGGCAAATGGACTTCGCTACCCGTGCCGCCGCCGGTCGCCTGTCGGAAGTGGTGGGTGAAAAAGCTTTGGATCGAGACCGTGGACAACGGCGCAAAGGCATGCTCATGGCTGCCCGGAATGCAGTAGCCGCCTGGGAAAAATCGCCGGAGGAAATGGCTTTAGTGGAGGCTTACACCAACGGCGTCAATGCTTACATACAATCGCTCGCGCCTGCTGATTATCCATTGGAGTTCAAACTCTTGGATTATGCGCCCGAACCCTGGACGCCGCTGCACTCGGCCCTGATGATGAAAAACATGGCAGAAACGCTGTGTTTCCGGTCGGACGATCTGGCGGCCTACAACTCCCTTCAAATGTGGGGCCGCGAGATGTTCGATTTTCTCCATCCATCCTACAATCCCAAACAATCGCCGATCATACCTGCGGGCACGCCCTGGAATTTCAAACCGATAGAAGCCCGCCCCGACAGCATTCCGTCTCCCATTATGATGGGCGATCTGTTGCCCTATCCGCTCTTGCCGCAGTCGCCGTCGGGCATCGGCAGCAACAACTGGGCCGTGTCCGGCAAGAAAACAGCATCGGGCCACCCCATACTCAGCAATGACCCGCACCTCACGCTCAGCCTGCCGTCAATATGGTTTGAAATGCAGATACACGCCCCTGAATATCAGGCTTATGGAGTTACCATTCCGGGCCTGCCGGGCATCGTCATCGGCTTCAACGACCAACAGGCATGGGGTGTTACCAATGTGGGCCATGACGTAGTGGACTGGTACCGCATTGCCTGGATGGACGACGAAAAAACGCGCTATCTGTTGGACAACGAGCAGCAGACGGTAGAAGTGGCGGAAGAAGTGATTGAGGTAAAAGGCTGGAAAGAACCGCATATTGAAAAAGTAAAACACACGGTCTGGGGACCGATTGTGTATGAAGACCCCGACTCTCCGTACCGCGATCTGGCGATGCACTGGATTGCCCATGAAGTGCAGGAGAAAATGGACTTTTACGAATTGGGCGCATTTTACCGCTTGGGGCAGGCCAAAACACATCAGCAATACACAGAGGCGCTGCGCAATTTTGAAAACCCGGCCCAAAATTTTGTCATGGCCAATAACACCGGAGACATCGCCATTCGGGTAAACGGCAAATTTCCGATCAAAACACGCGATCAAGGGCGATTTGTACAAGACGGCAGTTCCTCCGCCAACGACTGGGCCGGCTTCATCCCGATGGATCAGATACCGCAGATTCTGAACCCGGAGCGCGGTTTTGTCTCCTCTGCCAACCAAGCCTCCACCGATCAGACCTATCCGTATTACTACAACAGTGAAGGGTTTGACGACTACCGGGGCCGCATCATCAACCGCACCTTGGAGGAGAAAAACGGCATGACGGTCAAAGACATGATGGCCCTGCAAAACGACAACCGCAGCATCCTGGCCGAGGAGGCTTTGCCGTTGTTGCTCAAGCTGTTGGATAGAAACGGCCTCAGCCCGGAAGAACGAACCTGGGTAGGCTGGCTCGAAAAATGGGACCTCCATTTTAATGCCGGGGAGAAAGCGCCGATGGTTTTTTCCGAATGGCTGCGGCAAACACACCGCCGCGCCTTTGATGAAATATACGTTTTGGAGGACTCCATCCCGCTGTTGAAACCCGAAAACTGGAGGCTGTTGGAACTACTGGAACAAGCGCCCGATCACATCATTTTTGATCAAAAAGGTACGCCCGCCAAAGAAACGGCCGCTCAAATCGTGACCGCCGCGCTGCATGATGTAGCAGAAGAATGGGCTGCGAAATTCAGCGAAAGCGACTACAACTGGGCAACGCACAAAAGCACGGACATCATGCACCTGGCCCGCATTCCGGCCTTTTCCAAAATGGACCTGAACGTGGGCGGCTACGGCGATGCGCCCAATGCCATCAAAGGAACCACCGGCCCCTCATGGCGGGTAGTGGTGGAATTGGGGCCGGAGGTGAAGGCTTGGGGTATCTATCCCGGCGGGCAAAGCGGGCATCCTGGCAGTCGGTACTACGACAACCGCATCCTGCCCTGGATGAAAGGCGAATACGACGAATTGTACATTATGAAGCGCCCGGATGAACGCTCTAAGCCGGAACTGTTCGGAGTGGTTTTTTCTAAAAAGTAGTCCGGCTCGCGGCTTTTGGGTAACTTAAACGACATACATTGTAACTACTTAGCATCTTTTTCAGGGCCACAAGCTAGTGGCTTGTAGCTAACAGCCTATGGGCGATGCTAAATAAATACCATAGATTCATGAAATCAATCCTTCTCTTCATCGGCATCCTTTTGCTTGGTTATGCGGCGCATATTTTCATGCCCTGGTGGGCGGTTTACGGCGTTGCGCTGTTGCTGTCGGCCCTTGTCGGGTTGCGGCCCGGTCGCAGTTTTTTCATCGGATTTTTGGCGGCCTTTGCCCTGTGGGCGGGTACGGCTTATTGGCTGCATCAATCGGGCGAAGGCATTCTGACCGAAAAAATCGGCGAGATGCTGGGCGGTCTTTCGGTGCCGGCAGTGGTGAGTATTACGGCCTTATTGGGCGGTTTGCTGGGCGGACTCGGCGCCTGGACGGGCAGTTCGGGGCGGCGACTGCTGAGGTAAAACCCGATGCGCGCAAGGCTTGTTTTATACCCAAATTCATTTATAACATGGCGTCAAAAGAAGACAAACGTTACGAAATAGCCAGAAAGAGGGTGGAGGAAAAGAAGAAGTTTTACCAACATCTGACCACTTACCTCACGATGAGCGTCTTTTTTGTGTTCATCAATTTGTTTACCTCGCCGGGGCGCTGGTGGTTCATTTTTCCGGTGTTGGGCTGGGGCGTGGGCATTGTTTCTCAGTACTTTAAGGTTTTTGGACCACCTGGGTTTAACACCGACGGCGACTGGGAAGAACGGGCGCTGCAAGAGGAATTGCGGAAAATGGGCGTGCCGGAATCGGAATTGCCACAAACAACCCCCGAACCCAATGTGGCAGAAGCAGGAGATGAGCCATTGGAACTCAAAGAATTGCAAAAAAAATATGACGAGCGGGATTTAGTATGAGAACCTTGTATGCTCACAAATGCCGTCAACGACATTTCTCAATCTAACTTCTAAGTGCTATGAAAATGAAAAACTTCCTCCTGCCGGTGGCCATGATGCTGTTCAGCTTTGGCCTGGCCGCTCAGAATGACTCCATTGTGCGCCCACTCGAAGGAGACCTTGTGATGGTCAGGCTGATAGAGCGGACGCCTACTTCCTTCTGGCAATCCAGAATGATTATTTCTGATGGTTCGGGAGAGCCTCAGAGTATCTTATTACAACGAATTGGAAATAACAGCATCATGAACGATAACGTGAGGCTGATCTCCAAGATTTTCAATGAAATAACCCGACAAGGCTACGCTCTGTCTGCGCCCCCGGCCAGCAACATGTCTGAAGGTTCTACTTTGTATTTTGATTATTTTTTTACCAAGGACAAAAAGGAAAAATGAGAAACGCCGGGCGGCGATCTGTTTTGTGTTCAATTGCACAAAATCGTAATTCGCTCACTTTGCACCGAATTGCTGAAATGCCCCGCCCGGTCGCGAATGCGAATGGAGTACGAGAAAGTGTCTGTGGGGAAAACCGTGCTGGGTGTACACGGCACTTGTCCGTTGGGATAAGTGCAGCAAATATTGAAAGGCTTGTTGAAGACCAGCACCGTAATCTCGCCGGAAATCCCATTGCCGGAACCCTGCTCCGGGATCACGGGCAATTTGAGGGTTTCCTCAAAACCGTCGCGGCTGTCGGTCAGGAAAATATCAAGGGTGCCGTCGGGATGCCCCAAATCGCCGTCGCCGTCGGTAAATCCAAAAGTAATGGCCAAGGTGTCGGCGGCTGCGCTGGGTGAACCTTGAGCAATGATCTGCTTGTTCATGCCGATGAAATTCAGCACAGGCTCAATGGGGTAGTCGGGCCGCTTCACGCAAGAGGCGAGGATCATGGCGGCAAGAGCGGAGAATAAAAGAATGGTTAACTGTTTCATGGACAATTGAATTCTACATTTGAACATATCAGATCAACGCTCCGGGAGCGAATCGTGCAGGTGCAGCCGGATGACTTTAACGCATTGGCCTTGGATGTCTTTCGTTTTCAGGCAGAGCATAATTCGTTGTACAATAGGTATTTGGAGTTGATTGGCAAAAAAATACAGGCGGTGGAAACCGTGCAGGAAATCCCCTTTTTGCCCATCGAACTGTTCAAAACCTACGACATCCAAACCGGAAACTGGACGCCGGAACGCATATTCAGCAGCAGCGGCACTACCGGCCAAGCTACCAGCGGCCATCTCCTGCACGATCCCGATTGGTACCGGATGGGTGCTCGCCGAGCCTTTGCCCGACAGTATGGCCCTGTGGAAAATTTCTGCTTTTTGGCCCTGCTGCCCTCTTATCTGGAACGCAACAATTCATCTTTGGTTTTTATGGCCGAGGATTTCATTTCGCTCTCCCGATATGCGCAAAGCGGCTTTTATCTGTACAACATGGCCGACCTCGTAAAGGTACTGAGCGACTGCGTACAAAACAAGATTCCGACGGTTTTATTGGGAGTAAGTTTTGCGTTGCTCGATCTGGCAGAAGCCTTTCCCATGCCCCTAGAGCAGGTCATTGTGATGGAAACAGGAGGTATGAAAGGGCGGCGCGCAGAGTTGACCCGTGAGCAATTGCATCAGGTTTTGCAGGCTGCATTTCAAGTGCAACACATTCATTCTGAATACGGTATGACGGAATTGTTGTCGCAGGCCTACGCTCCCGGAAACGGGCGGTTTTACCCCGCGCCCACCATGCGCGTATTGGCCCGCGAGGCCGCCGATCCGTTTGCCATTCGGACTTGGGGGCAAAACGGCGCCCTGAATATCATTGACTTAGCCAATGTGGACACCCTGAGCTTCATAGCCACCGACGACCTCGGCAAGGTAGCGGAAGACCACAGTTTTGAAGTGACAGGCCGATTGGACAGCAGCGAGATCAGAGGCTGCAACCTGATGGTAGAGTAGGGGAGGGGACGCTCACAAATCGTCGCCGCGGAAGTCGCTGCGCATGAGGTAAATCAGCACAAATCCGCCCAAAACCATGAGCAGGTGTACAAGAAAAGCCAGCAGGCCGCTGATTTTACTCAGCCATGCCAAGCCTGCCAACTGAACGCCTACCAAGCTGAGCATCAGGGCAATAAGACCGGTTCCGGCCAAAAAAAATCCGACGATGGTCCAGAAAGTTTTATTTTTGAGCATATTCCGTTCGTTTGCACACAGACAAAAGTACGCGGAAAATGTTTACTCAGAACTGTTTCTCGAAAGCTATTAGTCCTTATGATTAAAATAATCGAGTGTCCAAGAGATGCGATGCAGGGCATCAAGGAATTTATACCCACGCCGACAAAGACGGCCTACCTGAATCAATTGCTTCAGGTGGGATTTGATACGCTTGATTTCGGCAGTTTTGTATCTCCCAAGGCCATTCCTCAAATGCGCGATACTGCGGAAGTGCTGGCCGGGCTTGATCTGAGCCATACCCGTACCCGCTTGCTGGCCATTGTGGCCAACCGGCGCGGCGCCGAAGATGCGGTCGCGTTCCCGGAGATTTCTTATCTGGGCTACCCTTTTTCCATTTCGGAAACATTCCAGCAGCGCAACACCAACGCGAGCATAGAGGAATCATTGGAGCGTGTGGAAGAGATTCAGAACCTGTGTATCAGCTCAGGAAAACAATTGGTGCTGTACATTTCGATGGGATTCGGCAATCCGTACGGCGACCCCTGGAATGTGGACATTGTGCAGCGTTGGGTAGCGCGATTGACAGGCATGGGCATCGGCATATTTCAACTCTCGGACACCATTGGCGTAGCCGGTCCTGACAGCATCCGATACCTTTTTTCTCATCTCATTCCGGCGTATCCACAGGTAGAAATAGGGGCGCATTTGCACACACATCCTGCCACCTGGCGCGAAAAAACGGCTGCTGCCTATGAGAGTGGTTGCAGGCGCTTCGACGGCGCCATCATGGGGTTTGGCGGCTGCCCGATGGCCAAAGACGACCTCACCGGCAATATGCCTACCGAAAAAATGATGGCCTATCTGGCAGAACAGGAATCACTGGGCTTGAATATGAAGGCGCTGGCCGAAGCGATGCGCATGGCGCCAAGTGTATTTCCGCTATAAACCATTGGGGTCTATGCCCAATTTTCTGAGCATGTCGGCCAATTTTTCGGCGCGTTTAGCCTCCATTTCAGCTCGTTGCTCTGCATTCTCTGCGCGTTTGGCCTGCTCCTCGGCAAACTGTTGCGCCACCTTGTCCTGTTCGAGCAATTCCATGTAAGAGAGAAACTTCTTGCCGTCGGGATGATACAACTCCAATTTCTCCTCGCCCCAAACCATGCGCACACCGAGCAGCGGACTGATGAAATCGCGGATTTGATCGGCGGGTAAAGCTGTTAAATCATCCTGTTGGCGGATATACACGATGAAGTTGTTGCGGTCAGGATCATAGACATAGTACTCCTGAACGCCGTGTTGCCTATAGAACTCCCATTTGTTGTGCATCTCGCGGCTGCGATTTCCGGGCGACAGTATTTCAAAAACCACCTGAGGGGGAATGCCGTCCTCCACCCATTGCATATACGAGCCGCGATGTCCTTTGGGGCGCCCCAAAACCACCAGCACATCGGGCGCTAAGCGAACGCCGGGTTGGCCTTCCACCGGATACCAAAAGAGATCGCCGGCAATGAATACGTCGTTGCGCTGCGCAAAACATGCTTCGAGGCCCAGTTTTATGAGCACAATCCATTCAAACTGGAGGGTATTTTCAGTCATAGGTAGTCCGTCTGATTCGGGGTAAATGAGGTGCCACTTCTCCTGGCGGGATTTCGTTAAAATAGACTTGTCTGTGGTGTAAGTGATTTTTATGAAGTATTTACACAGTGCAAACTTACGAAACTCCTGATAATGAATCAAGGCGCTGCTCATTTTTCCCAGGGCAAACGCATCAAAACCAAGAATGACCTCGGAGAGGTCAAATGTTTGTAGAAAAGGTCATTTATACCAATTGGGACGACCTCGGAGAGGTCGCACATTGTCTTATTATATCATGTGCGACCTCTCCGAGGTCGTCTAAACGTGAAAAAACGCTTATTTCTACAAAGATACGACCTCTCCGAGGTCGTCATATCATTTGATGCGTTTGCCCTGCATTTTTCCTACCTTTGCATTTCAAGTCAGGCTTATGTTGCAAAGAGGTATCACCGGATTCTTTTTTATTTTAGTTATGGTAGGCGGCATTTATGGTGGTCGTTACACCTTCGTAGGTCTGTTTGCCGTCATCACGGCGGGTTGTTTGTGGGAATACCTGAGTTTGGTACTGGATCGCGGGCGCAAGCGAGACCTCATCCGAAAAATGCTGGGGGTGCTGTTAGGACTAACTCCATTTGCCGGCAATTCGCTGATGCACCTCGGATTGGTAGCTGACGAAGCGCTGTTTGTATCCGGCTCTCTTCTCGTTTTTTTTCCTTTGCTTTTTATGGCTTTTATTTATGAAATGTATGCGCAATCCGAGCATCCGTTTACCAATGTGGGTTATGCAGTGTTGGGCATGGTTTATATCGGGGTGCCGTTTGCGATGCTCGAATTCATTGCTTTTGACGGGAAACAATTTTACGCCGGCGCCGTCATGGGTTTGCTCATTCTCACCTGGGGCAACGATACGGCGGCCTACGTTTTCGGCTCGCGTTGGGGCCGCAGGCCGCTCAGTCCCAGGCTGTCGCCCAAAAAAACATGGGAAGGCGCGCTGGGTGGAGGCGTATTTACTTTGGCTGTCGGCTGGATTTTGAGTCTGTTTATTACCTCGCTGTCGCCTCTCAATTGGATCATGCTGGCGCTCATCGTTGCTGTTTTTGGTACATTCGGCGATTTGGTAGAATCTATGCTGAAGCGCAGTTTCGAGGTTAAAGACTCCGGGCGGCTTTTGCCCGGCCATGGCGGTCTTTTGGATCGCTTTGACGGCTTTATTTTTTTGATACCCTTTGCGGCTGCATACATCTTATTGCTACGCTGAAACCACCTGTTTCCAAACAAAAAATAGGGGCTGTTATGAGAATCATCCAAATCACAGACATACATATAGGAGAGGAAGGCGAAGTGACCCGCGATGTGGATGTGCGGGGTAATTTTATGGATATGCTTCATCTCGCCGGGCATTTACAACCCGACTACCTCGTCTTTAGCGGAGACTTGTGTTACAGCACCGCCAATGCGAACAATTACCGCTGGATCAGAGAGCAAATAGAACGCCTGACACTGCCTTACGATATCATTCCCGGCAATCATGACGAAACAGCACTCATGGCTCAGGTTTTCGACCGCAACCATTTGTTGCTGCCCGGCGGTGAAATGGCCTTTGAGCGAAACATGGGCGGCTTCCGGTTTTTGTTTTTAGATACGTCCACAGGAGTGCTTTCTCAAGCACAGGCCGACTGGCTCGCGGCCCGCCTTCAAACCATTACCCGGAGGCAGATCATTTTTATGCACCATCCGCCATTGAAAGCCGGCGTGCCGTTCATGGACAGCCGTTACCCGCTCCAAAATCCGGAGGTTTTTCTCCATGTTGCAACTGCTTATACAAAGCACCCCATTCATGTCTTTTGCGGGCATTATCATGTAGAAAAAACGATGCACTCAGGTCATTTACATGTACACATCACACCCTCTACTTTCTTCCAGATAGATGGATTCAGAGAGGACTTCGGCATAGATCATTATCGGCCGGGGATGCGGGTGCTGGACTTGTCTGATGACGGCGGTTTTATGCACGCGGTGAAATATTTGGATGTAGCCGGATGGTAATTCATTGCTGCCAAAGCCATTACTTTTGTACTAATTCATCGGGCGTTTTCGTTTTGCCCCAAAATTTTCCCGATGAACACGCCAACTATCTCCTCCACACTTCGTATCGCCTTGCTTTGCTGCGGAATGACACTCGTTATCAGCGGGTGTAATTTTCTGCGCAATCTGACTTCGGAGCCGGTAAGCTCCGATGCGGGCACGAGCAATACCTCCAACTTCCGCCGCAATATTGCCGATTATGCCCGCAAGTACGAAGGAACGCGATACAAGTATGCCGGAAAATCGCCGCAAACGGGATTCGACTGTTCGGGATTCACCAATTATGTTTTTAAAAACTACGGGGTACAACTATCGCCCTCGTCTGCCGAACAGGCGAAACAGGGCCGGGCAAAACCTGTGCAGGAAGCCAAACCCGGCGATCTGATCTTTTTTCGCAGAAGCCCCGCAGAACCTATTTTTCATGTCGCTTTGGTCATCGCCAACGACCGCACCGGTATCCATGTCATACACAGCACCACCTCGCGCGGCGTAGTGCGCGACAACATCACGGAATCTTCCTACTGGAAACCTAAAATTGACTCCGTCCGCGATGTCCTCGGTGGGCGCTGAGGCTGATTTCTGACAATATCTGAGCGTAGTGAAGGGCTGACAACGGGGCTGTGTTCCTGCTCAGTCCCCCCTTCACTTTTCTTCAGGGCATCAACTAACTATGCTCCTCCCATACACCGGCTAAGTGTACCAGCGTTTCGGCGGCCTTCTCCATATCCTGTACCGACACCCATTCCAAACGGGAGTGAAAAGCGTGTTCGCCTGCAAAAATATTGGGGCAGGGCAGTCCCATAAAGGATAGGCGAGAGCCGTCTGTGCCGCCGCGAATGCTCGATAAATGCGGCGTGATGCCTGCTCTTTTGATGGCTTCCACAGCGTGGGCGGCCACTTGCGGGTAGTCTTTGAGCACCTCTTTCATGTTGCGGTACTGCTCAATGATCTCCATTTTTCCTTTGGCGGCGGGGTATTCGGCCAAGACGGATTCCATGATGGCGCGGAGTTCGTCTTCGTGTTTTTTGAGGCCTTCCAACGTAAAATCGCGCACGATGAAACGGATGGTTGCCGACTCCAAAGAGCCGGAAATGAGGCCCGGATGAACAAACCCCTCGCGGCCCTCGGTGGTCTCCGGCGAGAGGCGGTCTTTGGGCAGGCGCTCAATAATGGCGGCAGCTATCTTGATGGCGCTCACCATTTTACCTTTGGCAAACCCCGGATGCGCCGATACGCCCTCAATGGTGATGACGGCCGCATCGGCCGAGAAGGTTTCATCTTCGATAGAGCCGAGGCGCTCGCCGTCCACCGTGTAGGCAAACTGTGCTCCGAGCTTTTTGATGTTTACCTTGTCCACGCCGCGTCCGATCTCCTCATCGGGCGTGAATAGGATTTTAATGACGCCGTGTTTCCATTCCGGGTGTGTCATCAGATAGTGTGCTGCGTCCATGATGGCGGCCACGCCGGCTTTGTTGTCTGCGCCAAGCAAGGTAGTGCCGGAGGCGGTGACGATGTCGTTGCCGATCTGTTCGAGCAGATCGGGATGCTCTTTGGCGCGGATGACTTGAGTGGGGTCATCTGGCAGCACCAAATCCTGGCCCTGATAATTGCGATGTACGATGGGCTTTACGCCTGCGCCGGAGGCATCTGGCGAGGTGTCCATGTGAGAGCAGTAGCAAATAACGGGCACGTTTTTGGTCGTATTGGCAGGGATGGTGGCATAAACATAGCCGTACTTATCCAATTTGGCATCGGAAATACCGATTTCATGCAACTCTTTGACGAGCAGTTTGCCCAGATTTTTTTGCTTTTCCGTGGAGGGGATGGTTTTTGATTCAGGATCGGATTGAGTATCTATGACGACGTAGCGCAGGAAGCGATCCAGCACCTGATGTTGAAAGGAAAGTGACATGATTTTGCTGTGTTTTGTGGGGGGCAAAGGTACGGCTTTGGTTGGGAAAAGTGCATAAAAAACCCCGTCCGTTCTTGCTTCGGAAAGACGAGAGTCGGACGGGGTGGGTTGGAATGATAAACTTTACCCTTCTTTGACAAATAGTGTGGGAACAGATTTAGCGGAAGGCAGGACGACTGTAAGGAGGCATGATTTTCGCTGAATCTGTTCCTTTAAGCACACTATTTGTCAAAGAATCAACTTTACTTTGTTTCCAATTCTTTTGCAATGCCGGCGTGAACTGCTTCAAATTGCCGTTTCATATTTTCATAATACGCCCCCATTGCCGATGCTTGCTCCGGGTGCGTAAAGAGATGATCCAGAAGAGCTATCTTGTTGATATCCAGCCCGGATTTGTCTTTCAGTATGGTGCGCGCATCGTCCAGCATTTCCCTCTGAGAGGTATATTGTTTGGATGAAACGCCGGCAAACAGCACCTCTTTGTGCGTGGGTGAAACCGAGTAGTCCCGTTCCTGAACGGCTCCGACCATACTGCCGCCGGTATCGTACAAGCGCGGTTTGAAATTCGGATTCACCTCGGCAATAGCCAATTGCATGGCATTCATTTGAGTCTGCATCTCGTCGAGGACATGAGCAAAGTCATTCTGATTGAGACCTACGGCGGTGTTGATGTAGTTGATGTATCTGTCGGGATGGGCATCGCTCCAGGCCACGCCCACGATGCGGCGGTAGTCCCGCACCTTCATGTTTTTGGGCGATACAGCAATGGCCATACCATCGTTCTCGCCCGAAGGCAGGATGTAGTCGCCTGTTTTTACCGGGCCTTTTACTTTCACAGGTACCTGGCCCATGAAGGCAATTTTCTCGTGGTCTTTCTCGCGGTTCTTGTCGGTAGGCATATTCCCCAGCACAATGGGCGAAGTGGAGACCACCATGAATCGCTCCGGGTTGGCGAATTGTTTCGACACCTTTCCGCCTATTACTCCTACTACGTCTCCCGGATGCATAATCTCTTCCGTATTTGCCCGCTCCAGCCACTCTGCGTAGTCTCCGGAACCACTCTCATACGCCACGCCGAGGTTGATGTCGGCATAGCTGCCATAAATGACCATATTGGTGATTTCAACGGCTGCTCCTATGGCTGTACTGAGTACATCTTCCGGGTCGAGTGGGCTGGCAAAGCTTGCCGCGAACTGTATCAACGAGCCAAGCGTAGAAATTCCTCCCTGAAGTATATCCATCGAATAGTCGGAAAATATTTGTGACTTGAAGTTGGTGGCAGCTTCAGGGTCTCCAACAATGAGAGGAAAAAGTCCGGTAGTGGTATCGCATACAATGTTTTGGATGACATGCCACAAGATGCTGGCAGGTGTGCCGTTAAGGTCTCTGCCATTATAGATATTCAAAAATGACGCAGAAGGACTGCTCAATGAGCTGTTAATTAAGGCATTAAAGTCTCCCGGATTGAAAGCCCCTGTGTTGAAAATCAGATTTCCATCCGTAACAAAGGGGTTGGAGGAAAACGACAATGCACTGAAGTCAATTCCAGTGATGGCGCTGCCGGCGAACAGATTGAGCGTGGGCAACTGTAAAATACTGGCCGGGTTCATGTTGAGCGTAGAGGGCGGGGTGGTAATGATAGACGATACAATACTCAACAGTCCGGTGGGGTCGAGATCTGCCTTGCTCATGCCTTCCACTCTGCCGGTCATGGTAGCTGAGGAGTTCCAGAAAGATATATAATTGTTGCCCCTGCCCGATGCTAATGGGCTAAAGTTAGACGGATCAACCTGAATCGCCAGTCCTTGACCACTGCCCCTGATGAGCAAGGGGTAGCTGTCTTGCGAGCTTTGACTTCCCTGAATGTACGCGTCAACAATGACTCTGTTATTCAGCCAGGAAGGGCCTTCTACTTGTAGATAATTGTTGATTTGCACATTGCTGTCCACTTGGAGGTCATTGCCGATGTGTACATCATTCCCGATGCTGAGGTTGATCCCGACGTCGGCATTGCCGCCCACAAACAGGTCATTGTCCACAATCACGGAATCGCCGCTGAACTGCACATTGTCCTGAAAATTAGTTCGCGCAACAATCAGTAACTCACCGTTTTTGGTGATGCGCATGCGCTCTACATTGTTGGTTTTGAAAATGAAATCCACGGGTACGGTGGTGCCTATGAAATGGCAGGTGTCGTTGACATTGTAGTTGCCAAGGTTGGTCCAATAAGGAATACCGGTGGGGCTGCAACGTCGGTTTTTTTCCAATTCCGTCATCGGCGCCGACCATGTTTCGGCAGTACCCGCATGAAAGGCGTAGGGCACGGCCATGAGTTGTGTGGCGGCCAGCGTTACAAAATCCCCTTTTCCGGTTTCATCTAAAGCCAAAACCATCCAGATAGGGTGTTCGCTCCAGGGTACTTGCCGGAAATCCCCGCGCTCGGTTCGGCCCTGCCCAATGACGAGTTGAAACATGCCCAACTCATTGGTTTTCAACAGGTGTACTTCTTCATAAGCGGCTTTCCCGCCGGCATCGCCCGCTCGCAACGACACGCGCAAGCCAATGTTTTGCAGGGCTAAGGGCGCCCCTTTCGAGTCGCGTGCTACGGCCTGATAATTGATGCCCTGCGGTATGCTTTGGGCGAAAGCGAAAAGGCTGGTCAAAAGAAATGCCGGGATGATGAAGAAGTGTTTTTTCATCGTTTTGAATGGTTTATGTGAATCGTGAGAACGGAAGGAGGCTGCATTCTGTCGCCTGCCTCCTTCCGCATTGGCAAGTCGAATGGTATCAATTTCTTCTTGCCTCCATTTTGAGGATATTATCTCTGGTAGCCGCGTAGTTATCCTGCACATTGCGAATGATTTCCTGCCGGAATACCTGATCGCTGAAAAGTTTTTTCAGTCCAGGGTGCTGTTGAATGTCATAACCACGCGAACGATAGGTTTCCTGCAAAAGCAGGACGGCCTCTTCTGCCTGAGCAGCATCAAAAGCGGCAGGGATGCTGGCTGCTACGAATTCGCTGCGGGTGGCAGGCTGCGGTTGTGCTGATAGCGGCGCGATTGGTTTGCCCGATTCCAAAGCGGCCAATCGTCGGTTCAGGGCAGCGAAATCATTTTTCAGATCGGTTACTTCCTGATTCAATTTTTCGATTTCGTTTTGCTGCTCTTCCACCAATTTTGCTATGTCATTGTTGTTCAGGCCAATAGCCATGTTAATGTAGGCCAATTTGCTTCCTGCCGGAGTTGCCGACCAAGCCACGCCTACTATTTGGCGGTATTGGCCCGGACTGATGCGTTGCGGAGATACGGCCATGCCGGTACCGTCGTTGAACCCGGAAGGCAGGATGAAGTCGCCTATATTGACCTGGCCGCGCACTTTCACAGGAATTTGCCCCATAAAAGCCACTTTTTCAAACAGCGCTTGTTCGTCTTCTTCGGGCATATTGCCCAGCATGGCCGGATTGGTAGAAATGACTAAATACTGCGATACTCCGTTATCGGTACGTTTACTGATGAGACCGCCCTTTACCCCTACAATGTCTCCGGGAGTCATGGTTTCGGCGGCATGGCTGCGTTTCAGCCACTCTGCGTAGTCGGCAGAACCAGACTGATAAGTGACGCCCACATTGGCAAAAGCAAATGCCTCATAAGCAGCGAGGTTGGCGATGGCTAATATTTCTTCGGCTATGGCAATGGCTACCACCGACGGCTCCGGCGGACAGGCAACGGCGCCTACGCCGGCACAGGCATTGGGCAAGGCGGAAAGTCCGATATTGACGCCGGCGGCAACGACTTCGGCAGTGTAAATAGATGTTTCAAAAATGAACTCCGGAGAGGATGCTACTTCCGCTGAGGTTTGCCCTTCAATACGGCCGCGGGCAGTATTATTGTTGTCAAAAAAAGTAATGAAGTTGTTGCTGCCGTTGGGGGTTCCCTGATTTACTTTCACCGCAATCCCCTGAGCGCTGCCTTCCACTCGCAGCGGATAGGCATTGTAAGACGCATCGCCGCCACCTACATTGGCTCTGATGGTAACCTGCCCGTTCAAATCGGTTACGTTGTTTACTGTGAGCTTGCCGCTGGAAGTGAGGGTTCCGCCAACGGCAGTATTGCGGGTTACTGCCAGGTCTCGGCCAATGCTGCCGTCTCGCCCAATGCTAAGGTCGTTGCCGATTTCGGCATTGTTGGTGACAAAAATATTGGTAAACCGGCCATCGCCGCCTACCTCCAGATTGCCTGAGATGCTTCCGTTTCCGCCCACGCCGAGGTCTTGTCCGATGCCGCCATTGCCTCCCACATCCAAGTTTTGGTCTATGGCGGCGTCTCCATGCACATCCAAATCTTGCCCCACGTCCACATTGCCTCCTACAAACAGGTCGTTGTCTATGATGACGGAGTCGCCGCTGAACTGCACATTATCCACAAACGTTACCCTGGCAAGGATGATCAATTCTCCCTCTTTGGTGATGCGCATGCGCTCCACATTGTTGGTCTTGAAAATGAAATCAACAGGTACGGTGGTGCCTATGAAATGGCAGGTGTCGTTGACGTTATAATTACCAAGGTTGCTCCAGAAAGGAATACCGGTGGAACTACAGCGCCGGTTTTTTTCCAATTCCGTCATCGGCGCCGACCACGTCTCTGCTGTACCGGCATGAAAGGCGTAGGGCACGGCCATGAGTTGTGTAGCGGCCAGCGTTACAAAATCCCCTTTTCCGGTTTCATCTAAAGCCAAAACCATCCAGATAGGGTGTTCGCTCCAGGGTACTTGCCGGAAATCCCCGCGCTCGGTTCGGCCCTGCCCAATGACGAGTTGAAACATGCCCAACTCATTGGTTTTCAACAGGTGTACTTCTTCATAAGCGGCTTTCCCGCCGGCATCGCCCGCTCGCAATGACACGCGCAGGCCAATGTTTTGCAGGGCTAAGGGCGCTCCTTTCGAGTCGCGTGCTACGGCCTGATAATTGATGCCCTGCGGTATGCTCTGGGCAAAGGCGAAAAGACCTGCCAGGCAAAAAGCAATGGCCAGAATAAGGTGCTTTTTCATAATTGTGTGAGTTTTTAGGAAGTGAAAGTATTCATCAATTGAGTCGGGGCTATTTCGTTTTTACAATCCTGTGAATGGAGAGAACCTCTCCGCGAGCGCTTATACACCGCAACAAATAAGAACCCGGCGGATATGCCGACGCGTCTATATGCCAGGTTGCGGCGGAGGCATCGGTTTTTTCGCGCAACAAGGGTTTGCCTTGTAGGTCGCTGATTTCGAGCCATACTTCTCCAGAAAGATCAGCAGGAAAAAAAATATTGATCTCCGCAGCGGTGGGATTAGGAGATATGCGAATGTCGGCTGCCGTCCGAACAAGAGCGGGCGATGGCTGAACTGTTTCTACCCAAATAGAGGGCTGTTGAAATCCCTGGGTCAATTGCCCAAAGGAGGTGTAGAGTGTTGCAATGGCAGGTTCGCCCAGCGTCCAGTCTAAACTGAGACGATTGTTTGACACGGAACCGCCTTGCGAAGCTGTCACTTGCCGTTCGATGGCTGCTTGCGCCGCTGCGCCGACTGCCATGCCACAAAATACCAGAATCAGGAAATGCTTCATGAATATGAGTTTGTAAGGTGAACAATCTATATGATAGCGTGGCTGTCACAAATGAGCGCAACAAGGGGGGGAAGCGGAGCGCCCGGCAATCATTTTCCATGCAGAATAGGGCAAATGCGGAAATGATAGCGCAAGTATAGGGCTTTGAGCTAAAAAAATAAAATTTTATGGCCGTTTTTTTATTTTTGGAACCCGTTCCTTTGACCGCGATTTTGGAGTTATAGCCTTTGAATCAACTCTTCCAGCTCCCAGGCGTCCTTCAGCAGGTGTGGACCAATGGCCGTGCGACACAGCGCGCTGAGATAGGCGCCACTTTGAAGCGCTTTGCCAAAATCATAAGCTAAAGAGCGGATGTAAGTACCCTTGGAACAATGCACCTCGAAGTCAATTTCGGGGAGTTCCACACGGCTGAGGTCAAATCTGGAAATATGGACAGGGCGTGCGGCAATGGCAATGTGTTCACCCTTGCGCGCTTTTTTGTACAGGGGCTGCCCGTCCACTTTGATAGCAGAGAACATGGGGGGAATTTGCTCTAAGTCGCCCAGAAACGTCAATCGGGCCTGCTCCAGCAATTCCGGTGTGATGTGTTGTATGGGGAATGTCTCTTCCACCTCAGTTTCTGCATCGTAAGAAGCAGTGACGGCGCCCATCATCATAGTGCCGGTATAAACTTTGGGGAGGTTTTGATATTCGTCAATTCGGCGGGTGGCTTTGCCGGTGCATACAATCAGCAGGCCGGTGGCCATGGGGTCCAATGTACCCGCATGGCCAACCTTAATGTTTTTTACCTGCAACAGTTGCCGCAGCTTGTTCCGTAACTTGTTGACCACATCGAACGAAGTCCAGCCCTTCGGTTTGTTGATGAGAAGTACTTCGCCGGCCAGGAAATCAAGCCCGGAAAGAGGAGGGTCTGCTGTTTCCATAAGTTTAATTCTCGGCAGCCTCGCCTTCTGTTTCCGGAATCAAAGATTTGGCTAAATCAAGAATGGAGGTATCCTCGATGTGAACGATGCCGCCATTGGGGCCGGGTTGAATGTGAATACCTGGAATGGACTGGTCGTCTTCGTATTTGGATGCGCCGAAGTAGTTGCGCACGGTTTGCTCATCTATGTTGAGCTTTTCGGCAATGAGTTTTACACTGCCGGTAGGCAGCTTGTGTTTGATGTCGCGCAGTTCGTCAAAAGTGATATACATGATTAGCAATGTTTTGTGAACAATGTGATTTCAATTTTCGGAAAGGTAAGGCGGGAAACGATTGTATGCAAGCGTTTGCTTAAAAAAATTAACACAGGTGCTAAAAAAACGACAACCCGGACTCTGACGCAGGGTCGGAGTCCGGGTTGCATGTCGAAGCTCAAGGCTTTTGTAGTAATCAGAATCTCGCCGTAATGCCGGCCAGTGCATTGAGGCCGAACACTGGATAATGCTGCCAGCGCTGACGCCGGTTGTTGGCTAAGTTGTTGAGTTGCAGAAAAACACCGATGTTTTCCGTCAGGCGATAATCGGCCCCCAAGCTCAGGTCAAACAGCGCGTTGAGATTTTTTGCTACTCCGTCCGTATCCAAATAGGGCACGCCGTTTTCCAAGAAAAGATCGGCACGCACCGAGCCTTTACCATCGGTGGTAGCGTATTTGGCGCCTGCCGAGATGGTAGTGGCGGGCAAGTGCCACGCTTTGCCTTCTTTGCCTGCATTGAAGAAATTTTGGGTGAATTTGCCGTTGATTTCAAAACCTTTGAACAGCGGCGCCACCAAGGATGCAGTGATGTATGCAATGTCTATGGTGTCGTACAATACGTTGAAACGGGGCGGCAAACTGTCGCCGTTCCACAGGAATGTGGCCAAATGGTCGGTGGTTTTATAACCGCCCTGCACCCGGTAGTCAATGCCCTGCACTACGCCGCGAATACCGCCGAAGTAGTCTATGTAGCGCGTGTTGCGCAGGCGAATGCGGGAACTGACAAACGGATTGTATTCGCTCAGACTGCGGAAGGTGTTTTTTTGCAAAGAACCCTCGGCGCCCGCAAAAACATTGAGTACCGGCCCGATGACTCTGGCCGATAATTCAACATCGGGGAAGAACGAAAACTCGTCGTCGTGCGAAACGAGATTCAAGCCCACTTTGGCGCGGAAAGCATCTCCTGAAAAGGTGAAATTGGGCTGTAGGTAGAAGTTGTGCAGCGATTGCCGGGCTGTGTCGCGGTACGAAGTAAAATCGGTGCGCAGATTGATGCGGAAAGCATGGCGTTCCTGTATCCACTTGGTAGCATTGATTTTGAGGTCGAAACCATTCTCGCGGGCGGCATAAGCATCTTGCAGGTAATAGAAATCGAATCCGGCCTGATAGTTGAAATCTGCAACGGTACGCTCGCCGTTGAAGATATTGGCGCCTACATCAATTATAGAAAAACGCTGTCGAACGTCTTCTTTATCAAAACTGATGGCCGGATTGTCGGGATCGTTGAGGTTATTATAGCCATAGAAGAAGACGTTGTCGGCAGTGTAGCGCGCCTTGCCGTTGATGGCGATGCCCTGCTCCAGATAGTACGTTCCGTCTAAACCGGCGCTGGTGTAAGAAAAGCGCTGGTTTTCCACTTTGGCATTGTTGTTGGCCGAGTGGTGTTGTGCGCCGATGCCGAAATTGTACTTTTTGTCTTTGGCAATATTGTAAGAAAACTCACCCAGCAGGGAAGACGGCATGCCCGCACCCAGTCTGGTATAGCCGTTATATACTTTCGGTACGCGTTCGCCGCGCATGGCCAAAGGGCGGATCTGCGGCGCCGGATACTCTACGTTGATCGGGCGGCCGGTGATGTTGTAGGTCTGCCTTTTTACAGAGGTATCCAAAGGCGGCAGTTCGGGTTGCAGGCCGATGCGCTCGGTTTCGAGCAGGCGGGCATCGAAGTTTTTTACAATTTCCACCTGCTCCGTCGGCAGGGTGGTTTGTGCCTGAAGTGCGACCGAAGCAGAGATAAGCGCTACTGCGATCAAAGCAAAATATTTAGACATTGTTTGTTGCATTTTTATGATTTTCAATCAATTGGACAAAAGAGCCGCGTTGGACGAACTCAATTTCGGGTGTCCATCTCTAAGCGATTGGTGTTTTTATTTACATCCAAACGGCTGCCGGAGTTGATCCGGGCATTCACAGCGGCCAATTTGGTTTGTGCCGTTTTGACCAAATCCGGGTCTTCGTTGTAGTTTTCCAAAACGGCCTCCAACACAGCGCGGGCATTTTGCAATTCTCCTTTTTCGAGGAATACATCCGACAACAAAATCACCGTTTTGGCCACCCAATAAGGATAAGCCGAGCTTTCGCGATTGGCGCTGATACAAAGCTCCTGTGCTTTATTGAGGTCGCGGCGCTGGTAATAAATATCGGCGATGAGATAGCGGGCTTCGGCGGTTTGCTCGTTGTCGCTCAGGCGCACCACCTCCTGAAGGGATGCCAGAGCGGCGTTGAAGTCTTTTTTGTCGTAAGCTTGTTTGCCGATGTAAAAATTGGCCGTAGCTGCCTGTGCGGGCGTAGCTGCGGGATTGGTGGACACTTTGTTGGCATACGTTGCCACTGCCTGTGCATTGCCGATACGATAGGCGCTTCTCAGGGCGCCGAGTTGCGCTTCAAAACGCATCTCCGCGCTGGTGGCCGCCGCTTCCAATTTGGTGTAAAGATCGTAGCTCTTATTGAAATCCAATTCATGGTTGTAGGCGATGATGGATGCCTTGTCGAGTGCCTTGAGGTAGTGGCGGTTTTGGCCGCGTCCTACTACAAACTCATAATCCTTCAGTGCAGCCGAATATTGCTTTTGCACAGCATACGATTCGCCGCGCTGGAAGTACGCATCAATCACATAAATGCCATTGGGGTATTTGCGCAGATAGTCGGTGTAGCCATCCACAGCGCGGGGGTAGTTGCCGTTTTCAAACTGCGTGAGCGCGGCTTTGTAGCTGATGGAATCCTTGGCAATGTTGTCCACTTTGTAACCCGGAATGGTTTCCAAAAATGCAAAATAAGCATCGGGCTTGCCCATATCTCCCACATAAATCTCTTCCAAAGCTGCCAGCGCGAGGGCTGCCTCGTTGGGGTCGGGATTGTTGGAAAACACTTGCTTGTAATAGTTGATAGCGCCTTCGAGGTTGGCCTGGTTGTAGCTGATGAGACCGAGACGCAGCAATGCCTGATTGATGAGATCGGATTTGCCTTTGTAATTGGTTACCAACTGGCGCAGCGGCGCCACCGCCTGATTGAGCTGTCCCATTTCCTGATAGGTAGAACCCATAGCGAGCAGTGCATCGTCGGCAAATTCAGAGTTTGGAAACTCTTTTACCAGACGGTCCAATGCCAGGATTTTGTCGGTCGGTCGGCCTCTCAAACCCTCAAGAATGGCTTTTTGATAAATCGCATACTCAAAGCCTTTGTAGCGAGCGGCGATGGCTTCATCGTAGAGTTTCACGGCGTCGTTGTACTGGTTGCGTTTGAACAGGCAATCGGCGGCGCGCATGGTGGCATCTCCCAGCACCTGATCGCGCACGGTCTCGTCTTTGATAAAAGAGCGGTTGCGCTTGATGCCGTCGGCGGCTTCGCGGAAGAAGCCCAGCGCTGCATTGTAGTTTTCCTGCTTGAGGTAGTTGTAGCCCTGCAAGTAGTTGGCGGTGAAAAGCGAGGACGCGTCGGGCAGGTTGCGCATGTTTTTGGCTTGGGTCAGAAACTGATTCAACTGCCGGATGCTGCCGTTGTAATCTTTTTCGCGGTGCGCCAGATCGCCAAGCCAATAAGACGCCAAAGCGCGGTATTCTGCATTGGGGGCATCGGCGAGCGAAACCTCCAGGTATTTTTTAGCTTCTGCGTTGTTGCCTAATTGAAGCGCCTGCAAGCCACGCAGATAGGCCACTTTTTGGTAAGTTTCCCGAATGGCGGGCGTTTTATTGCTCATTTTTTCAATCACTTCCATGGCTTGCTTGTAGTCGCGGTAGCCAAGGAAGATTTCGCTCATCAGGCTTTGAGCGTCCACATAGTAGCGCGATTCAGGCCTGATGGTTTGCAGTGCCGTGATGGCCTCGCGGGGGTCTTTGAGTTCGTACGAAAGTTTGGCGTAGTTGAACAAGGCGTCTTCCTGTACGGCGGGGTCATAGTTCATGCGCTTGGCCGAGGCAAAAGCCGTGCGGGCCGAAGATTTCTGGTCTAAGCGCAGGTACGAATCGCCGAGGTAGTACATGGCGTACTGGCCGAGCTTGGAATTGACGGTGGACAACTCCTCAAAACTGCGGGCGGCCTTGCGGTAGTTGCCCGTGTTGTATTGCGCATAGCCGAGCTGGTAAAATTCTTCTTCGCGGAGCTTGCCCGTGCGCTCTGCATAAAATTCGAGGTAGGGCAAAGCGCTCTGATAATCTCCTTTTTCAAAATACGCCTGGCCCAGCAATTGCTGGATTTCCTTCGAGCGCGAGCCGGAAGTGTTGGAAGCGTAAGGCTTTGCATAAGCAATCAACTCGTCGTACTGACGCTCGGCAAAGTAAATTTGAGCAATATAATACGGAATCTGATCTTTGAACCGATTGTTCTTTTCAGCAATTTTCAACGAACTGATGGCCTCGCGATAGTTGCCTTCAAAGAAATAACACAAACCCAGATAGTAATTCGTAGGCTCGTAATAGTCGTTGCGCACGTCGCGAATTTCGCGAAACTGCGTTTTTGCTTTCGCAAATTGTTTGGTCACAAAGTAGGAGTACCCCAGCCGGAAGCGCGCTTCTTCGCGTTCTGCTTTACTCAGGCCGCTCCAGTCCACCTGATCGTAGAACGAAATGGCTTTTTCGTACTCTTTGGCATCGTAGTAGTACTTGGCCATTTCAGTGAGGGCCTGCATGGCCATCGGATCGGGCTTGTATTTGCGAATGAAATCCAGGATGAGTTTTTCGCCGTCGGGCAATTTCAACTGAACGGCGCTTTTGGCAAAATGCAACTCGGCTTTGGTGCGCAAGAGGGCGGCATTCGGCTCGTTGGCAGGTTGGAGCAAGCGCATGGTTTGTGTAAACTCCTCTTGCGCTTTTCCGAAAAGGCCATCTTTGTAAAAGCCCATTCCTCGCTTGTAGGCCAGATCGGCCTCGGTAAATACTGCGGTAGATTGGGCGTACAGGCTCGAAAAACCTAAGTACAGCGCCAACAGCAGGGCAATTCTTTTAGTCATAGAACAGCTTGTTTTTTGTTAATTCATGAGCAAGTGGCCGTAAAACGCATTTCACATCTATTCTGGTGTATGAGCTTGTTTGAAATGCGTGTTCCGGCAGTTTTCAGCGGCGAAATTAGGAAGAAAATGTAAATCTACTTTTGTCCCGATTCATAGTTGCCCTTTTTATAAAAAACAGGCAAACAAAAACGGCTGAAGCATTGCCGCCCCAGCCGTTTTTTTACAAAAAAATCAAATCATTTACTGTTTAACAACTCGTCTTGTCACATCCGGCAGGCCGACAGACTTCACTTTCACTAAGTACATACCGTTTTGCAAGCCTTTTATATCAATGCGTTCCAGCGTAGTTTGCACTTCGTCCAATTCCGTAAATTGCAACAGCTTGCCTTCCAGACTGTACGTTTCGATGCGCACGCTGCGGCCGATGTACTGCGTCAGATCGAGGTTCAATTCGCCCGAAGTGGGGTTGGGGAATAAACTGAACTCTACCTGACCAAGAGTATTTTGCTCTTGTGTCTGGCCTGAGAAAATGGGGTTCACTTGTGTGAATCCAACGTTGGAGAAGGTGCCTGTTACCGTGCTGTTGGAGGTGTAATTCGTCAACACCAGACCAACTTCGATACAGGATTGCATGACAATAGATTGAGAACCGGCAGGGTGCCATGTTGTGCCATTCGGTGAAACGTACAAAACAAACTGATGGCCTGTCCGAACAATGCGCAGCCAAAAGCGATTTTGGCTCGGAAACTGCTGCGGAACAGCCGCGCCGTTGGTAGCGGTGCGGAATTCGCGGCGGCTCAGATTGTTCAGATTAGTCATGAGTTGCGCTTTTTTAGCTCCGGCAGAGACGTTTTCGCGCATCACCAAACCTGCCCATCCGTCGGCAAGCGGATTGATGCCTGTCACCAAGGCCGTAATGCTGCCGTCACCGCAGAGTGTGCGTTGTGCGAATGCCTCGGAATCGGTGGTGTAATTGGGTCCGTAATAACAATTGGTACTGGCGACGGTCCACACACCTGTAGCGGTATTGTAATCCACATCGCTGCCGTTGGTACATCCAATGCCGTTGACCGGAGCCGACCATCCGGCAGGCAGGCCGGAGACGGTTAAATTGGTAGAGCAGGTGGCGGTATTACCCTTTTGGTCGGTCACTGTAATGAGTATCGGCACGATTTGGCCCACTTGATTGGCATTGATGACACTGGGGGTGATTGTGATACTTTGCACTCCGCAGTTATCGTTGGCCACGATCTGAAAATCAACAGGGCCGTTCATTCCGTCAAGTTGGATGCTGTTCTGCCCGTTGAAGTTCAAGGTTGCATGACTCGCGCAGGTGATGGTAGGCGGTGTGTTGTCGGTACAACTGCCAATAGGAGTGCCTGCCGATGCCGGGCCGGTCATCAAAGGATCGGAGTCGCAGGAGCAACGCGTCCTAATGATATTGCCGGTAGAAAGATTGGCATACAGGGGCAGCGTGTTGCTCCATTCGCCATTGTTGACGGAATACTGTATGGTGCTGCCCGCAGGACAACCTGAAGTGGGCGCAGATATGCCGGCGCCTACGGGTTGACAGGCCGCCCCACAGGTTCCGTTGTTGATCAACACCTCGCCCGGCGCAGTACTCAGATTGGGACAACAGCCCTCGTCAATGTCGCCGTTGCAGTTGTCGTCAATGCCGTTGCCGCAGACTTCCGTTGCGCCGGGATTTATCATCCCACCTGTGGCGGGATCGTCGTTGCAATCCGTGTTGTCTAACACATAACCTGAAGGCGGAGAGTCGGCCAATATGCTGTTGTTCGGGTCGCCGAAGCCATCGCCGTCCATGTCGCGATAGTAGGTGATGCCGGTTTCATCGGTCATGCCGTTGCAGTTATCATCAATGCCGTTGACGACCTCTGTGGCGCCTGGATTAACGGCGTTGTTGTTGTCGTCGCAGTCTGTGTTGTTGGCTACATAGCCTATGGGCTGGTTGCAGGTGAAGCCCGGAATAGAGTTATTCGGATCGCCATAAGTATCGGCGTCGGTATCTGCATACCAAGTGGTGGGAACGTCCGCTACGCCGCAGCCGCAAGCGCCGGGAGCAGTTTTTAACGGATCGTTGGGACAGCCATCGTTGCAATCGAGCGTATTGTCGCCATCGGTGTCGGTATCCGCAACGCCGCAGCCACAAGCGCCGGGAGCAGTTTTGTTGGGATCATTGGGACAGCCATCGTTGCAATCAGGCGTATTGTCGCCATCGGTGTCGGTATCCGCAACGCCGCAGCCACAAGCGCCGGGAGCAGTTTT
>ERZ761609.408-NODE-408-length-51165-cov-38.386832_pt1 | contig 51165 bp, 48 predicted proteins | sample MGYA00511163_ERZ761609 | MGnify/ENA primary metagenome ERZ761609 (study PRJEB28899, sample SAMN02445070) | bioreactor sludge metagenome | biome: EBPR sludge | place: Australia: Brisbane, Thorneside Wastewater Treatment Plant | collected 2011-12-16 ... | reverse complement strand
GTCCGACCTACAACGATACTCTCTCAACGTCCCGTCATGGTGCCGGGGACCTATACGTCCCCGGCACCATGTCATTTGGGCAGCGTACCAGTACATCAATCGTCGATTCGACCACGTCGCTGGTGTTTTGTCGCATCCTCTGTTTCACGAGGTCCGCGTTGTACGATTCCACAAAACCCCCACCCTGCACCGCGCAGACCTCGAATGGTGAGCGTTTTGACGTTGATAGCGTTGAGGGTAATGTCTTGATATGAGTAGTTACCTTGTGATGGCGTATTCACACCAACGAGCAGGCCTTCCTGAAAGGTTATGCCTTCGGTTCCCGGTGATGTTCCACAAGTGATTTTTGTCGTGTATGATGCTGTCGATATCGACAAGGGATAATCACTGCCGTTGACCGAGATACCAGCCGCGTCGTCAGTATTCATGCCCCATACTCGGAACGTTGGTTGATTCTGTTTCTCACGATATATGATCGTTACCACGGATCCACTACCTGATATCCAATAGGAAGGGTCAATCGGTTTGCATCCATAACTCTGCAGTGACCCTCCCGAAAGCTCAAACTGAACTGTATCCCTTGAGGACGAAACAACGGAGAGGAATGTATCCGACGAAAAGAAAACGAGAAGAAGCGTGATCAGATTCATCACCGAATCTACTCAAGCGCTAAGAAAATCAGACCACGAGCCCGAACTACAAAAAGATGGTTCGCAGGACTTCGTGTGTTACCGGTTTATGATGATAGGCAGTAACAACGTTCTCTCGCTGAGCGCGATCCAGATCGCGAGGATCGATGCTTGAGCTGACAACGTGCAGAGAATCGGTTTTGCTATTGAAGGCCACGGTTGACGCGTATTCAGACAAGGTGCCGGGGACCTAAAGGTCCCCGGCACCTTGTCACGGCACGTGTCAATGTTGCATCATGGTATACCCCATGGCATCTCCATCTGTACCTAGGCTGGAAGTTGGTGAAGACCAACATTATTACCTTCGGAATCGACGATAACAGCCATCCAGCCATGCTCGCCGATGGCCGTCTTCGGTACGATAACGGTGCCCCCTTCGCCCCCTACCCGCTGCAATACAGTGTCAAGATTCGAACACGGGAGATAGATATGTACTCCGCCCATGTTTGGTGATCGTCGGACGTCGTAAACAACCGCTCCGCCTATTCCGCCTGCCCTATCATCGAAAGGGAAAACGGCCATCGGTATGCCGTTGTCTTCGATACGTTGCAGCTGCACACCCAGCGTGCGCTCATAGAATGTTGTTGCTCGATCGTAGTCAGCTGATGGGATTTCAAACCACGTGATTGCGTTCTTCATGGTGAAGTGCTCCGTACATGTTGGTAAACAAACTGTGAACGGTGCAATTTCATCGCAACGTGTGACAGCTGTATGTCAGGAGCTTTGTACGACAATATCCCGATGATGCTTCTCTACAGAAGATGCATAGTCAGCTAGCGCTTCACGAAATCGCTGCGGTGATATGACACGTATAGTTGCACCAAATCCGATGATGTATCGAAGAAAGTACTGAGGATACGTGCTACGGAAATACATTCGTTGCCAATGGTGTTGAAGAGGATCTTCACGCAGGAATCCGTACGTCCGACGAATATCCGTCAACATCGGCACAACCGATTCGTGAACGTCAAGAACAACATCCAGTGGTTCTTCCTGCTCATGGAATTGACGTTGTTCCATGAGGTCGGCCGGTAACGGATGCCGAGAGGGCACAAACTGACTGTCCGTTAGACTGACAGCTGAGATTCTATCGGCTCGGAAGTCTCTATATCCTGCTTTCCCAACACACCAGGCGAGAACGTGCCAATGTTGAGCGTAGTGAGCGAGGCCGAGTGGTTCGATAAGTCGTTCGGACGTTGTTTGTGTTGAGTTCGAGAAGTAGGTGATACGAACACGTCGCGATGTGCGAAGAGCCCGAAGGATGGTCGGTATCACATTATGCTCGACAGGTGATCCATGTGGCGTTGGCTGAACGAGAAGCCTGTGCTCGAGATATTCGACCGACGTTCTATCCTCGGAATGCAGTACTGCGCGAATTTTATCCATTGCACCCGATACAAGTTGCTGCGTTGACTCATCAGCGGTAGCGGCAAGAAGTTTTTCCGCAAGTAATAGGTGCTCCGCTTCATCTGCCGTAAGATGCACGGGAGGTAATGTAAATCCTTTTATGAGAGAATACCCGACGCCCGCTTCAGCAGCAATGGGTACACCGGACTCTTCGAGCGATCGAAGATCACGGTAGATTGTTCGGACACTTACACCCAGTCGTTCAGCAAGATCTTCTGCTCGTACCAGGGTTCGAGACTGCAGAACGATAAGTATGGCCTGGATGCGTTCAAGTCGTTTCACGCCCGAAAAATACGACGGTATACCTCGCCGACGCGATTCGGAAAGCCAGGGTCAGACAGCATACGCCAGCATCATCCCGCGAAAGACTACGAAAAGATGGTTCGCAGGACTTCGCGTGTTACCGGTTTATGATGATAGGCAGTAACAATGTTCTCGCGCTGAGCGCGATCCAGATCGCGAGGATCGATGCTTGAGCTGACAACGTGCAGAGAAATCGGCTTTGCTATTGAAGGCCATACTTGACGCATAGCTTCGATAAACTCCCATCCATCCATGATGGGCATGTTAAGATCAACAAGTATGATATCAGGAAGTTCGTCCGGAAGTCCAACGATGCCTCGGAAGTAGTCGAATGCTTCTTGACCGTCGTGAAATTCGAGAATCCGATCTGCCAACGATTCCGTCGTGATATAGCGTCGAAGCGTGTAAAGGTAGATGTCGTCGTCGTCAATGACGCACAACGTGGGTGCTCGGCGCATTGGGGAATTTGAGTGTGAAGGTTGTGCCATGATCTACCACGCTTTCAACGCTGATCTCTCCACCCGAAGCTTCAATCATACTCTTCGTGAGAAAGAGGCCTATCCCTCGTGCATCGGGGTGACGGTGAAAGGTTTGCCGCAGACCAAAGAGTTTCCCTCCATACCGCGTAAGATCGATTCCTAATCCATTGTCGGCCACTTGGAGTATCGTTGAGGTGTCATCCGTGCGCGTGCTGATGACAATGCTCGGTGGACGATCCGGATGACGGTACCGGAGGGCATTCGTTACGAGGTTGAGGAGGATTGATTCGAGATAGACAGCACTGAAGTGGATTGTTGGTGCCAGTGTTACGTCCGTCTCAATCGTTGCTCCCGTTCGGCGCACGTCGTGACTAATCGATGCTCTGATTCGTTCCACGAGGTCCGCTATCGATATGTCCGTAGCGTCCGTTGTACCCTCGGTTTTTATCGCAAGCGTCGATACAAGTGCATTCACCGTGTCCGTTAACACGGTGGCAACCCTGGAAATCTGGTCGAATATGATGGAGCGTTCGGCTTCGTCAGTTTCATCACGGTAGAGGTGAATAAGGGCGTTGAGATTGCCAACGGGTGACCTCAAGTTATGCGACGTGATGTGCGCATATTCCTGTAGGCGCCGATTTTTCTCAACAAGTGCTTCGTTGGCAAGTGCTGAGATCTCAAGCTGCTGACGGAGTTCTTGCCGACGGAGGATTCGATCTCCTATCTCTTCAACAAAGGCGATGAGGAAGTCAATTTCGCCGGTAGGAAGTCGGAAGACTTGTACCTGAATCTCCGTCCACACAACACCACCGTCCTTACGGACGTATCGCTTTTCAAGGTGATAGTGTGTTATCTCGCCCCTGAGAACTCTCGTAAACTGCGCAACATCGGCGTTAAGGTCATCAGGATGTGTGATGTCCGTCCATGTTAACCGGTCAAGTTCTGCACGAGAATATCCTACGATATCACAGAATCTCTCATTGACGTCATAAAATTGTTTATTCGGCATTGATACGGCTATGCCCATCGACGGCATGTCGAAGATCATGCCAAAGCGTTCGACGAGACGGTCCGTCGATTGCTCAAAAAATGGGTGTTGTACTGCAATCATAGATGCGTATGTCTAGCAAAATAGCGCACTTCCATCGAATTACAGTCATTCAGTTTACTGGCCCGTCACCTTTTGGAGGAGAATGGCCGTGTGGTCACTACTGGATTCGACCGGTAAGGTATTGTCGCAACCCAAGTATGTGCGCAAATACTGCCAGTGGGACCAGGATTGAGGGAAGCCAGGAATAGGGGAAGGTCGATGTGAAGATGTTCGCAGGTGTGGTATGAAGCACCTGAAACGGTAGAGGGACACTGAGTATGCCTGTCGTAGCAACGATGGTGACTGTACAAAGTCCAAGACTGTGGAAGGCCAGTATGGTCCATCGTGGGAGCGTTTTTTTCACGACGGCAAACCACGTTACCGGTAAGGCCAGAATACCAATGACTACGTCAAAGTTGAAGCCACTCCAGGTCATCTCTTGTGCTACCCAACCGTCACGATAGAGTTCGTGAAGTGTGATCTCCAGCGGAAGCCGGAATGCCTGGATGCCAATAACGAAAGCTGGGGGAATGAGGCCTATGATGTTCCACCGACGCATCTTGACGATCAACAATCCTAGGAGGATAAACGACGGAAGAACAAGCAGGGCCTGTCGTGGTGGAACAGATGAGAAGTCAAGGAAAAAGCCTTGAGCCGTAAGTATTCCAAGTACGGCCATCCACCCAATGAGGATGGCGATTGATAGGTTCCTGAACCGTGGCGATATCTGTATCGTGCGAAGTAGTCGAAGTATGAGGCCAACGACAACGCCAATCGTCAGTACAAAGAGAATTGTTGGATATAATGGAGGAGTGCCTGTCGGTATCATGGTACAACGGTCCCTGATTCTTGTGTACCCGGAACCAACTCTTCATGCCTCAGTTATGTGACATGAAGAGCTGGTGGATCCGGACGAGTTGTTTGTGTCAGAGGGCGCTGTTACGACGTCGGCCTCGTAAAGATGCACTATCGTTTTGAAGCTTGTCCGAGTTGACGAACATAGGCAATGAGACTTGCCATGTCCGATTCCGGTATCCGATCCTCATACTTCGGCATATAGGATTCGGGTTGATAGGTGTTGATGTGACGAATAACGTCTGACATCAGGCTATCCGTGGCATACTTCGTGTCGGCAAGTTGAAGGTCTGCAATGCCGAGTCCCGACTCGCCATGACATCGAATACACTCGTACCGGTAGTATGCCTTTTTCCCGGCCGACGCAGTTGCGCCAGCATCATGCAGTTCAACCACACCGCGTGGTTTGTTGATAGTTGGAACCGTTTTTAGGTAGTCATAAATGGCTCCAATCGAGGCATCACTGGCTTGCACAAAACGAGCCATTGGATATCTGATTTGTGAGCCATCTGGACGAAATCCTGTCTTTAAGGCCGTGATAAACTGTTCACGCGTCCACGATCCGATGCCCGTTGTCTTATCCATCGTGATGTTGGATGTCGAAACAGCCTTGCCTGCCGCATCTGGCATCATGTTGCCGCCAGCAAAGAAGTCAAAACTGTTCTCTGGTGTTAACATGTCCATCTTGGCAAAGTCACCACTGTGACATGAATAACAGTCGTAGACACCAAGAGCCAGGTACTTACCCCAAACAACACTGTTTGTCGTGTCGGGATGAGCCACCGGTGCCGATGGATAGGGAAGTGGCTTAAAGGCAATTCGTGACAGAAACTTTGCTAGGAACGATGGTTCAGCCGGCCTATTCGGAACATCAGCCGCAGCTACGTACGGATCATCACTGCGTAACCACACAACGATTGACGCCATGTCTTCGTCACTCAGCCGCGGAAACTTCGGCATCCACGGTGGGACGTACTCGCCCGTGCGAGGGTGAATACCTGTCCGGAGTAACCAGACAATCTCACCGTCAGACCATCCACCAATACCTGCTGTACGGTGATTTGTGATGTTTTTTGAGAACGCCCGCCCAAACTCTTTGGGAAGGTCGACGATCTCCTTGCCACTGGCAATACGTGTTGCCGGATCGAGGTGGCAGTGAACACAAAGTGACGTGGCTAGCTCTCTTCCACGAACAAGACGTTCCGGTGTGGACGGAATGGTCATTTCAACAACGGCAACGTCATATGTCGGCATACCGGAAAATTGTATCCAGGCTGCAAAACCTGCCACTATTAGGACAAGCAACAGCACAATGACGCCGACCCATTTCAGGACGCGCTTCATCCCCTGTCTCCCATGTTGTGTACGAAACTGAACCGAGGTTCACCCCTGAACCAGGTACGAACTACGGCATTTCTTCTGGATAAGCAATACCCCGCCGTCGATTCCTGCCTTCGTAGGTTTGTCGTTCGTTTGAAGGCCTTCGTTCCCATACTTACCCTTGGACTTCTTTGCGCCGGTATGACACTGTCGGCACACGTGGATTCCTTGCGCGTCAGAGACGCAGACACAGTTACCGTAGAAGTCTCACCGTTTGACGTAGCGTTACAACGTACTCTTCCTGTGTTTACGCTGTCGTCAGATCGTTTGAAGGCACAAGCACCAACACAGATTACGGACGTGATGAGTCTTGTACCTGGGACTTTCGTACGGGATTATGGTGGACTCGGCGGGCTCAAGACGGTCTCAATTCGAGGTGGTTCCGGATCTCAGTCATTACTCCTTATCGAAGGTGTTCGCCTCACGTCGGCACAGAATGGTCTTGCAGATCTTGGTGGGGTTCCTGTGACGATGATTGGTTCCGTCCATACAACTCGTGGAGGTGCTGCTGCACTGTTCGGTGCCAACGCGCTTACAGGGGTTCTTGATATCGGCCTGCGCACACCAACGGCAACATCGGCAAGAGCATCGGCATGTGTTGGATCGTTCGAAGAGTCTCGGACGTCATTCGACGTTGATGTGGTTCAATCCGGAATGTCCGTTGCTGCATCCCTCGACGTTCTGTCAACACGCGGGTCGTTCCCATTCACCATGCGCGAATCGTCCGGCGACGTTGTGAATCGCGAAAACGGTGATGCTCGACTGTTGTCGGCCATGATTTCGTTCCGACCCTCAGCTTCAACTGCTGCCTATGTGCTCACGAGATCATCATCTCGAGGTGTACCGGGAGCCGTTGTTCGTGGTAGTGTCGCGCAGGCGCGAGCACGTCTCGAAGATGAGGATGTTGTCGCTGGGTTCCGATCAACGTTCGTAACGTCAGAATCGTCACTTCTTACTGTCAGATCAGGGTTGCGGATTGCCGACATGCGATATCGAGATCCCGATGCGAACCTTACAGGTATTGGTGGAATAGATGAGCGGTATACCACACGTGACGTTTTGTTATCCGCAGACTACTCAGTGATGATGTCGTCATTGTTGTTTTCGGTAAGGGGCGAAGGGGGCTATGCCGACCTGCGAGGTGGTGCTCTTCAACCTGATGTGGGTGACATGGTTCGTAGGGCCTGCGCGGCAATGTCAATCACTGCTTCAATGCCTGTCACCGATCGACTGAACGTACAGGCTGCACTTAGGTACGATGTTATCAGTGATGCCGGCAATGCTCTTTCACCACTGATATCAGCTCGTTATGCAATAACTGACGATGCTGCAATCCGTTCGTCGTGGTCGTATAACTTCCGTCCGGCGTCATTTAATGAACTCTACTTCCTCAACTATGGTACCAGTGGACTCCGACCGGAACGAAGCCACACGATCAATCTGGGAGTGGCCCTCCGTCCGGCTTCCTGGATTGTTGTGGAATCGGATGCCTTTGTTGTTACAACTACCGATCTTATCGTAGCCGTTCCCGTAAGCCCAGTCATAACAAGCGCATCAAATGTTGGCCGAGCTCAAACTCTTGGTCTTGAGTCATCCGTACGAGCTTCACTGCTTGATGAACGCTGTACGGCAACGTGGTCGTGGACTATTACTGATGCGCGTGACAAAACTGGGAGATCAACAATTGATGGCACACTTATTCCATACGTTCCGAATGAGATGCTTGGAATGAGTGTTGATTGGATCGACGAAAAGATTCTCGCAAGTATTCGTTTGACGTACGTGGGAGGTCGATTTAGTCAACCAGGTGGAGAGGCAACGTCGTTGCTACAACCGTTTACCGTTGTAAGTGCATCTGTTGGAACCCGAGGCAGAATGGGATCGACGTTTGCCGACGTGCGCTTGAGCGCCGATAATATTGCTGATGTGTCATATGCCGTTGTTCGTGGTTATCCAATGCCAGGCCGCACCATCAGACTGTCCGTAGCGCTTGGAGTTGAACCATGAAACGTGAACGGTACATTTCCGACACAGCCATGGATGCACATGACAAGGCCGTCAAGGAAGGTCGTGATACGTATGTCGACCCCGACACAGGCTACACGGTGTTCACCAAGAGTGCACATGAACGTCGCGGAACGTGTTGTGGTTCGGCCTGCCGACATTGTCCATATGATTGGCAGAATGTACCGGGTACAAGTCGGCTCTTGTCCATTTTTCCCATCGTCGTTGTGACGTTGGTCACGATGATGGCCTCGATCACGCATGTTCCTTCTGCGTCGGCTCAGTGGTTACGATCATCAATCGACACAGTACAGTCATTCTCACCTGGAACTGTACAGTTTGTAGGTCAGGGTCCGACGTTTTTCCCGAAGAACATTTTTGGCATTCCCGACGAGCGTGCAACGGCATCTGTGCCCACAACGGATCCGCGGGCATTATGTAGCATAGGCCTGGATGGCACGATGGTTATCGGGTTCCGTGATGTTATCGTCGTGGATGGCCCAGGCCCTGACTTTACCGTATTCGAGAACGTGTTTACCTATGCCGATGGTAAACGTTTTGTTGAACCAGCTCGAGTGGATGTAAGCCGGGATGGTATCGTGTGGACGTCGTTCCCGTTTGATTCAACAACATTACAAGGCTGCGCCGGTGTAACACCAACCATGGGTGATGCAGATCCGTTTGATCCGAATGTAAGTGGTGGTGATCAGTTTGATCTTGCGAGTATCAGTGTTGATAGTATTCGATGGATACGTTTGGTAGACGTCAGTCGTATTGTCCTTGAGAATCGCCTGCATCCACTTCATGATCCCAGTGTGACGGGATTTGACCTGGATGCTATTGTGACGTGGCATGGTGTTGATGCACCAAGTCAAGGACGAATTGATCACGTTCCATTTGCTGAGAACGTTGTGGTGAGAACAACGTCTTCTGCCGCGACCATCAATGTCTATTCGTGTGATGGCACACTCGTTCACTCACACAGTGTACGTCCGGGTACTCACTACCTAGACCTAGATGTTATTCCCCGCGGAGCATCACTGATCGTCGTCGTTGACGATGCAGTCAGAACAAAGAAGGTCTTACGATGAGTTTTCGACGTCAACATCGTTTCGTTGACTCGTGCTCTTTTGGGGCGAGTCTTCATGACAGATTCCGTCGATACTTCGTAGTAAACATTACGGCGTTGACTCTAGTCCTCTCCAGTTGTTTACCGACACCTGACGTTGCCGTTCGAAATGATGGTGTGCTTGGGGCAGGTGGCGTCTTCGTTGTCTGTGAAGGTCTGTGGCGACAAAACAATAGTGTCCTGTCGTGGGTTGGACTCGATGGCACCGTGGTCCGCGACGTCGTTTCCGTAGTGAATACATCTATGGATCTCGGTGATACAGCATCAGACATTGTTGTTCGGGGCGACACAATCTTTATAGCCGTGAGTACATCACGATCAATTGAACTCTTTCGAAGGTCATCTGGATTATGGATAGGCCGAATCCCTGCCCCTCAGGGTGCGGAGCCCTATCGAATGGCACTCGCTGACGATTCAACAATCTTCGTCACAAATCTTACAGACGATTCGATCACGGAGGTTGATATTCGGAACGGCAGACTGCGTGTTGAGCGTGTACCTGTGGGTCCCGCACCTGAGGGTATCGCCGTATTACGCAATCGGATCTTTGTTGCGAATTCAGGATATGGTGACCTGAGAAGTGGTGAAGCCGGAGCAGGCACGGTAGATGTTTATGCGCGTTCTGATCTATCGCGGGTGCGAAGAATTGACGCACTACCGAATGCTGCTGCTATCGTTGCGGACGCCGACCGAAATCGGATCTGGGTGTCGTACAGGAATCTGCCATCTCGAAAGGATGAAGTTGGCGGCGTAGCGCTCATCGATGCATCATCGTTCGAGATACTTCGTCGGTGGAGCATGGATGCGCCACGAGGCCTAAGTCTCGACCGATCGAGTGGTGACGTCTTTGTCCTTCACAGCCTCGGCGTGTCTCGTATTCGTGGCACTTCTGATACGATGTCAATGGTCATTCGCCATCGTTCCGGGAGTGGCTCTGACGTATGGTACTCGTTGGCCTATCAGGCAGAGGCTGGAACACTGTGGATAGGGAATGCTCGTTCGTACGTTACCGATGGTGAGGTACTCGCCTATGATACAACGGGAAAACGTCTGCTTGCAGCCCCCGTCGGGTTAAATCCAACGGCATTTGCCTTCCGATAACGAGTCGATCTTTGCCTTTTCATCAACGGGCCAAACCATGCATAAATTTTTTTCAATCCTCGGCGTTTTCGTTGTCGCATCAATTGTGGGTGGCTGCCCATCACCGAAGTCGGTACGTGATGGTTTCGAACGCAAGCCTGGTGAGTTGCCCCTTCATGAACGTCACAAGAGGTTGTTACCACCTGGAGCTATCAAGTTTGATGCTAAGATAATAACAGTGTTTACGGATCGCTCGGCAATCCCAGGTGATCCATGTGCCACAAATCCGTGTCTTGCACGAATACAGGTGACGATGTTTCACGCCTTCGGATACGGCGTGAAAGGGCTACAAGACGGTGACTTCTTCCGGACACAGTTCAAAATGACAATGTCTGATACGACAATCGATGGGAAGAGATATCGAGGGTTATCGGAAGGGGATTCGTTTACCGGGACTGGTTATATGATGGCAACTCAGGATGGAGATGTGCTTGAGGTGCACGACTACGAATAGTTAGGAATACATCGTCATACGTCATTTTGTATGGATGGACCATCCCTGTTCGATGAGGATAGCCTTGATACGTTCAACATGGTCTCCCTGTAGTTCAAGCGCATTGTCCGTGACCTGCCCGCCTGTACCGAACGTTTTTTTCAGAAGTGCAAGTAAATCGTGTAATTCCTTAGGATGAGATTGAAATCCTTGGGCTATCGTCACAACTTTCCCGCGCCGTTTTTCCGTGCGCACCTTGAGCCGAACTACATTCCCATCGTAGCCGCGCTTACGTTTGTCGGTTGATGTATCCTTGGTAGTTGGAGTGACACCAAGGAGTGAAGCAAGATCCTTCAGATCGGCCATGGTATAGTTGGTTGCGTCAGTAGTACGTGCTCGTGGTTTACTGTCAGACACCTCTCACTGAAAGTAAAAGGTAAACTGTACTTGTAATGTTGGGAATACCTGAAGCTTATCCTGGAAGAAGAACGTAATTGGTACCTCTCCCGAGATAGCTGCTTGCGTCCCGAAAAAGTATTCATATCCAACACCAAGGCCGGCTCGAACGGGCGCAGCAAGATAATTACTGTCACCCTTGGTGATACGATTAATGCTCATGCCAGCCAAGGCGTACAGTCGATGATCAAAGGCGTCGTCAAGTAAGAATTGACCTTCCGCACCAAAGGAATAGGCAGGATTCTGAATGGCAAGGTATCCGAGAATCACCTCAGCGGCAAACCGATTGCCAAATGAGTACCGCACTGATACGCCAGTACCCGTTGCCAATCCAGCCTGTAGGCCTATACCCCAGTGAGGTTCTTGAGCGAGACCCTCTACAAACGATCTTGACGGCGCTGTTGTATCCTGTGCGTTGGCATGTGATGTTGCCATAACGGTCACGACGGAGAGAACGAGAAGGAAGATCTTCATATGCTTCAACTTTGGCATGTGCGTAGGTGAGTGTCGTCACAGTGGTCCATTGCGAATCTACGGACGTTCCGTGTTGATGCCTGCGTAGATTTGAAGTACATGCGTACCTGGTTCGTCTTTTTCGCCATATCGGTCGTCACCGTTGCCTTCGCAATCGCCGTGATGTTTCACATGTTTGTTTTTCGGGACCGCGACGTCTTCTTTCTGTATGCTCGCACGTGGTCACGAATTCTGCTTCGACTCGCCGGTATCCGCGTGGTTTCCTTCGGACTTGATCGGATCCGAGCAACGGAACGGTATGTGTATACGTGTAATCATGCAAGTCTCTTTGACATTCCCGTTGTACTAGCTTCTATACCCGATAACATTCGCATCATGTACAAACGCGAACTCGAAAAGATCCCCGTGTTCGGCTGGTGTTTACGAATGTCTCCCTTTATTGCCATTGACCGGGCGGATGGACGCGATGCCATGGCACGACTTGAAGAAACGGTGGAGAGTATGCGTGCAGGCTCATCGGTACTCGTTTTTCCTGAGGGGACACGCAGTGAGGACGGCCGAGTGGCTCAGTTTAAGCGAGGTGCATTTGTCCTGGCTGCCCGAAGTGGAAAACCACTGATTCCTGTCGCTCTGGTAGGGACTCATAACATTCTCCCGGCGCGTACTCGGCGGATTGTTCCTGGTACCGTGGAGCTTCATATTGAGGATCCCGTTGTCCTCGAATCACCCGTTTCCCGCCAGGCCGAATCCACGGCAATGGCAACCGTGCGGACATCGATTGGTAGACACGTAGATTTGCAGGTATGACAACCGAAGAAGTTCGAAAGATTGCCTCACTCGCCAAACTGAGATTTGCCGACGATGAGCTTGAGGATTTTGCCCGCGAATTCACGCGTATCGTGGAGGAAGTTGGTAAAATCACTGCTGTGCCGATGGATGATGTAGAGCCACTGACATCGGTTAATCCGATTCCGAATGTGACACGTCCGGATGTTGTGGGACCTACCTTGAGTATAGAAGAAGCTCTGGGTAATGCACCGAAACGGAACGAGGCCTTTATTAAGGTGCCGAAGGTCCTCGGATGATCGTAGGTGTTATACCGGCACGATATGCTGCCACACGGCTACCGGGCAAACCACTCATCGATCTTGAAGGCAAGACGATGGTCCAACGCGTTGTAGAAGCTGTTGAACAGTCCAATCGGTTCGACGTCGTTGTCGTTGCCACTGAAGATGATAGAGTTGTTGACCATGTACGTGGTTTTGGTGGTTATGCAGTTCTCACACCACCTGAATGTCCATCAGGTACCGATAGAGTACTCGCAGCGCTCGACGTTCTTGATCTTGAGCCTGATCTTGTTGTGAATATTCAGGGTGATGAGCCCCTTTTGCCCCCTACCGTACTTTCAGCTCTTCTTGATGCAACGGTACAGCGTGATGCTGATGTTTGGACACCTATTGTTCGTATTACAGACGAAGCAGAACTGAGTAATCCGAACGTTGTAAAGGTTGTGAGAACGGAGGATGCACGAGCGTTATACTTTACACGAGCTGGTGCTCCTTATGTGCGTGATGGTGCGTCGAAGCTCGTACCGGGCCTTCACTGGAAACATGTTGGCATCTATGCCTTCACCCTTGATGCGTTACGCGAGCACGTGGCACTTCCACCGTCTCCACTTGAACGAGCTGAGTTCCTGGAACAGCTGCGTTTGCTTGAACACGGTGCACTTTTTCGATGTGTTGAGGTAGAAGCTGACCTGATTGCTGTTGACACGCCGGATGATGCAGAGCGTGTACGCGCACGGCTCAGAATGCGGTAATTGCCGAAACGACGTCGTCAACAGAGATTGAGGCCATGTCGTCGGCTTCAAGAATAGTCGCTTTGTCTGTCCACGGACCCCACCGACGTGCTGACATTGACGGCGGTGATGCAGGATACAAGCCAACTACGTTTGAACCACACGCTGCTGCGACGTGAAGTATTCCCGTGCTATTGGCAACAACACAGCGTGCATGACGCAGGATATCAATTGTTTCCGTTAATGTGGTACGTCCACAAAGGTTCACAATTGTTGTTTGCCGCTCAATGATCCGGACAAGATCTTGTTCGCCATCAGATCCAGTAACAACGACGTCGATGTTTTTGTGATACAGTCGTTGTGCAAGTTCAGCAAACAGTGATACGGGCCATGTTCGTGCAGAGCCACCTGACCCTGGATGCAACACAACGTATTCTCCTGCCGGACGTAACGAACAGGGCGGTACCGGCGGCGGTGCCAGCAGATGAAGTGGTCCCATTAATCTTTCTGCGGCTTCATCACCAAATCTCAACCGTACAAGGTCGACGTTATACTCGGCTTCGTTTTTGCGTGCGGCGGACCGTGATTGACGATCCCGATGAGTAAGAAACCATGAATACCATCGGCGTGACGTGCCCACACGATACCGAACTCGAGCGCGAACGGCAGCAAGTACATCCGAAAATGTGGGGCGCGGAAAAAACACTGTTGACGGCTGCACTTCGCGGAGAATCTCATACAACGACGAGTCGTCGATATATCGCACTGCATGAATACCCTCAGCCCCTTCAACAAGAGGCGCAACATATCGTCGGCAAATCACCACCACGCGTGCATCGGGACTCACCCGGTGAATTGCAGCCACCATTGGGAGCGTCAGCACCATATCACCAAGTCTATCGGTGCGGACAATGGCAAAAGTTTGTGTAGGGGGCATAGGGGGCAAGATGTGCCAAAAAAAAAACGGGCGCCGTACAAGGTACGACGCCCGGGAAACTTTCTACGGAAGCGGAGTGATTAGTCGAGGAACCACTCAATACCGACGCGAGGTGATAACAGTCCAAAGTTGGTGTAGCTGAAATCGCCAAATCCAAGGTCAAGAACTGCGATTTGACCGAAGATACCTACGTTCGGTGTAGCGAAATACTCCGCGCCACCGCCAATGGCGAGGCCTGTTCGTGTGCCTGTTCCAGTACCTTGAGCTTGTCCCGTTGCAATGCCAAATTGAGCCCAGAGATATGGCTTTAACTCCTTTGGACCAGAGAACAAGAACTTTCCATACGGAGCCAAGACAAACTGATTGTTTCCATCAGAAACAATGAGTCCCAGTTGGGTACCGATGTGAAAGGCTGGAGTGATGGCATATGCCGCATGGCCGCCGACCATTCCATCACCTGCCGACACACCAAAACCGAATTGCTCACTCGGGCTTTGTGCTGACGCAACGGATGCGCTGAAAACGGAAACGATGGCAGCTGCTGCAAATGCTGCAAATGACTTCATGAAAACCTCAAAAATGGTGATGCAATCGACCGCAAATATACACGCGGTTTGGCTCCCCTACGTCGCACAGCGGCAGAAGTTCCTTCCGTACCTTTGTAGTTCGACATGGCGGCACCCATAAACATCGTTCCCTACACATCGCATCTATACGACGAGTGGGATGCATTCGTACGCCATTCGAACAATGGCACCATGTTCCACATGCAACGCTTTCTGGACTATCATCCTGAGGGCCGATGGAACTATCACCACTTGTTGTTCTATGAAGGTGAAAGACTCGTAGCAGTTCTTCCCGGTGGTATTAATAACAAAGGCGAGTTTTGGTCACCCGTCGGTGCATCCTATGGCAGTTTTGTAACGGAGGATACGTCATTCGAACGTAATCTGCGTATCGTTGATGCATTTATTGACTACTGTCGCCAGACGTCTATTCGTGACGCCTATCTGATTCCAGCTCCGCATATCTATGCAACGGAGACAAATCAGCATCATGAATACGCCATGCTGTATCGTAAGGCAGACTTTGAACTGCACTATATCAGTCATGCCATTGATCTCCGCCACGAGGGAGATCCCATCGAGCGTTTTGATGCGACGGCCCGTAAGAGTATTCGAAAGATCCTTCGTGAGGGTCGCCTGAACATTGTTGAAAGTGATGATTACGCCACATTCCATGATATCCTCGTTGAAAACAAGGCGCGACATGGGGTAAAACCGACCCACACTCTTGAAGAGCTCCTCCGTTTGCGCGACTTGATGCCTGAACATTTACGACTGAACATGGTCTATGATGGTGATGTGGCCATTGCAGGATCATTACTCTTTGTAGCAAATCGAAACGTTGTACTGTGTTTCTATAACATGCTTCGGTATGAATACGAACACCTTCGGCCAATCTACCTTGTTATGCATGAGGCATGTCGATGGTCAAAGGTCAATGGTTATCGCTGGGTAGATATTGGAGTCTCTCAGGATACAAAGTCTGACGACCCAATGACTCCTTCACTCGGCCTTATCGGGTTTAAGGAACGATTTGATTCGCGCGGAATCTTACGTTCCACGTATCATCTGCGTATCGAGCCGTGACGGCGATGAACCTGCACGTAGTGATCTGCATTGTTGGCGACGTTAGCCGCGACAGTCGATCATTACTTCTTGCACGCACACTTGATTCTGCCGGTTTTACCGTAAGTGTGGCAGCGGCATGTACGGCTGGCGAGCCGGGTGGTGACGTGACGTTGTATACATGGAATGACCGTGGTGGACGAGCCGCCGTTCGAGCGTTGCGGTATGGAGCATGGTTACGAAAACAAAACATCCCAACACCACGTTTGATCATTGCCGGCGACTATTTCGCCTTGTCTTCTGCTGTCTCCCTTGCACGTCGTACGGGAGCGCGACTGTTGTATGACATGCGCGAATTCAACTTTGCCTTGGGCCCCTTAGCGCAGCGGCCCCTTCGCCAAAAGTTTATTGAATGGTCTGAGCGGCGACTCCTTCGACAAGTTGATATGATTACCGTTAGTGGCCCTCTTGATGCGAAGGTCGTTGAAGAACGGTTTTCCCGCAAAGCAGAGGTTATCCTCAACGTTCCGCCATATCAACCTGCTCAACGAACAACACGACTTCGTGACACGTTTACGATTCCTTCTGATGACACGATTGTCCTCTATCAGGGTGTAGTCCACCATGGACGTGGCCTAGAGCCGTTTCTGCGAGCGATGCCGTTTTTACCGAATGTTCACCTCTGTGTGCTTGGTGACGGTCCAGCCAAACGTGCCCTGCAAGAAGTAAGCCGCGAATGTGGTGTACAAGACCGAACGCATTGGCATGCGTCAGTTCCGTATGATGAGCTTCATTCGTGGACGTGTTCGGCTGACCTTGGACTGTGTTTAATCGAACCGATTTCGATGAGTTACGAATATGCCCTCCCGAATAAGCTCTTTGAGTACATGATGGCTGGTATTCCGAGCATTGTAACTGACCTGCCGGCATTACACGAGATGATTATGCGAGAGCCGGTGGGGATGCTTGTAAACAGAACACTCTCTGCAACCGATATCGTTGATGCGATGACAAGAATACGGCAGCCGATAACGTATGAAGCGCTTCAACAGCGCTGCGTTGCGACGAAAACGTATTCGTATGAAGGTCAATCACAACACGTACTTCGTGTTGTTTCATCGGTCATGGATTGACACGATGATGTATCTACTGCTGATACTGCAGCAAATCATTGCATCGAGTACACACCTTGTTGCAAAGAATGCTACGTCGATTCTGCATCCGCTCCATGTTGTTCTTGTCCGGGGAATGTGGACGTGTATTGCCTTTGGGATATGGTATTTTTTTAAACGACAGACACTGCCCAACATTGAGCGTCGTGACTATCGAATGTTGATCTTTTTAGCGCTCATCAACATTCCTGTTAACCAGCTTTTCTTTATCTGGGGCGTGCGATACACAACAGCCCCAAACGCAGCACTTGCCTATGCGTTAACGCCGACGTTTGTTGTCATGTTTGAAGCGATCGCTCGCCGAACATGGCCAACTGCTACACGACTGCTTGGAATTGGACTTGCGGTGACAGGAACAATCATCGTTCTGGCAGAGAAGGGAATTACTCTTGCTACGGCGTCACTGCTTGGTGATATCATGGTCCTCTGTGCAAGTGCCTCCTGGGCACTCTATACGATGATCGGACGTCCGCTTGCAACGAAGTATGGAGGAATCTATACGACGTCCTTAACCTTTTTCCTTGGCCTACTGCTCTACATTCCTGTCTGGTTTGTCTTGGATACACTGCCGGGGCTTGATCATAGTGGTGGGGGGCTTCCTGTAGCTCTAACCGTCTTGCCACAGCTGTTTTATTTGGGTGCGATTACGTCTGGTGTGGGCTATGCACTGTGGTATGTGGCACTCACGCGTCTTGACAGTAGCAAGGTGGCCGTCTTTAACAACCTCCAACCCATTTTTACGACCGTTCTTGCCTTCATTGTGTTTGGCACGGAGCCAACAGTGTACTTCGTTGTCGGTGGTGTTATCGCGCTTATTGGCGTCATTGTTGCCCAGCGAGACTAGACGGTCCATGTAGAGCATTCGTTAACCCGTCTCGACGTTGTAGATTGCCAACCATCCATGGAGTTCACATGCGTTTCGAAGCATCCCGATCACAGGCACTGGTCATCGACATTCAGGAACGGTTGTTCCCCCACATTTTTGAGCACGACGCACTTGCACAACGCTCGGCGATGCTCATACGCGGTCTTCAGATACTGGACATACCCGTACATGTCACCGAGCAGTACAGTAAGGGCCTCGGGCCCACAATTCCGGTGATTGCTGAAGCTCTTGGAAGATTTGAGCCGATTGAGAAGATGACCTTCAGTGCCTGTGGCTCACCCGACGTTGAGGCCAGAGTTCTTGGCCTTGGCCGTCATGCTGTTGTGGTGTTCGGTATTGAGACCCACGTCTGTGTCCAGCAAACAGTTCTGGACTTGCTTGCACAAGGCCAAACGGCCATTGTTGTTGAGGACTGTGTTTCGTCAAGACGCCAGCAGGATCGTGACGCTGCGCTTCGACGTATGGCGTCAGCTGGGGCAATTGTCACCACTGCTGAATCGTTGCTGTTTGAGTTTATGCGGACAGCTGAACATCCGCAGTTCAAACAGATATCTCAACTCGTAAAGTAAAACATTCTTGGACAAGGGGCATGAAGGGGCAGGAATTCCTTCGCGCATATCAGGAGGCTTTTGCCCAACTGCGCGCCGAGGTAGAGGCATTCCCATCAGATGAATCGTTGTGGTTAGAACACCATGGCATTTCCAATGCAGCCGGTACATTGGTACTGCATCTTGTTGGGAATACACGGTGGTTCATTGGATCGGTACTCGGTACTACAGGATATGTTCGGGACCGACCACAAGAGTTTTCAGAACGACATCTATCCCGTGAAGAGGTGTTGCGTCGCCTCCAGGAAGCTGAGCGTGACGTAGTGGAAACACTGCAGCACCTTTCTGATGGTGAGATCAATAACACCTATCCGCTTGACACCTTCGGTGTTCGATCAACCGCTAATGTTCTCGTTCATCTCCTACGACACTTCGCCTATCACGTAGGTCAGCTAAACTATTACCGCAGGATGTCATCATGAAATCCTATCCACCACCTAAAGAGTTTGTTGCTACAGCGCGTATCAAACATTCTGCTCTGGAGAAACTGCGGAAAGAAGGGATCCGATCTCCCGTTGAGTTTTGGGAACGTCAAGCGGAACATCTGTTGTGGAAAAAACGATGGACGAAGGCATTCGTCCGCAAACATCCTCATGTTCAGTGGTTTGTTGGTGGCACCCTGAATGCTGCAGAAAACTGTCTTGACCGACACGTAACAACATGGCGTAAGACGAAGGCAGCACTGATATGGGAAGGTGAACCGGGAGAGATCCGCACGCTAACCTATGGACAGCTGCACTCGGAAGTATGTCGTTGTGCAAATGTCCTTACCGAACTCGGCGTGAAGAAGGGAGACGTTGTTGCCATCTATATGGGAATGGTCCCTGAGGCCGTGATTGCTATGCTTGCCTGCGCACGGATTGGTGCCACACACAACGTTGTGTTTGGAGGATTTAGTGCAGATGCTTTACGAGAACGAGTTATTGATTCAGGAGCTGTTTGTGTTATTACACAGGATGCAGCATATCGACGTGGCGACACGGTGTTGTTGAAGTCAGCAGTTGATGAAGCACTGTCAAAAGTCAAATCCGTAAAGAACGTTATTGTGTATAAACGGACGACGTTGTCAACGCCCATGAAAAAGGGACGTGACGTTTGGTGGCATGATGTTATGTGTACGGCCTCTATTGTTCACAAGGCACCAGCGCTGCCATCGGAGCACCCACTGTTTATCCTCTACACAAGCGGTTCAACAGGGAAACCAAAGGGAATCCTTCACACAACAGGGGGATACCTTGTTCAGACAACATGGACGGCGCAAAATGTGTTTGACCTTCGCGATGATGATATCTACTTCTGCACAGCAGACATTGGTTGGGTAACCGGACATAGTTACATCGTTTACGGTCCCCTCAGTAATGGTGCAACCATTGTGATGTATGAGGGCGCACCTAACTGGCCAAAGGCTGATCGGTTCTGGGACATGATTGAGCGACATCGTGTGACGATATTCTACACTGCTCCGACAGCTATTCGTGCCTTTATGAAATGGGGTGATCAGTGGCCAAAGGCACACGATCTTACCTCACTCCGGCTACTCGGAACCGTTGGTGAACCCATCAATCCGGAAGTCTGGAAGTGGTATCACGACGTCATCGGAAAAGAACGTTGTCCGATCGTCGATACGTGGTGGCAGACAGAAACTGGCGCTATCATGATCGCGCCAATTCCAGGAGCAACAACCACGGTACCCGGAACGGCAACGCAGCCTCTACCGGGAATTCTAGCCGATGTGGTGCACAAAGACGGCACGTCGTGTAAAGCCAACGAGGCAGGACTGCTTGTTATAAAGCATCCGTGGCCTTCCATAGCCCGCACCGTATATGGTAATGACGAACGATATCGACAAGCATATTGGAGTGAGTTCCCACCAGACAAACGATCGGGTCGCGACGGATGGTACTTTACCGGTGATGGTGCTCGGCGTGATGCTGACGGTAACATCTGGATAATCGGTCGTGTGGATGACGTAGTGAACGTATCCGGGCATCGACTCGGTACAGCTGAAGTAGAAAGTGCACTTGTTGCCCATCCTGCAATTGCTGAGGCAGCCGTTGTAGCAAGACCACATGAGATCAAAGGCCAAGCACTCGTAGCATTTGTCACACTGAAGTCATCGGCAAAGAATGTACAACTTGAAGATCTTCGGGAAGCATTACGAAAACGAGTAGCCGACAACATTGGTCACATTGCGAAACCTGATGAGATTCGGTTTGCTGAAGCTTTACCAAAGACACGATCTGGTAAGATCATGCGGCGTTTGTTGCGAGAGCTTGTTACTGCGGGAACGATTTCTGGCGATACAACAACACTCGAGGATCTCAGTGTTATCGAATCGCTCAAAGGAAATGACGAAGAATGATTCGGCATCTCACGCTTGAGAACCTGCGGAAGGCAACCGTGGCAATGTTGGAGCCGGATGCCCAGCAGAGAGTGTTGTTTATGACCGGCGAGGCCGGAATTGGCAAGACGACACTCCTGCGTGAACTCCAACTTCAACTTGAAACCGAAGACAGTAACAACATTCTTGTTGCGCGCACGGAGTGTAGCACTCCCGTCGCGGGACAAGACGTAGGTGAAGTTGAAGCACTCAAGCCGTTTGCCGATGTCCTAGCGGACTTGATAACACATGCGGCAGAGCCTCAAAAGTCACGAAAGTTTTCGTTCGACGTTGGAAAGTTTTTACTCGATACGGCTCCGTCATGGATTGGTATGATTCCTCTTGTGGGGAATACCTTCTTCCACGCCTTGAACATTCTTGGTAGTGGTTATGACCAATACTACCTCCACGGGAAGATCTCAGACGGTACACGCGCGGCAACGAGCCAGGATCAGGTCTTTCGGCAGTATCTGAATTTTCTGCGCCCCTTAGCCGCAGAGCGGCCCCTTGTCATCATTCTTGATGACTTCCACTGGGCCGATCCTTCATCAACAAACCTTCTCTTTACCGCAGCACGCGAGTTACAAGACTGTCGACTCTGTTTTGTTGTAGCGTATCGGGAGGAAGACGTTCTCGATGCCCTGGCGTCGGGTGAACATCCTATTGTTCGTGTACGACACGAACTTGAGCGCTACAGTCTATGTAAACGAGTTGACGTTCCACATGTCAGTAACACGGAAATTGATGTATTACTTCGTGAGCGTTTCCCTGAGTATCGGGGTAACAACACGTTAGTACAGTGGCTTGAGCATAGTAGTGGTGGTAACATGCTCTTTGTCACACAGTTCCTGTCCGTCCTTGTTGAGGACGGATTTCTTGATGCACGATCTGCAGCTGTCCTGAAAGACCTAGATCTTGTCCGCGTACCCGATTCAGCACATGCAGTTGTGAGTGAACGTTTGCGTCGGCTTTCGGCTGATGAGCGCGAATTGTTACGATATGCAAGTGTTGAAGGAGAGACCTTCTCAGCTCAGGTGGTGAGTGGACTTGTTGAAGTGCCACTTCTAAAAACACTCCAGCGCTTGAGGCTCATCGAAGAGGAACATCGTGTTATTCGTTCACTCGGCCGCCAAAACCTGTTCGGAGAAGAAGTCACTGCCTGGCAGTTTGTGCATACCGTTATGCAGAAAGCGTTGTATGACGACCTCTCGGAGGATGAACGCGACATCCTGCATGGAATGTTGTACGATCGACTTGCCGCGGGCATTGCCGGCGAAACCATCCATCACGGACGAGCTGTTCGTATTGCCGTTCACGCAGCTGCGATTGGAAAATATGGCGAGGCCGCAGAGGTTCTTGTGAAAGGGGCAAAGGGGCTTTGGACTACCTACGCTCTGCGTGAAACACGCCATATGCTGCGACTCGCCCTTGTCTCGATTCGACGCGGTCGTCGTCGAGATCGAGCAGCACTGTTTGAAATTGAATGTGACGTTCTGCAGTTACAGGGCGACATTGCTCAACACGTAGGCGAGTATCGTCAAGCGCTAACATGTTACTCCGGTGCCGTACGAGCAGCTGAACGTTGTGGTCATGCAGAAAAGCTTGGATTTGCCCTGCTTGGTATGGCTGTGACGGAGTGGGTTCGCGGAAACCTGCTGGAATCTGAACAACTTGCTCGACGTGCACACGAACTAGCGTCACACACACAAACGCTCAATCTGCTAACACGGGCTGAGCGTATTCTCGGCAATGTTGCGTATCGCAGGGCTGATCTTGAACAATCGCGCGGGCACTATGAGCTAAGTCTCTCCATAGCCGAACAGATAGGGAGTATGGGAGACATAGCGGCCGCCGCTGCGAACATTGGAAACATTCATCAATTACTTGGAGAAGATACTGACGCACTGTATCGCCATCAGCAAGCTCTTGAAATCCGAACGCGAATTGGCGACAAACCAGGTATAGCGGGAGAACTCCTCAATGTAGGCCAGGACCTTGTCAACCTTCAACGGAATGACGAGGCCCGGAAAGCCTATGAAGAATCACTCGTTACAGCGCGATCAATCGGAAGTCGGCGAATCGAAGCTCAGGTACTAACAAATCTTGCCGTCGTTCACGACGCCATTGGCGAATCGGAACAGGCAATTTCGCTCGCAATGACGTCGCTCGAAATCAAGCGACTGATCGGTGACATACACGGACAAATCACGACACTCGGATCGTTAGGAACCTATCATTTTAAGGTCGGCAACTTCGATCAGGCATTGATCTGGTACGAACAGGCTGGTGAACTTGCGGACGGACAGGGTGCATTGTCACTGAAGTTCAAGATTCTTGTAGGGATGGCTCAGGTACAGGCTTCGATTGGAGACACAGTAAAAGCCGTAGTCACACTGAGGCAGGCAATCGATCTTTCTCGTACGTTTGGGCGACCGGAGATGAGAGCTTCGCTCACGGCTGAGGCCGTCGTTGAGCTGAAACGGATTCTTGGGCGAATACATCGACCACATGAGTTTGATTCTGCCCTGGCATCATTACAGCAGAGCGAGCATCAAGACGATGTAGTATTCTGGGAAGCCGTCTCAAGGGAGGTTGAGCGTCTTACCTCACATGGTTAAGCAGGAATATTGGAGAGTTGCGAAAGGTTCGCACGACATTCGTTCCAAACAGGGTTCACGGGAGACATACATGAATCTGCACAATTTGCGGTGGCAGGGAACTGCCATAATTCTCATTCTCGGAGCATTCGTGCTGACGGGATTACAGTGTGATTCGGAAAACAAAGGATCTGGTGCGTTAAAGAAGTCTGGAGTCCAGCGATGGATACCACAAACAATGAAGGCTCCTAAACTCGATCTCAAGTTCCGATCGATATATGATTCAACGTTGTTCAAAAGTAGGCAGATAGCATGGGATGGTCAGGATACATCGATTCCACTGCAGTCAACCTATCAACCGATCTGGACACCAATTGAACGAGCTCCAGATGGTCAGACATATACTTCTACGAGTAAGGACCCAGCAGGATCAGAGGTGGATACCAATCTTGTCCGCGACATCCTCACATTTTCTGATCAGCACATTAATCTACTCTTGAAGCAGACAGGGGCGAACCCTGAACGAGCTGCATCATGCGGTCCTTTTGTTGAGCAACAGATTTGTAACTACTTCTCACCTCCCGAACCGTCATTGGTTGCGCTCAATCTTCCGTTTATCGGCGACCCGTTTTCATGCGGTTTCATTGAGCCATGGCTTACGTCGTCAAATCAGGTTGTTGGGGGAGACTGGACGATTCAACAGGTTACGGTCTTTCTTCAAGCGATCAAGACGTATCACACCATGCTCATTCAGCGCGGTGGAGCTTCGAGAGGCGCATTTGAAGTTATCGGACTGAACTACCTTGGTGTTTCTGCGCCGATTACGGATGTGCGCTGGTCGTACTACTGGATGGGCGACACGCTGTACTTTAAAGTTCGAATCAATCGTTAACAGACGGCCCCTTTTGCCCCGTATCATGCACGTTCGGCAGATTTGGGGCTACTGGTCGGCCAATGATCGTATTTTTGGCCGCCTATGAAAAACGCCGTAATCATGGCCGGGGGCTTCGGTACACGACTTCGTCCGCTGACGATGTCGATACCGAAGCCCATGGTTCCTCTGGCGAACAAACCGATGATGCATCACATTGTCGATTTGCTCGTTCGCCACGGCGTCTCCGACGTCGTTAGTGTCCTCTACTTTCAACCAGAACACATCACGTCGTACTTCGGTGATGGTCATGGTTTTGGCGTGAATATGCGCTACATAACGGCCGAAGCTGATTTTGGTACGGCCGGTAGTGTGAAGAATGCACAGGAACTACTGAAGGAACGATTTATCATTATTAGTGGGGATGTCCTCACCGACTTTGATCTGTCTGCTGCAATTCGTTTTCATGAAGAACGCGGTGCAATGGCGACAATCGTTCTTACACGCGTTGAGCAGCCCCTTCAATATGGTATCGTCATGACCGGTGCCGACGGCCGTATTACACGATTCCTCGAGAAGCCAGCCTGGGGCGAGGTGTTTAGTGATACAATCAATACGGGCATCTACATTCTTGAACCCGAAGTTCTTGATCTGATCCCAGGGAAGACCGAGTTTGACTTTAGTAAGGATCTTTTTCCCCGGATGCTTCAACGCGAGTTGCCACTCTTCGGATATATAGCACCTGGGTACTGGAAGGATATTGGTAATCTTCATGAATATCAACTAGCATCAAATGATGTTCTTGGTGGACGTGTTAATGTCAGCCTGGCTGGTGAACAATGTGACAGCTCGTATTGTGGTCGAAATCTTGACCTTGCACCGTCGGCTCACTTTAACGGACTCGTTGTCCTCGGCGACGATGTCGTGATTGGCCCAGGTGCCGTCCTCTCAAACTGTATCATCGGCGACCGATGTCGTATCGGCGCTGGTGTTCGCATGAGTAATACCGTACTTTGGCACGACGTGACGATTGGTGACTTTTCTGAAATAGCGAACGACGTCATATGCAATAACGTGAGCATCGGCTCAAATGTGACTATTGGAGATAATGTCTTTGTTGCAGAAAGTTGTGTCGTAGACGACTCTGCGCGGCTCATGGCCAATATTAAACTTTGGCCTCGCAAGCACGTTGAAAGTCACGCCACCGTAACTCGAAGTCTTGTCCAGGAAGAACGATGGTCTCGCGAATTGTTTGCCGACGCGCGGATTACCGGACTTGCCAATCTTGACATGAACCCTGAGTTCGGCGCTCGGCTTGGTGCTGCACTCGGTATGGCTATGGGTGCATCAACCCATGTTGTTGCAAGCCGTGACGACGATGAAGTGTCGCGTATCATGAAACGATCGATTACGGCCGGACTTATGAGTGTGGGCGTGTCGATCACTGATCTTCAAACGACGTCGATCCCACAAACACGTCAGGAACTCGTGTCCGGTCGGTATGTGGCCGGTTTTCACGTCCGACGTTCACCACGTCATGCTCATCAAACAGACATTATTCTTTTTGGTCGTGATGGAAGAGACATCTTGACGTCAACGTCGAAGTCTGTCGAACGATTTTTCTTTGGTGAAGACGTCCGTCGTGTAGACCGCGACGCCGTTGGAAGACTTCTGTTCCCAGAGCGATCAACGGCGAATTACATCGAGAGGTTCTTGGGATCGCTTGACATTGAGGCGATTCGTACGCGTAATTTTAAACTGCTGGTCGACTATTCGTACGGTCTGGCTGCCAATGTCTTTCCTCAGATCCTCGGTGATCTTCGGTGCCGCGTACTGGCCATGAATAATTACGTTGACGCATCACACTTTGCAGATCCTTTAAGCGAAGTACTTGGGGAATCCGCAGTAATCATGCGTTCTCTCGGCTATGAACTTGGAATCAAGATTGATCCAGGTGCCGAAAAGATGGCACTTGTTGATGAACGAGGATTTTGGTATACCGGACTTCGTTTACTCACCATCATGACAAAACTGTTTGTCGATACAAACAAACACCTTGAACCGTATTCAATTGCCGTACCTGTTCAGGCAACACGAGAAATTGAGGCAATCACCGCTGGACATAACATCAACGTTCTACGCATACGGAATTCGCATGGCGCAATGATGGATGCTACGCGTGATCCTGATGTACGATTTGTAGGTGGAACTCGCGGTGGATTTATCTATCCTGACTTCCATGTGGCGGCCGATGGTGTGTACAGCGCTTGTAGGCTCCTTCAAATGCTCGCTACGACGGGTTATCAGTTATCAATTCTCGACAATGACTTGCCGAAACGCCATCAAGATCATGCCGCCGTACCATGTCCATGGGAAGTAAAGGGTACCGTCATGCGCCGCGCCATGGAACACACGGATGGACGCGAGCGGTTGTTAGTCGATGGTGTGATGGTTTATGACGGATCAACGAACGTATTGCTGGTTCCCGATAAGGAACATGCACTTTTCCACGTAACGGCAGAAGCCGATACGGCCGACGATGCCGCAACATTGCGACGGCACTATGTCGAACTCGTTACGCAGTGGCGTGACGGGAACTAGGAGCAGAAATGGAACTCAACATCAGCGACATTCTCACACCACAGTGTATTCGACTTGACCTGGACGTCAAGGATAAACACGAAGCACTCGAAGCGTTGGTTGCCTTGATCGGTGAAACAGGTGTCGTTCGCGATACGGCTGAACTCCGACGTGTGATCTTTGAACGTGAGAAACTCATGTCGACAGGAATCGGCAATGGCGTAGCGCTTCCACACGGTAAAACAAATACCGTTCAGCGAAGTGTTGCTGCGTTAGCTACACTTCGGCAGCCAATAGACTTTGATAGTATTGATGATCAACCGGTGACGATCATCCTTATGCTTGTTGGTACAGAAGGAAATGTTGGAATGCATCTGCGCCTCCTGAGTAGGATATCACGTACAATCGGATCGGATGCTTTCCGGACGGCACTTCGTGAAGCACGCACAACGGACGACGTCATGGAGCTCTTCGCCAGCCAGGATGAGGAGCGCGCATGATTAGTGTTGTCCGAGGTATGCGGGATTTGTTTGGTCCCGAACTACGAGCGTGGCAACGTGCGGAAGAGGTGTTCCGTACAACGAGTGCCTCCTTTGGTTACGAAGAGTTACGCACGCCTATCCTAGAACATACCGAGCTTTTTGCACGCGGTGTTGGTCAAGAGACGGACATTGTCGGTAAGGAAATGTATTCGTTTGAAGATCGAGGTGGTGACTCCGTGACGTTACGTCCGGAAATGACGGCAGCCATTGTTCGGGCTGCGATTGAGCACAACTTCGTTCGACATTCACCAACCACACGCATCTGGTACGCTGGTCCACAGTTCCGTTATGAGCGGCCACAAAAGGGCCGCTACCGGCAGTTTCATCAGTATGGTGCCGAATGTCTTGGCTCTCCACATCCTGAAGCGGACGTTGAGATCATCCAGCTTGCGTACAGCGTGTTACAAACAATTGGTGTCACCAAGTTCACGCTCGAGGTGAATACGTTAGGCTCCACAACATCCCGTGCAGCGTATCGCGAAGCTCTCGTAACGTATCTCCGTGCCAACGTTGAACGCCTATCTGAAGACTCGCAGCGGCGTCTCGAACGAAATCCATTGCGTGTGCTCGACTCGAAGGATGAGCAGGACAAACCAGTTATTGCAGAAGCCCCAAAACTCGTTGACTATCTTGATGTTGAGAGCCGGCAGCACTTCGAATCTGTTCGTCTGATGCTCGACGTCGCTGGTATTCCATATGTTCACAACCCACTCCTTGTTCGAGGACTTGACTATTACTGTCATACTGTCTTTGAGTTCACAACAACGGAGCTTGGTACACAGAATGCCATTGGAGGTGGAGGCCGTTACGATCCTCTGTTTGCTCTCATTGGTGGAACAGACACACCTGCCGTTGGATTCAGCCTGGGTGTTGAACGCGTGATGATGTTGTTGGAGCAGGAAAGGGGCGAATGGGGCGCAGAAAAGGGAATCGACGTCTTTGCTATTGCAATCGGTGATGCCGCGCGGTTACCCTTACGACTGATATCATTACGACTTCGTCGGCAGGGATACTCCGTTGTTGAAGACCTTCAGCGTCGATCGGTAAAAGCACAAATGCGCGATGCTGATAGGCACGGGGCACGATATACTATCACCATGGGTGATGATGAATTGGCACAGGGCAACGTTGTCATCAAGAACATGGCGACGGGTGAACAGCAATCGGTTGCCGATACGAACGTCGAGCAATTCCTCACAAGGCCATGATGTCTAACGAATACATACTTGCCGTAGGAACAACGGTTGACCAAGAGACGCAACACCGAATGGTGCAACTTGACCTTCGAACAGTGCGTGAGTTTTCGGCGTTTGGTTATGCTATTGAAACACAACTATCGACATCTCCTGGAACGGTGACGATTGAGGTGGGCGGAATCACAATACCTCGTGCTGGCGGTGGTGAGTCAGGACCTGCACGTTCACGTGTTCTTTCGCCGATACCGAACGATGGTGAAGTAAAGGTCATCGTAAAGAAACGGAAACTCACGGCTGAGGCAACTCTTATACTTCGAGATGGTCAGCTTGTGAGCGTACAACAAAGCCCCCTCGAAGCCCCCTTCATCACCATCGTAGCGGAGTGACATTGGTACGGAAGGGACCGACCAGTGATCGCATACCAATACTTCGAACGAGTGTCACGAAGTGGCAGCTCAAGGTACTCTTGACGCTGTTTGGGTTCGCAATTATGGGCGGGGTTTTGTACTACACGATGAACATCGTTGACGAACTGCAGAAAACAGAGCGTAGGACGGTAGAATTGTATGCTGGACTTCTAGCCCGTCTATCGATGGCCGCAACGGAAGAGGATTTGTTGTTCTACATTGATATCCAGAACAATATTCACTTCCCGGTTATTCTCACGGATGCGAACGAAAAGCCTGTCTACCCATTTCAGCAGTTTATGCTGAATGTTGAACTTGACAGTACATTAACAGTGCCGGAACAGCGTGCGGAACTCGAGCGGACCATTGCCGAGATGAAGTCAGAGTATGAACCGTACGACATCCTCAATCAGGATCGTGAAGTAACACAAAAGCTCTTCTATACAAACTCCGCCATCGTACGCCGACTTCGGTACATGCCATTTGCCGAGATACTTGCCGTATCTGCATTTATTCTTATTGGCTATGTTGCTTTTAGTACCATACGCCGAAATGAAGAATCCAATATCTGGGTTGGTATGGCCAAGGAGGCTGCACATCAGCTTGGCACACCACTGTCTTCGTTGTTGGCATGGATTGAGATATTGCGACTGAACGATGCAAATCCCGACATGGTGCGCAGCACGGCCGACGAGATGACGCGTGACATTGAGCGGTTAAACATCATCGCGATTCGATTTAGCAAGATTGGATCACAGCCTAAGTTAGAGCAAACGAACGTGGCGGACGTATTGGACCACGTTGTAACATACTTTGAAACGCGCTTGCCGCATCTTGGTCGGAAAGTAGTTATTCATCGGCAACTTGATCGCACCGTTGAATGCCCACTCAACATAGATCTCTTTGAATGGGTCATCGAAAATCTCATCAAGAATGCGGTTGAGGCCATTGAACGTCCTGACGGTCGAATCGATATTGTCCTGCGGCGACGCCAAAAGGGCGGAACACTTGTCAGCATCACGGACAATGGGAAGGGCATGACATCCCATGTGCGGAAGAACATTTTTGAGCCGGGGTATACAACGAAGAAGCGCGGATGGGGCCTTGGTCTCTCACTTTCGCGGAGAATTGTCGAAGACTATCACGGTGGCAAAATCTACGTGAAAGAATCACAGCCAGGTGTCGGTACGACTTTTCGTATTGAACTGCCGTAGGTTCGCAGAATGTCGTCCAAACCCGCGCCGTCGCACATCGACTGGCTTATCCTCTTGCCAATTGCAGCATTGCTGCTCTTTAGTGTAGCATTTGTCTACAGTGCAAGCTCATCGTTTGCCGACGTCAAGTTCGGTTCTTCCGAACAGCTCTTTTGGAATCACGCTGTACGTGTACTGATTGGCCTTGGATTGATGATCGGACTCTCGAAGGTTGACTATCACATCTGGGATCGATTCAGTACCACGATTGTACTCATCGCCATAGGATTCCTCGTTCTCGTACTCTTGATGGGTACAGAGATTAAGGGCGCTAGTCGGTGGGTACATCTTGGACCGATCAACTTTCAGCCAAGTGAACTCGCAAAATTTGCCATTGTCCTACATGTGAGTGCAATACTCGCTGCGAACAAGGTTTTTGTACGTGACTGGCGTAAGAGCCTCTTGCCGGTACTTGGATGGACACTTCCTATATGTGGCCTCATTGCACTCCAACCAAACCTGAGTACGGCAAGTGTTGTCTTTCTCATCGTCATGACGATCCTCTTTCTTGCCGATACGGATTCGAAGCATTTAGGCATGGTTATCGGAGTTGGAGCAGCTGTTGGCATTGCCTATGCGTTTACGGCAGAGTATCGTGTTCGACGACTTCTTGCCTTCTTTGGAGGGGATAATGCAGATGAGGCTGTTACCTATCAACTGAACCAGGCACTCATTGCGTTTGGTAATGGTGGGATAACGGGAGTTGGGCCGGGTCAGAGCCGACAGCGAGATTGGTTCTTGCCAGAGTCCTATGGTGACTTTATCTTCAGCATCGTTGGGGAGGAATACGGATTCCTGGGGGTAGTGCTTCTGATTGGAGCATTTACGCTTATCATGTGGCGAGGGTTTGCTGTGGCGAGAAAGGCACCAGATCCATTTGGGCGTCTTCTTGCGGGAGGGATTACTACGACGCTGGCTATCTATGCCTTTGTCAATGCAGGTGTAACCTGCGGAATTCTACCTACCACCGGATTACCCATGCCATTCATCTCGTATGGTGGATCAAGTGTATTCTTCAGCGCAATCGCTGTTGGAGTACTCCTTAACATCTCAAGTCAGGCAGGTGTCTACCGAGCCGGACGAAAACTCTCTTCAACTTCGACCACTGACTGACACTTGTTTTTTCGTATAATCGGCCCTTGATGAAGAGCGCAATCCAGAAGCTCTATTACTCCATCACCGAAGTCAGCAAGATTATCGGCGAGGAGCAGCATGTACTGCGGTACTGGGAGCGCGAGTTCCCGCAACTTCGTCCGCAGAAGAATCGTGCTGGTAATCGCGTGTATACACAACGCGATCTTGGTGTCTTGCGCATCATCAAACGACTGTTACGTCAGGAGCGTTACACCGTGGCCGGAGCAAAGGAATACCTCCGCCAACATGGCTCACTTGACGAACTTGAAGAATCAACGTTTTCAGAAGAAACATCACAAGGGGCTGTGCAGGGGATAGAGGGTTCGGACGGTGAAGATCGGCGTAATGAAGCGCATGTCATCGTTTCGGAACTCAGATCCATTGCAGCAGAGCTCCGCACGTCTGCGGAATGATGGGACAACAACGGACACACGACTCAATCACAAGGAATTCTCGCATGAAGCGTACACTTCGCGCCTGGACGGGCGTTGCAACGATGCTCTGCATCGCTGCGACGATGGGAACAGCCCAGCAGCGCACGTATACCATGAAAACGATCGGCAATCATGCCGACGAAGTTCTTAATGTCTTCGTCAACGATGCCAACACGATGGTGGCTACGTGCAGTCTCGACGAAACGATTAAGCTGTGGAGCCTGCCTGATGGAAAGGAACTCCGCACGCTGAAAGGACACACGGCGCAGGTGAATTCTGTTTCGTTTTCGAACGATGATAAAACGTTGGCATCGGGTTCCAACGATCGCACTGTGCGTACATGGAATGTTGAGACCGGCGCTCAGATTGGTGTTAATCGTGGACACACGGCTGAAGTGATCGGAGTCTATTTTAACCCAGCAGATGAGAAGGGTGAACTTCTTGCTTCAACGTCGTTTGATAAGACCGTGAAGTTGTGGGACACCAAACTTGGAATTGAGCTTAAGACACTGCGTGGTCATACCATGCAAACCAACTCGGTTGCATACAGTTATGACGGCCGGTTTCTTGCCTCATGTTCAGATGACCGTTCGATTCAAGTTTGGTCAACGGACCTTGCAAAAAAAGAGCCACTCATGACATTGATCGGACATAATGCACCGGTTCTTTCCGTTCTGTATTCGTTTGATTCTAAGTACCTCGCTTCGGCAGACCAAGATGGAGTAATCAAGATCTGGGCCATGCCTGCTGGTGAACTTGTCCGAACGATTAATGCGCACACAGACCTTGTTCAGGATGTTTCATGGGCAGAGGACAACAAGACGCTTGTCTCTGCGAGTTTGGACAAAACTGTGAAGATGTGGGATGCAACAACAGGTCAGAACATGCTCAACTTCCCGGTAAACGCGGAAGTATGGTCACTTGACCTTACAAGTAATGCATCGACAATCATCATCGGATGCGCCGATGGCAGCGTTCGCATGTTGACAGAAAAAGGGAATGAAGCCGGACGTACGAACCAGAAAGGGAAGTAACGATGAAGAAACAACGAATGATAAAACACGCCTTACTTCTTCTGGCCGTAACAAGCTTCGCTGTGGTATCGATGTCGGCCCAAAGTGCCATTGGCACCGTTGTTACGCTCACGGGATACATCCTCAATGCAAATTCATTGACGCCGGTTGATGCGTCGTATGCATTGTATGATGCATCAGGGAAAAAGATGGGGCAATCCTTCCGTGCAAATGCAAAGGACGGATATCTCGTTACCGGTCTGCAACCTGGACAGAAGTACACGATCAAGGTCGAAGATCCTCGCTTCTTCAAACAGGAATTTGCGATCGACATTCCGAACACGAAGAAGTATGCGGAGATTTCCAAAGACTTTGTGGTACGTCCGTTAGAAGCCGGCAAGTCAGTCGCCGTCACACCAACTCCATTCGACCTCAAAAAGACGACACTTAAGGTTGGTACCGAAGAGGAAATTGCCGACGTTGCTCGTCTGCTTGTTATGAATCCCGGTGTCACCGTCGAACTTGTCTGCTATCCTGACGACGACGGCACAGCAGAATCTGCAGCATCATTGTCGATGGCTCGTGGTAATGCACTCAAGGCAGCGCTCATCAAAGCCGGCGTACCAGATGCACGTGTTACCGTTCGTACGGTGCGTGGAACAGATCCAATTAATCCTCCGCCGCTTCGAAAAGGTGCAAAGGGCAAACGATACGTTGGCCCTACGTACCTCTTCATCACGAAGGTTTGACGTCGTAACCGAAACGGCGTAACATTGTCAATACACGGGGTCTTCGGACCCCGTTTCGTTTTCTACCATCTGCACCGATTCCGCTATGAGACATATCATTTCGCTGATAACCTTGCTGACGTTGCATGTTGTAAGCTCGGCCCAGTATGATAGTTATGGTCGCTTCTCCGTCATCCCATCTACAACAGGCTGGGGAACAGAAAAGTCAGTAAGATTTGTCCGCGAGGGTACAACGGCAACATTTGCTGTTGTGCCAACAGGTGCGGATCGTGAGGGTCTTGCGCTGTTCAGATACTCACTCATTACGGGAGAATCTGACATGTCGTTTGGTGTTGGCGGAGGCACGTTCGCAGCGCTGCCAGACTCATTGCAGAATTTTCAGATTGTAGGTATACGTGCAACCGAACAGGGATACATTGTGTTTGGTACAGCCGTAACACGGCTCAATCCAAGCCCCCTTCGCGCCATAGCCTTTGGTTTTACAAAAACTGGAGATTTTGAGAAAAATTTTGGATCCGATGGTGTTTCTGTGTCTGCCTTCCCCGAGATAGACAGTGTGTATCCAGCACGAGATATTCCGGGCGGAGGTGATGCCTTCCTTGCCTATGGAATAAGCCGAGGTCCAGAGGTTTGGACATTATCTGACGCAGGTGAGTGGGCACGTGGTGTCGATGTATCGCTGAACGCCTCAACCCTAAACGTGGTACGCGATGAACAAGGCAGATGGTTGACACTCAGTGTATCAACTGGTGATGTATTTGACGTGACGGTACGCCGGAACCGTCCAGATGGAGTAATCGACAATGACTTTGGATCGAATGGACAGGTTCGATGGACAGGTGAGTACTCTGGAGGTGTTGTTGGAATGTGTGCACGATCCGACGGATCCTACGTGGTCGTGACAAGACTTGGTGCTCTTGCAGATCCGACACAAGGTCGTATTCAGTTCTTGGTGATTCCAGATGACGGAAGCAGGATCGACTCGTCCATGATTTCATTTAATGGGATGGAGGAGCAGCTTGTCCCAAACAGCATGAGTGTTGATGCGGATAATCGTGTGTTGCTCGCCGGAATGAGATTTGTTCAAGGCCGTCCACTGCCCTTTATCGCACGTATGCTCCCGTCTCTGCAACCAGATCCCATCTATGGAAGCCGCGGAGTGTGGACCGCTCCAATGGACAACCTACCTGCGGGCGTTGGTGAAGAGCCGACTCCTGGTGAGTCTGGAACAGCCTATTTCCTGGTGAATGTTTCTACTGGACTTGGAGGACGATTCGTCTACCTCCAAGAAGCATCTGAAGTACGCGTCGGAGTTGCCGAAGAGACAATGATACCTCGCGTAACGCATGCTCTGTCGGACGGAAGCATCGACCATCTTCACATCTTAGGATTTCCTGACAACACCCGGTTTGTCGACCTTGTGGGACGCCCTCAGGACGCACCACTTCCACGAGGATGCTGGTTCCACGAACAATCACGCCGAATTGTCATTGTTCCGGGCAATCGCTAACGGTTCGGCGGAATCCCGTATATTCGCGGCTCTTCGGTCCCGTGGTAGAGTGGCTATACAGAGCTCTGCAAAAGCTTGTACGTCGGTTCGAATCCGGCCGGGACCTCCACTTACCGATCACCAACGACGTATCAGATGGCAACGACAGCCGACCTCCGAGTAGGGGCAGTAATCCGACATAACGGCGAACTCTGCGTCGTGCTCGAGTCCATTCACCGTACACCAGGCAACCTGCGAGCCTTTTATCAGGTAAAGATGCGCGTCATCAAGTCTGGTAAGCTCAAGGAAGAGCGTTTCCGTTCTGGTGAAACGATCGAATTCGTTCGTGTTGAAACGAATAACTATCAATACCTATTCCGTGATGGTGACACGTTTACCTTCATGGACACGAGTACATATGACCAAATCCCGGTCATGGCAGCAGCAGTCGGTGACGCTGCCCGCTTTATGAAGGAAGGTATCGAAGTCCAGATAGGTCGCGATGAAGAAGGGAATGTCGTTACACTTCAAGTACCACAGCACCTCCCACTTCGCATCACGCACACCGAACCTGGTGTTCGTGGAGATACGGCAACGAATGCCATGAAACCTGCTACGGTGGAGACCGGGGCGACAATTAACGTTCCTCTCTTCATCAACGAAGGTGATCTTGTGCGTGTCGATACGGCCACGGGTGCCTATCTTGACCGCGTCAAGGAGTAAGGGGCTCCGATAAGGGGCTTCCACCAATCCGAACACTGCCGGAGGGAAGCATGGATCTGAATTACCTGAAGAAACTCTTGCGCCTGTTTGACGAAAGCAGTGCAACAGAACTTGCCCTTGAAGAAGAGGGCGTAAAAATTGAACTTTCGAAGTATGGCGGACCAAACGGTTCCGTCCAACCAACCTATGTTATGGCTCCGCCACAGGCGGCTCCTGTAACCATGCAAGCACCGGCAGCAGCACCCGTTGCTACACCTGCTCCGGTAGCCTCTCCTGCACCATCGGCGGCTGAGGCTGGTCACACGATCTTGTCACCGATCGTTGGTACGTTTTATCGTGCACCTTCGCCAGATGCAGATGCATTTGTGCAGGTTGGGCAGCATGTTAATGTTGGCGACACGATTTGTATCGTTGAGGCAATGAAGCTGATGAATGAGATCGAAAGTGACGTATCGGGAACGGTCGTCAAGATTCTCGTTGAGAACGCTCAGCCGGTCGAATACAATCAGCCAATGTTCCTCATCAAGCCCGATTAAGGGAGGGGAACATGATCCGAAAACTCCTGATCGCCAATCGTGGCGAGATCGCTCTGCGCATCATTCGAGCCGCACGTGAACTTGGTATTCGTACCGTTGCCGTGTACTCGGAGGCTGACCGCGCATCACTGCACGTTCGGTTTGCTGACGAAGCCGTTTGTATAGGACCTCCAGCCGGTAAACTTTCGTATCTCAACGTCCCGTCGATCATTGCTGCTGCCGAAGTCACCGGAGCCGATGCAATTCATCCTGGGTATGGATTTCTTGCTGAGAATGCAACGTTTGCTGAAATCTGTCATGACTGCAATCTGATTTTTGTCGGCCCCAAACCTGATGCAATCGTCAGCATGGGGAACAAGTCGATCGCCAAGGATACCATGAAGGCGGCCGGTGTACCGGTGGTTCCTGGGTCTGATGGTATCGTTCCTACAATTGAAGATGCTCGTCGTGTTGCCCTCGAAGTTGGATATCCTGTGATGTTGAAGGCGGTTGCTGGTGGTGGTGGTAAGGGCATGCGATACGTTCCCGATCCATCGGAGTTAGACAAGGCCTATGCTACGGCACGTGGTGAAGCAGAAGCATCGTTCGGTAATGGTGACGTTTACATCGAAAAGTTTATCGAAGAGCCGCGTCATATTGAGATTCAGGTGTTCGCCGATTCATTCGGCAACGTCATTCATCTGAATGAACGGGAATGTTCCATCCAACGTCGGCACCAAAAGCTAATCGAGGAAGCGCCATCACCAATTATGACGCCTGAACTTCGCGCAGCCATGGGCGAAGCAGCCGTGCGTGGTACAGCCAGTGTTGGGTACATCGGTGCTGGAACGATCGAATTCCTTGTAGATAAGCATCGAAACTTCTACTTCATGGAAATGAACACGCGCATTCAGGTTGAGCATCCGGTAACGGAGCAGGCCATGGGCGTAGATCTCATCCAGGAGCAGTTATTGATCGCATCAGGAGAACGACTTCGATTGCAACAAACTGATCCTGTGCTACACTCAATTGAATGTCGTATTAACGCTGAAGACCCATATCACGACTTCCGTCCATCACCAGGTAGAATTGAATCTTTGAACTTCCCTGGTGGTCCCGGTGTTCGTGTCGACTCGCACATCTATCAGGGCTACGTTATTCCTCCGTACTACGATTCGATGGTCGCAAAACTGATTACGTTTGCGCCCACACGTAACGAGGCAATCGCGAAAATGCGCCGTGCCCTCGATGAGTTTATCATCGAAGGTATTCACACGACAATTCCATTCCACCGGAAGATGATGGACAATAAGGACTTCATTTCTGGTGAGTTTGACACAAAGTATCTCGACAATCATGATTGGAAAGCGTAAACGATGAACCTGCCAGCTGATCTCAAGTACACAAAGGAACATGAGTGGATCCGCATCGAAGGTAACGTCGGTACCATCGGTGTCACTGACCACGCTCAGGGTGAACTCGGTGATGTTGTCTACATTGACATTCCCGACGCTAATGCTACTGTTGACCAGGGCGGCACCTTTGGAACGATCGAAGCTGTGAAAACGGTCGCTGATCTCTTCGCACCTGTCAGTGGCACGATCATTGAGGTAAATGACGTAAATGGTTCGCCTGACATCGTCAATAAGGATCCCTACGGCGCTGGCTGGCTGGTAAAGATTGAACTTTCCAAGCCTTCAGAAGTCGATGGTTTGCTTGATGTAAACGCCTATAAAGCACTCATCGGCGCTTGATTCGTACAATCCTCGCGATTTCGTCGGCCGCGAGCTGCTGAAACCATGTAACGTTTCACGATGTTGTAGCTCCTTTGCGGGGCTGATGTCGTAGTGAAACACGACCTTGGTAGAATTGTGGGCCAACACGGAATTCGAGACATGAACTTGCGACTCCTTCAAATCTGCTGCGCCGCAGCGCTGGTGACTCTTTCAGTCATCTGCGCTACGGCGCAGCCCGCGTTTAACAAGCGGGTTTCGTTTTCCCTACGGAATCACCCATCACCGGGTTACTACCTGATTGGCCCGGTACTTACCGATTCTGTTGGCCTTGTTGATGGAGCTGGTAGGATCGTCATGACGAAGTCGTCGAGCACGCCCTACACCCTGTCGGTCGGGAATAATCACCTATTGTATTACGATCAGGCTCTTCGCGGTTTCGTGAAACGTAACGTGAAGATGCAACCTGTGGATACGATCTACATGGTTGGTAACTATGTCGTCGATTTTCACGAAGGTTTTTTGCTACCGAATGGTAATGCAGTGATACTCGGTTACGAAACCCGGGTCATGGATATGCGACCATATGTCTCGAATGGAGACTCAATCGCGGAGGTCATCGGTGCCGTTATCCAAGAGATTACTCCCCAAGGAACAGCGACCTTTACCTGGAAGTCACTCGATCACATTCCGGTGACAGATGCAACGGATGATATTGATCTTGCCCAGAGGTCGATCGATTATATCCATGTAAACTCGATTACAGTCGATACAGACGGTAACCTACTTGTTTCGTGTCGTCATACGGACGAAATCATTAAGGTGAGCCGTTCTACCGGAGCGATACTATGGAGACTCGGTGGACAGAAGTCGTCAGGGAATCAGTTTGTCTGGCAAGATGATGTGATTGAAGGTTTTCGTGGATTTTCTCATCAACACTCCGTTTCACGCACAGCAGATGGGAAGATTCTTCTGTTCGACAACGGTAATCTAAAGCCTCGTCGATACTCACGTGTTGTTGCCTATGATGTTGATGAAGTCAATATGACCGTATCGCGTGCGTGGCAATGGCAACCACCGAATGAGATCTATGCCTCTACTATGGCAAATGTCTCACAATTGCCGAATGGGAATTATCTCGTTGGATACGGCAGTGGCAGTGATGTTCTGATAGCACATGAGTTTCGTCCAGATGGAACGATTGTCATGGAAATGCGAACGGCAGCTTCGAAGATTTCCAGCTATCGTGTTAGCCAGGCAGTTTGGATCATGACTGCTGCAAATCGTAATGTCACGACGACCGGCGTTTATGATTTTATGTCTGGTGATAGTTCCACGCACATGGCATTGAATGTTTTGCGTGTTAACTCGCCAGCAAACTGGATCATTGAAAAACATCACTATGTTCCTCACGATGCTATTGTAGCTGGACGCCAGCCATGCGACTTTATCCCCATGCGGTGGGTCGTCCGAGCTTCTAGTACACTTGCAGCCGATGGTCGAATACAACTCCATCTTGGTTCGATTCCAGGTGTTGAAGAACCAGGTCAGGCAATTGTGTACTATCGCCCTGTTGAGGGTGAGGGGCAACTCCAGGTTGTACAAGGAACGTTTGATGCCCAGTCGAAGGTCTTTACGATTCCTCAAATCCTTGAAGGGGAATACTGTGTAGGCTTCTTGCCGTGTTTAAATCCAACACCACGTTCACCTGCGAATGGCGATGTCCCTGTCGTTATCCCAACGCCGTTTGCGTGGTCAGCAGCCGTTGAAACTGATGGTTATGAAGTCGAGATTTACCGACAAGGACTCAATAATCCTGTCAAGCGATTCCGAACAGACCGTACGGATACGACAATTTCAGATCTCGCTTTAAAGACAACATATCGCTGGCGCGTCCGCGCCTATCGTTCTAACGGACCAGGCCCATGGTCCGGCGAAAATCTCTTTACGACGATGTCTGCAATTCCGTCTGCTTTATTGCCAGACGTCGATTCCATTCCTCTCGCCACAGAACAGCGTCCGCGTTTTTCGTGGACACGAGTTGTTGGTGCGCCGCAGTATCAGGTTGTTGTGAGCACATATCCCGCTGGCGCCACCATCGTCGATACTTCGCTTGCTGACACGGCCTTCTACATTAACCGAGATCTTGAGCTTGGTAAGGAGTATGTTTGGACCGTTCGTTCCACGGGTACAAATTCACTGAGCCCTTGGACGACGCCAAAGCGGTTTGTTGTTAAACCAAATGTCCCTCGCCCCGTTATTCCAGTAAACGGAACAACAGGCCTTTACCCTAACGATGTCTTCTGTTCATGGGAAGCCGTCGACACAATTCGCTCCTATCACCTGGAGGTTCGACTGGAAGGTGTACAGGATGTGTGGTTTGAAGACACAGTGAATGCAGTTACCGTACAATTGCCACCTGTTCCATTTTCGTCGCGAGTGTTATGGCGCGTGCGTACCGTTGGTCCATATGGTGCTTCGGAGTTTTCAGCAACAAACGTGTTTGAAGTTGTTGGTCCACCAGCCCTCAGTTCGCCAATTGCACGCACACCGCGTGGTGTGACAATTTCGCGCGAGAACGTAGAGTTTGTTTGGTCTGCTGTACCAGGAGCAACGTCGTATACACTTCAGTATACGCCGTCGCCGACGTTCCAGACATCAGCAACGGTTACCGTGACAATCCAACGAGATACAAGTTATCGAGCACTGTTGCTGGAACCGGGAACTCAGTATCGCTGGCGTGTCTCGGCACACAGTGCTTCAATTGGGAGCGATTGGTCCACAACGGCAATCTTCTCGACGAATCCGTTGCCAGGTCAGTCACTCTTGCCTCTCGCACCCGCAGATAGTGCAACCAACATTCCGCGATCTGGCACCGTGACGTATACGATAGGCGAAAACTTTGACGACTACCGAGTCCGGTTCTCGACAACGCCAGAGTTTGATTCGCTTGTAGCCGACGTGCGCTCAAATACGTCATCTGCACTGTATCTGAGTTTGCCAGCCGGACGTCGTATCTACTGGAATGTGATCGGACGTGTTAATGGTGAAGAAGTTGACACGGGTCGAACGGCAACGTTTACGACGACGGACGTAACATCTGCAGACGATGTCGTGGAACTGGCAACCATCAGCGTTCTAACGGCAGACGGAACGATTCGACTCACTGGACTTCCGCAGACACCAGCAACCATCATGATCTACGATATTGCAGGTCGACTCGTCACACAATGGACAACAAGTGGTGAGCCTGAATCGTCGCGAGCCGTTCCAGCTCTAGCGACGACCGTCTATATCATCAATATCTCGGCCGGCCCACATGTACATTCCTTCGTTGTTCCGATGCGCCGCTAGTGTTCTGATGTTCCTCACAGTGTGTTCGTCAACCCAGGCGAACGACATTGTCGAAAAGATTGCTAAACCAACTGCCGACGTTTCCTCGCTTGAAACGTCGGCAGTTGTCGTTATAGGACCCGAAGGTGATGATTCGTGGCCAGGAACTCCACTGCAACCTAAACGATCGTTTTCTGCTGCACTCGCTGCCTTGCCATGGATTGACGGCGCACATGTATCGGCATCGGTCCACGTTCGCCCCGGTATCTATCGAGAACGATTCGTTGTTGGTCCTCAAGACGTACGGCGGCAAACCGCGTCGCGTTCAATATCCATTATTGGTGCTGGTTCAGAGGCAACAATTATTGATTGTTCAGCACTCTCTTGGCAGGGGGCACAAGGGGCAATCGATGTAACTGGCCAGTCGTGTGTTATCTCCGGAATCACTATACGTCGTTCTCCCGGAGTAGGACTTCGTATTGCTCCACACTCATCAAACGTTACTGTTCGAGACGTTTCCATTGACACGTGTCAAAGTCACGGGCTTTATGCGGTAAATGCTGATACCGTTCGATTTACGAACTGCCGTGTTGTGGAATCATGTCGGGCTGATTATGACAAGGAAGATCGATCGTGGGGATCAGCCGTCAAGTTTTTATCAACTACTCATACAACTGTTGATAGTACTATCGTCTACGATAATTGGGGCGAAGGTATCAACGTGAATCGTGGTACACATGCCGATATCCACGACAACATCGTCGGGAACAACTTCTCGGGTAATATCTACATCGACATGGGGGCCGTTGTTGTTGTTCGTAACAACATTGTCCATGCTGATCCCAGCGACTCGTCACATTGGAGATTCCCGACGACCACATCCGGCATCTCGATGAATAATGAGCATCACTGTGCCTTTGACGATGAATGTCCTACGGCAACGTGGACGGGAACTGCTGACTGTCGATTTCGATGTACAGGGCTGGGTTGCGAATTTATCGTTCGCATGAATGACAGTATCCTCGTTGCGAACAACATCATCGTGAACTCATCACGGCCACTTGGAATATTCCAGTTGTTTAATATCGACTGCGTTCGAAACATTTGGTTCGAGCACAACACAATCTATGGCTCGTCCGGCACACCACGGGACAGGCTATTGTCCATCTTACTTCCTCAGTTGCTGAAGGATGTGGTTAACCTGCGCGTTGTCAACAATCTCTTCCTCACAGATAATCTGGGCAGTAGTCTTGGGACAAACGGTTGTATGTATGAGGACAACGTCCTCTCCCCTGCACTTTCAGCCATTGTACGCTCTGGGAATGTGTGGAATGTGGCCCCTTCTTGCCCCTTAACCAGTCCTACAGATTCGATAATTCCGGTCGTTCGGGGCTCGGTACGCCTAGGCCCCACATCATATTCAGCAGCCATGGCCGAACTCGAACGTTTTGTACATCCGGAGCAGGAACCACGCATTCTGGTCCACGTGCCGGCATCTCCGAACTGCCAGACAGATATTCGAGGTTTTCGCCGCGGAGAGCGTACTGCTGCAGGTGCAATCGAGGGTCCACGGCCAACATCAATTCTCCGGGAGAATTCTCCCGGAGAATTCTCTTGGGAAGACGGCATCCATTCTCCCGGAGAATCGACTTCGGACTCTGACATCCGGATGTTTGACGTTCTTGGTCGTGAATGTCAAATCCGCAGCGGTGAAAGGACGATCGGTCCGGTGTTTATCCTACGTCGCACGGTTGATGGTCGCTTCCGATACGTCGGAATACATGTCGACAGTGAGTGAATGACGTTCCGACGTGTATGAATGACATCGGTAAGGGGCATATGGGGCAACAGCACGTGTCGAACACCTTCGGGTGACTGTCATGTACTATTCTGACGCTGCGGAACACTATCGGGCTGTGGAAAAAATCTTTTATGACGGTGTCGAAAGTATTTTGTGCATGTGCAGAATCTCGTATGTTTGCGTCGTAACGACGTTCAGCGCCGACGAAACACGCCAGGCATGCAGCAAAACACGAGCAGCGAAACCGCTTCGGGGAATCCGAAACCATGGCGAAACGCAAGAATGCACGGGTCTCACAGGGAATCCTGAAGAAGGACAGACAGATTGTACAAGCTGTCTTGTCACTGAAGGATTATAATCCTGCGAATCCGGACTTCACTGCGGCCAAGTTGCGGGAAGCGGAAAAGGCGATGGCGGAGGCGTTAGCAGCAGAGCAGAAGGCCTTGGAGGCCGTAACAAGAGCTCGCGAAGCTGCCATTCAAAGCGAATGGCGTTTTCACGACCTTGTTCTTGGCGCCAAGGTTCAGGTTGTTGCCCAATACGGTGACGATTCTGATGAAATCACGAAGCTCGGTATGAAGAGGAAGTCCGAACGTCGTTACGGTCGGCCGCGGAAGACAACGTCCGGCGGCGACAAATCATAACGAGCCCACCAAACGCATGCCGGGGGGCATGCAGCATAAAGAGGAACCTCGTGAAGCTCTTTGTGGGAAGAGCCACGAAAACGGAACGGCCCGCTCTTACGAGTGGGCCGAGTCGTTTATAGCTGATTGTACCGTTCGATACTTTAGATCTTCTCGACGGCGTCGTAAATCTCGTCGTAGTTCGGCTCGACACCAGGGTTCTCTGTAACGTGGACGTGGCGGATAACGCCCTCGGCATCAATCACAAACGTTGCACGTTCGCTCCGTGTAAGTCCAGGTATTCCGGCGAAGTTTTCGAACGGTACGTTGTAGGCGTTAATCGTCGCAAGATTCCAGTCGGACAGTACAGGGAACGTTAGTCCATTTGCCTCACCAAAGGCCTTATTGGCAAAGGGAAGATCTGCCGATACGGCGAGGACTTGTGCGTTCATGCCGTTCAGTCGTTGTACGGCTGTTTGGAATGAGCAGAGTTCTGCCTTACAAACGCCAGTAAAGGCGGCTGGGAAGAAGGCAAGGACAACCTTCTTGCCGCGGTATGACGAGAGACTGACGGGTTGCATCGATCCGTCGAGAAGTGTAAAGTCGGGGGCTGACGTGCCAAGTGCGAGGGCCATGGAAAACTCCGAGGATTGCTGTGGTTGGGGAAAATTCGCGTGCGAACTTAGCGACTACCACGTTACCAAGAGGCCGTACGTGCAGATGTACCGACTATATTGCGCCCTTTGCGACAGGAATTCCGTTCAACCGGGGAATACTCCATGCCATTCGAACTAAAGCACCGCAAGGACATTTCGAAACTCCAAAGTGACGCGGTGCATTCGTCCGAGCTCAAACGAACGCTCGGCCCCATGAACCTCGTTAATCTCGGTATTGGTGCCATTATCGGAGCTGGGCTGTTTTCGTTAACAGGGATTGCTGCCGCAGAACATGCTGGACCAGCCGTGTCCATCTCGTTTATCATTGCTGCCATCGGCTGTGCGTTTGCAGGTCTGTGTTACGCAGAGTTCGCAGCCATGATTCCTGTTGCAGGTAGTGCCTACACCTATGCATATGCAACTCTTGGTGAGACATTCGCCTGGATTATTGGCTGGGACCTTGTCCTCGAATATGCCGTAGGTGCCTCGACGGTTGCCGTTTCGTGGTCGGCCTACCTGGCAAAGTTTCTTGCACATTTTAATATTACCTTGCCAACGGCAATATCTATGTCGTATTGGCAGACTCCGGAAGGTGCAGCAGAGACCGGCATTGTGAATCTCCCGGCTATGATAATTGTCTTCCTCGTTTCGCTCTTGCTTATCCGAGGAATTCAGGAATCCGCCAGGGCGAACGCCTTTGTAGTTGCTCTGAAGGTATCTGTTGTCCTCATCTTCATTGGACTCGGCTTTGCCTACATCAACGCAGACAACTACACACCATTTATTCCTGATAACACAGGTTCGTTTGGACATTTTGGCTTTAGTGGTATCCTTAAAGCTGCTGGAATGGTATTCTTTGCCTTTATCGGCTTTGACGCTGTTTCGACCGCTGCGCAAGAAGCTCGAAATCCGCAAAAGGACATGCCGATTGGTATCCTCGGCTCCCTCGTCGTCTGTACTATTCTCTACGTCCTCTTCAGCTTCGTCATGACGGGCGTTGCGAATTACACGGAGTTTAAGGGTGCTGCCGCACCGGTTGCCGTTGCCATCGAGAAGATGGGTGTGACATGGTTGGGACCAGCAATTAATCTTGCCATTCTCGCTGGATATTCATCTGTAATCCTCGTGATGCTTCTTGGTCAGTCACGCGTGTTCTTTACCATGTCCAAGGATGGACTGCTTCCGAAACTGTTCAGTGAATCACATCCCAGATACAAGACACCGTGGAAATCGAACATCCTGTTTGCCTTTGTTGTAGCAGGATTTGCAGGCCTTGCACCTATTGCCCTTGTTGGTGAAATGACGTCCGTAGGTACACTCTTTGCCTTCGTCGTTGTTTGTGCCGCCGTTCTGATTCTACGGTATAAGGAGCCGAATCGCGAACGTCCCTTTAAGACGCCCCTTGTGCCCCTTGTACCAGTCCTCGGAATTTTATCGTGCGGTGCATTGCTGGTTTCACTCTGTGTGAGTGACTGGCATCATTTTGCACGACTTGTTGGATGGCTCGTTATTGGTCAGGTGATCTACTACTCGTACAGTATTCACCGCTCCAAGGTACGGCAGGCCGAAGGACAGGCATGAGTTTTCGTCGGTCACTTGGCCCATTTGATGCAACGATGATTGTCGCCGGATCCATGATTGGGTCCGGCGTCTTTATTGTCAGTGCAGACATAGCACGAACGCTTGGATCACCCCTACTCGTTCTTGTTGCCTGGATTGTCACAGGTATGCTGACGCTGATTGCAGCCGCATCCTATGGGGAGCTTGCCGGATTGTTTCCGCAGGCAGGCGGACAGTACGTGTATCTCCGTGAGTCGTTTGGCAGACTTGCCGGATTCCTGTACGGTTGGACACTTTTTACGGTTATTCAGACTGGAACCATTGCAGCTGTTGCTATGGCCTTTGCCAAGTACACGGCCGTCTTTGTGCCATACAGTGAGGCCGTTACACCGTTCGTCGCCATTCTCAGCATTGTGGTGTTAACGGAGATCAATGTACGCGGAGTACGTATTGGTAAACTCGTACAGAATACATTCACAACAACAAAGATTGTCAGCGTCATTGCTCTCGCCCTTATCGGTATCGCTGTAGGGTGGGGTAGTGAAGCATTTCAGCTCAATGTAGCAACGTTTACAACCGGTGGAGAGTCAGCGTGGACACCGTCGATGGATGTACATGGACTCTCCGTACTCCTTGCAGTAGCGGTTGCCATGGTAGGCAGCCTCTTTTCTAGTGATGCCTGGAACAACATCACGTTTGCCGCGGCAGAGGTTAAGAATCCGGAACGTACAATTCCTCGTGCATTGCTCGGTGGTGTTGCCCTGGTTACACTTCTGTATCTGCTGTGTAACGTAGCCTATCTTTCGGTGTTACCGTTACGTGGCGACCCCGAAGGGTTGTCAACAATTGCTCGAGGAATCTCACACGCAACATCGGATCGTGTGGGAGCTGCTGCTGCTGACGTGATGTTTGGTGATATCGGGCTTTACATCATGTCTGCTCTGATTATGGTCTCAACCTTCGGTTGTAATAATGGCCTCATTCTCAGCGGCTCACGCGCCTACTATGCCATGGCTGTTGATGGGCTGTTCTTCAAATCGGCAGCAAAACTTAATGATGCTGGAGTGCCCTCAACGTCGCTGCGTATCCAGGCCGTATGGGCATCGCTGTTATGTTTGAGTGGTTCGTATAGCAACTTGCTCGACTATGTGATCTTTGCAGTACTCGTATTCTACATACTCACGATTGCCGGCATCTTCCGACTGCGCTCCACACAGCCTCTTCGGGAACGTCCTATCCGTGCAGCGGGTTATCCAGTCTTGCCAGCAATGTATATCGCAGGAGCTGCCTTCATTTGCGTTGTCCTGTTGATATATAAACCAGGTTATACGTGGCCAGGACTCGGCATTGTTGCTCTTGGGTGGCCTGTATACTACGTTTGGACACGCCGATCATCGTAAAACATGGGACGTCGATACCCTCCATCTGAAGCAGACCTAGAGGCACTGGTTCATGCCTACCGTCGGTTTATGCCGTTGACCCCAGAACTTGAAGAGGCTTTACGACGGTCGCATGTAGGGATGTTTGTTGACAAAGGTGAGCGTTGTCTCACTACGGGGTCTCGCTGTGACGAGATATACTTCGTTGCCTCGGGTCTGCTCCATATGTATTTCGAAATCGACGGCAAGATGTCAACACTAAAATTTGTGTCAGCAGGTGGCTTGATCACCGATTATGGAAGTTTCCTTCGTCGCACTTCGAGTGAAGTTGACCTGCTTGCGTTGGAACAATCCACTGTGTTGACGATGAACTATGATACACTTCATCAATTGTATGAATCAGTACCCGGAGCTGACAGACTCGGACGAAAGGTTGCCGAGTCACTCTTTATGGTCGTTTCGTATCGGAATGAATCTCTCATTAGTTCAACGGCCGAACAGCGCTATATCGAACTTCTGGCTGATCAGCCCGATATCATTAACAGAGTGCCACTCTACCTTATTGCTACCTACCTCGGTGTAACACCTGAGGCCTTGTCACGTATTCGGCGCCGCCTCACGGTAAAGCCCGGTCGAACTTCTTGATCTACGTCAAGGCATTGCATACGCCCTCGTAACGAAGTTCGCATCGGTTTCACCACTACATGCCGAACCACCGATGACACGTTTCGTTTTCCTCCTGACACTTCTGTTTGGTCTTGGCTTTGCCAAACAACAGGCAAGCCCCTTTGCCCCTTCCCCCGTAGATACTGCAGGACGTACACAGGTTGTGCGTGGAACAGTGATTGACGCGATAAGTAACGCTCCGATTCCTGGTGCGCGCGTAACGGTTATGATTGATGGTAAGGGGCCAAAAGGGGCAATCGTTCAGCGGGATGGTAGCTTTAAGATCGCTGGTATTGATCTGGGCCGTCACACGATTTCGATAGCAAGTATCGGATACGATCCCTATGTGAACGATAATGTACTCGTCACATCAGGTAAAGAAGTTGTTCTCACCATCACACTTAATGAAGCATTTTCTCAAACTGCTGATGTTGAGGTCGTCTACGAACGAGCTAAGGACGTTGGTACAACAAACAATGAGTACGCAACCGTTAGCGGACGAGCGTTTAATCTTGAGGATACAAAACGATATGCCGGCGCATTGGGTGATCCCTCGCGTATGGCTCAAAACTTTGCTGGAGTTGTAGGTGCGAATGACTCACGGAATGACATCGTCGTTCGTGGTAACTCTCCAGCAGGAATGTTGTGGATGATGGAAGGTATGATCATTCCGAATCCAAACCACTTTGGATCACTCGGAAGTACGGGTGGTCCGGTTAGTATGCTCAACAACAACGTACTCGACAAGTCCGACTTTATGACAAGTGCCTTTCCAGCTATGTATGGTAATGCCATCAGCGGGGCATTCGACCTACAGATGCGGAAGGGGAATACGGACCGCCACGAGTTTGTTGGTCAAATCGGATTTAACGGATTTGAGTTTGGTGCTGAAGGACCAACGTGGGAAGGCAGTTCCTACCTCGTGAACTACCGGTACTCTACACTTGGAATCTTCAAAGCGCTCGGCATCAACTTTGGATCGGGATCTGCGGTTCCGGACTATCAGGATGCAAACTTTAAGGTTGTGACAAAACTTGATGATGCTTCATCACTCACACTGTTTGGAACTGGTGGTGCAAGCGATGTAACGTTCCTGGGTAACGAGGCCGACACGAATGAAGTTGATCTTTATGGTGATCCAGATCGGAACATAGCTGTGGACTATAAGACTGGTTGGGCAGGTCTGGCATATGATCGAACTCTCGATGAGAACACGTATCTAAAGGTTCTCCTCGGTGTTGCCGGAACGTCGGAACGGTATGATGGTGACTCTATCGATCCTGTAACACGACTTTCCTATCGTGATGAAACACAATCGTTATCAACACTACGATTGTCGGCAGCGGGAAGTATCCGACATAAACTCTCAAATACTTCGTCGATTGTTGGAGGATTCTTTGTCGATCGTACAACGTACGATTTATACCGTCGCGACAACATCGATCAACCTGATGATCGGACCTTTGTTGACAGCGAATCATCATCGACCCTTGGTCAGGCGTACGCACAATACAAACTGCGCGTCACAGAAGATCTCACAATGAATGCTGGTTTACACGCACAGTACCTCACGATAGGAGATGCCGTTGCAGTTGAGCCTCGGATAGGTATCTCCTACATTCTCGCACCGTCCCTCAGCGTGAACGTGGGATACGGTCTGCACTCACAAGCTCAGAACATCTATACCTACAACGTTCGGTCTGCCGATGGCAGATCGGAAAACCTGAACCTTGGATTTACACGAAGTCATCACGTTGTTGCTGGTACGGACTGGTTCCCGCTCTCAGACCTTCGATTGCGAGTAGAAGCTTACTATCAGTCACTCTTTGATGTACCTGTCGAGCGTACTCCTTCAAGTTTTTCGGCAATCAACACCGGGAATGACTTTGCACCCAGTAATCGTGCCGATCTCATCTCAAACGGTACTGGCCGCAACGTTGGTGCCGAGTTCACACTGGAAAAGTTCTTTGGTGACGGATACTATTTTCTTGTCACAACATCACTCTTTGATTCAAAGTATACGGGAAGTGATGGCGTCGAACGCAATACGGCGTTTAACACACGTTACGTTGTGAACATACTCGGCGGCAAGGAATTCTCCATTGGAGATGATGACGTACTGGCGTTGAACATCAAACTCTCCACAACGGGTGGACGGTACCTTACGCCAATTGATCTTGTTGCATCGGCCGCCGCGGGCCGCACCATCTTTGATGAATCCCGCGCATATTCCGAACAACAAACACCCTACTTCCGACTCGACGTTCGTATTGCGTATCGAATGGAATTTGCAGGAGCAACCATGGAGTTCTCGGTCGATCTCCAGAACGCAACAAATAACAAAAATGTGTTTGTACAATCGTTTAACCGCCGCACGGGTGGTTTAACAACGGAATATCAACAAGGATTTTTCCCGGTTCCAACGTTTCGATTGACGTTTTGACGCTGGCCGACGCTGGCTGACGCTGGCTGACGCTGGGTGACGCTGGCCGATGCTGGCTGACGCTGGCCGATGCTGGGCTGATATACAGCGCTCCTCCGGGGCGCATCAGAGGCCAGGTTGCCCCGGAGGGCAACGATATATCAGCCGGCGGTGAAACCGCCGGGAAACCATGCGATGAAATATTATGATTCCCTCCCCACCTGCCTCCCCACCTGCC
>ERZ761609.407-NODE-407-length-51214-cov-36.625638_pt1 | contig 51214 bp, 35 predicted proteins | sample MGYA00511163_ERZ761609 | MGnify/ENA primary metagenome ERZ761609 (study PRJEB28899, sample SAMN02445070) | bioreactor sludge metagenome | biome: EBPR sludge | place: Australia: Brisbane, Thorneside Wastewater Treatment Plant | collected 2011-12-16 ... | reverse complement strand
CCGGTGAATCTCCTTCTCCCGGTGAATCTCTTTCTCCCGGTGAATCTCTTTCTCCTGGTGAATCTCTTTCTCCCGGTGAATCAGAGCAGATAACCATCGTTCTCGGTAGCACGTGGCCTCTGGATGAAGATCTGTTTTCACCGCTCCACCAAGAAGCCAACTTGAAGTTTATCGTCGTGCCTCATGAGCCTACCGAAGGAGCTGTCCTTCGATGTATACAAAGGTTTGGAGCAGAACGATTTTCAAAGGTCGGAGCAGCACATTCTGGCAACATCGTCGTAGACGTAATGGGGCGACTCGTGGAAATGTATCTCCACGCTGACGTAGCTTATGTCGGCGGAGGTTTCGGTGCGGGAGTTCACAGCCTTGCCGAGCCTGCTGCGCTTGGCCGATCGGTTGCGTGCGGCCCACGTACGGATCGTTCACGTGACGCGACAATCTTGACGGATGCGAGGTTACTCACAGTCCTCTCTAACGCCGAAGATGCACGGCGATGGATCACTGATGTCATCTCGAACAAACGTGTTTACCAAGAGCGAGGCAAACGCTCGCAGGCCCTTTACGAAGGACTACGCGGAACATCTAAGATTTTGGTTGACGATATTCTTATTCGTTTGAAGAATCAAACAGAATAAGCTCAGTTTTCGACGCCTGCAACGTTGTAACAACAACGGCAAGCGGACCGGGCTGTGGTTGTGTCGGACGCGAAATCAATAACCGTCCATGATCATCTGTGACACCCCGAAACACAAGTCTTCCTACCAGATCATAGATCGTGACGGTCGCATAGGAACCTGCCGTCACTTCAAGCCCGTGTGATGACCTACGAATCAGCGAGCCAGTCCCATGTTGCTCACGTACCGACGTTCGTGGTGGAGGTGTAAACTTGAGGATACATGGTTTGCCGTCGTCAAGTGAAAGGTAAAACGAACCATCTGCCGCTGTAACAAGACCGACTGGACGCGCCCACCGTGTTTCCGTATTCGTAGAGTCACGCATAAATCCAGTTACAACATCCCGTACGACGTTCGCAATGGTATCCTCATCATTATCGAATTCCAAAAACACAACCTTTGCTCCGCTTGCAGGTGATCTGTTCCATGAACCTCGCATGACCATCAACGCACCGGTGCCTAGACGTCGTTCACACTCACCGTCGACAAATTCAATGGCCATAGGAGCACAATGTGCTGCTACGAGTGCAGCTGGTGGAACCATCGAGGCAACGTTCTGGCTATCTCGTGCCGTTAGCGGCAAAAGATTGCCATATCCGCCGATAGAAAAGTTCATCCAGTTACCAACATGATATGCTATAGGATATCCATAAAATCCTTGATCTCGAACAATGTCAACCCACTCAGGCGGAACGTCATTACCCTGATTATCCGAACCGTTATTGTTCGCCCATAGCCGTCCCGTTCGAGGATGCAGTGTCATTCCAACAGCATTACGAACTCCGTGAGCAAATACGCGTCGTCCGGTACCATCCCATGCATACTCTTCAATGGTTGCACGTTCAGCTCCGACGGTTGATTCACGAGCTGCATTAGAACGCGAACCGACAGAAAAGTAAATTCGTTGTGTATTGGTATCAAGCACAACGGTACGTGTTCGGTGATTACCACCCGTTTGATTTGGTTGTTGTGCTTTATTGATAACAACAGCACGTTGATCAAACGTGGTTGAGGAAGGATTTGACCGCCACAATTTTACGAGACCTGCTTCCTGGGCAACAAACATTGTATCTCGATAGAACCGAACATCATTCCCGAAACTGAAACCTGAGGCAGCAACAAGAATAGTATCGGCTACACCATCACGGTTTTTATCCGGCAGTGCAAGAATGTTCGAGCGATTCATGTTGGCCACATACAAAACACTATCGGGCCCCCACGCCATAAATCTCGGTTTCGCAAACAACAGCCCAGCCGCATAGACCTGCACGGTCCACCCTTCCGGAACAGATAATCGAAATTCCTCGGCATCCAGACTTGTAAAACGATACTTTTCCGGTGTTGTAATGCGCACGGATGTAAGTCCCGTGGACTGAGTTGGTGTCCATGGTACCTCCTGAGCCGTACTCATCGTTACAGCTATGAGGATTGTGGCAAGGGAACAACGTAGGAGAGCCATCTTGGGTAGGGGGCAAAGGGGGTAAATCGTTACGTCAAGTTACGGTACTCTTATAAACGACGCGACCCTCTTCTGCGTTCGCAGAAGAGGGTCGTACGTCGAGATTTCTGTGCGGATTAACGCACGACCGTAATCGAGAATGGATCGCTCGTAAACGGACCCGAGATGACACGATAGTAGTACGTGCCTGTTGGGAGCGTCGAGAGGTCAACCGTTGTCTCATACGTACCGATCGAGAGGCGCTCGTTAACGATCGTCATCACTTCGTTGCCAAGGGCGTCGAAGAGCACGATACGTGTGAGACCATCAAGACCGATTGAGTAGTTAATCACGGCGTTGCTTGTGACTGGATTTGGTGCAATTGGACGAACACCATAGTTCGTTCCTGACATGCTTACCAGACGCTTCGTATTGGCGCACTTGAGATCTACTGTGATTGAACCCGGGATGTCATGGATGTAGACAAAGTTCGGGCTCGTAAGACCTGGTGCGAGATTCGAAAGGTCTGTGTAGTACACAAATCCGTAGAGTGTCAGAGGCGACGTCATTGGCTTGTTCTGGTCAAGACCCTTGCCAAGGAAGCCTTCAAAACGAACCTTTACGAGTGGAAGGTTAATGTCACCATTCAGAGCTTCCTTCGTGTTGTCAGCTTCGAGATCGAGGATGATCTGACCACGGATGCTAAGATCAACGTTCTTGATTTGCCAGTTAGCTGCCTGTGTTCCAGCAAGGACTACAGGAGTTGATGGCGAAACACGGAGAATTGTTGAATCAAAGTTGACGTAGGCACGATATCCGCGAACCTGACCAAGAGAAATATTCTCTGGTGTGTTCTTCAGCTCGATGGCTACATCGACGTAGTTTCCAGGCGCGATTGTATAGGTTCCGATACCATTCGTTGTTTCAACGAAGAGACCGTTACCAGATACCGTAGCATCCTTTGTTTCGCCGTTTGCAGCGTCCGTAACAGGAATCGTTGCTGTGTAGGCTCCCGTTGCGCGGAAACTTCCACCAAGATCTCCTGCCTTTGTCTGATCTAATGTAGCAGCGTTCTGACCTGGTGCCAGCTTCGAAACCTTACCAGGTGTGAAGCGGACGCGGATGTACCCTGTTGCACCTGGTGCAATCGTGAGTTCACCGTTTGCAGGCTCAACGATACTGAATGAACCAGCGTCTGGACCAGCTGGCAGACCAATGTTGAAGACCTTCGTTGTCGCTTGATCGTGGTTAACAGGAACCGTGATGTCGGCTGAGTTATTCACCCATACATCTACTGAACCTGTACCTGGCGTAAACGAACCACCTGTTACGGCAGCACGGATCTTGTACGTCGGGTCGAAGGAAGCAGCGCCGAACGTTGTTTGCTCCGTAACGATACGGTAGTCAACTTCAAACGTGCCTGTACCAGCGAGTGACGGCGTGAAACGAGCGTCAAACGTTGTTGATTCACCTGGGTTAAGAATCCATGGAGCAGCTGGGGATGGCGGATTGAGGATCTCAATCTTACCATCATTGGCACCAATGAGTTCAAGGCCGATGACCTTCACGCTGTGTGTACCCTTCGTTGTTCCGTCCGTTGGGTTCACAACATCTTGATAGTGATCGTTCGACACTGTGATAGACGTCGTAACTGCTGGAGCTGCGATATCCATTGTGCCAAAGTTGTGATCAGCACCCTTGACTTGTGGCTGCCATGCTGTACCGTTCAGCTCAACAACGAGGTCCTTTGTTTCGCCCGTCTTGAGTTCTGTGTAGTTCAGTACTGCTTCTGCCTTGTAGTCATTACGCTCAGCAGCGCGAGCAGCAGCTTCTGTTGGCGTAAACGTGACAGCTACGTACAGTTCACCTTGGGCCGCACCAGCATCAACTGGGAAGGAACCAAAGTTGTTTTCGGAGACAATCACGTTAAAGACTGGAGCAGAGGCATTACGGATTGTGATACCGTTAAAGCGTACAACCTCTGTACCGACGTTGCTGAAGCGGAAGTTCTTCTTGTACGTTGTGATGCCCTGAGCTGTTTGGACACCGTCTACAACGCGCTCATTCCATGGCTCGATAACAGCATCTACGTTCGACTCTACGCCGTTACCGACGAGAATTGCGATGTTGTCCGGACCAGTAGCGTTTGATTCGAACGGTACTTCAACACGATGTGTGACGTTAGCTTCATTCAGTGGGCTGTAACGAACCTGGAACTTGAACCGCTCACCTGCTTGCAGCGTGAGTGGAAGTGCTTCGTTAAGACCAACTGGACCGAAGAAGTAATTCTTCTTGCTGTTCGCGTCACTCGTAGCTGGGAGGAGGTTCCGATCGTAATCTGTTACGATCAGCTCAACCTTACCACCGTTGACGATTTCAACATCCTTCAGAACACCGGCAACGTTGCTTGCTGCTACGTTGACCCACTCCTGATCACCAACAAAGATGGCTGGAGCTTCACCGCGGACGCGGAGTTCCGTTGTCTTGACTTCAAAGCACTCGAGTTCAGCAATGACCGTATCGATGATCGGATCGATTGCTGCGATCGTAGCTGTGATTTCAATTGTACGTGACTCACCAGGACCGAGTGTGAATGGGCCTTCTGGATTGAGTTTAAAGACATCTGCACGAGAAACACGGAGACGCTTGATCGTCACAGGACGGTCTGTCGAAGCATTTGTGATGGACATTTGCTTCACGACAGGTGTCGCTAGAGCAATCGTACCCCAGTTCAGTGAGGTCGGATCCCATGTGATCTTGTCAGCGATGTACGTATATGTCTTTTCAATCCACTTGCCTGAACGGGAAACGAACATGATCGTTGCCGTTGCATCCTTTGTCTTGTCAAGAACATTTACGTTAAACGTCGTGCGCTTGTCACCAGGTACAAACGTTTCTGGCAGAACGAGTTCGTAATTGTCAACACTTTCAGCATAGATGCCGAAGATTGCGCCGCACGATGTGTTTTCTGGGAGGATCTTGCACTCACCTGTTACATCACCGCAAACGAGTTCCTCTGTTACTGTCAGAGAGTCTTCGCACGGAATTGCAAGGTCAATGGAGATCGGTGTACCGTAGGCGCGTCCTTGCTGCAGACCGTCATACGATCCATAGTTCCAGGCTGCCCAACGTACATTTTCGTTGTCGGATTCGATGACGTGGTCACCAGCACCGATTGTCGTGCGAATAAAGGAGTACTCTGTTCCAGGGATTGGCTTGATAGCACCACCAAAGACGGAATTCATCCGGCGGCCATCAAACTTGATCTGCGAAACTTCGCTCGTCTTAAACGTGATGTTGAAGAAGTTGTCCATCTGTTCCGGTGCGTTAAAGACACCGTAGGAGACCCAGCGGTCAACCGATGGAATGTATTGGAACATCGGCATGCCCGACTCAACCGTTGGGTGACCCATTGGTGTTTCAGGAGCCTTGCTCTTTGATCCTTCTACACCAAAGACTGGAGGAAGAATCTTTGCATAGGACTTGCCATACTGACCCATGAGGACTGGCTTGTCCGTTTCCCAGTACGTAGCAACTTCAAGTGACGTTTCGAGATACGAATCACCCTTCTTACGAAGGAGGAACTTGTTCAGAAGGCCACTTCCATCCTGACGCATTGCGCGAACCGTTGTGTTGTCTTCCGTTGCAACAACGCGAACAACATCACCACGGTCGTCATCAATACCAAACTCTTGTGCACCAAGACCCGTTACGCGAGCAGCCGTGTACATACATGGCGTCGTGACAAAACGAGTTCCGGCCATTTCGATCGGAAGAACAAAGTCATGGACGTTGTTCCGCACAAAGTGCGCTTCAGCGGCAAATCCACCCGTTGGAGGCAGAATGTCCGGATAGCGCATGATGGCAACCTTCGTGTGACCCGAAACGATACCGACCGGCTTCGATGCGCGGATAAAGGTACCGGAGAGGTCTGTCGAAAATTCCTTGATCTGGTTTGAGATGATCTTGTCGCTGATGACAAAGATTTCGCCACGCTCGAGTGTAACGGTACGCGACGAACCCTTTGGCGTTGGCGGAGCATCAGCACCACCTTGTGTGCCAACCGTCGGCGTGTACGTAACAACCGTTTGGTCCTTGTCAGCAATAACAACGATCTGGCTTGGACGCTCCTTGTACGGAGATCCTGTGCCATAACGATCCTGATAAAAGTTCATGGAGTAGTATGTCTTACCCCAAGCTTCAACAGGAATGTGACGAGCAAGCTCGCCGTTTCCTTGCCATGCCTGATACGTCGAAACAGAGATCGGCTTGTCAGCCGTTACCTGAATACCGTATCCGAGGCGACGCTCTGATTCTTCCGGTACGGGCATATATGCCTTGTCGATCGGAAGCTTAAACGTCTTGTTCGGCTCAACCACGACTTCACGTGAGATTCGCCCAGCATCGTTGATCCCGGCAGGTGTCTCAATCCGCACCTTCGCCTTGACCTTCGACGAAATCCACAACTGCATTGGCTGTGGAAGTGGAAGTTCGGTCGGACTAGCCCAGACCTTTGGGAATGCCACCATGTACCGTCGTCCTTCGACGAGGGACATAGACCCTCGGCGCTCTGTTACCTGCGCCGTGATAACTCCAGCACTCGCTACAATGGCCAATAGGGCCGCGACGAATGTCCGGAATCGTGGGAAACCATTTCGCATCATGCGATCTCCCGTGAATGTTAAGTGTGACGAAAGTTGTTTCATTTGATCGGATGGCGCTGTTGAGTGTGAGTGTGAAGATCTCTTCACAACTCATCCCCGTAAAATACACGCTTTCGCCGATTTTCCAAGCCTGGAAAGTATGCCGTTGCGTGTAAGTTTTTGGGGTCCGTACCACTAACAACAACCGTGACGTCAAAAGGTTACACGGAAATGTTACCGGGACTTATCCACAGTCACGTCTCCGGTGAGCCATTTTCTGATCGCCGCATTTACCGATGGTTCTAGCCGAAGTGTCACAACCGCTAGAAGAGCACCGACGATGACGTCGACGACGTAGTGATATCGCAGGTAAACCGTTGAGAATATTAGACTTCCGCCAATCAGGAAGAATACCCAACGGAATTTGGATCGGAATCGGAATCCGAGGATAATGTTAACGAGCGTTAACCACGTATGGCCACTGGGCATACAGTCACGGTTCACAACCAATGCAGGATCGACTACTCCACGACCGATTCCCCCGCCGACGTCAATAAGGTCTCGAAGGACGGGCGTGAACAGAAGTCCAGGCAGGTCGGTGTTGATGAGCGAGAAGTCGTGAATCGTAAACCGTGGGCCGATCGCAGGCATCACAAAGTACGCCAGGTAGCTGATGAAGTAACAAAACGTCATCGCACGAGCAAACGTGTCGAGTCGATCCATATCGTGACGCCGCCACAATTCAACAGCATGCATGATAGGAAGGAGATAGAACAGGAAATAGCAGACTTGTAGATATTCAGTAAGTGCAGGAAAACTCCATTGTGCGAGCCAAACAGTAGGATCAGTACCAAAAAGCCAGCGATCGGCCTCAATCAGCAGGTTATCATAGTCAATGGGATGAACTGCCCTCACAAATACATGCACCTGATCATACATGAGATAGACCACCGGTATCACGTAAAAACGGCGCAGCATACCAAACAGGCCATGCTCCGTTATGGTCCAAACAAGTACGAGTGCCACAATGGCGATCGCAATAATGATGTCCTGTTGCAGGACAGCCAGAGCACCGGGTACCGATGGATAATATACGATGGCAAGTATGCAGTACACGGCCATAACGATGACGACATAGACATCGTAGGCTATGACATTTGCTCGCATTCTTCCGAGTAGACTACGGAGTACGTCGTTCATATGCCCCTTATATGCCCCTTTCCCTCTTCGCTGACGTGATGTTCATTTATCAAAGCGAAATACACCTCAATGTGCTGTTCTATGGTGAGCTCCTCAGCGCGAGCCGTCATAATGTCAACACCCGTTGACGTTATGACGATGGATGCGAGTTCACGAAGATCACTTTTGAGCGTCGACGTTGCCCACGTCTTTAATGAGTTTGCAAGAACCTTCCGTCGTTGAGAAAATGCGGCGCGGACATAGACCATGAACAGACGCCGAAATGGCAGATCCCTCAACTGGTCATGAAAGTCAAAACGTACAACGCTGCTGGTTACAGAAGGCCTAGGAAAGAATGAACCCGGCTTTACATGAAACATGAGACGGGGCGTACTCACAAGTGACGCGGCAACGGTGAGAACCCCGTATTCCTTCGTGCGTGGTTGAGCTACGAGCCTTTCTGCAACTTCACGTTGCATCATGATTACCGCACGTCGGAGATTCTCAGCACCATCAAACAGCCAGAACAATATCTCACTCGTGATCGCATAGGGAATGTTTCCGATGACATTCCTTTGGTGACGTTCTGTACCCGGCCACAGGGTGGTGAGATCGCACGTAAGAATGTCTCCATACCGTATGTCGACATTTCCAGCCCAAGCCTGTTGCCGCAGATGAGCCACTGCGCGCTCATCAAGATCTATCGCCGTTACATGCGAACCAGTCCGAACGAGGTGTTCCGTCAACGCTCCTGGGCCCGGTCCAATTTCAAGCACAACGTCTGATGGTCCGACCTCCAGTGTGGCCGCAATCTTTGCCGCCGTACGACCGTCGGTTAAGAAATTCTGACTAAACGCCTTACGAGGCGCAAACGTTTTCACTCGCTAGTCTCCGCAAACGCAGAGGTAAATTTTGCGAATAAGTCATCCATCGAGGCAGATACAACCTTGATATCGGCTAGGACAGGCATAAAGTTTGTGTCGCCATTCCATCTCGGGACGATATGGAAATGGAGATGATCCGGTACACCGGCCCCTGCACTTGCTCCAAGATTCGCACCGATATTCAGGCCATGCGGCTTGAGTACATGTTTGATCACGCGGCTCGAATGCTGTACCGTTGACATGAGGTCCTGCGCAACTCCTTGTGTAATACGATCTAGGTCACCTACATGCTCTCGTGGTGCAATGAGAAGGTGACCGGCATTGTACGGGAAGGCATTCAGCAGGACAACGACGGACTCTGTCGTATACACAACGAGGTTTTCTCTAGAGGGCTCATCTGCGCTCGCATCACAGAGAAAACAGCCCGAACCACGCTGTTCGGATTGCGCAGCGACGTAGGACGATCGCCAGGGTGACCAGAGGTGTTCCATCGTACTTGTGAAAAATACGAATGCCCGCCGAAGCGGGCATTCGTTTTACGTTGTCGAAATCTAAAGGTGTAGACTGCGTCGCGTTAGAGTGCGAAGCGAATGTCAACACCTGCCTGAATCGCATTTACGCGGAGATTTGCCGATGGGCTCACCTCGGTGATACCGAAGTTATAGTAGACGCACGGGACAAGTAGAATACGACCTGCCGTGAGTTCGTACTGGAGGCCTGCCTTTACGGCAATCCGGATACCTGATTTGTCAGGGAGATTGTCCTGCGCCGTGATAATTCCACGGCCGTCCTCCGTGTAAATCACATCATCACCTACGAGTGATGGATCAAACACAGCATTTGTTGGCCGAACAAGTTCCATTCGCTGCTCGCGATCGGACTGCATAACAAAACCAACCGTCGGACCTACAACGACTCCCAGTGGAGTGTTGAAGAGATTGAGCTTGTACACAGCTTCAATGTCAAGCAATGAATACTTGATCTCTGCAACGTGCCGTACTTCAGATTCAACCACTTCACCGTTCGCTGGGTCGAGAGACGGAATGATGTCTCCACCTACTTCGTAGGCTGCCGGCAGGTAGTTGTAGACAACACGGGCAATGATGGATGACTTGGAATCCTTCGGATTTCCGAGGAGATACTCTCCGGAAAAGCCGAAGTAGTAACCGTTGTCGGTTCCCGTCGTGAAATCCGGACAGAGAACATCCCCTGCCACGGACTGGAAACCCGAGGAGTGTAATGCTCTGTTGAATCCACCAACAGGTCCAATGTAGATGCGAGGCGCAGCTTTTGCTGGAATGAGCGGATCGGCAAGCTCTTGCTGAGCCATCACTTCCACAACGCCCAGTCCCAGGAGCGTAATCGCAATGACGAAGAATCGATTGATCATGAAGTCACCCTATTTGACAAACATGACGGGCCCACCCGTCTCCCCGTTCAAGTACCGTACTCCAAACCGGTACCAACCGGATGGACGATCTGAACATGAAAATTTAACACGCGTTTCGCCCGTATTCAAGGATAATTTTTCCGCAAGGACGTCAAATCGTCCTGTGATATCCACAAGGACCACATCTACGTCGACATCTTTCGTAGAAAAAATGACCAATTCGAGGTCATCACGAACGATTTCCGACACGGCACGAACGCGAACTTCCGGCAAAACATTCAGCCGAACCATTCGAAGCGCATCTGCGCAAACATCAGCATTCACAAGGGTTTGAACCGATTTACCATTGTGGCACAGTCCGTCCTCGACGGTGCTTGTCACAACAAATGGAATTGGGTCCTTCCATAAAAGGCTACCAGGAAGGTCTACCGTAATTATCCACGGAGCTCGGACTGGTTCGTCGAGCGTCCATCGTACAAGTCCCGTATTTTCACGTGTGATTGTAGCCGTTGTCGTGACACTTCCATCTGCATCTGATCCCTGAGCACGAGTAACACCTACAATACCCGACCACACTTTCTCATCGGCCGTCACGGTTCCTGAGACGGAAGTTGCAACCGTTTGTGGTTCATCTTGGCGAGCCGTAAGTGTTATTCCTAGGTTCTGTCCTGGCGAGATGTTGACGACCGGTGTAGCCGTAAGATCAGCCTGTGGTGTAGTCACCGAAAATGTTCGTTGAATAACACGTGCTACGACTCCGCTCGTGTCGATTGTTACGGATAACTCGTTCGGAGTAGATCGATCTGGTGTGAATCGTAAAGTGACCGTCATCGTTTGGCCGCTGATCAGAACCTGCGGCAATGACATGTCGATACTATGATCATACGGTATACCAGCGGCAGTACTGCGTATCCCCGTCACAAGAAGGTCAACATTTCCTTCATTGATGATGTCTAGCGTCGCCACCGTATCAACGCACGTTGGCAGATCAATCGGCGCAGTAAGTTCCGTCGTTAACCTCGTAAACGGAGCTGGAATTCCGTTCCCTCGGATCTGTATGTATGCTGTGTCTTGTTCGTTGCCTGGAATTCCATCATGGATAACGGCAATTCGCATAGTATGCGGACCAACACGCTGTGGAGCAAATCTCAGGTTTTCGGCAAAGGAGACGGTTGCGGCAAGTGATCGCAAGGAATACACGGATTGCGGCACGGTAAACGAAGGGATATCTGCCCCTTCCGCCGTCGCTTGTACAATTCTCAGTACGTCGGTTCCAATCGAACGCACGTATGCTACTGTACTATCCTTTTGCTGACCGACAATGACGTTGCCCATATCGATGTCGAAGGTCTCAATTGCAGGCAACACGCCAATTCCGCGAACGACGACAAGGATTGTATCATGTAGAGCCCAGTCCGAAAGCCAAACCATTCGAAACTCTGCAAAACCCTCTCTCTGCGGTGCAAATGACACGTCGAACGGAAGAGTTTGAGAAAGCTTCGGAACATTGACTTGTGCCACGAACATGTCGCCTGGAGGGAAACTTGATGTGTCTCCTAGACTCTGGATCTTGGTGAGCTGTGTTTCGACGTGGCCGGTATTAGCGAACACAAACGTCGTATCGTGTACAAGACCTACCCGACGTCGCCCCCAGTCAATGACGATGTTCCGCACATTTGGGCGAACTCCTCTTCCGGTCACCGTATATCGTTCGCCAAGGTCCGGAGATGTCACAATCGTATCCGTACGTCGCGAATACACAGTATCATTTGGTGAATAACAAACTCGAATCCATGCCGTATCACCTGGCAGAATCATTGAGTCAATATCGCTACCTGCAGAATCGATATAAAATTCTACTAACAATGACCCGAGAACCAGATCTTGTATCGTTACAGGTATTGATCCCACGTTTACGATCGGAATACGCGCACATGCTGTGTCACCAATACGAACGTCTCCAAAGTCGTGGTCACGAGTTGTAATCGCTGCAACCGATGCAGATCGAACAATAGCCGTTCGCTGCAGGTCACATGGCAATTCTATCGCAATGGTCGCTGTTCGAGGACCAGACGTATCAGTTGTGATTGTAAAACACACTGTGACAACTATCGAATCTCCAGCTCCAAGTATCGTATCGCGGTCTGTCGGCGCAACAATGGAATACCTCGTATCACCAGAAATCTTCAGGTTTTGTATCCGTACTGGCGTTGTATCCGCATTCCGAATTGTAAATGGAGTACAAAATGTTCCTGAGCTACCAATAATGTCGATATCTACAAACTGCGGAACTGTAATGTTCGGCGCATCATAGTCATACAACCACTCCTTTCCATTACCGTTTTTGTCCCATGTATGGAAAACGATTCTCGCATCGTTCCACATGTCACGAACGGCTGCCGTAATGTCAGATGTCCCCACGGAATCCTTCGGCAAACCGATCGTCCATGTGTAGTTTTTTGTCTGCGACGTTACAACTTCGATTTCCGTGATTTTTGCCGTATCACCTACCGTTGTGTCCGTAACAAATCCGGTTACACGTCCACAATCAACCTGGAGCGCATACCGAGGAGGTGAGTTGTCAATCTTTTGAAGTGGGCCATAGCGCATGCCGATAATATGTGCATACGAGTCAGCCAGCGATGTCCCGTAGATAATTCCCGAGAAGGTTCCCTCATCTGCCGTTAACGAATAAGCACCCTGTGCAAGTCGAACTTGTGCCCACCGCAGGGTCGACCCAGGAATACGATTTACCTGTATAATTGGAGCTAGCGTCGTTACGAGTTGACCATTCAAACGCAATGTGGGAATGGCAGCCGAATCAGCAACGATGTTTACATAGTAAAAGAACTCCTGTGCCGAGCCAAGATCCTCGTTTATCTCTAAGGTTGGAAACTGGAAAATTGCACTCTGAACAAATTGCTCAACTGGCGGGATAACAACCATCGCCGGATCATAATTATCGTCCGGACGATAACGGCTCGGCATAAACTGGACGACAAGGAATGGTTTATCAGACTCCCACAGTACGGGCACACTCACACTTGCTTCGAAATATTCTCCCTCATCTAATGCGATTGTTCCTGGTCCGAGTGGAGACGTGTAGTTGATGGTTGTTCCATCTTGGGCAGCGACAAGACGAATTCTATCCGGGTCCTGTGGCCGTACGAGAGCAAATGGTGTAGTTGCGTACCGCTTGCCCCATTTATCGAGTGAGGGCAGCATTTCAACAAGATGATCTTTGGAAAACACACGATTGGTAGGGACAGATGTTCGGAGATGTCCTGACAGGAATCCAACCGGTTTCGACGATCGGACACGGCTTCCCGAAAGATCACTCCTACCTGTCGTATCTACTCGGGCTCGCACAAGAAAGGTCTCACCTCGATTGAGTCGAACATACATTGGTACATTGGCTAATCGGCCAGTCTCCGTAACTGTAGACGGCACAATCTCAATATCGGTAGCATTTTCCGTGGCGATAACGGCAAACTGACCTGCACGTCCGATCGTATCGGACGTTGCCGAGTTTAACGACATGATGGGATACCGATCAATTGGCCGACATACACTGATATAGTCCATACCCAGATGTTTTGTAGGTATCGCTGTGTAGGAGTCGGTCGACTGAGATAACGTATTTAGAAGACTGACGATAATTGGTACGTCAGACGTTATCGTTATTGATCGACGTTCAACAATTTCACTGCGTCGAATCTGATGAAAGGCGGGTATGGTTTCAATCTCGACGGTATTCGCTGAAAGCCTCTTACGAATGAGATTGCCGTCGGGAAGTTCAATTCGTACGTTCGCATCGTACTGCGACGAAAGAAATATCTGTAAACGCGCGTAATCAGATGCTTGATAGAATTCGTTCTGGAGGAATCCGACGATAAACTCCGTACCTTCAACGGAGGATGATCCTCGTTTCGGCAGGACACGCTCTACCTGTGCCGAAAGCTCAGCACCAAGTATGAGACAGAAAATCACGATGAAACGAACGGACTTCACTTCCTCCGCCGATGGGTTATGAAGACGATGATAACATCTTTTTTCCGATAACGTTACATGTCGGCACCTGACCCCGGCAGGAAGGGGCGAGGAAGGGGCAGTCGTTTAGGTCGGTCTGTATGCCACTGAAACCCCTTGAGAAGGTGTTCAGCTACTCGACCTGCCACGATGTTCTCCGGATGATGTTCACCCTCGATACTTCCCAACCACCGAATGTCGACAGGCTGACCGTCCTCAAAATCCATCTCGATACTGTCACTGGCAAACTTCACCATTCCCTCGCCTCTCCCCTGCTCTGACTTCCACGTCACACTTTTTGCTTGCCCTACGCTGACAACCTTGCGCACTGTGTCGTCATCAACAGTTATGGTGATACGTTCTCCTGCGAGTTGGTCATAACGATCAGGGAAGAGCGTGTCCGACCGGCTAACAAGCATAGCACTTCCGATTCCCAAAATCGATGACAGCTTGCGTGCTGGAGCATTGATATCAATTGAGTCAGCAAACATCTGCAGAGAGTCGTTCCAGACGATTGGTTGTGCGCGCAGATTCACAACACCACGATGCTCATCGTAGACCATCGTATCCGCCCGTGCGGCTACGTTTCCTCGAACTAGTATGGCCGAGCCAGATGCGATTGACGTGTTACCTTCTATTCCAACGTTACGATATGTGCGGAGGACGCTGCCAGCTAAGTAGGTAGTGTCTTCATCTTCAATTGTCCAAGCCTGGGCATTTCCACGGACGAAGAGTGAGGACTGTGAAGGGTTGTAGACGATCGTGTCGCCAAATGTCCATCTATGCCCAGACGAATCAGCTAACAAGGCCCTACCACGCGCTTCACTCATCTTTGTTTGTCGATCGTACGTTACGGTATCAGCCCAAATTCTCATTGAATCATCGACGACGCGAACTGAATCGACAAAAACGGCAACCTTCCGCGTTGTTGAATACGTTGCTGTCTTACTTCGGATAGTCCGCCCACCCTCAACAACCACACAACCATTTGGTGCCGATGCCAACGTTGAGTTACCGTCATATATCACAACGGGTGCCGTAAGCTTCATACCATCCTGAACGATAACGACACGTCCGCGGAGGTCAAGGCGATTGGCGAAGATGTCATGAACTGCACGGTCACAAGTAACAGTGACATTCCCCTGACGGAATCGTACGTTTCCGAGGAACTCACGCCGTCCAGCATCAACGGGGCCAGATCCGACAACAGAGTCGGCATGATCCAGTATAACCGGAGGCTGTGGCAAGACGTCGTCCTGCGCATACGCACAAAGTGCGTAGAGGAACATGGAAAGAACGGCAGTCGGGCGGAGAATCATTCGTGCGAATCTACGGACCACAACATCGTACCTTTGCTACCTATGCATGACGTAGGACTCCAACAACGCGAACGCGCCATCATCGTTGCCGTCGTCCGGAAGGGTGCTGACAACACCATTACGGAGGAACATCTCGAAGAATTGCGCCTTCTGCTCGATACGGCAGGCGCTGACGTCGTCGACGATCTCGTCCAGGAACGCGAACGGCCAGACATTGCCACGGCTATCGGCAAGGGCAAGGTAGAGGAACTTGTTGAGCTTGTAAAAGAACATGAAGCAGCAATGGTCGTCTTTGACGATGACCTCACACCAGCCCAGGTCCGCAATCTCGAAAAGGCCGTCAACGTAAAGGTTCTTGATCGAACACAGGTTATCCTCGACATTTTCGCAGCCAATGCTCGCTCGGTTGAGGCACGTACACAAGTTGAGCTTGCTCAACTTGAATATCTATTGCCGCGTCTCACGCGCATGTGGACCCACCTTAGCAAGCAGTTTGGCGGCATCGGTACGAAGGGGCCTGGTGAAACGCAGATTGAGACCGATCGAAGAATGTATCGAACGCGAATGCAACGGCTTCGCGAGAAACTTGCAGATATCGATGTCCAACGGTCTGTACAACGCAAAGGACGCGAAGGCCTACCTCGTTTTGCCCTTGTTGGCTATACAAATGCCGGTAAGTCTTCTTTGATGAAGGTACTGACACAAAGTGATGTACACATCGAAGATCGTCTCTTCGCAACACTTGATACGACTGTGCGTGCATTCGAGCTTCCAGCCGGCCAGAAGGCACTGCTATCGGATACAGTCGGCTTCATCCGGAAACTTCCCACACAACTTGTTGCCTCCTTTCGAAGCACCTTGGCCGAAACACTTGAAGCGGATGTGCTCATCCACGTTGTGGACTGCGCTCATTCGCACGTACGCGACCACATTGCCGTTGTCGAACAAACTCTGAGTTCACTCGGCGTAGAGTCAACTCCTACGTTACTAGTATTTAACAAAGTTGATCTCGTTACTGACAAACACATTCTCGATGACCTTGAAGCCGAATATCCAGGATGCATTTTTATATCAGCTGCTCGTGGAGTTAACCTTGGCAGACTGCTTACCAGAATGCAGGACGAATACGAGGATTTAGGGATACATATCACGTTGCACATCCCGTATGAGTCTATGAACATTGTGTCGACCATCTATGACGACACTGAAGTACTGCATCGAGATGACACGGAAACGTCCGTTGTCTTGGTCGTCAAGGTCGCGTCGGGTAATTTGGATCGCTTCCGTTCCCGATACGAACAGTTTATGCACGAATCTCCGACATCGTCAACACCAGTCTGAACCCATGGCATTTCTCTGGATTCTTCTCATCGCCTGCGCGACCTTCGTCGTGACGATTTCCTTGGTCGTTCTTGGACAGGAATTCGGAGCGTGGCTCTCCATCGTGCTCTTTTTAGCTATCGGTGTTGCAGCATATGCTCTTTTTCGGTACCGCGTGACACGACTTTAAGGACGGACCGGTATCACAACACTCGACCTTCACCACCAAGCTTAAGCATGTTACGGCATCTTCATATCCGTGACTTTGCCCTCATTGGCGAGATCTCACTCGATTTTGCACCAGGCATGACCGTCTTGCTCGGCGAAACGGGTGCCGGCAAGTCAATCATCATTGATGCTCTTGCTGCGGCGCTTGGAGAGCGGACCAGCGCAGATAGCGTACGTACGGGAGCAAAGAAGTGTATTATCGAGGCAACGTTTGACGCCGCAGCAGCCCCTTGGCTTGCCAGCCCCTTTACCGAAGCAAATCTCGACTGGGACGACAATGGCATTGTCTTTCGCAGAGAGATCACGTCGAATGGTACGTCTCGGTGCTTTATCAACGATACGCCCGTCCAGGCCACAGTCGTTCGGCAGTTTTCGTCTGGGCTCATGGATTTCCATGGCCAACATGATACACATGGACTCCTGGACACGTCTCGTCATCGGGAAGTTGTAGACGCCGCAGCGGGCGTAACAACGGAACTCCGTGATATGACGATGTACTGGCGTGAACTCGTAGCAGCTCGAGATCATCTGCATCATCTGCGCAGAGTAGCCGATAGTGCAGACGCTGAGCGAGCACGTCTGCAGTTTCTTCACGATGAGATAGCAAATATTCATCCGGTATCTGGTGAAGATGAATCAGTGCTTGCAGAACTGCGTCGCGCAGAATCGTCGGAGTTCGTCATTTCTGCCGCTGTAGAGATTCGTGACCGACTGTATGCGGATGATGCATCCGTCTACGACATTCTGCGGGGTGTACGCGACCGGTTACAATCTCTCATTCCGTTTGAACCAACGCTTGAGAAGTTCATTTCAGACGTTGAATCGGCCATCGTGACGAGTAAGGAAGCGGCCAGTGCTGTTGCATCACTCGCTGAGCCTGAAGAGTTCCGACCAGAGCGTCTCGAAGAACTACGTCTGCGCCAGCTTGAACTCTCTCGTCTCGTACGCAAGTACGGAAGTCTTGATGCTGCGATCAGCGAGAGGGACAAACTCGCCGCAGAGATATCTGGTCTGGATTCACTCGATGAATCTTTGCAAGAAGCGGTGGTACGTGTCGAACAGTGTTTGGCACATGCAACACAATGTGCTGCGGTTCTTACAACGGCACGACGTGCGGCAGCACAACCACTCGCAACGTCACTTGGCGTAGCCTTGCAGAAAATGGGGATGCCGTCGGCCGTTGTTGACATCTCAATAGTACCAGTTGAAGTTGGTCCAACGGGTGCCGATGCCGTAGAGATACTCTTCTCAAGCAATGCCGGGGAGCCGCTACGACCGTTAGCTCGAATTGCCTCTGGCGGTGAACTTTCACGAGTGATGCTTGCCGTAAAGGCCACCCTTGCCGAGCGGGCCGAAACAACCGGAACGATGATTTTTGACGAGATTGATACCGGAATTTCTGGCCGAATCGCTCGACATGTTGGTGAGGTGATGATGTCGATATCCACTCGCCATCAAATTGTCTGTATTACTCATTTAGCCCAAATTGCCTCGCTCGCTGACGCCTTCGTTCGCGTTACAAAATCTGAATCCGGTGGCGTGACAACGGTGAATGCCTCAACGATACGTGGTGAAGAAGCCATCGTGGAGATTGCCAAACTTTTGTCTGGCACAGATGTAACTGATACGGCACTCGTTGGCGCACGCGAACTCATGGCACACCACAGTGAATCATCAGGCAAAGGGGCCGTAAAGGGGCGCCGTCGCTCCTCGTAACGTTGTATCTTGCGATCTATGCTCGAACCCAACGAGTCGTCGTATAACAAAACATTTCTTTCGTTTGAGGAGCTTGAAGCTCGACTCTCAGCGAAAGCGGACCCTCTGGCCCTTCCGAAGGTGCTTGATGCATATGAAATGTCAAGAAGTGTGCATGAACACCAACGTCGTAACGATGGTACTCCCTACTTCTGGCATTCGTCACGGGTGGTCAAAATCCTGATCGACGAGGCTGCTGTCTTTGACACTGATGTCCTCATTGCAGCACTTCTTCATGACGTACTCGAGGATTCCGACGTTATTACCAAGGGTGTTCTCGAATACAATTTTGGAAGTTATGTGGCCTACATCGTTGAAACACTAACGAAGGATCTTGAGCGCGCCAAGACAGATCCTGATAGTGTTGACCTGCATCACGTGCGTACGTTACGTCAGGCCAGTGAGGACTGCCTACTTATCAAACTTGCATCCCGACTTGATAATCTTCGCTGCCTTGAGTTTCATCTCAAGCGAAATCCAGTTGTATATGTATGTAACACACTAGACCGATATGTGCCACTTGCAGAGGCGACACAGAATCTTCGACTTCACTTCCTGGCACGCGAGATTCGTATGGAAGCAAATAAAATGTTGGGTTAGACCGACGGGGCGGGTGGTCGTGACCGTGTGACTACGATCGGTACAATGAGGCCGTAGAGAATAGCAGCCAGCAATATTGTTAACACCGTCATGTTTTTACGGGATGGAGATTCTCGATTCTCCGGAACAACCGCCTTATCGAGTGGCACGATTGTCGGTGTATCCTTCGCTTCGTTGATAATCTCCTGCATACGCTGTGACTGCAAATACGCATGCATCTGCTCCTTGATCTTAAGATCACGGAAAAGATTAGCATACGTTCTCATGAGCTCAGGTGCCTTGCTAAGTGGAATCGAGAACCCGTCATTCTCCGTTATACCACCAGCCTGCACACGTTGATACAGTTCTCTGAGAGCTTCGATTTTCTTATCAACGAGTTTGATTTCCGGAGCGTTTGGTTGAAGTTCGAGCGACAAGAGTGTCCTTTCGAGTTCAGCCTTTGAGAGGTCTGTTCCGATGGTGATAGCACTTTCAACAATTGCCTGCATTTGCTCATCAATTGCGAGGACCTTGTTCTCACGCTGGAACGATAAACGCAGATCCTGAAGAGAATCGATATCCACGAGTGTCTGCGCAATCACTCGTTCAATGTACTCGCGTGTTGATCGAGCATGAGCCACGGAATTTTCTCGATTGATATCATCAAGGACCCACAGGCAGGCATTGGCAGCCCGAGCAACAAGCGCTTTTGCACTGTCAGCATCCTCACCATTCGGAAACCACGATGTTTTCCAGGACAGGGTTGCCGTGACAAGTCCCGATTTACGAACGTCTACGATTCGTTGTTGTTCGATAACATCCACAATATCTTCATCCGACATATCGGCGAATTCAGGCCGAGTCCTCAGCTTTAACGTATCAATGATTCCTCTGGCCAAGGCCTTTGAGCGGAGTATCTCTGCAAATACAAGGCCTGACTTATTCTCACCACCCAATGAAAGTGGCAACGCCGTTGAAGCAAGCATCGATGCAAGACCTCCGCCAGACTTTGTATCGGGCGGCATTACGGAAACTGTAGCCACGTAGGTCTGCGGCATGATAAAACTCACGCCGAGCACAACAACAAGTGCTGCTATTGTCCACTTGACAAACGTACCAAGGTACCTTCGATAGGCCGCAAGTATGTCGACCGTTGTTGTTGAGCGTTCCATGGTTATCTCAAACGGACGACGGTGTAGATAACACCAAAAACCGTTACGATCTGTGCAGAGATGGTGAGAACTTGTGTGAACACGTCGATAAAACGTGTTTCCGGTTCATCAAGAACGAGGATGTTATCCCCTGGTTCAAGACTATAGTTGTCCGATGACGCGGGGAACTGATCACCCTTTGTCTTAATCACGAGAGTTGCGTTCTTATCGGCTCGGAATCCATATCCTCCAGCGAGTGATATGTAGTCCATGTAGTTTAAGCCGCTTTTATAAACAATTCTTCCAGGATTCCGAACAGAACCTGTGATATTGATGTAGAGATTCTTGGCAGGGATAAACACGGAGTCTTTGTCATGAAGCACCGGATTATTGTCAAGTATCCCCTTCTCAAATAGGTCAACAAAATTCACGGAGAGTACACCTTTTACTTCACGCGACTTTGTTTTAAAGTACTGGAGTTCGTTTTCACTCATTTCTGACGGAGGCAGCTTACTCAACCGATCATATTCCCGGTCAACGATCTTCACCTCACTTGTGCGGATCATGATCGCGTCTTCAAGCGCAGCTTTTTCCGTAAACCCACCAGCTTGCGCAATAATGTCGGTAACCCTTGTCTGCAGTGGAGTGATTGCATATCGCCCAGGATACTTCACTTCACCATCAATGACGATTTCAGCACGCTGCTTCCATTTAGGTATAGCCCGTACATAGACACGATCACCAACCTGCAACGGTATATCCCCTTCAAGTTGACGTCCGGTATAGATGTCCTTCGCCCATGTTTTGGTGTTAATCGTGATCGTATTGAGTGTCGTTCCACGTTCATCAACACGAACAACGGAAACACTATCCATAAATGCAGACGGCAGGAATCCGCCAGCGAGACGGATGAGCGTTGAAAGAGAGTCTCCCTCAACGAAGTCAAACTCCGATTGCTGCTGCACCTCTCCGCTTATACCAATCGTATTCCTGTCATTCCGTAATGGAACGATGATACGATCGCCTCCAAGAACGGTTGGGTTCGACGTCTTGTCACCAAAGGACAGATATCTCTGCAGGTCAACTCGAATCGGATCCGTCTGACCTTCACGTAGCACGATGATACCCCGTACTGAGCCGGTATCGATAATTCCACCAGCCTTGTGAAGAACGTCAAACACCCGATCTGCGCCCGTAGCTGTTACGACAGATGGAATGCGGACAGCGCCCAGAACGTAGACTTTAAACCGTCGAAGTTTCGATAAAGCGATGCCAATAGGACCTTTAAAGACTCGACTGAGACGTTCTTGAACCAATGATCGAGCAGAGTCGAGCGTGATACCCTTTACCTTCAGATTGCCGCCCTTCGGAACAAGCAAGTAACCCTCAGGTGATACCACTGTCTCAATGTCTTCTGTGATTGCCGAAGAAAATCTGATCGTAAAACGGTCACCCGGTCCAACGATATATGCCGTTGGATCGATTTCCACCTCAAGAGCATCAGTCGCCTCAGCGATCAGCTTTTCGGAAGCTTTACGGCCGACCGTATCGAAGGACGTTGGGCCGGTTGGTACAAACGGCTTTTGCAGGAAGGTATTCACCTGCCCGTTGGAGGATGTCGACATGAAAGTCAGCGCAACAATGAGAGTCATTGCTGCAATCCACCAGTCACGTGCTGTAGATCGTATCATGAACCAGCAAATATATCACTCCACGGCGTCCTGCCGTAGATTGCGTGTTATGACAAACGCCGATTTACGGGACATAGCGGTAACAACGGGCCGGGCGGCAGGAGAAATCCTCCGTCGAGGCTTTGGTACCTCGTTTTCTGTGACATCTAAGGAAGGTCGACACAATCTTGTGACGGAATACGATGTTGCATGCGAGAACTTTATCGTTGATACCCTTCGATCCAGACTTCCGGAATCAACGTTTATCGGAGAGGAAGGAGGCACAACATCTGGTTCCGGACCGGTTTCTTGGGTCATTGACCCTCTAGATGGTACGGTCAACTTTGCTCACGGTATTCCGATCTTTTGTGTCAGCATAGCAGCTGTGGTAGATTCCGACATCGTTGCAGGCTGTATCTATCACCCCTTACTCGATGAGCTCTTTGCCGCAGCTAAAGGAGAAGGGGCAACGCTAAATGGACAACGTCTCAGTGTATCGTCAACAAGCGAACTCGGCTCTTCCCTTCTTGTTACGGGCTTTCCATACAACGTCATGGACAATCCATTACGCTGTATCGAGCAATTTTCCGGAATTGTTGGACGAGGAATTCCCGTTCGCAGGCTTGGAAGCGCAGCTCTCGATCTAGCCTACGTCGCTGCAGGTCGTTTTGATGGTTTCTGGGAAGTGGAACTCCATCCCTGGGATATGGCTGCTGGAGTATTGCTCGTTCAAGAGGCTGGTGGCCGTGTAACACACTACGGGAACCGTGCCTTTTCGCTTGGACGCGATAGTATAGTAGCGACGAATCATCACATCCATGATGAGCTAGTCACTGCTCTGGATGAGGTGTACCAATGATGTGGCGACACATGAGTGGAGCAGGCAATACTTTTATCGTTGCAGACCGCAGAGATAAAACTGTGTTGCTATCGACAACGGAAGCAAAGGATTTTATCACTTCTCATCAACGGCCTGACGGCTCAGTCATTGAGGGGATGCTGACAATTGACCAAACTGCCGTCGGCCACATTGTTGGTACGTACTACAATCCCGATGGAAGTCGTGGAATGATGTGCGGCAATGGTGCTCGCTGTTTAGTACGAATGGCGATGGACCTTGACCAAGCTATTGAATCGTCGAATGTTCAGTTGACGTTGAATAACGTGACATATCCTGTACGCCGAATTGATGCTGACAGGGTTGCGATCACATTTGGCCCTCCGCATAGTATTCAACGATTTGACATAGGCGAGCTCGAAAATGTTGACGTAGCGGTGACGTACATCAATGTTAACTCTGACCACGTTGTGATTGATGGTCCCCGCGAAGCTCGTCGCCCCATTGTACAAACCCTCCGTTACCACGTCAACTTCCCCCGCGGTGTTAACGTTAACATGGTTGATCACATCAGTGATTCAACCTGGCATATCGCCACATTCGAACGGGGCGTTGAGGCAGTTACGGGAGCTTGCGGTACAGGAGCAATAGCGAGTGCTATTGCACTCTACCTTGAGGGTCGTACCGGCATTGAATCTGACTTCATTCCTCCGTCTGGCCGCCCTCTTCACGTCTCACTCACAACCACAAACTCGGCCATTCACAGCGCTATTCTCACAGGTGACACGCAGTATGACTTCTGACTCCATCGTTGCGGCTACGTCGATTGCAGATACCCTCATTACAACTCGACGTCATATTCACGCACATCCTGAACTGTCGTTCCAGGAGTTCGAAACAAATGCATACATACGAGCTCGCCTCACAGAACTCGGCATTCAGCATCGAACTGTCGCTGGCACAGGAGTTATCGGAATCATCGGATCTGGTGAACGCTGTATTGCATTACGTGCAGATATCGATGCTTTGCCAATTACAGAAGAAACAGGACTCGACTTTGCATCAACGAGGCCCGGAGTAATGCATGCCTGTGGCCATGACACACATACAACGATGTTACTTGGCGCTGCCGAAATCCTCAAGCAGCAAGAAACATCACTTGGGGGTCGCGTACTCCTGATCTTCCAACCTGGCGAAGAAAAGAGCCCAGGCGGAGCTTCAATGATCATTGACGAAGGGGTGTTTGAGGAGTATGCACCGTCCATGATCTTTGGACAACACATCGATCCAGACGCACCTGCCGGTACACTATCCTTTGTAGCTGGCCCAATGATGGCAGCAGCAGACGAAATCTATATCACGATTGATGGCTTTGGTGCACATGCAGCACAGCCGCATAAGGGTAAGGATCCAATCTATTGTGCTGCGGGGCTCATCATGCATTTGCAGCAACTACTCGTTCGCCAGCGGAACCCACTGCTTCCCGGTGTACTAACTATTGCAAGTATTCATGGAGGTACGGCTACAAACATCATTCCCGATCGTGTAGAACTGAAGGGCACTCTCCGTGCGTTTGATCAGTCTTGGCGCGAATCAGCCTGGTCATGGTTAGAGCACCAGGTTCCTGCCTATGCGCAGCTGCACGGATGTACTGCAACACTTTCAATCGTGAAAGGTTATCCGCCCCTCGTAAATAACACACATGCCGTAGACCTTGCTCGATCAGTTGCAGTTGATACCTTTGGACCATCACGGGTTGCTGATTTCGAACCAAAAATGTGGGCAGAAGATTTCTCATTTTATTCCCACCGCATACCGGCGTGTTTCTGGATGCTGGGTGGACGTCCGCAGAATCTTGATTCGATGCCAGGTCTACACCATCCGCGATTCGCTCCCGACGAATCTGCCATGGTAACAGGCTGCGCTCAGTTGGTCGCCGTTGCCAAGGCTGCACTTCACGAGGCGTAGGACGACTATTGCCCTGCCACTGATGTCATTAGGTCTGATACTAGCCCAATCAGTGTATAGATAGCCGTCATCACGCCAACGAGAAGGAGTCTTCGCGAGGCAGGAACAGTTCGACTACGAACAACAATCCCTGTTGTGGTGAGTAACGATGTCGTAAATACACCAACAGTTAGGGCTGGAACACTTCCTGCAGTGGGAAGGAGTGAAATCCATACAATCGTCCCCGCAAGTGCCGATACAGTCGTCGTGACGACAACACCCGCCATGGACAAGATCCAGTACCATCGCTCTGGTGTTGCGGCAGAACGTGATGGTAATAACGTCGTTAACGATGTCGCAGCTATAACTGCCGTGAGAAGTATCGACGAATTCTGCTGTTCAAACAGAGTGTGTGATACCATCGTGATCGTGACGGACGAAAGGATTGCAGATGCAACGGTCCAGAGAATCGATGAAAGTGTCATAAACGAAATCTACGACGCGGAATATACAATGCTGTCGTCCCGAGACGGGGCGCGTAACGTAAGCACGGTGATTTCCGGAGGAACACCGATGCGGAGTGGTGGGCCTACCGTTCCCAGGCCACGGTTTACATAGATAGACTTCTCTCCCTTTTGATACAAACCAGCCCACTGACGATACACGTACTGAGCTGGACTCCATTCATAACCGAGAATACTTACACCGAACTGCCCACCGTGCGTATGACCGCTGAGGGTGAGGCCAACGTGTGTATCTAAAATGGCCTTTTCCCAGTACGTAGGATCATGAGCCAGTAGTACTACAGCGTCATCAACGGTCGTTCCGCGAAGAGCGCGGTCTAAGCGGCCGAATTTTTGTTGGAATCCGGTGTTATCGGTACCTGCAATGACGAGTGATGCAGCACCCACGCCAATTCGTCGATGTTCATTCACAAGTAAATCTATTCCGGCACCGCGCAACGCCTTTTTTAAGGCCTCATGTTCAGCTGGTGTATTGTAGTGATCATGGTTACCCAGTGATGCATATACTCCTTCGGTAGCTGACAGCGATTGAAGGTCGGACATTATCACTTGAAGCTCATGAGGCCTGGCGTTTACAAAGTCGCCTGTGATAACGATTGTATCTGGCTTCTCAGCCAGCATCATACGACGAGCTTCTTGGAATGGTTTATGATCTGGGAAGGACCCTGCATGGACGTCAGATATTTGAAGAATGCGGAATCCATCCAACGCCCGCGGCAGATTCGGTAACACTACCTCAACACGGTGTACACGAAAGTCATAGAGTGTCCTCCACAGACCGTCACCAACAAGCACGTACGGAACTGCTGCCGTTGCCCATCCTGCCTTTGCAAGAAAGTTGCGTCGGCCATTCTGCACGTCGTCAGAAGGTGTATGAGGTATTTCAGAATCTGGCACACGCTCAATTGCCGCAGCTTGAACGTTCGTTCGGCGAACGCGGCGGCGGATATACTGGTATCCCTTTGCGAGAAGGCGCAGAACATCGCGAATAACAAGTACTGGAGCAATAACGAGTTTGGGCAGGAACCAGAAACAGACGATGGCAAAGAGTGCTACATCGAGTCCATCCATTCGAAAGAAGTGTCTCCGCCAAACGATAAACCAGTACAATGCCGTCATGACCACCGTTGCGAACCATACGGCGTAACTCCACATTCGATGACGCCCAATCGCACGAATGTGCCGTGTCCAATGAATTGCAACGTAAATATCGAGCGCCATAAAGATGGCGCCGAGTATCGTACTAAAGAGAACTATGTTCGGTGCTGCATTCATGAATGCGCTGCTCTCGGAACGACAAACAATCCTTCTGCTTCGGCAACAACGACGTTATCGTCTGTGCGCCGAATTTGGCCAACGAGCCAGTGTTTTCTACCTTCTGAACGCCGTAACTCAGCCGATACGACATGCTCATGACCAAGCAGCATAGGCTTTCGAAAGGACACCTCCAATCGAGCCGTAGGAGCTTTGATCGATAATGCAGAAAGTACCTTTCCCATCGTTTCATCGAGGAGCAAACTCACATACCCTCCATGTGTTGTCGTCATCGCTCCCTTCATTCGACGGTCAGGTGTTATCCATGTGCGTACGGATGACGTGGTACGGTCAACAAGAAATGTCAACCGAAAGGAATGAGGATTCGCCTCACCGCAACCGACACATTCATTGTCAGAGCGTGGCCTCAGAAGCGACAAGTTGGGATCTTCAACACGAGGTCCAAACGGTACAATGTCCTGCGTCACACTGCGGTAGAATGCATACCACGGACCCCAAGGCCGAATGTTTGCAGCTAATTCGACAGCGACAGACGGCACAATCCTTCCGACCTCACCAACTGGAGAACGGTGGTAGAGAACACCATCATCAGAAAACGAAAGTTGTGTAGGGTCAAACACAACCGACAAGCTGGGCGAATAATAGAGTCGAGATCCGTCAAAACGCGAGAAGACGAGTGCTGTGCCAGCCGGGCGGAGATAGTTCATCTCATCACCACACCTGCATACCCACGGCCATTCCGGGTAATCCGGATTTGCTGTGGGGGCAAGTCGGCGAAACATGAAGTCGAGAAAGACTGGATCATCCTGCTCAACGCCGTCGAGGAACAATGTTCCGCGACTGTCAAGGTCGTAAAAGTATTCGCGTTTAATGGGCATGAGAACGTACGTAGACGTCTAAGTCTGTGTTTTCGTCAGAATGTCGATCTTCGCTGCCATGGCAGCTACCTCCTCAACAATGGTTGAGCTCGGAACGATCCTTCCGGCCTTTACTCTCCATGACGTGACAACTGGACAGCCCGCAATGATTGGGAAAGGGGCACAGGGGGCAACTGTCGTTGCCTTTATCTGCAACCACTGTCCGTATGTCGTTCATATTGCCGAAGCATTTGTTCAGGTGGCCAAAGCGTATCAAGAACGCGGAATATCCTTTGTGGCAATCTGCAGCAATGACGCCGACGCATATCCGGCTGACGCGCCGGATCGAATGGTAGAGTTCGCCCGCCACTACGGTTTTACTTTCCCCTATTGTCACGACTCTGACCAGTCCGCTGCGAAGGCCTATGATGCCGTGTGTACACCGGACATATTTGTGCATGACGCAGACGGACGGCTCGTATACCGCGGACGGTTTGACGAATCTCGGCCGGGCTCAGGACTTGCTGTAACTGGCAAGGACCTGCGATCCGCACTAGATGCACTTCTTTCGGGCACGTCACCTGGTACGGAACAGTTTCCAAGTATTGGTTGCTCGATCAAATGGAAACAACACCCGTAAAAACGCAGCGTAATTACATCCGCTCTGGCTGAGACAGACCCAGCATCTTCAAGCCATTACGCAGTGCTTTTCGAGTGACGTCAGCAAGCAGCAATCGTGCATGCGTGAGCTCAGCAGAAACGGGTGATTGTTCATTACCGATGATGCGACAATCGTGATACCAATTATGGTATGCACCCGCGAGATCACGAAGAAAATCCGCGATTGTGTGCGGCTCAACATTCTCGGCAGCGCGTTCCAACGTAAAACGAAGTCGCGATAACATGGCGATGAGTTCAAGTTCCCGCTCATGCGTCAAGAGATGAAGATTTGCCGAGTTCGATACAGTAAAGCCTGCTTCCTCTGCCTTCTTGAGAACGCTGCAAATTCTAGCGTGTGCGTATTGAAGATAGAAGACCGGATTAACATCTCCCTCTTTCTTCGCGAGACCGAGGTCAAACTCTAGATGAGTACCCACGGCACGCATGACAAAGAAAAACCGAACGACATCTGCTCCAACTTCGTCGATAAGATCGTCGAGTGTGAATGACTTGCCCGTTCGCTTCGAGAACTTGACGACTTCATTGTTGTCGATAAATGTGACCATCTGATGGATCACAACCTTCACACGTTCCGTATCGAATCCAAGTGCTCGTACACCTGCTAACACATCTGGAATTGTAGCTATGTGATCTGCACCAAAGATGTCAACAACAATGTCGTATCCACGACTAAGCTTGTCACGATGATAGGCAATGTCAGGAAGTCTATACGTCGGCTCTCCCGTTGACTTTACAATAACCTTGTCTTTTTCAAGGCCGAGTTTCGTGAGCTCAAACCACACAGCCCCGTCCTTGTCATAGACAAGACCTTCGTTGCGAAGGGCTTCAATAGTCGAGGCGACGGAACCATTGGAGTACAGCGAATCCTCGTTAAAGTACACGTCATGTTGAATACGTAGTCGCTGCAGCGTAGTACGTATAGACGCAAAACACCACAATTCACCAGCTTTACGACAAATAGATAACTGTTCGTCGGTTGCGAGATCTCGAAATGATGAGCCATGTTCCTTCGCGACATCGTCGGCAATTGTCTGTATGTAGTCACCGTGATATCCATCTTCCGGAAACTCAATCATGTCGCCGAGTGCGTTCAGGGTGCGGACCTGAATACTCTCAGCGAGTTTATTCATCTGATTCCCAGCGTTATTAAAGTAGTATTCACGGGTAACGGAGTAACCACACCAGGCGAAGAGATTTGCAATCGTATCTCCTACAGCACAGTTCCGTCCATGTCCGGCATGCAGAGGACCCGTCGGATTTGCCGACACATACTCAACATTTACAGTTTTCCCGACACCAATGGTGCTTTTGCCGATGCCATCTCCTTCGTTTGCAAGTGAGGCAAGCAGTTCAGTAAATGCTGAGGGTGCAAACGTCACGTTTATAAATCCGGGACCTGCAACCTCAATTGATGCAACATGAGTTAATGACCCAAGACGTCCAACGATGGTATCTGCAATGGCTTTGGGTGGCTGGCGTAACGCCTTAGCTAAACCCATCGCCACGGTAGTACTGAGATGACCCTGTCCTTCTTGACGCGGCGTTTCGAAAACTACCGGATGATGTTGATCAACACCGAGTTCGGTAAGCACATCTCGCAAACGAGGCTCAACAAAGTCCTGAAGTCTCATTCAAGTGCTCCCTTCTTTCCGAGCACAACAGACTTTGCTGCACCAGCAGGAGTTAACGTGTACGCCTTCGCATCACCCCAGAGGCGTTCAAGTTTGTAGAACTCTCGTGCTGCTGGAAGCATGACATGGATGACAATATCAAAGTAGTCGAGAACGACCCACGTGCTCTTTGCCCTTCCATCAGTTCGAGGGATACCCATACCCAAATGTTTTACCGTAGCGTCGATTGCATCAACGACGGCCTTCATCTGAGCTTCGGAATCAACCGTACAGATAACAAAAAAATCTGCCGGAGACATTTCAATGTCAGACAGATCGAGAAGTAGAATGTCGTGTGCCAGTTTGTCCTGGGCAATGCGTCCACAAAGGACGGCTCGCCCTTTTGAAGTTCTGGGCTTGGCGTAGGATGCCACCGTACGGATCCTTGTCGTTGTTTGCAATTATTGTGAGAATGGTGTCAACACGCGGCAATCCTTTCCGAGGACAACGCTCGCGCGGACAAACAGCATAGAATCGAGTTCCGGCACGATCAGTGAGTCAGCAATTCCAAGAACATTAGCAATCTTCATCGCTGATACGCGATCTCCGAGCCGATCGAGAATGTGTGACTGTGAGACGACGGTGTCCGCCGTTGAAATCTCCACAACATCAAAACCGCGTTCTCGCAGGAACATCATGGTACGTCGACCTGCTCCAGCTACGTTCGACGCATTTACAATGTCTACTTGTATGACTACCGGAGGACCGTCCTGTTCGACAAACGGAGTTACGGGTGGATTGAACAATCTCCAGACGAAGGAGCCAAGAAGGACAACGACGCCGGAACCGAGGATGGCAATGATGACCCACGGCCATACGGACCGACGCCGTGCCGTCATGCGTCGTCCTCATCATCGAGCATGTATTCCTCAAAGTGTGAGCCATGACGGAGTAACTTCTTGTAGAGAAGTTTCCGTGCCCGAAACAAATGCGCTTTAACCGTCCCAAGCGGTTGGTCGAGTCGGGCGGCAATCTCTGAGTATTCCAGTTCTTCCTCGTGCCGTAATCGAATCACTTCTCGGTACTTCGGTGGTAACGTATCAAGTGCGTCTCGCAGCATTGAAGCACGTTCCTTCGCTAGCAAGGCAATGTCGGGCGTGTGCCCGCCATCTTGCGGCTCCATGTGCACCTCACCTCCATCACGCGTCGTAATGGGAGCATCCAGGGAAACCATCTGGAACCGCTTACGCCGCAGGTGATCGATACAGCGATTGGAGGCAATCTTGTATAGCCAGCGACTGAAAGGATATTCGAATTGGAACGACGGTAGGGCCGCATAGGCCTTCACGAACGTTTCCTGGACAAGATCGGCGACATCTTCTTCGTTCCGGATCATCTTACGGATAAGGAACGACACGATGCGTCGATACTTCTTTTCCAGCGTCGCGTAGGCATTGACGTTGCCGGAGAGTATGTCCCGAATGACGGCCTCATCCTCTGCGGATGAGTCCGACGTCAGCTGCGGTACGTCGCTCATGTAATGGCTCTTAAGCCTCGTCTGGAGGTTGCGGAAAGGGCGGGATTCGAACCCGCGGTACCGTTGCCGGTACACACGCTTTCCAGGCGTGCCAATTCAACCACTCTTGCACCTTTCCGGGAGCGCGAATATACGATCTGCCATCTTACCGTCCGCATCCGGCATCAGCGTTCAGTCATTGCCGTAACCTTCTGCCACCTCTTTGGTTATTACGTTGAATGGTCCTTTTCCCCACCACAAGGACTCCACGGCGGGATTCCGTACATCTCGTACATTTGTCTCATGCGTCGATGCCTCACATATCGCCACGAGACATGAATCGACGACGTTTCATTAGCGCGCTTCCCGCAGTAGCTGCTTTTCCCGTAGCCGCCAAGGCCTTGGGACTGGGTGAAGCTACCCCTGCCCCATCTCCGGACATCGTCACTCCACGTGCACTCATTCGACCACGTGGCCTGAGGTCTGGTATGACGATAGGCATCGTGAGTCCAGCCTCTGGCACGTCAACATCTGACGTACGAGACTTTGTGAGTTTTTGCCAGCAACGTGGTATGCGCGTTCGTTTCGGCGAAAACATCTCCAAGCGCGTGGGATACCTTTCTGCACCAGACGATGCTCGAGCTCGTGAGTTCATGGCCTTCGTTGAAGATCCTGCCATTGACGCCATCGTTTGTGCTCGCGGAGGGTATGGCGTTATGCGCATACTCCCAATGCTCGACTTTACGGCTATTCGTCAGGCGGGCAAACTCATCATGGGCTTCAGTGATATCACAGCACTCCTCATTGCTGTTCATCAGATCAGCCGTGTTGTGACGTTCCATGGTCCCGTCGCCTCGTCGACGTTTGATGCATTTACGACGACATCACTTGTTTCGATGACCGTTGCTGATCCAGCCCCCTCTTCAGAGCCCCTTTCCTATACCGATCGCTCGGTAACGACGATCGCTCCAGGTATGGCACGCGGAAAGCTCACCGGAGGCAACCTGGCGATGATTGTCAGCACATTGGGTACGAAGTATGAGATCGATACGACACATGCCCTACTCTTCCTTGAGGAAATCAGCGAAGAGCCGTATCGTATAGACCGAATGCTCACACAACTATGGCTAGCTGGGAAACTTCAGACGTGCACCGGCATAGCAATAGGATCGTTCCGCGACTGTGAATCCAAGGGAGCTGGAATTCCCGGGCCATCGATGACGTTGCGCCAAGTGCTCGACGATCGGCTTGGCCCGCTGGGCATCCCCGTCGTGTATGGACTTCCGTTTGGACATGTACGAAGTAAGCTTACGCTTCCGATTGGAGTGTATGGCGAACTCGACGCTTCGGCACGGTCCTTGCGGGTTCTTGAGTCGGCGGTGGAGTAATTAACCTGAAAACACATGGAGAGAGAGAACATGATTTTGGGACACAATCTGCAAGCTGCGCGGCGTATGAGAGCGCTAACGCGTCTTGTAGGAATTGTCGGAGTGCTTTTGCTTGCCGTCTCGTCAGCTGACGCTCAGCTGAATGTTTACAACGTTAACACGTCAGCCTTTCCAAAGATTACGGCTGATTATGTAGCGTTCGACGGTCAGGGCAACGTTCTTGAAGGGCTCACCGCAGCCGACTTTACCGTCACGGAGACACCGTTTGGTGGTAGCCCTGTAGACCTCAAGGCTACCGTACGCCATTCGTGTGTGGACATTGTGGGAGATCCGGCAGCGAGTATTATCCTCGTTGTTGACAACTCCAATTCAATGCGAAACGAAGCTGGAAACCCGGCAAAACCTCGCCTCGACTGGGTAAAGGACGCTCTAAAGGCCTTTGTTGATCGCGTGCGGTTTAACGGCCAAACGTCCGTTGCCATTATGACGTTCTCAGGTGACACCAAGATCTATTGTGATTGGTCAACAACTGCAGCACCACTTAAAAGTGGCATTGACACATTAAAACTTGGCACCGCTACCAAGTATGAACTGCCGTTTGAGTTTGTGCCTAATGTTTATGACATGTTTGAGTCGCGGAATCCTAGCATTCCCAAGTATGTCTTCTTCCTGACCGACGGAAATCCATCGCCGCTTATGGATAAACCACAAGAGTTTATCGATCGCAATGTTGCAAAAATGACGTCGCTCGGCATTCGATTTTTTGGCGTTTCGTTCCTGGTTGAACCAGCGCACTACATCGTTGATCAATTGGCAAGGGGCACAGGGGGCAAATCAATCCTTGCTAACGAAAAGAACATCTTCGACATTTACAGCAATCTTGCTCTTGAAACGCAGAAGCGCTCTATCTGTACACTTGAGTGGACATCACCGTATGTGTGCTCGATGCCAGAACGCGACCGTACAGCGGTAGTCACGCTGTTAAAGAACAACAACCCAACGGCAACAGTCCAGTACCAGACACCTCCGATAAGTGTAGCAGAGGTCGACGTGTCTGATCCTGTTTTGTATTGTGGTGACCCAGACCCGAATAATGTTTCCTTTGCCAATGTCACCATTGAAGCGAAGGGCGCACCTCTCACGGTTACGGGACATACGGTTACACCCAATACATACTTCCGCGTTGTAAACTGGGATGCTACAAACGCACAACCGAACTCACTCCCCTTTACGTTACAACCCGGTGTAAAGCGAACAATTCGAGTTGAGTTTCGCCAAGGTGCTTCAAAGACATTCCGTCAAGCGATACTCGCACTCGAAGGCACGACATGTCCGCCAGACATTGTTCTTGTTGCTGGCACAGACGTTGTGTTTGTTCAAGCACCGAACGGTGGTGAGCTCTTCTCAACATGCGAAAAGGTGAAAATCAAATGGGTTGGTGTGCTACCTACCCAACCCGTGACAATTGAGTATAGCGATGATAACGGGACCAGATGGAACACCATTACGACTACGGCAACTGGCCTTTCATTCGATTGGACACCGCCAAGTCCGGGCACACGGTACTTGATTCGTATTTCCGTATCACCAGCGAAGAAACATGATTTTGCCATTGGTGTTGGTGGAGCAGGGAATGAAATAGCAACAAGCATCGCCATCTGCCCGAATGGAGCTACGCTCTTTGCGACAGGTTCGTACGAAGGACCATCACAGTTTGACCCGACAAATACTGTTGGTGATACGGACGGTTACTTCGTAAAGCTCGACAATGATGGACGAATCGTTAAGACTTCCATCCTTGCCGGGTCTGCCTCGAATGAGGAAAAGATCATTGGCGTTGTGGTCGACAAGGACTGTAATTACTACGTCGCTGGCTACACAAGCAGCCCGAGTGTCCGTTTTGAAGGTCAGGACCTAACCTTGCCGTCGCTCACGACACGAAGGATGTTCGTCATGGCGTTCAAAGCCGACGGATCATTCATGTGGCAAGGTTATGGTGAAGGTGACGGCGTATCGGCATCGTACGTTGACGCAACAAACATTGGAATCCTTGAAACGCCGAACAACCCACCGGTGATCTACGTCAGCGGTAACTTCCAGCGTTTTATTCGATGCGGTTTGAATGCGATTGGACAGATGCAGCAATCAAATCGCTACAACAACAACAATAACAGACCTTACTATGTGACATTTGATGGTCTGGGATATCCGCGATTGTTTGAAGGTGCTGCACCAACAAATCCGGCCATCAAATGGAAAACCATGAAGGTTCAGGATCAAACCGGCTACGAATACGAAACGGGAACGTTCACTGGAGCGAAGGTCTTCGGAACAGCACCGAACCAGATTGCGATCGGAAGTAAGGGTGGATCAGATGTCTTCTTCTCAAAGTTTGGAGCCCCACCGGCCAGCAGTGACGTTTCAGATGCCGTCTTTTCTGTTGAAGCTCCGGTACTGACGGTTAATCCCTCTTCGATCTCTGCACCTACTCCCGTAGCTGTAGGACAGACAATAACATTCAGTCAGAGTATGCTTCGAAACACCGGCAATTTCCCTGTGGAAATTACAGAAGCAACGCTCATTGGTGCACATCCGGGTGATTTCAGGCTTCTCACACCGCTCGTAGGACTACGACTCGCTCCTGGCGCAGTGTTAACTGTGGAATTCGAATTCAAACCGACAGCTGCAGGCAAACGCACGGCAATTCTTGATATCAAGGGAACGTGCGGAACATCAGGACAAATCTCGATGGATGGTGACGGACTACCTCCGTGTACATGGGAAGCAACAAACGTTGACTTTGGCAAGATTGCTCTTGGTACAACACCAGCTCCTTCTCAAACCGTTTGTGTGCTGAAAAATCTTGGTCCAAATCCCCTGTCCGGCACAATGACCGCAACCGGAGCAACGGGTGATTTCACGATCACTGGTCTCGGAGTCTTTACCATTCCCGGCAACGGTGGATGTCACAACATTACCGTGACAGCTAATGCTACGTCCGGCGGACAGAAGATTGTCAATCTCGCCTTCGGCATTCCAGCCGAGTGTGGCGTACCGAATGTGACCATTCGTGCGGACGTGGTTGAACCAATCGTACGCATTGATACGGTCATTCTCGTTCCTCAACGTGTACTTACACCACGAGATACAGCCATCTACATTCGCAACCTTAACACGGAACCAGCCGACATCACGAACGTGACCTTTACGGCTGATGCCAATTTCCCTGTGGTCAGTCCTCAGGGAACTCCGTTTACGATTCCAGCAAATGGCACTGCTCGCATACCAGTTCGGTATACACCAACGGCACGTGGACCTCATAGTATCTCAGTTTTTGTGACCGTACGAGGCCAACAGAATCAGCTTGAAGGCATCGTTCGAGGCACAGGCATCCTTCCTGCGATTGATGCAACTGGTCACACGTTTACGGCATGGACAGTGAACCAGCAACACCCTAACGATGGTACCGTTACGGTATCGTCCGTAGATGCAACCACGCCTCTCGTTATCTATGGAGTTGAGTTTGTTGATCAGACTCAGACAGACTTTGCTTGGGTAGGTGCTGTACCATCAGGCTTCCCGATTACGGTTCGCCCAGGAGATCCACCACTCACCTTCCCTGTTTCGTTTACACCACGAGCCGTTGGACAGCGTAGCACACAGGTTCGGATTCTCCATGATGCTAAACCAGGGCCAGATCCGATCCCTCCATATTCAGAAACACTCGTGGATGTTGTTGGTGTTGGAATTCCCGCATCATCACTGCCTCCACTCGACTTTGGAGACGTGTTGTCCTGTGCAACCAAGACACTAACACTTGAGATCGTGAATGCCAACACGCAGGAACCGCTCACATGTCAAGCTCCGGTAGCAACCGGTGACGTCGGTGCCTTTGCTGTCAGCGAAACAGCAGACTTTGTCGTGCCACCAGGATCACGGCGCACAGTGACCGTCACGTTCCAGCCTCCTGCTCCGGGACAGTATTCAGCAAACTTCTCATTTGCGAATGACCAAGCTTTGGACCTCGTTGTGAATGTCAGCGGACGTGGAATAACGGCAAACGCCTCAGTTGCTTTTGACAATATTCCGACGGGAATTATCGGTCAGGTAATGGCAATTCCCATTCGCTCGACAGTTGGCGATCTCGACACGTTCCGAATTCGTGACGTTACAATCACGATGAGTTATCCGCAGCGCTACATGCGTTTTAACTCGATTGGCACACCAAGCGATCCCAATTGGCAGTGGACACCTACAACTGGCCCAGGGTCACTTACATTAACAGGGACAACACAGACGGGAACCCTGCCAAATGGTTCGATCTTCGTAACACCATTGTTTGATGTGTATCTCACGGCGGATTCAACACTTCCGATTTCCGTCGTCATGTCCACACCATACGACTGTATCGTCACGTCCGGCTCAACTGGTACCGTCACGATGTCACTCGTGTGTTACGCACAAGGTAGACTCGTGAACTTCAGCCGCACTCAAGCATCGATGGCGTTACCGGCGCCAAACCCGTCAGACGAGCAGACAGTTATTCAGTACAGCACTGGTATTGAATGTGCGACACGATTTGACATTATTGACGTCACCGGAAACATCGTCAAGCAGATTCAAACACCGCGCCTTCCATCAGCCTCCTATGAACTCCACCTGGAAACTTTCGACCTTGGAACAGGTCAATACATGCTCAGAATGACTTCCGGGCCGTCAGTCTTTACTGTTCCGCTCAGTGTTCGACATTGAGGTAACAGTCCATAGACCATCAATTTGATGAACGGCCCGTCGACGCCTCCGTCGGCGGGCCATTTTTTTGCCGACCACTGCACTCACAGGCAACACCTTGCGCCGTTTGCCCCTTACCCTTCTGACATTTCTGCTGCTGTGTTGTGTTCGCACGTCGTGGAGCCAGCAGCTCACGCTGTTTAACGTCAACACGACGTCATGGCCAACTGTAACTGCCAACTACGTTGCCTTCTCCGATCTGGGCGAACGACTCGCTGATCTGACTGAACGAGACTTCCGCGTTGTTGAGAATACCGTTGACGGAGGTCAAACAGACCTTACATCGACGGTGCGCCATAGTTGCGTTACTACCTCTGATGCTGGCAGTGTAACGGTTATGCTCATCATCGACGAATCACAGTCGATGAGCGACGTCCTGCCCGGTGGAACCCGTCGTATTGACTACGTCAAGGCAGCCTTACGAGCATTTGTTGAACGTCTTGTCTGGAATGGCGAAACTTCCGTTGCGATCATTGGATTTTCCGGTAAGTCTCGAACTGTTTGTGACTGGCAGACATCTCCCGGACCAGTCCTTGCTGCAATTGATCGGATCCAACCATTGACAGCAACGAACTACGAAGTGGCATTTGATTCGGATCCGAATGTTTTCGACATGATGCAGACACGGTCTCCATCAATTCCGAAAGTTGCCTTCTTTATTACCGATGGTGAGCCGAACCCTGAGATCAAGGACCGTGAACAATTCACCGAAAGCGTTATTAATAGAGCTCGCGCTCAAGGTATTCGATTTTACTCAGTAACACTCCTCGTACGTCGCACAGATCCATCGATTGCAGCACTGTGCACAGCGACGGGTGGGCGGAGTATTGTTGCTGAAGAAGCTGAACTCGTGAATCTCGTGAGTGTCCTTGCCCTTGAAACAACATCAAGTACGCTTTGTAGCATCACGTGGGTTTCGCCTATGGTTTGCACCGACATAGCGCGGCAACGTACTGCAGTGGTACAGCTCAGACGAGGTCGACAGCCTGACGCGCGTGTATCGTACGTTACACCACCGGCGTCTGTCTATGACGTCCGTGTTGACAAACAAACCCTCGTCTGCGGTGACCCTCCCGCCAATGGGACGTCGACGGCAACGGTACGACTAACGGCTGGTAATTCAGAGGTGCGCATTCAGTCAGCGCTCATAAGTTCTCCCGACCATTTCAGACTGGAAAACTTTGCGCCGTTTACGCTCCGTGCTGGTGAAAGTCGCACACTGACCATCAGGTTTACGCAAGGAGCACAAAGGATTATTCGTCAGGGAGTCCTTTCATTCGTTGGTTCTCCCACGTGCCTTCCGTCAGTTGCCCTGATTGGTGGCGGTGGTTCGGTTGTTGTTGTTACGCCAAATGGCGACGAAGTACTTTCAACGTGTGATACCACAACGATTACATGGACCGGTGTCCCAGCATTCCAGCCCGTCGACATTGAGTTCTCGTGTGATAACGGACCATTCATACCTCTCGCACAAAACGTCACGGGTAGTTCGTACTCTTGGGTTCCAGACAGGGGTTGTGCTTCTGGAAGGATCCGAGTTCGAACGCGACCTGAGGAGCGATTTCAATGGGCTCGCCGTCTCGGTGGTCCGGGAACAGAAGACGTGGGTGCAGTTGCAGCGGTAGCCGATGGATCTCGTGTGTTTGTCGGTGGATGGCATGTTGGTCAAACAGAGATTGGCACTGCGACATCGAATGCGCCATTTAATGCTTCGGACGGCTATGTCGCAGAGTTTGCTGCCGACGGTACAATCACAAATGTTACGTTTTTACGCGGTGTTCCAGGCTCAAACGAGCGAGTAGTGTCGTTACGAACAGATCGTAGTGACAATCTCTACATAGCCGGCTACATAGAAGGAGAGTCTACTTTTGGTGATCGTCGCATAACGATGCCAGAGACAGATCGTCGTGTTGGCTTCCTTGAAAAACTCAGTCCTGAAGGAACACTGATATGGAGATATACCGTTACAGGTAACGGCTTCGACGATGCAGATGTTGACCTAACGACACTTGATCTGCGTGATGACGCTGCTGGCCGCCAGGAAGTTGTCATCATCGGTACTGGATTAAACACGATTGCTGTGCGATCTACACAAGGTGTGATCCAGGATGAAGTCCGCACAAACCCATTTATCCGCATACCTTGGAGCGTAACGATCGGTGCTGACGATCGACCTCGACTACAAGCAGGAACAGATGCGGCACGTCCGTCAGCCGATGACCCTCGTGACACACGTGACGCTCTTGGTTTCCGATATATAACGACGTCATATCAAGGACGGTATAATGTTCCTGTAATACCACCCGTTTCTCTTGAGAACAGGGGCTTACGTGATGTGGCTGTTGTTAAGTCTGCGCTTGGTATAGAAACAGAAGACGTATCGGATCGATCGTTTACGATTCTTTCACCTGTCCTGTCAACAACAATCGACACGCTGTTCTTTGATCCAACCGGTATCGGTCGCACCGTAACGATCACGTCTCCTCATGGACTACAGAACAACGGCACACAAGCGCTCCTCATAGACAGCGTCGTCATTAGCGGCGCTCATCCGGATGACTTTACCATCGTTACGTCCCTTGATAGTATGATGTTGGATGTGTTGGATTCATTGACGCTCGAGGCCTCATTCAGCCCATCACAGGAGGGCCGCCGAACTGCAATCGTAACAGTCTACGGAGCATGTGATAACGTCGTCTCGTTTGTGCTCGTCGGTGTAGGTCGGCCTGAGTGTCCATGGACAATTGTTGACACGTCTGACATTGGCAGAGTCATTGTTGGGACCTCACGTCAAATCATCGCAAACTGTATACTCCGTAGTGAGCGGCGCGTTAATGTGAGCGGCGTGATTACGATCAGTGGTTCGCCGGACTTCACGGTAACTCCAATGGGACAGTTTACGCTGAGGTATGGCGACTGTGTAAATCTGCGCATCACCTACACACCAACAACGATAGGCCCGGCGTCTGCCCAAATCGATTTTAATCTTCCGGTAGAATGTGGCGTAGCATTTACACAAGTTTTTGGCGAAGGTATCCTTCCGTCATTGTCGGTCGACGACGTAAACTTTGGTAATCGGCGCCTTCAAACAATACACGACAGCGTTGTGACGGTAGTAAACAATGGTAACGTTGACGTCACTGTCTCATCATTCAGACTCATTGACACAACATCTACGGGAATCACAGCAACACTCCCTCCAGCGAACACTGTGATTGCTGCTGGAGCCTCGTTAGATATCCCGATTCAGTTTACACCGCTGATAAGGCCTGATGTCGCGGGCCGAATTCTTATCGATGCTGTTGGTATTGACAGCCAGCTGGTTGCCACGATTCGTGGTCGTGGTTACTTACCCATATTACGTGCAACAGGGTACTCTTTTGCACCGGTCTTCATTAACACAACGTCAACCGAACAAGGATTTGTGCGACTCACAAATTCTGACATGGAGTGGCCCCTCCACGTCGACAACGTTGTACTCGTTACTGCAGGTGCGGATTTTGACTGGCGTGGCCCCCTTCGCCCCTTTCCTCTCGATATTCCTCCTGGAGAATCTGTTGACCTTCCCGTGGTGTTTACACCTCGTGGCACAGGCCGACGACAGACATTCGTTGTTGTGTCGCACGACGGTAAGCCGGGTCCAGAGGACATTCCGCCATTCCAATTCGACACTGTCGTTGTTGAAGGTATTGGTCTGCAGCGAAGTGTTATTCCACCTATAGACCTTGGTACAATACTCTCGTGCAGAGACTCAACGACAACAATTGAAATCGTTAATGATGACCCACTTCGGCCGCTTATACTCTCGTCTGCAACTACGTCGGGCGACATAGACGAATTGCGCATTGAAACGCCCTTCCCGATCACCATTCCACCTGGTGGTTCCGTAACACTAGTTCTTCGATTCAGCCCAAGAAGTCCCGGAATCTATGCTGCGTCATACACGCTTCAGAATGCCGCAGGCCTGGATCTTGTTGTACAACTCATAGGGCGGGCGACGTCGATTCCAATGTCACTCACCCTAACAGCTCCACAGCGTACTCCGCTTGGTGCGACGGCTGTTCTTGGTCTCGACGTTGGACCCTTACAAACCTCACCATGGAACCCGACCGCATTTCACGTAACCGTATCACATGATGTAGCGGCCCTAGCATTCCGTGACGTTGTAAACGTAGCTACTGGATGGTCGTACACAACACGACCGTTCCGAGGCGGTGTCGATATCGATTTTCTCTCAACAACGGGCGCGCCCTGGTCAGGTGGCAAACTTGCAGACCTGCAACTGTCGACGTATCTAACGGCCGACGAACAACAACCCGTTCACGTTCGAATTGATGCACCGGAATCCTGCCTGCGTCCTGATTCAACATCAGCCACCGTAGTTCTCGACCTGTCGTGTTACACAGAGGGCCGACTGCTCGAGTTTTTTGGCTCAACGTTTAGCCTGTATGCTCCAAATCCGAACCCCGTCAGTGACCATGCTGTGATCCCGTACTCCATGGGCATTCCTGGCCATGTTCAATTTGAGCTCGTTGACATTACGGGACAGACGGTCCGATCAATGCAGTTCTACCGGCCAGCCGGTTCCTTTGAATTGAATCTCGACGTCACCGACATCGCACCGGGCGTGTACCAACTACGGATGCTCACGCCTGCCTATCGAAGTGCCGTCACCCTTGTCCGCTGACGACGGCGTATCTTTGCGGCTCCATCAGCAACGGAACCGCAGACATGATTCACCGCATCACGGAAGCCCTGGGCGACAAAAGTGCCTATTACCTCGAGCACACGTGCACGACAATCCCAAAGGACACGATTCACCGTCCGTCGCCGCACGTCATCGACAACATCTACGCCAAGACCGATCGGAACAACCGCGTTCTGAACAACCTTGGCAGACTCTTCGGAACCGGGAGACTTGCAGGTACGGGATACGTCAGTATCCTCCCTGTTGATCAGGGAATTGAGCACTCAGCTGGAGCATCCTTCGCAAAGAACCCAGCATACTTTGATCCAGCCAATATTGTCGAACTCGCCATTGAAGGCGGTTGTAATGCTGTTGCCTCGACGTATGGTGTGCTTGGATCGGTAGCGCGGACGTATGCCCACAGGATTCCCTTCGTTGTGAAGATTAATCACAACCAACTTCTCACATATCCGAACACATTTGATCAGGTGTTGTTTGGTACTATCCGCCAGGCTCACGACATGGGCGCAGCAGCTGTTGGCGCGACGATCTACTTCGGCTCACCGGAATCGAACCGTCAAATTGTTGAGATTGCCGAAGCATTTGCAATGGCTCACGACCTCGGAATGGCAACGATTCTGTGGTGTTATCTGCGGAATTCGGCGTTCAAGAAGGATAAAGACTATCATGTGGCAGCTGACCTTACAGGCCAGGCCAATCATCTTGGTGTTACGATTGAAGCAGACATCATCAAACAAAAGCTTCCAGAAAACAATGGAGGGTTTCTTGCTTTGAATAGCGGCGACTCTTCATATGGCAAGCTTGACAAGCGCATGTATTCAGAGTTAGCAACCGATCATCCGATTGACCTCACACGGTATCAGGTTGCGAACTGTTACATGGGACGAATCGGACTTATCAACTCTGGCGGACCATCGGGTTCAAATGACTTTGCTGAGGCGATAACAACGGCGGTAATCAACAAGCGTGCCGGTGGAATGGGACTCATCAGCGGTCGGAAGGCATTTCAACGTCCAATGGCCGAAGGTGTACAACTCCTTCATACAATTCAGGACGTATACCTCTGTGATGACGTGACGGTAGCCTAATGGCCGAGACACCTCGACAAGGCGGCGCACTGCGCGAACTTCGAAGACTGCTTCCGTACCTCCGTAGGTATCGGTCGCTTGTTCTCTTGGGCATTACCTTCATCACAATCAGCAACATCTGCTCGACGCTGATTCCTAGGGTAGTAGGCCGAACGATCGATACGCTGCGTGTAGAAACCTTTACGCAAGAAAACGTGCTTGCACTCATCGGCGAGATCCTGCTGCTAACGATAGGCAGCGGTTTCTTCATGTTTGCAACTCGTCGTACGATAATCGTTGCATCACGTCGTGTTGAAGAAGACCTGCGGAATGACTTTGTGAATGCCTTGCAGTCGCAGTCACAGAAGTTTTTCCATGACAGGAGTACAGGCGGTATAATCGCACTTTTTACGAATGACATCGGCGCGGTACGTGAGTTTATTGGTCCAGCAGTGATGTACTCTGCCAATACCATCACAACCTTCGCCTTCGCATTGTCGTTTATGGTGTCGTTAAACGGTTGGCTTACACTAGCCATCGTTATCCCCGTTCCCTTCATTGCATACAGCACGTACAAACTCGGACGTAAGATCCACGAACAGTACAAACGTGTTCAGGAACAGTACGAGCACATTACAACACATGCGCAGGAGACATTCTCCGGTGTACGTGTTGTGCGTGCCTATGCGCGAGAAGAATCGGAAGACATGACCTTCGCTGACGAGAGTCGGACGTATTACGGTCGGAACATGAAACTGGCCCGGTACAACGCCCTCATGATGCCGGCAATGACGGTCCTCTTTAACATCAGTTACGTCATCGTCATCGGTTTTGGCGGATGGCTCATCGTCAAGGACATGTTGACCGTTGGCATGCTCACACAGTTCTTCATCTATCTAAATCAACTTCTATGGCCGATAGCGGCCATTGGTTGGGTAACAGGGATGATACAGCGTGGTGCTGCTTCAATGGCACGACTTGGTGCAATTATTGAACATGTGCCTGAAATCCGTGATACGGAGTTCACGAACATGTCGATTAAGGAACTCAAGGGTTCCGTGTCGTTCTCCAACGTCACGCTGGCCTATCCGACAACCACGTCGGATGGAATTGGCACCATGACAACGGTATTACACAACATCGACCTTAACATTCCCGCTGGTACATCGCTCGGAATTGTTGGACATGTTGGAGCAGGCAAAACGTCACTGGTAAACCTCATACCGCGGCTGTATGATGTTACGGATGGATCGGTACGTATTGACGGTCATGATGTCCGAACGATTCCCCTTGGTGTACTCCGCGATGCCATCGCAGTTGTTCCGCAGGAGTCGTTCCTCTTCAGTGATACAATCCGCGAAAACGTGCGTTTTGGTAATCCCGACGCAACGGACGAAGACGTTCTACGAGCCTCGTCACTCGCACAACTTGACGGCGACATTGTGAACCTGCCTCAGGGATACGACACCGTTGTTGGTGAACGCGGAATCACGTTAAGTGGTGGGCAGAAACAACGAACGGCACTGGCGCGAGCAATTCTAGACGACCCGGCCGTACTCATCCTCGACGACTCGCTCTCGGCTGTAGATACGGATACCGAATCCCGTATTCTCCGCGGTCTCGAAACCGTAAAACATGGTCGCACAACGATCATCATCGCCCACCGCGTGTCGGCTGTAAAAGACTGTGATCGTATCATCGTTCTGAAGGACGGCAAGATCATCGAATCAGGCAGTCACAACGAACTCTTAACCCTTGGCGGTACATACGCCGATCTGCACGAACGACAACTTTTGGAGGCTGCAATTCAATGATCGTTTACGATAACATTCTCGCTCTTATCGGTAAGACGCCGCTTGTGCGCCTTAACAAGGTGACGGAAGGAATATCGGCCACGATTTTCGCAAAACTCGAAAGTGCGAATCCCGGCGGGAGTGTTAAAGATCGTATCGGCATTGCCATGCTTGAAGCAGCTGAACGAGATGGCCGTATTAAAAAGGGTGATCTTATTATCGAGCCGACAAGTGGCAATACAGGGATTGGACTGGCACTGGCTGCTCGGTTAAAGGGCTACAATTGTTTGTTTGTCATGACCGACAAAGCGTCTGGCGAACGTGTGCGATATCTCAAGGCACTAGGTGCCGATGTACTTGTTGTCTCCAGTGCTGCGAAGATGTCATCACCGGAATACTACTGGAATACCGCACAACGGTTGGCAAAGGAGTTACCGAATGCCATCATGTTAAATCAGTATGACAATCCAGCCAATCCTGACGTTCACGAAAAGACAACGGGACCCGAAATTTGGTCTGACACCGAAGGTAAACTGACCCACTTTGTTGCTGGCATTGGCACGGGCGGGACCATCACGGGTACAAGTCGCTATCTCAAAAAAATGAATCCCGGCATTAAGGTAGTTGCTGCCGACCCCGTGGGTTCATCGATAAAAACGTTTAAAGACACGGGCCGACTTGTTGAGGCACTTCCCTACCTCATTGAAGGTGTAGGGCAAGAGCGTATTCCAGGAAATCTTGATGTGAATCTTATCGACGAGATCATCAACATCCCGGATAAAGAGGCCTTTATGACGGCACGAGCACTTGCCCGTGAAGAAGGCATCTTCTGTGGTGGCTCATCAGGAATGAACGTTGCTGCAGCCCTGCGTATCGCCAAGATCTTACCTGCTGATGCACTGGTTGTAACGATCATCTGCGACACTGGTGAGCGATACCTTACGAAACATCATAGCGATGAATGGTTAAAGGAGAAAGACCTTCTTGACGCTGACCGGATGTGTGTTCGTGACGTTATAATGGCGAAAAAGACACGTGGTCCACTCCCTGCACTTGTCGCCGTACCAAGTGATGCCACGCTTCAGGAGGCCTTGTCGTTGATGAGTAGTTACGAAGTCAGCGATCTACCAGTGATTGATGGAGACGAGCACGTTGGCGTTATCCGCGAGAATCGACTTATGGCAGCCGTCATTGATGACCGGCGCTCCATTGAGCGAAACGTTCGTGACTTTATGGAAGCACCAGCTCCCATTCTTGATGCCCACGAGGACTTACAGAACGCCATCAAACGCCTCCGGAACGTTCCGATGGTGCTTGTTCAAGAGTTTGGACGAATCAGTGGCGTTATCACACGCCATGATGTGTTAGAGTGGGTGTAAGACGACGTCTTACTTCTTCCACCACGTAAGATCGACGGCGTCCTCACCACCATCAACACCGATCACCTCGCCATTGATCCACGCTGCCTCGTCACGAGCCAGCAAACGCAGTACATTGGCAACGTCATCGGGTGTTGTAAGACGATGATATGGATTTCGCATAAAGGCGTTATCCATGATGACATCATTACCTGGAATCTTTGCCAACGCTGGCGTATACGTTACTCCAGCTCGGATGGTATTTGCTGTGATTGCGTGTGGAGCAAGTTCAAGTGCGAGCTGACGGCAATATGACTCGAGTGCAGCCTTTGCTGCAGACACAGCTCCGTACGACGGAAGGACGCGTGTTGAGCCGGCACTCGTCAGTCCAACAACACGCCCCCCAGGGCCCATAAGGCCGTGGCGAACAACATCCTGCACATAGTAAACAAGGCTATTCGCCATGACGTCCATCGTCATTTCAATATTCTTCTGCGAGATAGCATCGTTCGGCTCGTCAGCAATAAAGGGCTTCAGCGTTCCAAATGCCAACGAATGTAGTAACAGGCGAATGGTAGCACCTTCGTGATTCGCAAACTCTGCCTTGATCGCCGCCATAACCTCGGCACGTCGATCTGCATCTGCGGCATTCATGTTAAAAAAGAGATGGCGAACACCAAGCGCATCAAGTTCAGCCTTGAGCTCATCAACCTGCTTCATTCCCGCAGCACGGTCAAGGTGTACACCGATGATGTGATGGCCATCACGTGCGAGTCCGAGGGCTGCGGCACGTCCAAAGCCACTAGAGGCACCAAGAATGAGAGCGTAACGGTTCGATGTTGACATGTCGTGCAGGGATTTGTTCGAGTTCGTGAAGCCGCAAAATTAGGAAATGGCCGCCAGCCACTAGTCTGATATTCGGAGAAAGGCATAGGGCCCCGACGTTGAGCCCCAAACCTGTTTACCCTCGTGATCAAAACCACGGTCCCAGGAATGGATTCCAACGCTCGTCACACGAACATCACTTCGCACATAACTCGCACCGTACAAGTCACTCTTGCAGGCCGCGCCATGAGTTGAGCCTGTGAACGATGATCCGTCGTACTGAAGATAGACCTCACACCCAAACTTCAACACGATGTCGTTTAAGCTCATGTCACCCACGGTTGGATCGAGTCCAATCCATTTTTGAGGGTCCTTGATCGTGTACACAACACTTTCAATCATGCCTTCTTCTACACGTTTGACGTTATACACACGCTGGCGATACGGCGCATTGAGTGTTGTGGCAAGTGCTTGTTCGACATAGAACCATGCCCCGTCGGTTCGATCCTTCCAAATCCGAATCATCCGCAGCTGTACATGCCGAAACGATGTGTCTCGTTCAGCCTGCCGCGAATTCGAAAAAGTACCTTCCATCCAACGGTTGAGGCTGTCTAAATCCGCGTCGGATGCGGACGACGTGCCAACCATGGTAAACAGAGTACACAACAGAAGAAGAATTCGCATACTGTCCGGGCTTATCGAAATCGTTGAACAATCTCATCAATACCGATGACGATGTAGGTAGGCTCACCGCGTGGCGTCACATGAGGTACGGAGGACGCAAACAAGTCCGTCACCAGCGATCGGCATTCATCGGCTGATAGACGATCTCCGCGCCGTACCGATTGTCTCGCCGAGAAGATGATGGCCAGGGCGTCACGACGTTGCTCCGATGGCAATCGGCCCGTATCCTCAAGTCCTTGAAGGAGTTCTTCGAGCACAACCTCCTCACTCCCGGCCTTAACCTCCGAAGGAACAGCATGGACGTTTACAACACCATCAGCACCGATGTCCATACGGAACCCCAAGGAAGCAAAATCCTCGAGATACTCACGCAGGACAGAAAGGCGTGACGGTGCAAGTTTCATCGTTACGGAGAATAACAAGGCCTGCCCGGCCCTGCCGCTATCGCCCGTGCGCCCAATAAGACGCTCATAGAGCACACGTTCGTGAGCTGCCCGTTGATCCACAATGACGACACCATCAGTAGACGACGTCACAAGGTATTGACCACCCAGCTGGAATACAGGATTTCCGTTGTCGCGGCGATCATCCTGTGAACCGAATAGTGCCGAATACCCTGCCGCTGATTGTGATGAAAACGCCGGCTCACGCCGTCCTGTTGGTACGGATGACGATGGCCAGGAAGACCGAGACGGTACCGAAGTTGGTGGTAGTATCTCACCGGTAAATCGATTCACAATCATGGACGTTCCGGTAACGCCATCAGGAAGTGATTGTAGGGGGCGCTCCGCTAGGGGCAAATCACCAATAAAGGACGGAATGACATTTGCCGACCGCAATGCAGCTGCTACCGCTTGTTGGACAAGAAGATAAACCGTTCTATCATCATCAAACTTCACTTCGTGTTTCTGAGGATGGACGTTCACGTCTACACGATGTGGATCTACATCGAGATAGAGCACAAACACCGGATGCTGACCAACATCGAGCAAGTGTTCGTAGGCACTCACGACTGCATGTGCAAGTGGACGACTTGTAATAGACCGCTGATTGAGAAAAAAGAACTGACCACTTCTGCTCTGACGTGCAGCAGCTGGAAGTCCAACATAGCCGGTCAATTTGATGCCACCCTCCTCGGCAGATACTGGCACAAGCTGCCGCCGAGCATCAACCCCTAGGGTCTCTGAGATTCGCGCAGCAACGTCTTGTTCCTGCACATCAAAGACGAGTGCATTTCCATCATAGAACGTAAACCTCACATCCGGTCGGGACAGAGCTAACTTTTGCATCGTTTCGCTCACGTACCGAAACTCTGTCAGGTCAGACTTGAGAAACTTCCGACGTGCTGGAACCGTGTAGAACAGATTTCTTACGATGATCTGTGTGCCCCTTTCGCCCCCTGATGGTTCAATCGTAGGCTGCCGACCTGGTTGAACGTGAAGTGTCCATCCATGTTCATCATCGTCACGACGGGTACGTATCTCAACATCAGCAACAGCAGAAATGGAGGCCAGTGCTTCACCACGGAACCCAAGTGTTCCAATGGCGTGGAGATCATCAATGGAGCGAATCTTCGACGTTGCATGACGCACAATGCTGAGTTCAAGGTCATCCCGACTCATGCCTGATCCATCGTCGATAATATGGATGAGTTGTTTTCCGGCGTCACGAACAACAACACTTATGGAATGCGCACCTGCATCAATAGCATTTTCTACGAGTTCCTTAACAACACTCTCCGGACGCTGGACAACTTCTCCGGCAGCAATCTGGTTTGCCAGGTGTTCAGGCAAGATTAAAATGTGTGATGTAGTCATACGATTCTCTGCCATGGCAGTCTTAGGAAGGGTCGAATCCATGGCTGGCGAAGGCGTTGTGCATCAAGGAACTCGGACATTCCTTGACCTAGGTGGTGTCCATTCTGCGACCACGACGAAAGGTATCGCTGATAAAATGGACCATTCTCTACGGTAACATTGTTATCACAGCGCAACGTACGTTCACCGTCATCAAACTGCGCGGAAACAACAATTGTGCGTGGAACGCGAAGCCCCATAAAGGTTCGGCGTTGACCTTCTACCAGAAGCTGTGGTTCTGCACCAACATCAAGTCCGTTTACGGTACAACGCCCCAACCAAAGAAAGGGTTGCGGCCCATCGGGTAATGCCAAATACACCCACGTTGTGTCGTTTGTATGAACACGGCCCCACAACCATCTTCCAAAATCAGCGCCAAGCGGGCGGTGCCCCATATTGTGATCACGGTATCCTGAACCGGTCCACGTGACCTTTACGGCTTGCACTCCTCGTTCACGAAGAATAACCGTTGCCGTGACGTCACACCATGGCGCTACGAGTACCCAACCATGTTGTGCTTGGAAAGGGGCGAGAGAAGGGGCGATGGTCACTCGTGGATGGAACACTGCATCAATGTCGATGGAGCGTTCCTCGCGTTGAGATGCCGTATTTACACGAACATGAATACTTCCATCTTCGGCATTGGTAATCGAGGACGACAAAACAGTAACATCTGTACCGTTCTGTGAAAACTGCGAACGTTGAGGTTGTGTGCCGTGAACTGCAAAGGCAATCCTTGCACCGCGATGGTAGACACTGATAGCCAAGGCTGGGTGGTCAACTGGACGTCCATTCTCGTCGGCAAGATAGTCTGGCGACATTGGCATACCACGGAACAGGATCACAACAAATCCCCATTCGCCATCTGTACTTTGTGCATCAGCATACCACCATTCGTATGCACCTGCCTCATGAAGGTCATGGGACCGGTCATTGGCAACTCCGGAAAGAACCTGCATAGGGGGAATGGTGTTCATCGCTGGCAAAGCTAGCACTTCGTAGGTTCGTTCCTGATGCCCCTTTTGCCCCCTACCTCCGCTTCAGACATTTTCGCACTTATTGCTGCCGTTGGATGCCTCTGTCTCCTTGTGATGTGTCTTTGGAATATGAGTCAGTTCCGGACGTTACGTCGAGCTGGTTCATTGACGGTCGACTCAGATTCTCCGGGAGAACGCGGTGTTCATTCTCCGGGAGAACGCGGTGTTCATTCTCCGGGAGAACGCGGTGTTCATTCTCC
>ERZ761609.404-NODE-404-length-51574-cov-10.567441_pt1 | contig 51574 bp, 50 predicted proteins | sample MGYA00511163_ERZ761609 | MGnify/ENA primary metagenome ERZ761609 (study PRJEB28899, sample SAMN02445070) | bioreactor sludge metagenome | biome: EBPR sludge | place: Australia: Brisbane, Thorneside Wastewater Treatment Plant | collected 2011-12-16 ... | reverse complement strand
CCTAAAGCCTAAAGCCTAAAGCCTAAAGCCTAAAGCCTAAAGCCTAAAGCCTAAAGCGTGAACGCTGCCGATGATGATGGAGAACGATTTTCGAATTTGATCGTCCTGAAAATGCGTGGGGTTGCCTTTTTCGACCGGCGAAGTCCATTACTGACTCCGCAGATACCTCGATCGAATCGGCATTAGTTCGAACGGTTGCAAAGCGAATTCAAGAATGGATACCAAATGGCAATTGAATGACTAAACCCGAGATATCCTCATACGCATCCAGTCGCCTGACGAAAGCGTCGGTGCGGGCCACGCCGCGTCGTTGGCCGTAGTTGAAAATAAGGAAGTCAAACAATAGAACCTATGTGCAAAAAAAAAGCACACGTGCTATCACGTGTGCCCTTTGATCGATTTGGCTGATCACTAAACGGCTTTAGCGGCCAACTCAGCCGCACCTTCGGCGTAGACGCTAATGAACTTGCCCCGACGCCCTTTGTCCTCGAACTTCACAAAGCCTTCGATCAACGAGAAAAGGGTATCGTCCTTTCCACGGCCGACATTGTTGCCCGGCTTCCACTTTGTGCCGCGTTGACGCGCCAGGATATTTCCGCCGAGTACGTGCTCGCCGCCAAATTTCTTCAATCCAAGCCGCTGTGCGTTTGAGTCGCGGCCGTTTCGAGATGAACCAACGCCTTTCTTATGTGCCATATCTCAATTGTGCATCCTTAAAACGCGGGTCTTAATTCAAAAGACCTTGAGCGTTCTCCAAGAATCAAACCCCTCAATTAGATCTTTTCTATCTTGATCTCAGTAAATCCCTGACGGTGGCCTTGCTTTCGTTTGTATTGCTTTCGCCGTTTTTTCTTGAAAACAATGACCTTTTCACCGCGACCGTGGCCGACGACAGTTGCAGAAACCTTTCCTGAGCCGATCTTGGCCTTCGCCCCTTCGCCAAGGACCAACGCTTCAAGTTCGACCTTGCTTCCCTGATCGCCGGAGATCGAGGGAACGCGGAGTACTTGTCCTTCTTCGACCGGGAACTGTTTTCCGCCGGTTCTGATTATTGCGTAACTCATTTTGTGATTTTCTCCATCAACCAGTCGACTCCTCGCAAGGGCCAACCGAAAAACTTAGATTTTAGCTAAACTTTGCCGATTCGTCAATCCTGACCGGCCGGTTAGAGAAATGCCGCTGCATCGAATTGGTTTTGTGGTATTATCGGGGCGCAACAACCAAATGAAAACGGAGGCTTAAACAATGGAAAACATTGAACGGCAGACCATCCAATATTCGCCGGGAGAAGCAAAATCCGGCGGCGCTCATTGGTTTTACTGGCTCGCAGTGGCGTCGATCATCAACTCGCTGATCGTGTTTTTTTTCAATACGCCCAATTCGATGGTTGCCTTTGGCATAACTCGCTGGTTGGACGGAACTTCTGGTGGTTTGACCGCCGAAGGTGTTGTGCCGCCTATGCTTGCCTCGGCTCTCGCGATCAACGTCCTGATCGCATTAGGGTTTGCGGCATTCGGATTTTTTGCCGCGCGCGGCAGTGATGTGGCGTTTGTTCTTGGGATCTTTCTTTACGTTATCGACTCGATGCTGGTCATCGGCCTGCGGGATTTTTTCGGATTCGGCTTTCACCTTGTTGGCCTCTACTTCCTGATCCGAGGCCTTTTGGCAAGCAGGCATCTGCGTGAGAATGCAACGACGATCTAGCGATCTAAGCTATCGACGGATCCTTAACGACACCGATAAATGGTAAGTTGCGATAACGTCCGGCCGCATCAAGCCCATAGCCGACGACAAAGCGGTTTTCGACGACGAAGCCGGTGTAATCGATCTTAAGATCGGTCTTTATTCTCGGCTCGGGCTTATCGAGAAACGTTATCAAACGGATCGAGTTTGCGCCTCGCGACCCTAAGATCTCCAGAAGGCGGGTCAGCGTCAATCCCGTGTCGACTATGTCTTCGACAACAAGAACGTCCTTTCCGCGGATCGGGTTGCCAAGGTCTTTTGTGATCTCGACATCGCCGGTCGAGGTCGTTCCGTCCTTGTAGCTCGAGACCGACATGAAGTCTATCGAAAGCGGCAGGTCGATCGCCCTCATAAGGTCCGCAAGAAATACGCATGAGCCTTTGAGCACGCCGACCAGGACGAGATCTCGGTTACGGTAATCGGCCGTTATTTGTTCGCCGAGTTCGCGGATCCTGTTTTCGATGACATCGGCCGAGTACAAAACCTCCAGATTCGGATTTGTAAACTCCGAGAACGTTACTGCCGTTGTTTCAACAGACATATATTTGCGTGTTTGAATAGAGAGGATTTTAGCAATACTATTCAACTATCGACTTTGTGGCAAGCCCGGTGAGCGCCGCAACCCATTTCTACTTATGGCCACAATTGATCCAGAAATGCGAGATCGGGTAAAGGCCCTGGTACGTCAGGTGTTGGAATCGGTTCCGCAAGATGAAAGAACGCACTCGGAAAATGCCGATCAGGTCTACCCGACGCACGTGTTGGTCCGTTCAATGGCCGCAAGTCGTGAGCGAGAATATGATCGCGACGAATCGTCGAAGTCGCTGATAACGGAAGACGACCTTCGCGGACTCGAAACCGGAGCGCGCTTGCGGATCTCAGAAGGAGCCCGGTTCACTGCACTCGCAAACGATATTGTAAATGACAAACAGATCATTCTGATCAAAAAGGAAGGTCGAGAATCTAAGCTCAAGGTCAGCTCAGCAGCGATCGGAGCAGATCACGGCGGATTTCAGCTTAAAGAAAAGCTGAGCTCCTTTTTAAGCGACCTCGGAGTTCGAGTTCGCGATTTCGGGACCGATTCCGAGGATGCGGTTGACTATCCGGATATCGCACATGCCGTCGCATCGGCCGTCGGATCAGGTCACGTGGACGTGGGCATCATTATCGATGGTGCCGGAATCGGTAGTGCGATCGCGGCCAACAAGGTGCCCGGTGTGCGTGCCGCCGCCTGCTATTCGGAAGCACTGGCTTCGAACTCGCGCGAGCATAACGGCGCAAACGTAATTACTCTCGGGAGCGGACAGACGTCGTTCGAAGATGCAAAGGCGATCTTGACCAGGTTCCTCTCGACAGAGATCTCAGAGGAACGACACAAGCGCCGTGTCGCGAAGATCACGGATATTGATCGACAATATCGAAGGTAACGGTACAAATTCGGAGCTTAAGACGTGCAGAACGGAAAATACGATCAGTTGGTAGATCAAATTACAGACCTCGTGCTGGCTAGGCTCGGAGGTGACGAGTATTGCCCGACATTCTGCCGAGCGGATGTCGAGCGCATCGTCGACGCCGGAGCCGAGCGGATCGGGATAATCCTCGGCGAAACGGCAACTGCACACGATTGGGCAAGCCTTATCGATCATACGCTTCTGAAACCCGAAGCCGCAGAGTCAGATATTCGTAAACTGTGCGCCGAAGCAGCTCAGTTCGGATTTGCATCGGTATGCGTGAATCCTGTTTGGGTGAAATTCGCGGCCGAGCTTTTAAGGTCATCGTCGGTACCGGTGTGCACCGTGATCGGATTTCCACTAGGTGCAACGCTGCCCGACGTCAAAGCATATGAAGCCCGCCGGGCAATATTCAACGGCGCCCGTGAGGTCGATATGGTGATCAACATCGGTGCTTTGAAATCGGGAGACGATTGCGCCGTTGAGGACGATATCCGAGCCGTAGCCGAGGCGGCTCATGAAAACGGAGTTCTGTGTAAGGTGATCATTGAGACAGCGCTTTTGACCGACGAAGAAAAGGTTCGGGCCTGTATTGCTTCAAAAAACGCCGGCGCCGATTTTGTGAAAACGTCCACCGGATTCTCGAAAGGCGGAGCCACGGTCGACGATGTGGCATTGATGCGGCGTACGGTCGGTTCTGCACTAGGCGTCAAGGCGTCAGGCGGCGTGAAGGGAATTGATGACGCAAGGGCAATGTTCGAAGCCGGAGCAACGCGTATCGGTGCGAGTGTCGGAGTAAAGATCGCGCAGGAAGCGAGCGGGGTCGCATCGACGATCACCGCCGGAACATACTAATAAGAAAAGGCACCCGGAAGCGGATGCCTTCAATGACCACGAACTCATACGGTCCTACTGTTGTTCGCCTGCCTTCAAACTGAAATTGTAGACGATGATGCCCTTCGCTTTGATCGGCTGGTTGTTGAACAATGCCGGGCGAAACCTTGATTTCTGAGCGGCGGTTTCAGCTGCACTTCGAAGCATTTGATGACCGGTCGTTGCCTTGGCCGAGGTGACCTCGCCTTTTTCATTCAGCTCCAACTCGACAGTCACCTTGCCTTCGATCATCGATCTTTGGGCGATCTGCGAATAGACCGGTGTTACCATTCGTGTCGCGTTTGAAGCGTTGAGCGTCCCGAGATTCACGAACTCAGGGGCCGGTTCGACGACCGGCGCGGCGGCGGCTTCCTTCCGCCGTTTTTCTGCTTCTGCCGCTGCAATGGCATCTTCGATACGTTTGATGCCGGCTCGTGCTTCGTCATTCTTAGTGTCGAGTTCCAGAGCCTTACGGTAGTCGGCGACCGCCTTGGTCGGATCGCCGATCCTTTCAAATGTCATACCGCGATTGACGTATGCCGCCGAGTCATTCGGACTCAGTTCCAGAGCTCGATCATAATCAGCAACAGCACGGTCGTAGGATTTCAGGTTGAAATGCGTTCGTGCCCTGGCGATGAAGATCGCCGGAACATCCGATCGCATTTCGGCGGCCCGGTTGTAATCGCTAAGTGCGGCTGTGTAATCACCCTTGGTCGCATTCGCGTCGCCGCGCTGCTGATAAAACCCAAAATCGGGCGGGGTCGGGGTCGGAGACGGCGTCGGTTCAGGGGTGGGCACGGGCTTGACCGGAAGGCTCTTTTCACGGATCGCATTCAACAGCTCGGGCGATGCACCCGTTGCTGCGAGTTCTTTCGCGATCTCGACCGTGTAAACGAACGTGACTCCTCGTTCTCTTATAGCCTCAGTTAGGATGCGGTTGCGTTCGGGAAGGGTCACCTTCTGTGAACGAAGCCCGATCAACAGGTCGGCCAGGCTGAGTTGCGGCGCTTGCGCGAACAACGAGGTCGAGAGAAGTACGAAAAGAACGACGCCAAGTAATGAGGTCGGCCGATGGAGAGGTGTTTTGGAGGGGGTTTTTCTAAGTGTCATGGCATTTCACCGGATAGCGGATTCATGGGGCGTCAAAGCCGTTTTGACGGATTCCGAATTACTTAATTGTCACGGATGAGATCATCGACCGTGACGGCTTTCTTAGGTGTCGCGGGTTTGGCTGCAGGATCTTGGACGGGCTTTTTCGATCGTGGCGGTGTCGGTTGTGCGGCCTTTCTCGTTGGTGCCGCTTCCTCGACCAGCTGTTGTTGGGTCGTGATGTCGTCAGTGATAGTCGGCGTAGAAGTTACAGGTTCAGCGGCCGGTTGTTCGATCGGTGTCGTCACTTGCTGTGGCTGCGAGGCTTCGAGCTGCTTGATGATTTCCGCGGGGACATCATTCTCAGGTTCTGCCGAACCAGACAGCATCAAATAGCCGCCGAGACCGACCATTACAAGCACGGCTGCAGCGACTCCGGCGATCACCGGCATCGGGAGAGAGAAACTACCTGAATATCTTCCCGCAGGCTCGTCATAGGAAAAATATTCGGCTTCAGAATGGTCATGCGCATATACCGAGTTGCCAACCGCCGTTTCAGGCTGCATTTGCAGGTGTGGATCGAACGCAGCGGCGGCAACCTCTTCGTCATGCGTCTCAACGGTCGGTTCCGGCTCCTCGAAAAGGTAAGATTCGTCGTCAGCAGGCTCAGGAGTCGCCGCGGTGGCAGCAACCTGCACCGCTTCGAAACTTGGAGCCTGGCCAGATTCCGTAAGGACTTCTTCTTCGACAACATCGAATGTCTCTGTTTCAAAACTAACACTCTCAACCTCAGGAGCATGAGGGTCTGCCGCAATAGCCGACGACTCAGACTCCGGTTCAGCGGCGGTCTCGATAAGCACTTCTTCCATCGGGCCATCGGAATAGCTCTCGATCTGGGAATCACTAAAGGACGTTGATTCCACATCGCTTCGGGTAGCCTCAAATGCGACCTTATCGGGAATGGCAGGTATGACCGGTTTGGTGGCAGGCTTTTCTAGGGGAATTGGAATCTCGAGATGCGAATGGACCGATTCGTCGGGGGCTGCAGCTGCCGCTAATGGCTGCGGAAGCTCGAGAATATCGAGTTCGAAATCGTTAGTTGATGCCGCTGCAGCAGACGCGGCGGCCTCAGCAGCTCGTGCCTCTTTCTCACGAAGCAGTTTTTCAGCCTCGGCAGCACGCTGTTCGGCCAGCAATCGCTGTTCTTCGGCCTCACGAAGCCTTTGCTCGAGGATCGCCGCACGCCTTGCTTCTTCAGCCTCAGCTTCCTTTTTCTTTTGCTCAAGCGGGTTCCGGCCGGTGAGATTCCGCGTCTCTCCGGCCGCCTTTATCGCTTCGAGTGCTTCGCGTTCTTCTTTCGCGTCTTCAAGCGTCTCGCGTTCTTTTGCCCGGATCATTGCCGTTCGTAGTATCTGACGCAGGATCGCTGCGGAATCGAACCGATCCTCGCGCTTCACTTCCATCGACTTCATGATGACGTCCGAAACCTCAGGTGGTATCGCTGCCCGAAGTTCGTGCGGGGATGTCAATGGGTCGTGGTTGCCCTCGAGCATCTCGATCGATCGTTCTAAAGCGTCGACGGGTTTGCGGCCGGTCAATAGATGATAGACGGTCGCACCGAATGAATAGATATCACTTCGCGAATCCAGCGGCTCATGCAGACTCCTTGCCGAACGCTCGTCGTAACTGTTCGTGATGACTTTCTGCGATGCAGGATCGAGATCCTCCCAGATCTGTTCAAGCGGCGAGTAGCTGATCTCGTCCTTTTGGGTATCAGCAGTGATGTTCGTGCTGATCTTTGTGTCGGATCCGTCAGCAAGGCCGAACGCAAGCAGCTTGATCCGTCCTTCGGCCGTTAACTTTATATGATTGGGCCGTATGTTCTTATGGATTATCGGCGGATTGAATTTGTGGAGATAATGAAGTCCGTCGAGCAGCTGGTCCGCCCATGCAAGGACCTCGCTTAGTTCGAAACGGTTGTTTGGCTGCGAGAGAAGGTCAGAAAGTTCCTGTCCATCGAGAGCTTCCATGACCAGATACTGACGTCCTATCTCTGAAAAGAAATCGTGCACGTGGAGCAATGAATCGTGCTTGATCTCAGTGAGCAGCTTTGCCTGATTCGCAAATGTCGTTCTTAGCTGTTCCTGCTGGGAGGAGGTCAATACGCGGTTGAGGCGAACGACGATCTCTTTGACCAACACATTCGTGTTCCGAACGGTGTCATAAGCATCATAAACCGTACCCTGTCCGCTAGATGCGAACTGGTGGTTGATCCGATATCGTCCTTCCTGTAAAAGTTGGTTCGTGGCGGGCATAATTGAATGTGTGAAGACGCGAGGGTAGGCGAACTGCCAAAAAGATTATAGCGCAATTCGTTCAGAATGGAAGAAAAATGTTGGCAAACTATCAACAATTTTTATCATCAGGACCGTTAGCGGGCAAATTCCACGTCTTTCGATCGAAAATCAGGTTGATCCGGAGCATCCGGCCGAAGTGATCAGGTCGTATCTCCCGAATTATCGTAAATGCCGATGTTTATCGGTCTCAAGCTTTCGTAAGCGCTTTTCTGGAACACGTATTGTGCTGACCAGGCTAATATTGCTGCTTTGTTGTTGGAATAAAAGTACGAGGTAAAGCGATCATAAGGAAACCAGTTGTATCTGTTTGACGAAAGCAACTTTATGGGGAACAATGCGAAAGCACCGAAGATACCATCGAGCGAGATCACTCCGGAGTCAACCTACCTAAATCGTCGAAATTTTATGCGGGCCGGGCTTCTCGCCGGTACTGCGGCGGCAACTGGTGTTGGCTATCGGATTTTCAATCCAAGCCCGTCCGCCGAGGTTCTTACCGCCCCGATCGAGAATATTGCAGCGTCCGGATCGAACGGCAGATCGGATAAGCCGAACACATTCGAAGAGATCACAAATTACAACAACTTCTACGAGTTTTCGACCAGCAAAACAGCGGTCGCTCGCGCTGCAGCGGGTTTTGTCACGCGGCCATGGACCGTCGAAGTTGACGGGCTTGTCCAGAATCCCAGAACCTATGACATCGATGAACTAATGCGATTTCAGCAGGAAGAGAGGGTTTACCGCTTTCGATGTGTTGAGGCGTGGTCGATGGTGATTCCGTGGGTCGGATTCTCGCTTGGAGACCTATTGAAGAAGGCAGAACCGCTCAGCTCGGCGAAATATGTGGCGTTTCAAACACATTATGACCCCGAGGTGATGCAGTCATCGTTTTCAGCCGGAATCGACTTTCCCTATGTTGAGGGGTTGCGTCTTGATGAAGCACTGCATCCCTTGACGATCCTGGCCACCGGACTATATGGCAAGCAAATGCCAAATCAGAACGGAGCACCGATACGCTTGGTAGTCCCTTGGAAATATGGTTTCAAAAGCATCAAATCGGTCGTAAAGATAACGCTGACCGAAGAAGAGCCGCCGACGACCTGGAACATAGCCGGACCCAGCGAATACGGATTCTATTCGAATGTGAATCCGGAGGTCGATCATCCACGTTGGTCGCAGGCGACCGAAAGGCGAATAGGGGAACTCTCAATGCGTAAGACCCTTATGTTCAATGGTTATACCGACGAGGTCGCGTCGATGTATAGCGGAATGGACCTCCGAAAGTTCTTCTAAAGTGCACGACGCAAAATTCAACAAAATAATCTTATCTGTAAATGCATTGATCCCATTGGCATTACTGGGCTATGACGGGTTTCGCGGCCAGTTGGGTGCAAACCCTATCGAATATTTTCTGCGAACGACCGGTGTGCTCACGCTTGTTTTCCTTCTGATAACACTGTCTGTGACGCCTGTCCGAAAAATATTCGATTGGAACGGGGCAGTTAAGTATCGTCGAATGTTAGGCCTGTATGCTTTCTTTTACGGGGTGCTTCATCTTGTGACGTACAGCGTATTTGACAAGAGCATCGATCTGATCGCGATCGTGGGCGACGTATGGCAACGGCCGTTCATCGCCGTCGGGATGCTCGCATTTCTTCTGATGGTGCCCTTGGCGGTAACATCAACGAACGGGATGATCAAGCGATTGGGCGGGAAAAACTGGGCAAAGCTGCATAAATTGAGTTATCTGATCGCCACGCTCGGGGTGATCCACTTCTGGATGATCGTCAAATCTGACATTTTCTATCCAGCTCTTTTTGCATTGGTCCTGACGGTCCTTCTCGGCTATCGAGTGATCAAGTTCATTTCGAAGCCAAATGCCCAAAAGCTGAGAGATCAAACGGCTGTCGATCTGCGGCCCGAGTGAATCTTCCGACGAAAATCGTTCCCGCTTACCTCGACGGTCCGACACATTTCGTAAAGTCTCGACCGCAGCCTTACGCCAATCCGATCTTCGAGCGTCTCTTCCCGATCGGTAGGCCGGGTGTCTAAGTAGTTCGTTGTGAAAATCGTAAATTTGTTGTCGTTGTACCGCGTGTTAATGATATGGGCCATCGTATCTTTGACCCAATCAGTCGGTTTCGACGCACCAAGTTCGTCCAAAACAAGTATCTCGGCGTTCAGCACCGGAGCGAGGACACCAAGCTCAGAGGTATGCGTGTTCGAGTTGTATGAATCCTGGATCTCCTTTAGAAGAGCGCCGAACTCGTAAAAGAGACACGAAAACCCGCGTTCGGTAAGGCCTTTCAAGATCGAAACGGCCAAATGGGTCTTGCCTACCCCGACGTTTCCCATTATCAATAATCCACGGTCGACCGCAGGGTATTCCTGCGTGAACTGCATGGCAAATCTCGCCGCTTCCGCCTGTGATGGATGCTCGGGCTTGAAGCTGTTGAAGTGGCACGAAAGATAGCGGCGCGGCACACGAACTTTTTCGAACGGATTAGTTTCGTTCTGTCGCTTCTGACAGTCGCAGATCCGAGCTCCTTTGCCCGGCACGACCTCCATCCCGGACCCATTACATCGTTGGCACACAGATGGGTCTTCTGAACCGCTAAGACCCTGTCCCGGATCGAGAAGTACAGGTTCTGAGTGGGACACTACGGCAAAATTGTGTTTCTTCGGGTTCACCTTGGACATATCGTCGAACTCGCAGCTCACTGAACCGGACACGAACGCTAGAGCGGTACTGCGTGGGGAAATTATAGCATCAACCCGCCAGCCCTCACGAATCAACACGCCCGATGCTCGTATGGTATAATCAGGGTTGTTAACCGGTTAATTTTATGGGTTTTATTCGAGACTTTCTTGTTAGATTTGGATTAGCAGAAACCAAGACCGAGCGGGCGCCGATAAGCGTTTTTCTTCTCGATGACGATCGGCGGAGACACAAGTGGTTTGAAAAAAGGTTTGCAGGCGACGAACTTGAGATCGCTGAAACGGTCGAGGAGGCTCGCGAAAAGCTGGAAAACGGAGCATTTGACGCTATTTTTCTCGATCACGACCTTTTGCCCCATCATTACGAATCGAACGATCATAACGATTTTGCCTCGACCGGTTTTGCGATCGCGGAGTGGCTCAACGAACGCCCCGATCTGCATGCGGCCGCAACTGTCATAGTGCACACAAGAAATGCTGATGCTGCGATCCCTATGGTCAAGAAGTTGCGCGAATCAGGGCGAACCGTGGAATATTGTGCGTTCCCGATGTTGGACCTAAAGATCAGAAATTATTGGAAGCGATGATCCGCGAATATCAATAAATATAAAAGGCCGTTGGAATGATCCAATCGGCCTTTTCATTTTTCAGTCGATCACTGCCTGTTTGATCGCATCTCATCAAGTTCTTTCTGCAATTGATCGATCATCCCCCTTACGGGCCCCTTCAACATCTCGTCCTTCATCAGATCCAGGGACTTTTTCAGTGCTGTCATATAGGCGATCTTTAGCGCCTGCTCTTTCGGGGCCTTGATATCTGGTTCGACACCAGTTCCTTCCCAGTTAGTTTTGGTGATCGGGCTGATCGCCCGTCCGGTCGGGATGAACGCACCGAAATGATCGCTTAGCCTCTCGAGCCCGCCGGGATGCGCTCCGCCGCCCGTTGTCTCTCCGATGACCGTTGCACGCTTCAGATTCTTGAGGTTATAGGTGAATTCTTCTGCCGCCGAAAATGTTCGGTTGCTCGTCAGGATATAGACGTCCTTATTCGGAAACTTACGAGCGGCTGCTTCCGGTTTGGTCCAAAAATCATCGGTGCGATCACCCTTGCGCCAATAGAGGCTATTTAGATGAACAGGTTTATCGCCGAAAAGATATGAGCTGATCAGAGCTACCATGAATGGGCTGCCGCCGCCGTTTTGACGCAGATCGAAAATCAGAGCATCTGTGTTTGCGAGAAACGTCATCGCCGCGGCAACGGTTTCCGCACCGGCAACGTGATCGCTAAAGCCTCTAAGGTCGATATAGCCGATGTTGCCGTTCAATCGCTCGATCTTTTCAAATCCGAAGTTGATGCGACGAGCGTATGCTCGCCCTTGCTCACGCTCGGCCTCGGTCGGCTCACCCTGTTCTGTCCGCAATGGGAGCGGCTGAGCATAAAACCTGACGCGAAGGTGTTTATCTTTGCTTATCGATTGAACGTCCTCGGTTAGCCTTTGGGCGAAAAGCTGCGAAGATGTCACAGGATCATAGGCACCCTCTGACTGCCGCTTACGAAGATGGCTCTCGATCGATCTTGCGACATCCGGAAAGACATAGCCGTCATTCAACTCCTTGATCAAATTGTCGATCACGGCTGTCCTTGTAGCCGAATCGACAGATCCATCCTGGGAATGCTGGGCCGGCGTGACGGTCGCGGCTGTTAAAAGAATGCCTATTGTTAACGCAAACGATAAAAATGTGCGGTTTTTGTATTGCATTGAGTTTTAGTCTCCTTGGGTCTAGCGTTTCCGGAGTCCGCCCAAAACCAGATTTGCCACATTTTTTGCTTTTTTCACGATCTCGCTTCGTTCACCCAGTTCCTTCACGCTCAAACTGTAGGGAAGCAGGGCATTAGTTGCGTCCATGAGCGTTGCTGCGGTTTCCATCGGGTCCTTTAGTTCAAATTCGCCCGAAGCCTTGCCTTCAGCCAAAACCCTTGCAAAAAGCCGCGCTTCTTCATCGAAGTATTTCTTGCGGCGTTCAAGGAGACTCGGGCGAAGTTGGGAAAGCAGTTGATTCAGGCTTTGCGTATAGTGCTGGACACTATCGAAACGAACTACGACGCGCTCGACCAACATTCGCTTAAGTCGGTCATCGCAGCTTCCACGTGATTCAGCGATCGAGAGCAGGTCGCGCTTTAGTCGCTCGATAATGCGGTCGATATGCGACAAAGCGATCTCTTCCTTGCTCTTGAAATGCAGGTAAACACTACCCTTGCCGATCCCGACCTCGCGAGCAAGGTCGTCTATCGTCATCTTTTTGTAGCCGTTGCGTGCGAGTAATCGATCCGTAGCATCGAGAATTGCGTCACGCGTTGTTTTTGGTTCAGCAGAATCCTTCATATTCGGGATAATGACCAAAATCGCATTCTGGTCAGGAATAAAGACGAGTGTATCATACAAAAGGTTTCAAACAATTTGGATCACGACGAAAAATCCAAGGCTCCCGAAATTTCAGGAATTTGAAATTTTATCAAAGCCCCGCCATGTCCCACTTCTTGACAACGTCAATGATCAGATTTGCGACCTTGTCGGTTACCCTCTGGTAATAGGTATCGGCCTTTTTTTGGTCAAATTGTGGATAGCCCTGTCCCTTTTGGTAAAGACCGATCGAAGAAGGGAAGGGCACCGCCGACCACGTTCCCGAGGCCGGGTATGTCGTCGTCATCTCGATTTTGTATTTTTCGGGATGGACCAGCGTCGGGTCGATCGCCTGAATGAGTGCGGTTTCGTTCCATCCTGCATGACCGCCGTCTTCCCCGAAGACCTCTTTCGTCTCGTCGGAGGCGAATGACCACCAATTTATAACGAGAGTTCTGACCTTTCGTTCAATAGCTACTTCCGCGGCGACCGATTGGAGAACTGCCGTTTGGCCTCCACCATGCCCATTCATAATGATGATGTTCTTGAACCCATTCTTCACCAGACCCTCAAGGATCTGTTTCACGAAGGGCCGATAGGCAGATTCGCTGATTTGAAACGCGCCGGGATAAGCCTCCATCGAACCGGTGATCCCGTAAGGTAAGGTCGGCGCGATCATCGAGTTGGTCCGACGGGCGATCGACGCTGCTATCGCGGTCGGGGCCGTGTTGTCAGCTCCATTGTTTATCACACCGTGAGGTTCAAGTGTGCCGGTCGGCAATATCACCGTGTTGATCTTGGACGGAATGACGTCGCGAAACTCCATCCAGTTAATTCTGCCCATTTCGCGGGTTGAAACTATGTCTTTTTCGGTTTGGGCGAAGGTAGCGAGTGCTGAGGCCGAAAAGAACAAGAATGCTAAAGTGAATCGGATCATTTTTAGTGTATCTCCATAAATGGGTGTTTTTGGAAGATCAGCTGCTTGGCATTGCAATCCATCTATTGGCCGATCGGTCTTCATTCAATGTACGTTCGCCCGGCGAGCTTCTCAGGCATTAGGTCATCCGGTTCGGTGTCCTTCTTCGTTCCGTAACCAAGTTCTTTCATTAATTTTGTCGGAGCGTTTCTGATCGCCATCGGAACCGGAAGATTGCCAAAGGTCCGAACATCCTCGACCGCTTTGCCGAACGCATTTGTCGAACTTCTGTCTTTCGCCGCATTTGCCAGATAGGTTACGCCGTGCGCAAGATTATGCACACATTCTGGCATCCCGATGGTCGTGACCGCCTGAAACACAGCGTTTGCGACCACGAGCGCGGTCGGCTGGGCGAGGCCGATGTCTTCCGACGCAAAAATGACCATGCGGCGGGCGATGAATTTTGGGTCTTCGCCGGCTTCGAGCATTCTCGCCAGGTAGTAGAGGGCCGCATTCGGCCGGCTCGCCCTCATCGATTTGATGAACGCACTGATTACGTTGTAATGCTCTTCGCCTTTTTTATCATAACGAAGAAACGTTGACTGGAGCGTTTCGTGGAGCGTCGATACCGTTATATCGTCGTACAAACGAGCCGTATTTTCGATCATCGTGATCGCCTGACGCGCATCGCCATTTGCCATGCGGATAAGCCAGTCCTTAGATTCAGCATCGAGCTTGAAACCGGTGCGATCGATTATTGAGGCCATCTGTTCGTCGTCGAATTCTTTCAGGACGAACACCCTCAAGCGCGAAAGCAGGGCCGGGATCACTTCAAAACTCGGATTCTCGGTGGTGGCTCCTATCAGCACCAGCTCACCGCTCTCAACAAACGGGAGAAGAAAATCCTGCTGTGCCTTGTTGAAGCGGTGGATCTCGTCCAGAAATAAGATCCTCGGCCGGTCACCGATCGGGCGAGACGCAACGATCCGTCGGATATCCTCTTTGCCGGCAGAGACCGCAGACAGTTCGAAAAATTCCGCGTTTATCGCCTTAGCGTAAATGCGGGCCAGGGTGGTCTTTCCGGTGCCGGGTGTGCCCCATAGAACGAACGAGAAGACGTGCCGATTTTCGATCGCCAGCCGTAGCGGCTTGCCGCCGCCGACCAAATGTTCCTGGCCGATAAACTCGGTCAGATCAACCGGTCTGATCCTGCTCGCAAGCGGTTCCATAAAGTTCTTGAACTTTGATTATATGTTATTTCCGAGGCTGCCACACCTTGCAGTGCCGCGCCGCTCCGCAAAAACCGATGCGAGGATTTTCGCGGAATGCGTAATTTTACGTATGTCTCTGGAAGAAGCCGCAGAACGATATAAAGGCGAGCGAGCTTTGAGCTACGGAACGCGGATTGCACCAAATGTTGATCGGTAACAATTGCCGATCAATGGAAGAAACGGAGATCTTAAGATGAAAAGCGCGAAACGATATACGAATGCGACCTTTACGAAACGCGTCGACCACGATTCCGGAGAGCATCGTGGTGAGGCCAAGATGAGATCACCTGCGATCTGTGACAAGTGCGGCTCGATCTTTGATCACGGTCGATGGGTCGCGAAGGAGAGCGTCCGTGAGATACTCGGCCCGGAATCATGGCACCCTTCCAATGTGACAACCTGCCCAGCATGCAAACAAAAAGCCGCTGGGGTAGCCGGCGGATACTTGAAGGTGAGCGGCGTTTTCCTTCAGGAGCACGGAGAGGAGATCCGAAATCTTATTCGGAATGAGTCAACCGAAGCACACAAGAACAATCCGCTTTCGACGATCATCTCATTTGGCGAAAATAACTCGGAGATTTCGATCGAGACAACCGACGAGCACCTGGTTCAGCGCATCGGAAAGGCATTGACGGCCGCGTACGCAGGGGATCTTACCTTCGATTTCTCGCATGAGAACAAGGTCGCACGAGTGACGTGGCACCGCGACTAGTTCGTTAAACAGGACGAACCGGACGGAAGGATCGTGTCGGCCAAGTTCAGCGATGTTGGGGACGATCGATAATTGCGCGCTGAATCAGAGAGACTCCGAGCCGGCCTCATTGCGGAAATGCGAGTTCATCATCGAGACTCCTGCAAGCGTTGCAAATGACGCCCGATTCAAACCCATTCTTCAAGTTACTTGCGATATCTTCGCCAAGGCTTGCGCTGACGTAGAGCGAACGGTTGCACCGTTCGCATCCAATTTCGAATGGTTTTTCCTCGCTCCGATGTTCCGAAAATCCATCGTGGTCTTCGAACCGATCCGCATCAAATTGTTGTCTTAAGCCTGTCATGCTGCCTCCAAAAAGGTCCCACATTGGACCATCGAGCTGCCGTTTTGGTCTTCGCTGCATTTGTTCATAACCCGGAAACCTTCATCGTGGCTAATGCAAACCATGTGCCGTTTTTCTCAAGCCGAATCTGGGGAAGGCAATAAAACTATTTGAAGGAATTGAGGATGGAGCCGCGGATTAGAACGCGATCGATTCACGAAGTTGGACACAGCGTGCGACACGATCGGTCGCAAAAGAAAAGGCCGCCGTACGGCAACCCATGATCTGCGTGTTTTGTGGTGGCCAGGGACGGGATCGAACCGCCGACACGCGGATTTTCAGTCCGCTGCTCTACCAACTGAGCTACCTGGCCGATTTGCCTTCACGCCCGATATTGGGCGAATTCATAAGTTTATGTATGGTAAATATCGTTGTCAAATCAGTGGGTAAGAATCGAAGGCCGGGATCTGGTATATCGAACAGACCGATGACACCCGCAAGTGAACTGCAGCGATGGCGGGAACGTCTGACGACACTCGAATTTTGACAAATCGGAATCGATACAACAAGAATAGAGGAAGCGCAGCGGCCTTGCGAACGGCCGGACCGGCGACAATTTCATCAAAGTATGTAAAACGACGGACTTTTCATTTCGATATCCCAAGATCTGTCCGATAGAAAAAGCTATGTTGAGATCCCTTTCCTTTCTTTTCTTGCTTTGCCTTACTTTTATTGTAATGGCGTGTGGGTCTGCGGCCGATACTAATTCGAACCGTTCGGGCGATTCTAATCGGCCGTCAAACCTCGATCCGGGAAATCTTCCGCCCGGGCTTTCGCCCCAACCGATACAGCCATCGGGAAATTCGACCCCCGGAATTCCGCCCGCGAATGCCATCAACGCCGTTCCAAAAGGAGCAACCCCGACCCCCGGCATTCCCGACCCGGCGAATATCAATAAACCTTTGAAGCCCGGAGCCACACCGACGCCCGGGATCCCGGACGCTGAAACGCTGCGACGTCAGATGAATCAAGTAAGGCCAAATGCGAACGTACCGCCGCCGCCAGCCAACACTCGTCCGAATGAGCGCAAGATGCCTGGGCCGGTCAACAGGCCATAAAAAGTCTGTAGCGGAAAATCATTAAAGGCGGCTCTGGATCGGGCCGCCTTTTTGTTTTCTAGATCATGCGGGTGCCGCCTCGACCTTTACAAAGCCGAGAGCGATCTTCACATCTTGTTCGATCCTTTCTCGGAGTTCAGCGTTCTCCTTAAGGAGGTTTTTGACGTTTTCGCGCCCTTGTCCGAGGCGTTCGCCTTTGTATGAGAACCATGCCCCGCTCTTTTCTACGACATTGTTGTTCGAAGCGAGATCGATCAGGTCGCCTTCACGCGAGATTCCCTCGCCATACATAATGTCGAACTCACACTCCCGAAACGGCGGGGCGACCTTGTTCTTGACTACCTTTACGCGGGTCCTGTTCCCGACCATTTTGTCGCCGTCTTTGATCGCGCCGATCCGGCGAATATCGAGACGGACACTTGCATAGAACTTCAGAGCCTTACCGCCCGTAGTTGTTTCCGGAGATCCAAAGAAGACGCCGATCTTCTCGCGAAGTTGATTAATGAAAATGAATGTGGTTCGCGAATTTGCAACGATCGCGGTTATCTTCCGTAATGCCTGCGACATCAGCCTTGCCTGCAAGCCGGGAAGCGAGTCTCCCATTTCGCCGTCGAGTTCGGCTCTCGGTACAAGGGCAGCGACAGAATCGATGACGATCACATCAACGCTGTTCGAACGTACCAGAGTTTCGGCGATCTCAAGCGCCTGCTCACCCGAGTCGGGTTGAGAAATAAGAAGATCATCGATATTGACCCCAAGTTTGCCCGCGTATTCCGGATCCATAGCGTGCTCGGCATCGATGTAGGCCGCAATGCCGCCGGCCCGCTGGGCCGAAGCAACGACCTGTAGGGCGAGGGTCGTTTTGCCCGAGCTTTCAGGGCCATAGATCTCAACTATTCGGCCTCTTGGCAGGCCGCCGACGCCGATAGCCGCATCCAGGCTCAAACAGTTGGTCGAGATCGCTCCGATCTCCTCATGCGGCTTTTCGCCGAGACGCATTATCGATCCTTTTCCGAACTTCTTTTCGATCTGCAGCAATGCTGATTCGATCGCTTTTCCTTTATCAAGGCTCATTTTGGTGGGTTCTCCGTGTACTTTGAGATTTTGTCTTTGAAAAGATTACCACATAAATGCAACAAAATGAAATACTGTTGCACGTATGATACGCTTTCAGACTCAAATTGTTAGGTTACCCGGAAAAATTAAACGAATTTTGCGAATTTCGCAAGGGTTTTCGGAACCTTGGTTGCAAAGAACCCAGCTTCATTACTTCAGAGGCCGCGATCAGGTCAGGAGGTCGAGTTCGGTTTTGATCGCTAGTGATCTACCTCAGAATGATCATGGTCCGCATTAATTTGTTGCTTCGTGTTAATAATCTATAATATCGATTACTCGGATGTCTCGTGCTGCGGTTTGCGATCCTCGCAGAACAAGGCGGCAGCGTATCGCGTACTACATCGGGTCGGGCGGATTCCTCGAAATGCAGGCTTCAAAAGTGTACGGACAGACTTTGGATGACAAATATCGTATCGAGCGCGAATTAGGCCGCGGCGGTATGGGTACCGTTTATCTTGCGACTCATCTAGGTACCGAACGTCCGGTCGCTGTAAAGATCATCGCCCCACAGTTCATGGAAAGGCCCGAATTCGTGGAACGGTTTCGACGCGAGGCCCGAGCCGCCGGAAGACTGCGTCATCCTAACGTGGTTGACGTGACGGACTTTGGATTCGCGGAGACCGAGCAGGGTCAGGTCGCGTATTTGGTGATGGAGTATCTCGATGGCTGCACTCTTGGCGAGATACTTGACGAAGAAAATAACCTTCCGGTCGCATGGACGCTCGATATTCTAGAACAAGTCTGCTCGGCCGTGCAGGAGGCTCATGAGCAGGGGATAATTCACCGTGACCTGAAACCCGACAACATTTGGCTCGAACCAAATCAGCGCGGCGGTTATACAGTTAAGGTCCTCGATTTTGGTATTGCAAAGCTTGAAACGCAATCAATTGGCGGAGACGGTCAAAATGATATTCATATTACTGCCGCCCCAACATTTATCGGCGGTTCGAATCTAACAGTCGCCGATGCCGGGCATCTTACAGAGATCCACGACAGTATTTCGCCCACCCGAATAATGCAAACCGGCACGGTTGCCGGATCATTTGTATCATCCGAATCAGAAACGATCGTTGACCCATCGTCGGTCGACGGCGAAGCTGCCGGCAAGCCAGATCCGGAAACGATCGGGACACGATTGATAACGGACGAAAGAGTTGCGGATCCCGAAGCGAGCCGTGAACGCGTGAAGACGATCACAGGCGACCGATCGATCGCGACCAAGGCTCTTACCCGTGTCGGTGCCGTTCTCGGGACGCCGCTTTACATGTCGCCTGAGCAGTGTCGCGGCGAACACCTGGATGCTCGCTCTGACGTCTACAGCCTTGGTGTGATCGCATATCAGATGTTATCCGGCAAAACGCCGTTCACAGGCGATTTCACGAAGGTAATGGAGGCTCACAAGGAACTTCCCCCACCTCCGCTTAAGGTAAAGAAGGTCCGTAAGAAGCTAAAGCGCGTGATCGTTTCTGCTCTTGCGAAAGATCCAGACGAGCGGCCGCAGTCAGCCGAGGCGTTTGCGACGATCCTGCGTTCTCGTTCCGAGGGTATATTCGGGCTGCTGAGACGCGCCGGAATGATCTACACCGAGCACATAAGTAAGTTCCTGCTGCTCTCGCTTGTATTTCACGTGCCGATGATCCTTTTCACAGCGGTCCTTATTACTCTCAGTTTTCTAAAGGTGAACGAGTCGATAGGAACGACGACAGCGAACATCACGATGGGCATTACGGGCTCAGTGATGTACTTTTTGACCGGATTTTGTGCCTACTTGATCATCGGTACCATAACCTGGATCGTCACCCAATCGATGGCGGTCCCATTAAGGCCGATCAAACTGCGTCCGGCTTTGAGTGAGGCTCGCAAGAAATGGCGGACGTTCGCGGGAACCGGCATACTCAGTACGGTGCTTACGCTTGTGATTGGGGCTGTGACGTGCGGCATCGGTTTCTTTGTTACCACGGTTCTTTGGACATTGGTCGGTCCGGTGGTGATGATGGAGAACCTTCGCGGCCGCCAGGCGCTGAAGCGGTCAAAAGATCTCGTCAAGCGTTCGCTCGCAACTTCGGTAGCTGCAGTGGCGATAATGTTTCTCATACCCGCTGTTTCGGCCGGAACGATCTCGTTCGTCGTGAACATTACGGCAAGGGCATTGGAAACCCAGGCCGAAAAGATCGAGATCGTTGAACAGGGCGCCGCCGATCCGCCAGCTGAGACAGTTTCGCCTGCAAGGCCCGTTGAAACACCGCGATCTGTCGATTTCACCATCAACAATCGCACGATCAGAGTGACGGGTGATGAAAAGGACATGAAAGGGAAACTTCGAAAGGCGATACTCGAGTCATTGCTTCAGATCCTTCTGCTCCCGCTCCAGATCGTCGTGACCTCGATCACCGCTATCATCGTTGCTTTGCTTTATTTGAAAACCAGGCAAGCAGGCGGCGAATCGCTTCAAGATCTGCTCGCGAAGTTTGAAGAGACCGACCGGCCCCGAAAAAAATGGCAGGAACGTGTACGGCAGCGGCTGATCCAGTCGGGCCGTGTTTCGGGCGCAAGCAAGCCGTGACAAAACCCGCACATCCTATTTCTTTTCTCGTACTGACCGTCTCTTTCGCAGCGGCTGCTTTTGCTGTTTGCGGACAGACATTAGATCGCGAGATCTCGATCGGGAAAGGACAAACGATCGAGGTGGTCAATCTTTTCGGTCGGATCGATGTAACCGCAATCGCAGGTGACGCAGCGAAGGGCAGCCTGACTGCGGTATCGACCGCCACTTTGGCGGAGAATGAGGTGACTATCGTATCGACACCTGGCCGATTGCGTGTCGAGGTCAAACCTGCAAGTTCACGAAAGCGAATAGACCTGAGGCTGAACGTTTCAGAACGATCACGACTGGGTCTGACCACCGGCGAGGGAGAGGTCATGGTCGTCGGTAATTTTGAGAGCATCACGGCGCGAACTGAAACCGGAACGATCGCCGTCGATGTTCCGGTCGAGAACATACGCTATTCAATGCTATGGACCGCGTCACGCCCACGTTTTGTTTCGGATTTTGAGCTCGAGAAAGTTAAGGAACGGGCTGCGGGCCGATTTGAGATAAAAGGCAATCACATTGGAAATGAGACAACGGCAACAGAGACTCAAGTCGACACCGGCGAGACCCCGAAACAAGACGACGAGATCTCGCGTGAAGTCATTCTCAACTTCACAACTGCGCGCGGCATCGTACTCATCAATGTTCCGCCGAACGAGGTCACTGGCGATCTGCGAGAACGTCCGCTGACCGAAGCTGCAAAAGCTATAATTCGCAGCGGTGACACGGTGATGATGGATGCCATCAGACGAGCTGCTCCAAAGTTCTTTGGCGATTATGCACGAACGCTGCCACCGTTGAAGCGCGAACCGGAGCTTGCATTCTCTCCCGGGCCGTCCTCCCGATCTGCCGGTGTGACGATGCGGGCGACCGTAACCATTACCGACCAGCAAAACCGCGCGCTTGCCGGGCTTCGGACATCGGATTTTGAAGTGCTTGAGGACAATCGGCCGCGCGAGATCATCTCTGTAAGACCGGTGCAGGCTCCGGTGAACCTCGTATTGCTGCTCGATGTTTCGGGGAGTATTGAGAACTACGTGACGTTCATCCGAAAAGCGGCTCGCGAATTTGTAAACACCGTTGACGAAAAAGACCGTATTTCGATCGTGCTGTTCGGCGAGGACGTTAAAGTGCTTGCCGGGTTCACGACCGATAAACGGCTGCTGTCTGAGAGCCTCGATACGTTCGATGCGGGCGGCGCAACGGCGTATTATGACGCGCTCGGCTATGCGATCTCTGAGAGCCTGCGGCCATTGAAGGGCGATCGAACGGCAATAGTTGTTTTGACCGATGGCGACGACAACCGTTCTTTCCTCGCATTCGATTCGCTGATCGGTGCTATCGAGGAAAGCGGTGCCTTGATCTATCCGCTTTATGTGCCGTCGTCGCTTATCGCCGCATCGGCTGCGAATGGCTTTCGAGACATCGATCCACTTCGAAATCGCCATTTGACGCTGACCTCGAAAGCGAACGGCGAAGGCGAACGGCTCGCAAAGGTCTCGGGCGGCGTCTATTATCCGATCTCACAGCTTTCGCAGATCAATACTGCGTATCAGGACATCGTTGTTCAGCTTCGAACTGCCTACGATATCACCTATCGTTCGGAGCTTTCGGACATAAGCGGAAGCCGTTCGGCTTCGCCGCGACTGCGTATCAAAGTTAAAAGGCCGAATGCCTTTGTTCAATTAGGCCCGGTCGTTCCTGCCGGTAATTGAGCTCCTATCTTGAGACTTCGTAAAGCTAAGACATTCGGTCAACGTCATGACCTGTTTCGGTCTTACGGGCGCCGGACAATTGTTGGTTCGTATCTGATCCGCTTGGCGGTCCGCGGGAAAACCGGACAACTCCCAACAAAAAAGCCCCGGACGTGGATCCGAGGCTGTTGGTGAGGGAGTTGTGAGGCCTTAGTAACTTCTGATATCGAGGATCGCGCCAAGAATCGTACCAAGAATGTTTACCTGACCGTTGTCATAGTAGCCGTATTCATACTGGCCATTATAGCCATCCTGATATCGGCTGTTTGATCCGTCCTGGTATCCACGCTGGAACCCCTGTTGGAAATAGTAGCGATACTGGCTTTGGCTTACCGCATTCTGGTAACCGTAGTTGCCCGTGCGATAGACATTCGAATTGGTCCAGCTCACATTTCTGCGATTGTTTCGGTCGTTGCGTCCGGCCTGAAAACCCTGCTGGTAGCCCTGGTTAACAGCCTGTTGAAGCAATTCGGCGCCGCGGTAATTCGTGTTGTAATACGAACCATTGCGGTAAATGCGATAGCGGCCATTTCGGTCGCCGTTGGTGTTTGTAAAGATCACGCCGCCGTTTGAACGGTTACGGTTGTTCCACTGAGCCCGACGCTGCTGTTCGGCACGAATGCGTGAGTTCTGATTGTTCCAATAAGCCTGACGCTGACGTTCCAGAGCGATACGCTGCTGTTCGGCCTTTGCTTCAGCACGTTCGTTCTTTCTCCGCTGCTGGTCATCCCTTCGTTCTTGTCTGTCATCGTTTCTACGACCGCCCTGAGCGTTTGCCGTTTCGGTCGTTCCAATTAGGCCGACCAAACCAAAAGCGGTCATAGCCGCAACTGTTTTAAGATTAAATAATTTCACTTTGTACTCCTATCCCTGCCCCTTGTTCTTAAGCCGCATCGGCATTCCGTATGAATTCCGTTTTGCATCAAGATTTGTAAAGGATTGATATTGCAGCAGTAATCAATTTCCGCTATTCACATGTCAATTACCGTGCCAGAGTCCTTTTCGCTAACAAACCATTCAAATCGATGTTGGCTACCGGCCTAAACATGGCTCATACCGTCTGCATTTCCCTTGTATGGTAAGAAGTACGATCACCTGAACAATCACTGTCGTTCGAGGATCTGCCGATTCCAGGCATTTCGCTGTCCGAATTCGCTCGTTTGTTGATCCAATCGAAGGAACAGGATAACGCCACGCCCCGTTTCGGTCGGTGTGAATTCACACGGATGGAATTTTGCTGCGATTTTCGCGGCGGTGAAAGAATTGTTCCGTTAGCGGTTTCTTGAGATGTAGGTTCCTAACAGGCGGTCGTATTCATCCTTCACCACCTGGTAGCATTCGCAAGCGTTGGCAAGCAGGCCGTCACGGTCGAGTATGGTTATTGTGCCTCGCACGTAACTTATTAGTCCCAACTCCTGCAGTTGCCCAGCTGCGATCGAAACCCCTTCGCGGCGGACGCCGAGCATATTGGCGATGAGGTCGTGGGTCATTATCAATTTGTTTGTCTGAAGAAGGTCGTGATTGATCAGCAGCCATCGGCACAGCTGTTTCTGCACCGAATGCAGTCGGTTGCAAACCGCGGTCTGCGAGATCTGGGTCATTAGCGATTGGGTATAACGGAGCAAGACCTTTTGAAACGTCCCGCCAAGGCTAAATTCGTCGTTGAGATCCTTTGACCGAAGCCTGAAAGAATTGCCTGCGCTTTGGACCACCGCCCGGCTCGGTGTCGTACTGCCGCCCATATACAAGGCGATCCCGACAAGTCCGTCGTTACCTGACATTCCGATCTCGGCGGTCGACCCGTTTTCCATTATGTAAAGCAGCGAGATTATTGCGGTTGTCGGAAAATATTTGTGGTCTAGCTTTTCGCCGGATTCGTAGATCACCTGTCCAAGTTCAAGCGAAACGGGTTCCAGCAGCGGTTCTAACCTGGTGAATTCGTCTTTAGGCAGAGCGGCGAGCAAATGATTCATCCGGGCGCTGTCCTGGTGAGCCGATGTATTCATAAGTCAACTTGCGTTGCGTCCTTATCTAACAGATCTGATGTCCGTGTTCGCAGAGTATATCACAATTTCAAGTGCGAAATCGCACAATCGGTCGTTATTCGATCTGAAACGGGCCGCAAAGACCCGAAGATATCGGCGTGCATCAAACGGCTAAGACAACGGTTGGCCGTTTGAATCGAGGACCGGTTGAATGGTTGGGGGACAACAAAATGGCTCAAGACCAAGCGCAGATGACATTGAATTTCGAAGATATAAAGGATGAGGCCAGATCAGAGGTCGAAGGTAGCTTTACGCTCGTACCGACGATCGTCTTCGCGCTTATTGTCTGTGGCCTTCTGTATCTTGCGATCAACGGCTTACTTAGACTGTTCGCTCATCGAGAGGTCGCGGAATGAATTTTTTTTCACATAGACCTTTGTGTGTGTGAAAGCGCACGGAAGCCCGCTCCTAGCTACGATAAACTTCCTTTCAAGTAAGAGATCAAAGTGGGCCAACGGGTGTTCTCTAAATATCCTTCATACGGGGACATTCGAATTTCGGGGGGCTAGTTAGGGATCTCAACTTTTGATAACAAGGGGCGGCCGCGATCGAAAGAGAACAGCTGTCGGTAACTGGCAGCGAAAGCTGCGATGGAAGGACGGTTTTCAACTAGTAAAAACCGTCCTTCATTTTTTGTTCCAACAAACCTATCATGGTGACATCCAAACGGCCGAGACAAATAAGGATTTTCAAAAGACCAAAGTCCGACGCACTTGGCGTGGTTCCGATAAGGACGGTTCCGCGTCTAAACGAGCGGGAACTCAAACGCGACCGCGAGAACGTCGTGAACGATTGGATCGACGAACGGCGCCGGAATGAGCTTGCCGAGAACCTGTATTCTCAGGCCGCGATCGTTGCCTGGCGCGAAGATCGTAGTGAAACCGACTAGGGTTTTATCGTCGAGTGCTGCCTTTGTCTCTAAGTCCGAAAACTCAGATGACACTATCCCGCCGCAATACACCACTGGTCACTGAACAACTGAGCTGACCGCGATCGATCCGCAGTACTGGCGTGTTACAATCTTGTCCGAATGGACGATCCCTTGTTTGCAGCTTTGTTCGCTGAAGATCCGCGAGAGCCCTTGACCGTATCGGAACTGAATTCCGACATCAAAGGCGCCCTTGAGCGCCAATTCTCCAATGTTTGGGTCGAGGGCGAGATCACTAATTTTCACTCTGCTACTTCGGGCCACTGGTATTTTTCGTTGACCGACGGTGACTCGATCCTAAAGGCGGTCTGTTTTAAGGGGCAGAATTTTCGCGTACGCTTCAAGCCTTCAAACGGCCTGCTTGTTCGCGTGCGCGGACGTGTCACGACCTATGAAGCACGCGGCGAATACCAGATCATTGTCGAATCGCTTGAACCGGTCGGCGAAGGTGCTCTCTCAGTTGCGTTCGAGCAGATCAAGGCCAAACTTGCCGCCGAAGGCTTGTTTGACAACGAGCTGAAGCGTCCGTTACCTGCCTTTCCGCGTCGGATCGGGGTGGTGACTTCGCCGACCGGAGCTGCCCTTCAGGATATCCTGACTGTGCTTGAGCGACGCGCGCGATCAATAGGCGTTGTGATCGTGCCGACGCTGGTTCAGGGTGAACGGGCGGGCGAGCAGATCGCCGAAGCTATCAGCCTCGCCAATCAGTTCAACGAACAGGCCGACGATTCGACCAGTATAGACGTGCTTATCGTCGGGCGCGGCGGCGGTTCTGCGGAAGACCTGTGGGCATTTAACGAGGAACAGGTTGCTCGCGCGATCCGCGGTTCACGTATTCCCGTTATCTCGGCTGTCGGCCACGAGGTCGATTTCACGATCGCAGATTTTGTCGCGGACCTTCGTGCCCCGACACCATCGGCGGCCGCTGAGATCGTCGCCAGGGCTGAAGCTGAGGTGGTCGAACAATTGCGGCGATCGTCAGCCGAACTTGTCCGCTCGATGAATATGCGGATGCTCGTCGCGCGAACAGAGGTGCAGGCGCTGGCGATGGCCCCCGTATTCGCCGAATTCCCATCGAGCTTGCGTGAAAGGCGTTATCGCATTGATGAGCTCATCTCGATCGCTGAAGATTCGGTAGGATCGCAGCTGCACAAATCGCTCGAAAAACTCCGTGAGGTTGCTATTCGGCTCTCGCCCGTCGGCCTCGCCAGTAAAGTTGGTGAGAACAAGCGTCGGCTCGGGGTGATCGATCAGAGGACGATAACGGCAGGCAGCGAGCTTACCCGACGCAGGCATCAAATGCTCGAGAATGCTATGGCACGGCTCGATTCGATGTCGCCGCTGAAAGTGTTGGAGCGCGGTTATTCGATCACACAAGCAAAAGATGGGTCGATAATTCGGGACGCTGCCCGGGTTGCGTCCGGTGATGAGGTCCGGATACGGCTCGCCATCGGTGAACTAGGAGCGACAGTTACCGAGGTTCACGAAGTCGGGTGAGTAGGGTGAGTTATTTGAGAAAAAGACTCCTGATCATTGCGATCGTTCTTGGCTTTGTTGCGTCGGGATGCGGCGTCGGCAGCTATCTCTATTGGCAGCGGCTAAAGGCGACACCGCAGTATTCGCTCGCGCTTTTGATCGATGCGGCTCGTCGCGGCGATCAGCCGATCGTAGACGAATTGGTGGATTCCGACGCAATGGTCGACGATTTTGTGCCGCAGATTATCGAAAAGGCGGTCGAACTCTACGGTCGCGGTCTCCCGCCCTCATTGGTTTCACGCATCACCTCGGTCGCAGCTCCGTTAATGCCTGCGATACGCGAGAGGGCACGAAGCGAACTGCCGAACCTCATAAGGAAAGAGACCGCGCGATTCGAGGGTGTGCCGTTTGCAGCGATGGTGATCGGAGCCGATCGGTACCTCGATATCGTCGTAGATGGCGAGGACGCGACCATAAGATCGAAACTGCCGCGACATTCATTTGAGGTCAGGATGAGACGCGTCGGCTCCAGGTGGCAGATCGTCGGTATTCGTGACGCGCAGCTTGCAACGCGCGTGGCTCAGGCCATCGGCCAGCAGATCATCGGAGCAGCTTCGAAGGGCGATCTAAGGCAAGCGGCAAATGAACTCGGCATTGGCGACTTTAAGGACATGATCCGAGAGGCCGAAAAGATCTTTGAGTAAACAAAGCGAAACATACGTCCGGAGCCGCGTTGGTCGTGAGGGGTATGTCAGTTTTCGAACTACTAAGAAAATAAAGAGATTATGGCAAAAACTTTCGAAGAATCGTTGGACCAACTCGAGGCAATTGTGAAAAAACTCGAAGACGGCGACATGCCGCTCGAAGAAAGCCTCGAGCTATTTGAAAAGGGCATTAAGCTGTCTCGTGATTGTCGTGAACGTCTGATGAAGGCCGAAAGACGGATAGAGGTTTTGATGAAAGATGCGAATGGCGATATCGGGCTCGAGGAGATAGCGGTTGACGAATAAGGCCGCTCCGCCAGGCGAACTTACACGTCCGGCTGCGGCCGAGCTTTAGACTGGTCACGGCGCGAAGCCGATCACGGATTCTTAACCCCTGGCCTGGCAGCTTTTCGCTGCTGGATAAGGTCACATGCCTGATACGCACCAGTCGGGTCGATCGCACTGCGGCCGATTTCTATATGCTGTATCTTTCCCTCCTTATCGATGACAAATGTGCCGCGATTGCCGTAACCTGACGCAGCGTTATAGAGGCCATAAGCCTTTGTAGTGTCGCGTTTCCAATCGGACAAAAGCGGAAAGGTCACGCCAGCCTGTTTGCCAAACTCTTTGTTCGACGCAAAACTGTCCATCGAAATGCCAAGAACCTGAGTTTCGTTTGCTTCAAATTTTGCGATATCAGCCTGATACGCTTTCATTTCGGCCGTTCAGCCGCCGGTGAACGCGAGCACATAAAACGCGAGGACCACGTTCTTCTTGCCGCGAAAGTCACTGAGTTTTACTTTCGTTCCGGATGTGTCGTTCAATTCGAAATCGGGAGCGACATCACCAACCTTGAGGTGCGTCGCGGGTGCCGATGGCGTTTGAGCTGCCGAAATACCGGCAAGCGCCATCGAAAAGACAATGGTCAATAGTACTTTTTTCATATAGTTCGATTCCCGAATCTGAACGGGTCCGGGAAACGGCGATAAGCAAACCACCTGCATTCACGGACCCGGAAGGTCGGAGGCAAAAGCAAAGCCCCCGAGGTCGTTAATCACGCGAACTGAAAATAGTGAGAATATACCAGAACAACAGTGCGATACTCGCAAAAAGCGTCAGCGATGCCGCTACGTGTTGGCTGGTATTGAACCGGTGCAGAACATTCGAGGTCTCGTAAAGGATCGCGGTTCCCGCGAATGCGACCATCACGAACGCAAACACGCTTCCAAGCGAAAAGCCGAAGATCGCGCTGGATACGATAAATCCGAGTGCGATAAACCCGCCGATCGCGAGGATCGGGCCGAGGAACGAGAAATCGCTCTTCGTAATGAACACGGTTGCCGTTATCCCCAAAAACAGTCCTAAGGTCACGATTCCGGCTTTCATCAGCACCGAGGCATCACCGGCGTAGTAGGTCGAGATCATTATCAACGGGACAAAGATCACTGCCTCCGCAACAATAAAGATACCAAGGCCCAAAAATTGTGTGAGCTTTGATGTCTCGGACATTGCCCACCGATTTGCAAGAAACGAGACACCCATGAAAAGTGCCAAAACCGCGAGCCAGCCGATCGAGCCTCCGCTAAATATCACGTTTGCGATCAAACCCGCCGCACCCGACGCGAAAAGAAATGCCTCAACGCCGATAAAAGCCAGTATCGCAGCCGCGAGAAGGAGGTACGTCTTACGAATGAACTGCGCCCGCTGAGCAGGCAATGCCTCTGCAACAGAATTTCCGAATGATGTGGTGTATTCGTTCATAGTTGGTGAATTTGATGTAATTTCTTCGAAATTCTTTGTCTGTTTTCAGTGATCAACAGTATACCTGAAACTGGGGGGAAGTTAGAAGTTTCGCGGATGTTTCGACCGGTCTGTGTGTATTTCCACATTGCTGTGAAATGTTTCACAGCCACTAGACCGGTTTTCAGGCGCGTACGCTATCCAAACTCCCAGATTCCTTGAAAATATGGGCCTTTCGCAGATCAGCCGGCAGCACGGAAATTGCGTTAAGAAAGTGCAGGGCTTGAAAAGCCCATGATCTAAAAATCTTGGTAATACCATCGCCTGATGCAGTCATGATCGGGTTAGATCGGAGGAGCATCATGAAAAAGAGAAACTTTACAGTATATGCCTCAACGATCGTGCTCGGCTTTCTACTTCTACTCGCCGCAAGCGAGATAAATGCCCAAAAACGGACAGAGTTCAAAGTCGAACCGCTGGACAAAGCGGCTTCGCAGGCAGCGATCTCAACAGACGGTTTGCAGGTCTTGAATCTCAAGTGGCAGACCGCAGTCAACAATAGCGTTACGATCCCGGGAAACTCGGTAAAATTCAGCAGTTACGGCCAGCCATCGATCAATACGAACGGGCTTGCCGTGTTCCGTGCTCGAAGCACGGGCGGGCGCAGAATGACCGGGATCTATTTCAAACATATGCATCAAGGGGCAGTTTTGCCGATGGTCGACATAAACACCCTGGTCCCATTTCCTAACAATTTGAACACAGAGTTTGCCGAATTCTCGGCTTTCCCGAGAATTGCGGCGAATGCGAATTATGCAGCGACCAGCGGACGTCATCAGCCGGTTTATCGTTATCTGCTGCCCGATGGTACCGAGACCCGAGCCGGTACGTCAGGTATTTATGTCGATCTTGGCCAGAACCTCTTGGTCACCGGGGCATCGAAGCTAGGAGCCGCTCCGGGATTCGAATTTTTCCAGGTGCCGGGAACAAAGTATGTTCCATTTGATATCTTTCCGGGGGCACCCGCGATCACAGATAACGGGACGATCGTTTTCAAAGGAAACTTTGCGATCGACGGCGTCGGAAAAACGGGCATATTTTTCCGCGATGTGCTCGATACTCCGGGTGGCGGGAATAAAGATATCCAAATGATAGCAAGTTCGGATAACGAAATACCCAACGCCCCGCCAAGTGCGAAATTCAGAATGATGGCCTTTGAATCGACATCTCCGCCGAGCGTAGCCGGAAACGATGTTGTTTTCCTCGGGCTGGATCTTGAGGCAGATCCGCATTATGGCGGGATCTTTATGGCTCCGATCCGATCGATGCCCGAGCTAATTCCGTTGATCGGAATCGGCGAAAAGGTGCCGGGAACAGACCTTCCGGAGATCACAAGGCTAGGAGAGGCTCTTGCATTCGACGGCAGATATCTTGTTTTCTGGGGAGCTTGGGGCGATCAAATGAAGACCATAAGGCTTTATTGTGCTGTTGACGGCAACCCCGAATTGCTTGCTTACTGTAACGGTATTGACCCGAACAGTATTTACGATCCGGTAACAGATCGCTGGTATCAGGAGAAAGAAGTACCACAGTACCAGGGCATATTCCTTTACGACATACTGCTGAAGAAAGGCGAACTGGTAGCCAATACGATGTCCGATTTCAACGACTTTGTATTTTGGGGCTATTCCGGCAAGGTGCCGGGAAGCGGCCAGGGCGATGATGTTGACGCTGAGCCGCCTAGATGGCGTGGAACATCGTTTGTTGCTCTTTCGGACGGATTGGTAGTTTTCAAGGCCCGAACCGGAACACTGGCGCCGAACAATGAATACGTCGACGTAACCGATGGTCTATATTTGGGCGAGCCTCTGAAGGCGCTTCCATTGCGGATCGTAGCTGAAACCGGTATGGACGCCGCCATGCTTGACCCGAATATCCCCGGAAACGCTCCGATGCCGATCATCGGCCTCGGCCTCGAGCGCGACGGATTCCGCGGACGGTATCTCGCGATCACTGCCTCGATGGCAAATGACGAGGAAAGCTGGGGCGGCATATATGTTGCCGATGTAAGAGCCGGTCGGCCGCATTTAACCGAAAAGGCGAACCTAAAGTCGGGCACCCGGACCGCAAAAGGCCCTGAGAAGTAGGAGATCACAGACGATGGGCTGAACCGATCTAAAGCGATCGGTTAAGGTGCAACAAATAAGGGCTCCGCAATTGCGGGGCCCTTATTTACGTCTGCGTACAGGTGATCAACTTTCAATTCGCGGCCCTTGCGGTCTCTGGCTGTTCGGGCCGTGGCGTCGCAAGTCCTAATTCGGGCGATCGATATGAACATCCGCTAAGCGGTTCGGTTTAAGCCAGGGAATCCGAACTCAGTTTCTAACGATCGCGAAACGCGCAAACAAAGATTTTTTCCATGCAGCCATCACTTTACAGGCTCTACGATAAGCCTGCGCGAAGGTTTTGGTTGTCTGCCAGTATCACCTGTCAGCAGTATGGACTGCCTTTCACCGTATTCGGTAAACACCCATGCCTCGTCCGGTATCAATTTCGGCGTCAAGAAAACCGTTTCATCCGGTGCAATCGGTGTCTGCAACGTGATTTCGATATTGGTTCCCCTTAATCGGGCATCAAGACCGATTGGCGGTTTCGCCGCAATGTCGGTAGGCGGCAGTTCGCCGTCTGATAAAGTTGTATATTGAAAGACTACTTGGACATTCTTCGCTGGTAGTGACCCGAGATTTGTAATCGCAAAATGCCTGTGCGTAAACGTGTACGGGACTGAATCCGTCACGTTCGAAATTGCGGGCACGACTTCGGTAGACACCAAAACCTCGAGGCCCAACCGAGGACGATTTCGAAATTCCTGCATCTGTGGAACAAGAAAGAAATACGCTACAACAGGGGATAAGATAGAGACAATAAGTGCAAGGATGCTGAGGGCGATACTGACATTCTCTTGTGTTAGATACTCCTGAAACCGCATGCCGTGTGTTGTAGTCGTTGTCCTGGACGCAATCGCCTTATTGTTCTTTCTTCGAGCCATAAAAACCCGCACTCGATTGTAATGCCATAATCACTCATCGGCAAACAATCATTGTTGCGGTGCCTGAGCTCCATGTTGTCTGCAGAGTGAACAGAAGCTTCTAACACCTCCTAATCCCACTGCTTTTAGTTAGAAGGTGGCTAGTGCTTTTGGCTCCGAACGCGGAGGGCAGGAAGAAAAACGCGAGGCGTTGCAGTACCTCGCGTCTTTGGTTTGCTTGTAACCGGCGGCTATTCGCCCTTGGCGACGGCCTTGTTCGGGAGTTCTTCCTCCGGACGCGGCGTTGCGAGCCCGAGCTCCGGCGAGCGCCAGAGGTTTGAGACAAGCAACTCGCGGATGAAGGTCATCTCCTTCGGCAGGCGGTCATAGAGCTTAAAGAAGAGATCGTCGTGGGTCGAGATCTCCTTGATCCACATATCGCGGTCAAGTTTCATCACCGTATCCCACTGCTCGGGGCTGAAGTCGAGCCCACGCCAGTCCATATCCTCATATCGAGGCATCCAGCCAAGCGGTGTTTCGACCCCGATCGATTTACCGCGAGCTCGTTCTACGACCCATTTAAGGACGCGCATGTTGTCACCGAAACCCGGCCATAGGAACTTGCCGTTCTCGTCTTTGCGGAACCAGTTCACCGAGAATATCCGGGGCGGTTCCGGGATGTTGCGTCCAAAATCGAGCCAATGGGAAAAGTAGTCGCCCATGTGGTAGCCTGCGAAGGGAAGCATCGCAAACGGATCGCGGCGAACTTCGCCGATATTTCCAAACGCCGCTGCGGTCATTTCCGACCCCATGGTCGCTGCCATATAAACGCCGAACGCCCAGTTGAACGACTGTTGAATCAGCGGAACGACTGAATTACGGCGGCCTCCAAAAATGAATGCCGAAACAGGCACGCCCTTTGGACTGTCAAAAAGCTCATCGACGACCGGACACTGTGTGATCGGGGCGGTAAAACGCGCATTCGGGTGCGCCGCCGGTTTATCGCTTGCCGGTGTCCAATCGTTGCCCTGCCAATCGATCGCATGGGCCGGTTTATCTCCGTCCATGCCTTCCCACCAGACGTCGCCGTCATCAGTTAAGGCGACATTCGTGAAGATTGTATTCTCCTTGATCGATTCCATCGCATTCGGGTTCGAAGAATAATTCGTCCCCGGTGCAACCCCGAAAAAGCCGGCTTCCGGATTGATCGCGTGGAGTTTGCCATTTTCGTCTGGCTTGATCCAGGCGATATCATCTCCGACCGTGGTGATCTCCCATCCTTCTTCCTGAAACGGCTTTGGTGGGATGAGCATTGCAAAATTTGTCTTTCCGCAGGCCGAGGGGAACGCGGCACAAACGTAATCCTTCTTGCCGTCAGGCGACTTTACCCCGACGATCAGCATATGCTCGGCCAGCCAGCCCTGCTCGCGGCCAAGCGTGGAGGCGATCCGGAGCGCGAGGCATTTTTTTCCAAGCAACGCGTTACCGCCGTAACCCGAACCGTAGGAGATGATCGACCGCTCCTCGGGGAAATGGACAATGTATTTGTCCTTTGGATCCGGAGAACACGGCCAGGGCACGTCAGCCTGGCCATCCGCAAGCGGCATGCCAACGGAGTGCAGGCAATGAACGAACTCGCCGCTGCCCAGTGCGTCCAACGCCCTTTGTCCCATTCGCGTCATGATCTTCATGTTTACCGCGACATAAGGCGAATCTGTGAGTTGAACACCGAACTGTGATATTGGCGAACCGATCGGTCCCATACAGAACGGTATAACGTACATCGTCCGTCCTTTCATTGACCCGCGAAACTTTGGGGTCAGTATCGCTTTCATGTCTTTGGGTGCCATCCAATTGTTGGTTGGCCCGGCATCGCCTTTTGACAGCGAACAGATATAGGTTCGGTCCTCGACGCGAGCGACATCAGACGGATGAGACCGAGCCAGAAAGCTGTTTGGGCGTTTTTCCTGGTTCAGCCGGATGAACGTTCCCGCATCAACCATTTCCTGGCAAAGGCGGTCATATTCTTCCTCCGAGCCGTCACAAAGGTAAACAGCGTCTGGTTCACAAAGCTCGGCCATGTCTGTGACCCAGCGCTTTAATTCTTCATTCTTTAGATTTTCGGGAATAGTGTATTTAGCCATACATTTAGTAAATGGACTCGAAAAGTTTGTAAATGCCTAACTTTAGTAAACCAAAACGTACAATAACCGCTTATTTCTGCGAGTATTTCGGTAGATTATCACAACATAACCGAAAAAGTTAACGCGGCCGTAACCAGAAAGCGCGAATTGGCTTTACCAATTTCGCTCACTCCATATGCGTAGTTCGTCCGCCCTTCGGATCGCCGCGATCAGCGCGGTCAATCGATCTGTTCCGACCTGCGGCCGGCATACTGTTTTGTCGTGTGGACCGCGATAGCCAGAATAATTATCGCGCCGCCAAGTATCGCCCATTTCGACGGCTGCTCGCCAACAAAAATAAACACCCAAACCGGATTCAGCAGCGGTTCGATAAATCCGATCAAACTCGCGTCCAATGGGCGGGTTCCGCCGACAACGCCTTTAATGAAAAGTATGTATGAAACACCGATCTGAAACACGCCCAGAAACGTGACGGCGATCCAATCAAGCGCGGTCATAGATCCGATAACGGAAATTCCGGTCGGTGCATTAAGAGCCGCGAGCAGCAGGTTGCCGTAGATAACAGCGATCGTCGGATTGAATCCTTTCGCCTTTGGGTGCCTCAACAGCATTATGTATAGCCCGAGAAATATCCCCGAGAACAACGCTGCGATGTTGCCTTGGTAATCCTCAAGCCGGAGCTGGCCGACAAAGAAAAGGCTCATCCCGGCAAGCACAACGACGACCGTGATCAGGTCGCGCCAGTGAAATTTCTCGCCAATTACAAATGGAGCAAGTACGAGAATGTAGATCGGTGCGGTGTATTGAAGGAAGATCGCATTCGCCGCAGTCGTCTTCTTGGTCGCCCAGACGAATAGGAAAAGCAAAGCGGCATAAATGATCGATGTGAAAACTCCAAAAGCGTCGATCTTCAGGCCGTCTTTCCGCGTTATGGCGATTACGGTCAGCGCCGCAAAAAGCGAACGAAAAAACGTGACCTGATAGGCGTCGAGCGTCGTCAGCTTGATAAATAGTCCACCGGTGCTCCAAAGAAAGACAGCGATGAGCACATAATACAGGGGGCTGATGCGTAAGCTTCTCGATTGCTGCATACTTATTTCGCGGGGAATGCTTTTATCGCGAGTTCGGCAGCGGCCAGTAGTTCCTTTCTTGTGCTTCCTGTGCTGCTTTGTACCGAAAGTCCCCACATTTGCGTTGTAGCAAATTTGGCAAGCGCTTTCGCATTTGCGGAGCTCGGGAGATCGCCTTCTTCGATCGCTCTTTCAAACCGCTCGCGAATATCAGCTTCGCCGTCGCGGCGACGCTTTTTCATTTCATCAAGAAGGGGCCTGGAAGCTTCGCCACCCGCCATAGCACCACATACGAAAAGGCATCCGCCGGGATTATTCTTGTCTGTAAGTAGATCGATCACACCATACAGCAAGCCTTCAAACGCTTCACGGGCAGTGGGCTTTGCAAGAGCTCGATTTACATACGACGCCGGATCACGCCTGTATCGGTCGAGCGCAAGACGAAAAAGGTTTTCCTTATCACCAAATGCAACATAAAGGCTCGGGCGATTGATACCAAGTTCGGCGGTCAGATCGGGGATCGTGGTTCCGTGAAAACCCTTGCGCCAAAAGAGCATCATTGCCTTTTGGATCGCTTGATCTAGATCGAACATTCTGGGACGACCGCGTTTCATCTTTAGTGATATTGTGGGCTAATGAAAAATAGCACAACAGTCTTGACATTGCGCAGCTGGCGGCAATATATTTACCGGTCAGTACATAAATAAACGATCGAAAAGGAGAACGACTCATGAACGAATCGTCATTTGAAGGCGTAGGCGGACTGAAGATCTTTAACCGAACGTGGAAGCCCGAGAGTTCGCCTCGAGCCGTTATGGTCCTGATCCACGGTTTCAATGCTCATAGCGGCTATATGACCTGGCCGGCAGAGCAATTGGCGGCCGCGGGCATTGCATGCTATGCGCTTGACCTTCGCGGACGCGGCCAATCGGAAGGTGAACGCTTCTATGTCGAGGAATTTACTGATTACCTTGGAGATGTTGGTAAGCTAGTAAACATTGCTCGAACCGAGAATCCTGGACTGCCGGTCTATCTGCTCGGACATAGCGCAGGCGGCGTGATCGCGACGTCATATGTTTACGAGCATCAGGATACGATTGGCGGGTTGGTCTGTCACAGTTTCGCGTTCGATGTCGGATTGCCTCATCTGGTGCAGCTTGCTTTGGAAGGCATAGCGAAGATAGTCCCGCATCTCCACGTGTTCTCGTTGAACAACGCCGATTTTTCGCGTGATCCGGAGCATGTGGAGCGGATGAACAACGATCCGCTAATTCATAAGGAATCACAGCCAGCCGAAACCGCTCGGGTTATGCTGCTTGCGGCCGAAGCTCTGAAAGAGCATATGCCGAACTTCCGCGTTCCGGTATTCATCATCCATGGCACCGATGATAAAGCGACGCGGTCGGCCGGCAGCCAATATTTCTTCGACAACGCGGGCTCGAAGGATAAGACGCTCAGGCTTTACGAAGGCCACTACCACGACCTTCTGGCCGACCTAGATAAAGAAAAAGTGATGGCCGACATTTTGGCCTGGCTTGACGAACGCATCCCGGCAGAGAATGCAGCCACAGCATGAGTGCAAAGTTGAGAGAACGGCTTCCGATTGTTGAGGACGTACTCGGCGAACGGGAAGCTGTTCTTTCTTTGAACCTTACCAGCTACAAGAACCACGTTTATCGGATGGTCAACTTCGGCCTTGCTTTCGGAGACCTTTCACCGGCTGAGGAAGAAAAGGTCATCATTGCCGGGTGCTTTCACGACCTCGGCATATGGAACGACGGTACGTTCGATTATCTCCGGCCGTCGATCGCACTCGCCCGTGAATATCTTGAGCAGATTCACAAACCCGATTGGTCCGATCAGATATCGCTTATGATCGGCGAGCATCACAAACTTCGGCGTCATCGAGGAGATGCCCTCACCGAGGCGTTGCGGAGGGCCGATCTTGTTGATATCTCGTTGGGAGTTATCAGGTTCGGGCTCGACCCAGTTTTTGTGAGGGATGTGAGAACGCGATTTCCGAATACGGGCTTTCACGTCGGTTTGCTTAGGACCGCGTGCTCATGGGTATTGCACCATCCCTTCAACCCGGTCCCCGTTTTAAAATGGTAAAATTTGGTCGCATAGGCGTTTAAGAATAATCTGATCGCGGCCTCAAAAATGAATGCATAGTCTATCAATGCCATATTTTCTCGCCGCCGGTGCCGTTCCCCAATTCCTGACCGAGTCGGTCGCTTTGATCGTCGCCGGTGCGCTTATTGCGTACATATGCTTTCGGTTAAAGCTCGTTCCCATAGTAGGATTTCTCCTGGCTGGCGTGCTGATCGGCCCGAATGCCCTTGCGATCGTCAAGGACCAGGCGCTTGTCGACGCGACCGCCGAGATCGGCGTTATCCTGCTTCTTTTCACGATCGGCATCGAATTCAGTCTTGAAAAGCTGGCAAAGATACAGCGATTGATCTTTGGCGGTGGTATGATGCAGGTCGGATTCTCAGTAGCTGCGACCGCGTTCGTCCTCTCAGCATTCGGTGTCGATTGGAAGGCAGGCATATTCACCGGAATGCTGGTCGCCCTGAGCTCGACGGCGATCGTTCTCAAGCTTCTTGCCGACAATGGCGAGACGAATTCCGAACCCGGGCAAGTATCCCTCGGCCTGCTTATTTTCCAGGATCTTGCGATCGTGGTCATGGTGCTGCTTGTGCCTATCCTCGCGGGCAGCGAGGGCGGCGGATTGGGTGACATCGGTATTGCACTTGCGACGGCCGGGTTGATAATCGCCGCCGTATTGGTGATCACACGACGTGTAATGCCCAAGATCCTCGAAGCCGTCGCGATGACATGCTCGCCCGAACTATTTCTTCTTACCGTTATTGCGATCTGTTTCGGCACGGCTTACCTCACAAGCCTCGCCGGTGTCAGTCTTTCGCTCGGTGCCTTTCTCGCCGGCTTGATGGTCAGCGAGAGCCGCTTTTCACAACATGCTCTGACCGAGACGCTGCCCTTACAAATACTCTTTTCGGCCACGTTCTTCGTATCGGTCGGGATGTTGCTCGACCTCGGATTTCTCGTTCAAAACCTGCCGATCGTCGTCGCCGCGGTTGCGACGGTATTGATCATCAAGATCGCGACCACCTGGATCAGCGTAAGGACACTTGGCTATGCGACACCGATCGCAGCCGCTTCAGCACTGACTCTTGGGCAGATCGGCGAGTTTTCGTTCGTGCTCGAACGCGCCGGTCGCGAGGTCGGTCTATTTCCGGCCGCAGCTGGAACGGCCGGCTCGCAGGCGTTTATTGCGACCACCGTCATACTGATGGTGGCAACTCCGCTTTTGATGCGATTAGGATCGCGGCTGTCTGACCGCATTGTCGAACGACGCGAGACGGGCAGCATGCCCGACGATTTGGAAACGCAGCTTGCTGACCACGAACTTGACCTCGAAGATCATGTGATAGTCGCCGGTTACGGACGCGCGGCACGGTCTCTGGTCCGGATTTTAGCCGGATCGGGCATACCCTATGTCATCACGACCCTTAGCCCTGACGGCGCAAACGAAGCTGAGACCGAAGGTCTTCCGGTAGTTCGCGGCGATGCATCGAAGCTGTTTCTTCTGACGCACGTCGGCATCCAGCGGGCAAAGATGCTGGTCATCGCCGATGATAATCCATCGACCGCCCATCGGATCACATCGGTCGCCCGCCAGCAAAATCCTACGATGAGGATCGTCGTCCGAACCCGTTACTCGATAGATGCCGAGGAACTGCTGCAGGCCGGTGCTGACGAGGTAATATCCGAGGAATTCGAATCGGTGGTGCAGTTGTTTGGCGAGGTGCTTCGCGAATATCGTGTCGATGCGGAAAAGATCGAACGACTCGAGGACCTCGCCCGAAAGAACGGTTATGCGGCGATGACGTCCGAGCAGCTGAAGGTCGAGAATTCAGAATTTGCGTGCAAGCCGGGCGACGATTGTTACGATTCGCGAACCGTCACGATCCGCGACGGTTCTCCGGCTGCCGGAATGACGCTCGGGGAACTCGGCCTTGGAGATCGCGGCGACCTCGTCGTCAAAGAGCTTATCCGAAACGCCGCACCGATCGATGTTTCTCCGCAAACAACGCTCTTGCCCGGCGATGAGCTTATAATTGCAGGTTCGACCCAGGCATTTGCCGGCAACGCCGCGAAGTTTCGCGCCGGCACCGCCCAGGCGAATATACAGGCTGACGGCGGTAATGCCGTTGCCGTCGGCTTCGCAAGCCGAACCGCCGACCCAAGCAGGGAACCAGCGATCGATACCGAGAAGGAATATCTTTATCAATCAAAAGCCGACGAAAGCGTCTGCGGCCACCTTGACCAGATCAGACCTGTTTTTCCCAGCGCCGCCGGCTGCGAGGAATGCCTTGCTGACGGCGACGATTGGGTGCATCTTCGTATGTGCCTTACCTGCGGACACGTCGGATGCTGCGACACTTCAAAGAACAAACATGCAACGGCTCACTTTCGCGAAGCCGGGCATCAGTTGATGACATCGATGGAGCCCGGCGAGGACTGGGGCTGGTGCTTCGTTGATGAGGAATACATCTAACGTCACCGGCCGTTCATTGCGAGCCTGCTGACAATGTGCTTCGGAAAACGAAAGCCTACTCACCGGATGCGGCCGACGAGATCGTTTCGCGGAGCTTTTTGGCCGAGGTCGTTGCCGGTTCGAGTTCGACCTCGTCGACGTTGCCGCGGACCTTTTTGCCGAAGACCGCGTTCCAGGGCGGGATGACGATCGTCACATTTCCGGCCGTCCGCGACTGGCACGCAAGGCGAATGTAAGGTGAGTCGGACTCAGGCTGATTATAGCCGAAGACCTTCATCTGCCGGCGTTCACGGGCCGAAGGCTGCGAGAGCTTCTCGGCGCCGCCGAGAACGCCTACCCAACAGGTGCCGCACGATGCCGACGTGCATTCGACCGGCACGGGGCCTTCCCAACAGCGGGCATCACGCGACTGCCAGTCCTGCGAGCGGTCGAGTGCAGAGGCCGAAGCTATCTCCTGATCGTTCACTATCCTAAACCGTCCGGTCGATGCGTATTCGTCATAGACGACCGAGAAATTCTTGTCGATGGTCTTAAGAAAACCAAAAATGCCCTGCGAATCGTCCGCCTTGCGGGTGGCGGCGATCGAGTCCGGCGAACCGGCCATTATGCCGGCTGGTTTTTGACCGACGCCGGGAGCCGCTTTGAAAGCTTCGAAGCCGACCTGGATCATCGTCATTAACCCGGCAGCCGCGATCGCAAGCGTCAACGATTCCTTGGTTTTCGCCGCAGCCGCAGCGGTCTTCGCGATGCTCCGGATCTCGTCCGCAATTTCTTTGACATCGTCGCCCGAAGCGGCCCTTGCCTCGATCGCTGCCTTTACCTGCGGCCAATAGCGGTGGCCGTAAAGAAAGCTGTGCGATGTGTCGATCTTGTCGTCGAGGCCAAAGTCCCCCTGCATCGCAAGCCCCCGTTTGGCTTCCTCTGCGTCGTCAGCAGATCGAAGAAAGCGATGAAGATCAAGCGGATAGAATCGGAACCAAACCTGTACGGCCGTCCTTTCTACTTCGTGGATCTCGTTCGAAAGAGAATCGACAGCGGCGAGCCAATCGGCTTCGGCAAACTTGTTAAGCGAATCTGTGAATAGGTTACTCATAGCGTTAAATTCGATGGATCAGGCAAAAGAGTATTAAAGCAAATATCACTGATGCCGACAAACCCGCCGTGTTTCGTTTAGCCGCAGGTTACCTTTCACCCACCGATCAACCGCTGGTTCGAAAGCGTTCGTAGACTCAATATGCACCAATCACATGATGCTTGTCAGTCTTAGCGATCAAAATTGGACGGTAGGTTATTTTGCGACCCGAGGCTTTCGTCGCAATTTTACGCAAACTCAAGCCAGTCAAAGTTTTACTGCCAGGCATAATATTTCACGATCCCAATATTAGTTGATATGGCAGCTCGAGTTCTCATTTAATGAACGGGTTAGACCTGTATCGATCTTATTTCGGTTGGCGTTGGCAGTCGGTTTTTCGGCTAACATCCCAATGCCATCATTTATGCCGGAATGCAGGCTTTCGTTGACAACCTTTCGGGCGCTAGGTAATAATTCCGAAACGGTTAAGACGTTTGGTAGGACTCTCAATGGACAGGCGGATCTTCCACATCGTTTCGCAGCTTTCCAACGGTCTGGGTCGTCAGTGGGCCGTCGTGAAGATGGCCGAAGAGGTCCGGATGTCTGTGTCACAATTTCGAAGGCTCTTCAAGGATCAAGTCGGACAGACGCCAGTCGAGTTCTTAAATCAGCTTCGATTGGCAAAGGCCCACGAGCTGCTTTCAGACCCAAAGTGCTTCCTCCAGATCAAGGAGATCGGTGCTAGCGTGGGCTATGTCGATAAAAGTCGATTCACCAGAGAATTCAAATCCAAATATGGTCTTACGCCATCTGAATTCCGTGATAAGCAAGCTGAGATCGAGCAGTCAAAGGTGAAAGTTCTACATAAATGATCTATTTGGACAACAAAAGGTCTTTTTAGACAACTAACAACCATTCATGCGGTGAACCTCCTGCTATAAACTCTTAACGATACAAAACGATCGTGAAGCGGTTCGGAAAACTACGAATTTCTGGAACGACAATGATTCATTGTTGCCAAACGATCGGGTTGCACAAACGTTGCTGCATCAAACCCAAAGAGTCACCATTGGAGGCCTAAATGCGATACATATCCAATTCAATGATTCGGGCCGGAATCTTTAGTTTCACGTTGCTCTCAGTTGGTTTTGTTTATTACGCTGCATTTGGCAGTCGCTGTGTTGAAGCCTCGAGTTGTGAGGAAACGTTCACCAATTTCACCAACGCAAACTGGGCCTATAGTAATGCTTTTCAGAGCTATTACTACGGTGTCCCTACAACTTGTCAACAGCAATGCCAAAACAGTCAAAACCCAAACTGTATTTCAGATTGCCAAATATCACGACATACCGCACTCGCTCAGGCGGACACAGCTTTGTTCACCGCCGCATGGGCCACTTGCACGCCGATAACTGTTGACGAGTGCGATCAAGCACGGGCTATGGCTGATGATTGTGCGATTCAGCATAATTATCTTGATTATCCGAATCAGGAGGAGAGATTGGCGATTTTTGCGCAGTACTCAGCATGCATGCTCGCTAGTAAGGTAAGCGCTTGTCAGTAACTTGGGCCTGATTATTAGAGTGCTCCTTAAGCGGATATCTGGGAGGAGTCCTCAAAGGTGATGAATTCTAATTTGATCGCATTCAGTTTCGATGTTCCAACTTGTTTCGTCGATGGATCAATTGGCCTCGTTTAATAGATTCAGCGATTTTGCTGTTGCCCGCTGAGTTTGAATATGAAGTCTTTCTCGGTTCTGGTTTTCGTTGCGTCATCCTTCTTTTTAACTTCAGGTCAAACGCCGTCCGGCACGCCTGCGGGGCCATCTTCACAGACAAGCGCTAGAATCAAGAATTTCGGCTCAAGCCTTCAGAAATATGAAAAAAAGAGAAAACAGACCGCGAATTTGAATGCAAAGAACGACCCGTTAAAAAGCATCGACAATAAAACCGACGATGATGAAGTTATTAAAATAGAAACCGGGCTTGTCTTGCATGATTTGCTGGTTTCCGATCGTGCGGGGAATGTTGTGACCCAGCTCAAGGGTTCTGATTTTCTTTTGCTGGAAGACCAGGTTCCACAGTCGATCGAAGTGTTCGCCGCTAGCGAAAACTCACGGATTCCGCGTTCTATAGTACTTGTAATCGACACCAGTCTATTGCAGTTTCCATTCCTGAAAATGAGTACGGACGCCGCGAAGACCCTCGTTGATAAACTCAGGCCCGATGACGAGATGGCGATCGTTACGGCCGACTTGATACTCCATTCGGATTTCACAGCCGATAAGACGCTCCTTAAAGCCACCTTGAACGAGGTGGAGAAAAGAGGCATTGAATACGCCTCATGGTATCGGCGCGGAGCTCGAAAAGATGACCAGGGATATGAACACGCGCTTAATATTGGCCGTGGCGGGCAGTTTGAAACGCTGCTTGCAGTCCTGAATGAGATGTTTGACGATAAACGAAAACAGCGTGTCATCATTTTTCAGGGCGACGGAGGTCATATGATCTGGCTAAAACCCGACAAAAACCTTCCTTACCCGGTATCACACACGACAAGAATGAACAGTGGAATGAAATATTCGGGGGAAAGCGCAATTAAGAAGTTCGGTTTTGGGGAGATAGAAGAAGCTATTGAGGTTTCAAGGGTCACGATCTATTCTGTTATTCCAGGAATTCGGTTTTTCGGACTGCCGAAAAGAGAACGAGCGAATCGAGCGAGAATTTCATGGGCGAAGGTTAACGAAGCATTTGGGTGGAAAACCGATTATCCGGCGGAAATGACGCGTATGTTTGAAGACCGAGAAGAAAATGTACGCACTGCCGGCCAAGCTGCAATGTTCAAAGTGGCGGAACTGTCGGGCGGCAATACTGCCGTGATGGAGAAACCGGAAGATGCGGGACGCATCTACGCTGATATTTTGGGTGTTATCGAGAGCCGTTATGTGATCGGATACTACCCGACGGACGGTGTCCCGAGCGAGAGACGACGAAGTGTAAAGGTCGAGGTGCGCGGCCGACCTGATTACACCGTTACAACACGCAGTCATTACATTTTGAAGTAGGCCTTTGAATCGCGACCGACCTCTGCGACACGTCCGCAAAGCTTAAGCCCTAAACATGGAACTTAGAAAGCCGAAGTGCGTCTATCGAAATAGACGCACTTCGGCTTTGATACCGAAATCGATCGGAAATGTTTCTCCGGGTATTGATCAGCCGTCGTCAGTGGGTGTTAGTGCTTACCTTCAAATAAAGACGAGGCCGGATCGCGGCCTAGACCCTGCGTCCTCTCACAAGCTGCAGAACCAAAACGATAGCTGCGATCACCAAAAGAACGTGAACAAGGCTGCCAACCTGCGCTCCGGCAAAGCCGAAACCCAAAGCCCACAAAACCAGTAGAATTATTAATATAGTCCAAAGCATTTTCTTTCCTCCATTCGCCCCAACACTCTCCGATCGAAATCTGCTTCGAACGGGTTCGGCGGCGGTTTTGATCAGTCAGTCGGTTTACGCAGCCGATCAATGTGAAATAGCCAACGGCCTGATCGGCATACTAACCGACATTTTTCACGAAAAACATATTTTCCGCGGAACATAAACCATTTATATCAGTTATTTAAGTTATCTTATGTGCGATTGCGCACGAATTCCCGATCAAAATTCAACTATCATTCATTTAGATCTCAACGAGCCCGAAATATGCGATCTTCGCCGCCAGAACCGATACGCGGGCGATATATTGCGACCATGCGGGCTGATGATGAGCTAGGGAGTAATTAAATGGAAGAAAAAAATATAAGAAATACTGAACTGCAACGCCGAAACACTGCTGATCGAGGTTTTTTTGGAGCAATGTCCTATCTATTGATCGGGGGCGGCATCGGCGTTGCTGTCGCACTACTTTTTGCACCAAAATCCGGAAGTGAATTTCGGGGCGATATTGCCGATGCGACCAGAAAAGGCTATGACCTTTCACTCGAAAAAGCAGTTGAATTCAAAGCAAAATCGGCTGAGGCACTGGAGTCTGTTAAGGAAAAGGTGGCGAATGTCTACGATCTTGCATCCGCAAAGTTGAGTCAAGAAGGCGAAATGATCTCGGACCTTGTCTTAGGAAAGACGGGCGATGCGGCGGAAGCTGGCGCACCGAAGCAGAATGACTCAGGCAACACGTCTAAACGATCAGGTAACGGCCAAAGGAGTTCGAGCATAGTTTAAGAAAACAGGATCGAATAAGCGGCGTTAAGCATCGATGTTTGACAACGCGGGGACGACACCGAACGGTCTGCACCAGACTTTACTGTTCCTGCGATCGGTAAACCGGATCAAATGCCGGACTTGATTGTCCGCAGATATTCGCGCGATGACAACAGGAATTTGTCCAAGGAGGACAAAACAATGAGAAAGATTTTAAGTAAAGCATTATTTTTATCACTGATCAGCTTGGTGATCACTATCGGCACAATGGCTCAAACCCAGACACGTGCCTATCAGGTTTCCGATCGTCAGGTCCAGACACTTTTGAACCGGATCGAGACCAGAACCGACGCATTCAGGAACGAGATCGAGCGATCGATCGACTACCGAAACAACGATCGCGAGGATTCGATCAATTGAATGATCGCGAATTTCGAAAATGCGACGGATGAACTCAAAAACAATTTTTCATCTCGCCGTTCAACATCGGACGACGTACAAGAAGTTTTGAACAGAGCCGTTCAGGTAAACACGTTCATGTTGAACAATCGCATGTCCGCGACGGCCGAGAGTCAATGGAATCTGATCCGTGCTGACATCAATACCCTTTCGGGTTACTACAGGATTCGATCTGATTGGAATTCGAATCAGAACTACCCCGGCAGCCAGACCGGCAGTTATTACGTTTCGGATGCCCAACTTCGAACACTTCTCAACCGTCTGAATCAGAGAACGATCAGTTTTCGTACCAGTTTCAATAACTGGGATCGCGTTAATCGACGGTATCAGGAAAGACAGGAATCGGATGTCTCGCAGGATGTCTCCACATTCGCAGCTGCAGTAAACAATCTGAGACAGTATTACAGCGACCGCAATTCTGTTAACGCGGATATCGGCCAAGTGCTGCGGCCGTCGGTCTCGATCAACAGCTTTCTTGGCTCAAACCGAACGAACAATACCATCACAAACCGGTGGAACCTCGTTCGCAGCGATCTGAATACGCTGGCGAGTTATTATCGCCTCAGCTGGGATTGGAACAATCCGGTATTTCCCGGCTCAACAAACCCAAATAACCAGTATGGCGATTTTGACTCACGGCTAACGGGCAGTTGGCGGTTGAATACGGCTCAGAGCGACAATGTTGCTAACACCGTCGAACAGGCCATAGTCAACGCAGACTACAACAACAGCCAGCGTGACCGGGCTCGTGTGAATCTCGAACGCCGTCTGCGTTCGCCTGAGACTCTGTCGTTCGAGAAACGCGGACGGCAGTTGACAATGTCGTCGGCAAATGCGGCCTCGGTGTCGCTCGAGGTCGACGGCAGGACACGTACTGAAACATCGCCGAACGGACGAAGAGTGAGCGTCAACGTTACGGCGACGGATCGCGAACTGACGATCAACTATGAAGGCGATCGGGTCAACGATTATTATGTGAGTTTTGCTCCCGTCAACAATGGTCAATTGAGGGTAACGCGACGCATCTATTTGGAAAACCAGGAGCGGACCGTGACCGTGACCAGTGTTTATGATCGGATCAGCAACAACCCGCAATGGAATACGCCTGCGTATCCGACCGTCTCCGATAATTATCGGACCGAAGGGTTCTTGATCCCGAACAACACGCGGATGACGGCCAGGCTCGAAACGCCGCTTTCGACGAAGTCTGTCAATAACGGCGACCGCTTTTCGATGATAGTGACCTCGCCTTCACAGTACTCGGGTGCTGTGATCGAAGGAAGCGTCGTTGGTGAAAGATCGGGCGTTGTTTCGGGCCGTGCGAACCTCGGCCTCAATTTTGAGACGATCAGGCTACGTGACGGAAGGACCTATGGTTTTGCGGGCATCGTAGATCAGGTCCGCGAGCCGAACGGCAATGTCGTTAACGTCAATAACGAAGGCGTGATACGTGACGGTAACCAGACGACAAAGACCGTTACACGTGCGGGCATCGGAGCCGTTCTTGGCGCGATCATCGGTGCGATAGTCGATGGCGGCAGCGGTGCTGCGATCGGTGCCGGTATCGGAGCTGGTGCAGGGGCTGGAACGGTCATACTGCAGGGCAGGGATAACCTCGAACTCTCCTCAGGGACTGAGTTCAACCTTACTGCGATGGCTCCGACAACTGTCAGTTCGCGTTAGTGGTTTATGATCGATCGGTCGATCAGAACTGTCGTGACAGGGCCAGCCGCGAAAATGCGGTCGGCTCTGTCACTTTTTAAATGGTTGTTGCAGATGTTGCGATCGTTTTTCATTTCATCGAGGGCTTGGCCGCATCAATCATTAAGACTACGGGACTAAACCGGTCTTCCATGCTTTTCACATTTTGAGGGGATCACCCTAAGGCTTATCAATATCTCAGCTTAAGATGAGTCGTTCGATATACATCGCAAATTGTTGGCCTGGTCGCGATGGGCCGCAGTTTCCGGGTCTGATGGACTACGGCAAGAAATGGCTATATGCGGTCATGCGCGGTCATGATTGCCTCGTTCCAGGTCATATGTCGTCGACGTTTGGTCATATGGTTCCTATCTGTGGAAATGCGGGGTGGAACGGAAGCATTCGGAAAACGCGGATGATGGGCATGTTTAGGTCCAAAAGGGAATTGTGGGCAGGACCATCAAAAACGCCCCACATTGGCTTGACACCAATTCCCCAAAATCATAATATCTAGAGTTTCGGACTTTGACGGTCTGGGCTGCAGTGCTGTTTGGCGACAAGCAGGCGTGCAGGGGTTTGAAAGCTTAGAGCAGGAATTGTAGCGTAAAGCGGGCGTCCAACGTCCATGGCTTGATCGAGTCACATCTATTATTTGCCACGCTACAGCAAAGTTCGGGCTTTCTGCGTAAGTAGATCAAAAGGTTTCTAAATCAATCAGCTTGAAGCTGCTTGAGCTAACTGCCGGAATGCGTTTTCGGCAAGAGTCAGGTAAAGGACGGATTTTGTCTTTTAAATAGGGGCGAGAGCTGATAGCGATCAGCAAAGAGCCTTCAAGAAATATCTTGAGAACAGCCGGCACGCAACCCGGCAAACGCAGGAAGAAAAGATGCCAACTATCAATCAATTAGTTCGCAAAGGGCGACAGAGAGTTAAGTACAAGACGGCGAGCCCGGCTCTGCAGTCAAATCCGCAGAAACGCGGTGTTTGCACCCGCGTTTACACGTCGACTCCGAAAAAGCCGAACTCGGCACTACGAAAGGTCGCCCGTGTCCGCCTGACAAACCAGATCGAGGTCACGACCTATATTCCCGGCATCGGCCACAACCTGCAGGAGCACTCGATCGTGCTCATTCGCGGCGGACGTGTGAAGGATCTTCCGGGTGTGCGTTACCACATCATCCGCGGAACGCTCGATGCTTCAGGCGTCGCTAACCGCAACCAATCACGTTCGAAATACGGTGCAAAGCGTCCGAAAGGAGCGAAATAGGTAAAGTATGGCAAGACGTAGAACAGCAGAACGACGAGAGATACTGCCCGACCCGATCTACAACAGCCAGTTGGTGACCAAGTTCATCAACGGAATGATGTGGGAAGGCAAGAAATCGGTTGCCGAAGAGATCTTTTACAGCGCTATGGAAAAGATCGCAGAAAAAACGGGCGAAGAGCCGCTTAAGGTCTTTAAAAAGGCCGTTGACTCCGTCGCTCCGACGCTCGAGGTCAAATCACGCCGTATCGGCGGTGCGACCTATCAGGTGCCGCTCGAGGTCAGCCGCGACCGCCGAAACACGCTCGCGATACGCTGGATCGTCGGAAACGCCCGCAACCGCAGCGAGAAAACGATGCGCGACCGCCTGGTAGGCGAACTTCTCGATTCGACGAGCGGACGCGGAGGAGCGGTGAAAAAGAAAGACGACGTTCACCGTATGGCAGAGGCGAACAAGGCGTTCGCACATTACAGATTCTAGGGAATAGGGACGAGTGACCTGCGTTTTCTTGTTACTGTTCACTCGTCACTAAAGCTATGGCTAACATAAGTTTAGACAAATTTAGAAACATCGGGATCATGGCGCACATCGACGCGGGTAAGACCACGACGACCGAGCGCGTGCTCTTCTATACCGGTGTTTCGCATAAGATCGGCGAGGTTCACGAGGGAACTGCGACGATGGACTGGATGGAACAGGAGCAAGAGCGCGGCATCACCATTACCTCGGCTGCGACGACCTGTTTCTGGAAGCGAAATAACGTAGAACACCGCATCAATATCATAGACACTCCCGGACACGTCGATTTCACGATGGAGGTCGAGCGTTCGCTGCGTGTTCTTGACGGTGCCGTATGTGTTTTTGACGGCGTCGCTGGTGTCGAACCGCAGTCGGAAACAGTTTGGCGCCAGGCCGACAAATACGGCGTTCCGCGTATCTGCTTCATCAATAAACTGGACCGTGCCGGGGCTTCCTTTGAACGCTCGTTCGATTCGATCCTAAAGCGGCTCGGGGCAAATGCGGTCGCACTGCAGATCCCGATCGGCCTCGAAGAACACCTAAAAGGCGTTGTCGATCTGATCTCGATGAAAGCCCTTATCTGGAAGGACGAGACCAAGGGTGCACAGTACGAAACGCTGGAAATTCCGGCCGACCTCGTGGATGCTGCGAAAGAGGCCCGCGAAAAGCTGGTCGAAGCGGTTTCGGCGATCGACGACGACCTTATGGTCAAATATCTCGAAGGCGAAGAGATCTCGGAGGACGAGATCCGCAAAGCACTTCGGAAGGGAACGATCGAACTGAAGATAGTGCCGGTCGTTACCGGGTCGGCGTTCAAGAATAAGGGCGTACAGACGCTGCTCGATGCGGTTGTCGATTACCTTCCCAGCCCGCTTGATATCCCGGCGGTAGAAGGAACTGTTCCGCGTTCGGATGCGATCGAGACCCGCGAGGCTGATGCTAAGGCACCTTTTGCCGGCCTCGTCTTCAAATTGATGGCCGATAAGCACCTCGGACAGCTTGCCTTCGTCAGGATCTATTCAGGAACGGTCAAATCAGGTTCGTATGTCACCAACACGATCAAGGGCACTAAAGAACGTGTCGGCCGATTGATGTTGATGCACGCAAATAAGCGTGAAGACGTCGAGACCGCAAGCGCCGGCGAGATCGTCGCGATCGGCGGAATGAAGAACGTCACGACCGGCGACACCGTTTCGGATGAATCGAAACCGATCATTTTGGAATCGATGGAATTTCCGGATCCGGTCGTTCGCGTTGCTGTAGAGCCGAAGACGCGTGCCGACCAGGACAAGATGGGCATTGCTCTGAACCGGCTTGCTCAGGAAGACCCTTCGTTCCAGGTTTCGACCGACCACGAGACCGGCCAGACCATCATCGCCGGAATGGGCGAACTTCACCTTGAGATCATCGTTGACCGCATGAAACGCGAGTTCAGCGTCGAGGCCAATGTCGGTAAACCCCAGGTTGCATATCGTGAAACGATCACGATGCCTGCACCTGGCAAAGAGATATTCAAGAAGCAGTCGGGCGGCCGCGGTCAGTTTGGCCACGTCGAACTCGAGATCGAGCCGGCCCCCGGCGAAGGCTTCGTGTTTGAGGACAAGATCACGGGCGGAGCCATCCCGCGTCAGTTCATCAAACCGGTCTCTGAAGGCATCAGGGATGCGATGCGTCGCGGATTTCTCGCCGGGTATGAACTGGTAGACATCAAGGCGAGCCTTGTCTTTGGTTCATACCACGAGGTCGATTCGGACGAGCGTTCATTCCATATTGCGGGAAGTCTCGCATTTCAGGACGCGGTCAAGAAGGCAAAGCCGATCCTGCTCGAGCCGATCATGAAGGTCGAGGTTGTGACGCCGGAAGAATATATGGGTGCAGTCAACGGCGACCTCAACCGGCGCCGCGGACAGATCGACAAAATGGAACCGCGTCCAGGCAATGTCTCGGTCGTGACGGCATTTGTGCCGCTTTCGGAGATGTTCGGTTATACGACCGATCTTCGTTCGTCGACGCAGGGACGTGCGACGTCGAGTATGCATTTCGAGCGTTATGCCGAAGCACCGCGAAACGTGGCTGAGGAAATAATCGCAAAGGTCAAAGGGGCCAGTAGCTAAGGTATTTGTTTGAGATTTTGGATCTAAGATCAAAATAGTTCAGGAGAAGATATGAGCAAGGAAAAATTCGATCGCAGCAAGCCGCACGTGAATATCGGGACGATCG
>ERZ761609.401-NODE-401-length-51852-cov-37.688399_pt1 | contig 51852 bp, 40 predicted proteins | sample MGYA00511163_ERZ761609 | MGnify/ENA primary metagenome ERZ761609 (study PRJEB28899, sample SAMN02445070) | bioreactor sludge metagenome | biome: EBPR sludge | place: Australia: Brisbane, Thorneside Wastewater Treatment Plant | collected 2011-12-16 ... | reverse complement strand
GGGTGTGGCAGGTTCGGCAGGCGCGGCGGGCGGTTCGGATTTGCCGCAGCCTGTCAACCACAGGCCACTTGCCAGTGCCAGCGTGCCGACGGCCCACCGGGTTGCAGGTGGCACCACGCGGGCAAGGAAGGAGCGCGTCGGGAACACAGGATGGGGCATGGTCGGGCCTGCCGTCAGGCGAAATGGTCAAACGACCGGGTTGTCAGTGTCACGGGTGCGCCGTCAGGGCCCACACATTTCAAACCGGGAGAAGCCGTGATGGTACCGATGCGCGTGACGGGTGTCTGCGCGGTGTGGGCTGCTTGCGACACCTGCGCACGCGCAGAGGGTGGTGCGGTGAACACCAGTTCATAGTCGTCACCGCCATTCAGCGCGAAATCAGGTAAAAAATGCGCTGCAGCGCTTGTCAATATTGGGCTGACAGCTACTGAACTAATTATGTCGCCCGCCCGCAATTCGGCCCCCGTGCCGCTGGCCGCGAGGATGTGACCCAGGTCGCCCAGCAGGCCATCGCTCACGTCGGCGGCTGCATGGGCCACGCCACGGAGCGCCAGGCCCAGGGCCACGCGGGGCGTGGGGCGTTCCATGCGCTGGCGCACGGTGGCAAAGTCTGCTGCGTCGAGGTGGGCCTTGCCCCTGAACACCTCCAATGCCAGCCGAGCGTCACCCAGCGTGCCGCTGACGTACACATCGTCACCCACGCGGGCCGCATCGCGCCGCAAAGCTTGGTGCTGGGGCACCTGGCCGAACACGGTGATGCATATGTTCAGCGGTCCGGCCGTGGTGTCGCCCCCCACCAGTGCACACCCGTGCGCATCGGCCAGGGCCAGCAAACCTTTGGAAAAACCGGCCAGCCAGGCCTCATCTGCCCTGGGCAGCGACAGCGCCAGGGTGAAGGCCAGGGGTTTGGCGCCCATCGCGGCCAGGTCGCTCAGGTTGACGGCCAGCGCCTTGTGGCCCAGTGCCTCCGAGTCGACGGTTGACAGAAAGTGCCGCCCCTCCACCAGCATGTCGGTGGACACGGCCAGCCGCATGCCGGGTGCCGGTGCCAGCAGGGCACAGTCGTCGCCGTTGCCCAGGGCCACGCCGTCCGGTCGCAGGGCGTGCTGGAAATAGCGGCGGATGAGTTCGAACTCGCCCATGTGGGGTCCTGCCAATTGGGGGGACGTCAGTTTTTGGTGGGTGGTGGATCGTCTGCCACGCTGGCAGGTTGCGGTGGCAGCAGGAAGCTCATGGGCGCGTTGCGCCAGCGCAGCCACAGGGCAGCCCGGATGCGCTCCCGGTTCACGTTGCTGATGGCCTGTGCCTTCAGTGCCAGCCGGAAGGCCAGGTAAAAGCTGACCGCCAGGTTGATGGGGCCCACCACGGCAATGCCCGCCACCGCAAGCCAGAAGCCGGGTGTGAGCAAGGCGCTCCAGCCCAGGGTGGCCACGGCTGCCGACACCTGACCGGCCGACAGCGTGACGTGCCGCACCTCCAAGCCCAGGCCGAAGAATCCAAACACCACAGGCACGATGCCCAGCATCAGCCCCAGCGACACGTTGGCCGCCAGGCCTGACACATTGGCCCGCAGCCAGGTGGCCCAGCGCAGCGCCCGTTCTTTGCCCAGCCAACGGGTGGCGCGCGGGTGGTGTGTGAGCGCCGAGTCCAGCCGGTGCAGCACAAACCAGTTTTCGAACCAGCCCGCCACGATGCTGCTGGCAAACAGCAGCACCCCCGTGAAGGCCGCAAACAGGGCCGTCGGGCCGACAACGTTCATGTCGTGCAGCACATGGTGGGCCTTCTCGGCATCGATCATGTGGCTACCGCTGAACACATTCAGTGCAAAGCTGATGAGCAGCACCACCGGCACCACCAGCGCCAGATTGCCCGCGATGGCGGCCACCTGCGAGCGGAACAGGTTGGCCACTTCGTCCACGAATTGCATCACGGCGCCGGGTGCCTGCAGGTCTTTGAGTTTGGCCACCATGGCCGGGGCGGTGACGGCGGGCTGCTTGGTTGCTACCGTCCAGTGCAGCAGTTGCACCAGCACGAACGACAGGGCGTAGTTCATGCCGGCGGCAAACCCCATCCAGAACGGCGACAGCGCAAGCCCGTAAAGCAGGAATTTTCCCCACGTGGTGAAACCGATGATCGCCCCGCCCCCGGCAGCATGGCGCAGCATGGCCATGTACTCGGCCCGGTCGCGGGTGATGTAGTGCTCACCGGTTTCGGCACTGCGCTCGGCCACTTTGGCTGCCGTGAGGTGGGTGCTGCTTGCGATCAGCGCACGGACGCTGCGGCTGCGGTGGCCGACATGGACCAGTTCCAAGAGAAGTGTGACGGTGGCCTGTGCCGGGTTGGCAGACAGCAGACAGTTCAGCAGGTGGTGGATGCGCTGCACCCGGTCGCGCAGCTGCCGCAGCCTGAAGACAATGCCCACCGAAATGCCGTGTTCGTCCAGATGGGCGTACACCGTTTTGGCCGCTTCGAGGCAGGTTGCGAGCTGCTTGCGCAGGGCATCTGCCGCCGCTGCCGCCTCTTTGCTGCGCGGGCCGAAGGTTGCCAGACTGGTTTGCAGCGCGTCCATCTTGCCGGGCAAAGCCAGAAAGGCCCGGCTGCGCAGGGCCTCCTGCGACATCCGCACGCGCACTTCAGCCGCAAAGCCCGTGGCACTGACCTGGCTCACGCTGAACAGGATGGCATCTGTCAGCTCCTGCAGCCACCGGTTGGATGTGGTGGTCGCGGTGCGTGTGACGTCCGGCGTGGTGGGCGCTTCGTCGTCTGGCGCGAACAAGGTGTCTTTCAGCCGCAGCAGCAGCGAGGGCGGCAGCGCGCCGATCCACTCTGTATCGCTCTCTGTGGGGAACACCAGGCTGAACAGTTCTGAGGGGTGTGATGTGTCGGGCGTGCCGGGCAGCAGCTTGTTGCGCAGCCGGAAGCCCAACTCGCTGAGAAAAGCGGTGCGTGGTGCAAAGCCGAAGTCGGCCAGCAACGGGGCCAGGTCCATGTTTTCACGGAAGGCGGCCCACCAGCTTTGCCAGGCCTGCAGGCGGTCGGGCTGGGCCGCCAGTTCGTCCAGCAGGCACTCGATGCGCCCGATGCAAGCCTGTGCATCCTGGCCGTTGCCGCGAATCCAGCTCAGGGCTGACACCAGCCACAGGTGCCGTTGCGCCACCAACGCTTGCGGGTCAAGCTGGGCCAGCAGATCGGAGGGGGTGAGGGACGGCTGTGCCATCCTCAGTGCAGCACGCGCGAAGGGGTGCCGGTCACACCGGCGTCCAGCACGAAGGCGGGCACCTCGGCTTCAAAACGCTCGCCGTCTTCGGCCACACAGAAAAAACTGCCGCGCATGATGCCGGTGGCCGCGTGCAGACGGGTGCCGCTGGTGTACTGGAACGACTCGCCGGGCTTCAGCAAGGGCTGTTGGCCCACGGCACCCAGGCCTTTGACCTCCTGGCTGTGCCCCGATGCATCGTTGATGATCCAGTGCCGGGCAATCAGCTGTGCAGCCACTTTGCCCGTGTTGCGGATGGTGAGGGTGTAGGCAAACACCCAGACACCCCGGGCAGCATCGGACTGCTCGGGCAGGAACTCGGGCTGGGCTTCGCAGGTGAACTGGTATGCAGGCATGGCCCGCACTGTACCGCGATCTGTCAGGGCCCCGTGCTTGTGGGGCATTCGACGCAAATGTGAGCCAATGCGGGCATCACCGATTGTGGCGCGGCAAATCATTGCTATGCTGTTGTGCCAAGCCCCGTTTCAAGGGGCGTGGCCTGAGGAGACCTGAACATGACGCTGCGTTACACCTATGTGTCCCCGCAACTGCCCGACAACAAGCTGCGGCTGTACCCGACCCAGGTCGTCAACATCATCGGCGGGCCGGGGTGCGACAAATCGTTGTTCACATCCGCCATCGTGCTCAACCTGCACCTGCGTGGCAAAACGGTAGAAACCATTCCTGACTTTGCCAAAACCAAGGTGTGGTTGCAGGACTACGAAGCCCTGCGCAACCAGTGGGCCATTGCGCAGCACCATTTCGAGCTGCTGGAGGTGCTCGATGGCCAGGTGCAGTTTCTGGTCACCGAATGTTCGCTGCCACAGCTGCTCTATTACAACGAAAACTACGCCGACAACATCTGCGACGTGGGCAAGACCCACCAGCAGATACTGGACTGGCACGGCCAGTTCAACAACGTCAACGTGATGGTCAAGCGCAGCCCGACCAAGCGGTATGTTCGTTCAGGCCGTTTGCAGGAAGAGCCCCAGGCGCTGCAGATTGACGAAGACATCCAGGCGCTGATGACCCGCGAAGGCATTCCGTTCACCGTGCTCGACGCCGATCCGGCAGCCATCCAGGCCTTTGCCGAATCGTTGGGCCAGTGATGGGGCCTGCCGCGTTGCGGTGAGTGGGCCTGACGGCCCTTCAGCCAGACACCTGAGGCTGTTCAATCTCAGCTGCCCAGCACCAGTTCTCCGGCCTCGTTGAGGCGGAAGACGCCTTTTTCGCGGCGCTCGGCGGTTTTCCAGACCTTGCCACCCAGGCGCACCTCGGTGCCGCCGTGGATGGCGTAATCGACGGCGATGTGGGCGTCGCCCGCCAGTTGCATGGCTTCTGTCAGGTGGGCGCGCTGCGCTTCCAGCTCCAGCAGTTCGCTCTGGTGCATTTCCTGCGTGATGGTGGCACGGCCCGACAGGTCATCCTTGTTGCGCTCGGGGTGGGTGGTGACAAAGTCGATGATCTTTTGCAGGTTGGCCACCTCGGCTTCGTGCTTGGCCTTGCGTTGGTCCAGCAGGAACAGTTCTTTCGTGAGGGCGGGGTTGAACCCGGCCTGTAGCACGGTCAGCGGGCCAGCATCGGAACCCGCCTCGGCCACCCGGATGCTGACGGTGGCCCGTGCATGCCCGCCGATGAATTTGCCCTTTTTGCCACCCGGCTTGCCCACCACCACATGACCCAGCGCCGTCAGTTCGCTGTGCAGGGCGTAGTCTTCGAGCTCGACATTGGCCTCGGAGCGCAGGTAGGCGTTTTCTGCATACTTGGCATGGATGTGCCCCTGTGCCACCACTTTGGCGCTGAACCAGCTGCTCAGGCCCGACTCTTTGCTGTTGTACTCGCTGTGCCCGATCACACCGCCCTTGATGGTCACGTTGCCGGTCGCTTCGATCACGCCCGCCAGCACGGCACCGCCCACGGTCACATCGCCGCTGCACGTCACTTTCATGCCGTCGGTGACATCACCTTTGATTTGGATGGCACCGTCGAACTTCACATTGCCCGTGGACAGGTCAACCTGCGGCAACACGATGTTGGGGTCCACCTTCACGCCGCGTGACACCATCACGGGCTGACCGGTCACGCTTGCCACCAGCAAGTCGGCATCGTTGGGGTCGGTTTCTGCCCCTTTCAGCCCCGGCGCAAACGGCCAGCTCGTGCCCGGCTTGGGCCGCAAGGCGTTGCCGCCCACGTCAAAGCCTTCTTCGCCGGGGGTGGGCGGGATGCGGCGCATCAGCGGCGTGCCCGCCTTGACCACCACCAGGTCGCCCAGGTCGCGGAAATCGGCAAAACCGTGCTCGTCGATGTGTGGGTGGCGCTCGGCCATGTCGGGCACCAGTTGCTCGAACCGGGTGTTTTCTCCGTTCACGCAGGCTTTGCCTTGTGCGACAAGCACTTCTGTGGCCTGGCCTGCTGCCACTGCTGCCGAAATGGCTTCTTCCAGCAGCCCGGCACGCACGCCTTTTTCACCCAATGCGGCCTGCACCTGCTCCAGCGTCAGGTTCACCCCGCCTTGGGGCGGCGCGAGCGTGAGGGTGGCCGACATCTTGTCCTTGCTGATCTGCACCACGCATCGGGCATCGCGCTTTTCGCCGATGGCGACTTTCAGCGGCAGCTTGGTGCCGGGCATCTGCTGGATCAGCTGTTGAATGCCGGTGTCGTTCTGCCACAGGTCGCCAAAGCCTTGCGTTTTGACCAGCGCGTGGATGTCGGCAGGTTGCAGCTTGGGGCCTGGGGTGGCACCGTCCGACGCAGGGGTGTAGGTGGCCAGCAGGGTGCGCTGGTCACTGTCGATGGCCAAGGTGATGCCGCCGGTGTCGGCCACAGCCGGGGCAGCCGCTGCGGGTGCGGCGGTGGGGGTCTCTGGCGTTGCGGTGTCTGTGGTGGTGGGCGCGTTGTCCATTTGTCTCCCCCTTTGTGAGGTGATGGCCAGTTCGCCAGGGTTCGGGTGTTTGCGCCTCATTGTGAATGCTTTGTTGTGCATTGACCACAACAAACAACGTGAAAAACGGGGCCAGTTCCATGGGTTCCAACATGACAAGGTTTGATGTGCCTCAATACGGTTTGGCGGGCTTCGGTCATCATGTCAACAGAAGATCCGACACACGTTGTGGTGCGGGTCAATCGAAACAGGGCTTCACAGGAGTGCAGGTGCTCAGGCGTTGGTATCCCGGTCGGTTCAGGTCGCAATGGGCGCTGCTGGTGGTGGTGTGGGTGGCGCTTGTTGGCGTGCTGACGCACACGCAGTTGACGTTGCGCGAAGCCATCGTCAGCGATGAGCAGGCCCGCCTGCTGACCCTGACACGCGTGGCCACCCAAATGTTCGTGGTGCAGGTCGAATCGGCCGATGCGGCTCTGCGCACCATGCGAGACAGCCTGGACCGCTGGCGCGCCGGTGACGGGTTTGCCCCGTTTGCCATGGAACACCTCAAGCGCGTGGAAAAGATGATGCCGGGCGTGCGGACCTTTGTGGTGTTGGATGCGCAAGGCCTGTGCCAGTTGTCCAACCGGCCGGAACTGGTGGGCCAGCATTTCGGTGAACGTGACTACTTCGTGCAGGCGGTTGCATCGGCCGCGCAGGGCAAAGACGTGCTGACAGTGTCTGCACCCTACCGGACCGTGCTCGGTGCCTGGGCCGTGAATGTGACCCGCGTGGTGCGGGACAGCCAGGGTGCTGTGGCCGGTCTGGTGGTGGCCACGCTGTCGCCCGAGTACTTCAGCCAGCTGATGGCAGACATGGCCCATGCGCCCGACATGCGTGTGGCGCTCATCCACGAGACCGGACGCCTGTATGTGTCGGTACCCGTTGTCAAAAACGCCGACCAGGTGGACTTCATGCTGCCCGGGGCGTTCGCCCGGCGGCACCGGGATGCCGGGGTGCCGGAAAGTGTTAACAGTGGTGCCACCACGTTTCCCGGTGGGGGTCAGCGTGTGGTGGCGGTCAAGACAGTCTCATTGGCGGGGTTGGGTTCGCAAAGTGTGTTTTACGCCGGGGCCAGCCGCTCAGCTGATGCTGTGCTGGCAGAGTGGAGACGTGATGCGATGTTGTCGGCCTTGTCAGTGCTGGTACTGGTTGCCATGAGCGCGGCCAGCCTGCTGCTGTACCAGCGTTGGGTCGGCCGGTTGGAGCGAAAAGCCCATGTGGCAGAAGCGGCCTTGCGGGCCAGCCATGCCAAGTACGAGCAGTTGGCCAACACCTTGCCGTGTGTGTTGTTCGATTTCGAGCAGCAAGCGTCAGGGCAACTGGTGGTGCAATTTGTGAGCCCGTTTGCGCAGACCCTGCTGGGCGTGGCGGCGCAGACGCTGCAGGATGACCCGCGCGCTGTGCTGCGGCATCTGTTTCCAGAAGACGCTGCGGCGTTGAAGCGCCAGCACACCGAGGCCCATGCCCAGCAGCAGCCGTACGAATGCACGCTGCGTGTGCAGCGCCCGGACAGCCAGGTGGCGCATGTACAAATATCGGCCACACCCACGCCGGTGCCTGGCAAGCCGGGCGTCACGCTGTGGAGCGGGTTTGTGTTCGACGTGACCGACCGCATGCAGCTGGAGAGCGAACTGCGCCACATGGCGTTTCACGACCCGCTCACGGGCGCGCACAACCGGCGCAGCTTCATGCAGGCACTGGCGCAGGAAGCCCACCGCGTTCAGCGCACCGGCGAGCATGCAGCGCTGCTGATGCTCGACATCGACCATTTCAAACGCGTGAACGACACTTTTGGCCACGATGCGGGTGACGATGTGCTGAAGCACCTGGTTACCACCTTGCAGGCCGTGCTGCGCAGGCTGGACCTGCTGGGCCGCCTGGGTGGCGAGGAGTTTGCCGTGTTGTTGCCAGCCACCGGTTTGCAAGGTGCCAGCGAGTTGGCCGAGCGTTTGCGGCTGGCCATTGAGAAAAACCCGGCACCCTTGCAACGGGCCGTTCAGTGGACGGATCCGCAGTCGCCCCAGCAGACGACCCAGCACAGGGCCCAGCAGTCGGTGGCTTATACCATCAGCATCGGTGTGGCGGTGTTGGGCCCTGAGGCTGCTGACCCTGACGAAGCCCTCACCCGAGCCGACCATGCCATGTACCGGGCCAAAACCACCGGCCGCAACCGGGTGTGTGCCGAGGGGGCTGACCCTGTAACGGCCAGCGGCCCGTCCGCACCCACAGACGCACCTGCTTTGCCCGCTTCATGATGAATTTTCAAGCCACCAGCGGCCGCTTGCCGGCCAGCCAGGCGCTGCGCGCCGCCATCATCGACCTTGACGGCACCATGGTCGACACTTTGGGCGACTTCGTGGTGGCGCTGAACCTCATGCTGGCCGAACTCGGTTGCCCACCCGTGCAGGCCGCCGATGTGGAATGCATGGTGGGCAAAGGCTCTGAACATTTGATAAAAAGTGCTCTGGCGCATGTCAGAAAAGGCTGGAGTGCTGCTGAAATTGATGCAACTTTTCCTGCTGCCTGGTCAGCCTATCAGCGCCATTACCTGGCCATCAACGGCCGGCACAGCGCGGTGTATGCCGGGGTGGTCGAGGGCCTGCGTTCGTTGCAAGCCCGTGGCTGGGCATTGGCCTGCCTGACCAACAAGCCCACGGCTTTTGCCTTGCCGTTGTTGGCCGACAAAGGCCTGTCGGGGTTTTTCAGCCAGGTGTACGGCGGTGACGCGTTCGAGCGGAAAAAGCCCGATCCTTTGCCGCTGCTCAAAACCTGCGAAGCCTTGGGTACCTTGCCCGCCCAAACGCTGATGGTGGGCGATTCGAGCAACGATGCCCAGGCCGCTCGCGCGGCGGGTTGCCCGGTGGTGCTGGTGACCTATGGTTACAACCACGGCCTGCCTGTGCGCAGCGTCGATGCCGACGGCTGGGTGGATTCGCTGGCTGACGTGTCAGCCCTTCTTGCCCAGTAGCGCGTCCTTCAGCAAGGCATCGGCCGGGTTGTTGCCCAGCCAAATGCGCATCATGGCTTGAAAGAACTCGGGTTCTTTGAAGGGTTGGCCTTGTGCCACGCCTTTGACCGAAATGATGGTGCCCTGACCGGGAACCCAGTCGATGGTGAAGGTGTCGCCCGCCACCAGTTTTTTGTGCACCGAAAACACCTCGCTCATGCGGATGAGGCCCGGCACCAGGCGCGAAAACTCGGCTTTGGGTGCGTTGTCTTCCACGCCCCGCGTGAAGAGCTTGCCCAGCTCGTTGGCGTCGATCTCGCGCAGCATGGTGATGTGCAGCCGCTTGGGCCCGGTGTTGGACAGCACGGCCTCAGTTGTGTCGGCTTTCTGGGGCAGGTACAGGCCCGCCGCATACACCTTGAACACGGCTTTGAAGCGTGTGCCAGCCCCGTTCAGTTGCAAGGGCGTGCCTTGCAATGACAGGGCACCGGGAAACCGGATGCCGCTGGTTTCGATGTCTTGTGCAGCGGCGGGGACGGTCAGGCAGCACAGCGACAGCAGCAGTGCCGCCAGTACCGAACGGGGGCGGGCAGGGTTCATGGCAAGGCGAGCGTTTTTTGGGGGGATAAAAAAGAACGACCGTTCGTTTTTTGGCATTGTCCCCGATCCATCGCAACGCGCGTTACAGGGTTGTCCCTGATGCATGCACCCTTTTGGGTCAACCCGGTGCGCTCACCGCAGCGCCAGCGTCAGGTGGGCAACGGCTGGGTTGGCGGGGTCTTTCGACACCGCTGCTGCACCCGGTGCACCCAGAAACAGCCGCTGCGCGGGCACAGCCAGACGGGCCAGTTGGTCGCGCACGGCCACACCGCGCTGCGTGGCCAGTTCGGTCATGTGCGATTCGTTGACCGGTATCTGCGTCAGCAGCAACGCTTCCATGTCCGGCACGGACAACTCCTGCGCCAGGCCCAGCGCGTTGCGGGGCTTGGGCATGTCGGTGCGTTTGTACAAGGCCGTCAGCCAGCGGGCGTAGTCGGGGCTGTCGGGGGTCAGTGTGCCAGGGGTGTCGGGCGCGGCACCGGTGCTGCGTGCCTGCTCGGCCGCCACCTGCCTGAGCAGGCGGCTGCGCTGGTAGGCGGTGCGCTCGATGTCCAGGCTGGCGGTGCCCACCACGGTCAGGGTCAGGGCGGGGCGGTCGATCAGCGCCTGGGCCACGCGTGCCAGTTTGTCGGTGCTGGCAGCTTCCAGCCGGGTGGTACCGGGCACGAAGGCAATGGTGGACAACTCGGTGTCGCTGCCGCCCAGCGCGTTGGCCAGCAACGCAAACGGCGCGGTGACCGCTTTGGCGATGATGTTGCCGATGATTTTGAACACGATGGGCACCACGCTGAACTCGGGGTCGTTCAGCGAGCCGGCAATGGGCAGGTTCAGGTCGATCACGCCATGCCGGTCGGCCAGCAGGGCGGTGGCCAGCTTGACCGGCAAGCTGGCTGTTGCCCCCGGCACGGGGTCGCCGAACGTCAGTTGGTTGAGCGTGAGCTGGTTGCGCGCAGTCAGTTGTCCGTTGGGCAGCACGGTGTACCCCACGTCCATGCTGAGCTTGCCGCGTTCGATGCCGTGCCCGGTGTATTTGATGGTGTACGGCGACAGGGGGGGCAATTCCAGGTCACGCACCCGGCCTTCGATGGCCAGTGCCAGCGGGTTGGCCAGTGGATTGACCTTGCCGGTGATTTCCAGCGAAGCGGTGCCTTCGGCCTTGCCACGCAGTTCGATGTCAGCCATTTCGGGCGCGGCTTGGCCATCGACCCGGGTCGCTGCGCCTTCGGATGAGAAGCCACCGATGCGCCCGGTCAGTTCGCTCAGGTTCGCGCGGTAGTTCGGGCGGATGAAGCGGTCGGCAAAGTCCACCGTGCCGTTGACCAGGCTGAATGGGCCGATGCGCAGGCGGGGTGTGGTGGTGTCGGCAGAAGGCAGGGCCGGGGCGACGGGCTGTGTGGGCGCAGCCAGCGCTGGCTGGCTGGCTTGTCGCCGGATGTCTTGCAGGTTGATGCGTCCGGTTTCGTCGAGCACGATGCGCGCAAAGAAGTCGCTCAGTGCACCGCGTTCGATTTGGATCTGTGGCGGCGCACCCGGCACCAGCTTCGCATCCAGACCCCGCAGGTTCAGCGTTTGCCAGCGCAGCCATTCCTGTGGGTTGGCACGTGTGCTGCTCAGGGTGTCTGCCCGGACGTTCTCCAGCGTGACATCGCCCGTCAGCGCCACAGCCGTTCCTGCTGCCGACGTTTGAACCGACAGGTTACCGGCGTAGCTGGCATCGGCACGCTGCAGGCTGAGGTTGAGCTGGTCAGCCCCGTACGGCGCCAGGGTGTGGACCGGCAGGCGCAAGGCGTTCACGGTGCCTTTCAACCCGGGTGTCTGCCCGTCGTCGCCCAGGGCGATGGTGCCTCGCCAGTCGAGGATGCCGGGCTGAGCCGGATCACCCTGAGCGTTGAGTGCGTTGTGCCAACGCAAACTGGCTGATACCGCCGAAGGCTGGTTCCCGCGAGAGGCCAGGCCTTGCACCTGGAAATTGACGGCACGCAGTGGCACGGCCACGTTCGGCGTGGTGAGTTCGTCGCGCCAGTCGAGTTGCCCGTCAGACACGGTCAGCTCGTGCAGCGTCCAGCGCCACGGCGAGGCGATGACCGGCGCTGCAGGTTCAGCCGCTGGTGTGGCGGGTGCTTCGGCTTGGCCGGTGGGCTCAGCAGCATGGGGTGGGGCGCTGGTCGGTGCGCCTGGCAACCATGAGCTGTACATCCATTGGCCCTGTGCATCGCGTCGGGCGGTCAGGGTCGGGCGAACCAACTGGATGGTGCCGAGTTGGGCCTCGCGTGCCAGGGGCCGGATCGCCGTGTCGCGCACCGACAGGCTTTGCCAACTGGCCAGCGATTGGCCCGAGGTGTCGGTGAGTTGAAACTGGTCCAGTTTGGCCTGTTGCACGGTCAGTGCCCATTCGTCCGCAGGGCTGTCCGGGCCGCTTGCAACGGCGGGGCGGGGCGACCAGCTGAGCTGAGATTGCAGGCTGAGCTGGCCGTGGACGGTGGGCACCAGGAAAGGACGCAGGTAAGGCGCGAGCAGCGACAGATCGAACTGCTGGACTGACGCGCTGGCATCAGCCTGTGACGCCCAGGCGGAGCCGCTCAGGCTGATGTCGGCAATAGGCAGCGCTGCCCGCTTGCGTGGACTGGCTGCGCCTGTGGCGGCCGTGGGGCTTGCCAGGTGGGCCGTGGCTTCAAATGACAGTGCATCCGTGGCGGCTGTGGGCAGCGGCCAGCGTAATTGCTGGGCTTTGACTTGCAGCGCGGAGAGGTTCAGGCGCGCGGGTTGCTGGCGGGCATCGGGCATCGCCGCGTCGGTCCAATGCAGGCTGCCATCATTCAGGCTGAACGAAGCTACCGCCACGGTCCACCCGGGTCGTGCAGTCTCTGGCTGGGTGAGGTTCTTGGAGTTTTTATGGTTCTCAGCGCTTTTAATGATTGACTTCGGTGCTACTGAAAATTTTCCAGAAGCTTGTGTGCTCAAAAGACCCTCAGCATCCCGGCCAAGTTGGACTGCCGGGCCCTCCAAAGTGACCGATGCGAGCAATGCGGTGCGTTCAAGCGGGCGCACGTCGGTCAGCGCCACGCTGGCCCGTGCGAGCTTCAACAGGGTTTGCTGACGGGCATTGGCAATGGCGACGTCCGAGGCGTTGATGTGCCCACGTATGCTCACTTGGGCGTGTGGGCTTTGCGTGAATTGAACGGTGAGGTCTGCGTCCAGCGTGGCTTGGGTGGGGCGTGTGGGCAGGTCTTTGGGCAGGTAGTCCAGATAGGGGGTGAGGGTGAGGTCGTTCACCGTCAGTCTGGCCTCGGTGGTCAGGCTGTCGCTGAAAGGTTGGGTGTCGGCCGTCGTGTCAAAGCTGCTGCCGTTGAGCTTGAAGGCCAGTTTCGGTTGGACGCGGACATCCTGGGCCGTGCTCAGTGTGCTGACAAACGGCACGGCCAGCGTGATGTCGGTCAGGGCATGGTGGTTGTCGGTTGGCACATCGTGAAGGGCCACCTGCCCGTTGAGCAGTTCGATGTTGTAGATCGCAAACCGGGCGGGTCCGGCGTCGGGTGTGGCGGGGGTCTCGGTGGACGAGAGTTTGTCGATCACGTCCTGCCAGTCGTGCCGTCCGTCACCCAGATGCCGCAACCGCAGCACGGGCCGATCGATGCGCACCGCATCGAGCACCGGTGCCCAGCGCCACAGCGAACTTGTTTCGGCGTTGACAGTCAGGCTGCCCACGTCGAGTTGGGCGAAGGTGCTGTCCGCGCTGGCCACCTGCAGCTTCTCCAGCGTCAACGCCAACGACCAGGGTTTGAAATCGACCGCGCCGACCGTCACCTGTCGGCCCAGTGCGGCGCTGGCGTGATGTTCGATTTGCCAGCGGATGACCATGGGTGCCACCAGCCAGGCCAGCGCCCAGACGGCACCGACCGCAGCCAGGCCCCATCGGGTATGTCGGATCAAGGCAGGCACATGGGGTTTCAGGTGGCGCTTCAGCCAGTGTGTCGGTGGGTGATCGGGGGTCGGGTGCGTGGGCATGACTTTGGGCGGCCGCAGGTGTCTCGGCGGGCTTCGCGGGGCTGACGGCGATGGTAGCGGCTGATGGCAGGGGTGTTGCCCGCAATGGCGTTGGGCACCGTGGATGGCGTGGGGAATCTTCACGCTTTGTTACACTGGCCGCCATGTTCGTTCACCGCATCATCACCACAGGTTGCAGCGACCGGGGAGCTTGGCCCTGGCGTCGCTGGTCTGCGCGCTGACCTGACTGCGTGACGCTGCCCCGGCAATCCGCTGGCGGCACACGGGGGTCATACAAAGCACTCGCCCGGTCGCCTGTGTGCACAGGCGGCTTCATCGAACACCCAGGGGGTCGCAGCCCGCATGGCCATGGCGACTCCTGAGGACAGGCACCGTTTACGCTGAAGGGCTTGTCCGGAAAGACACGAAAAGGTTCCGACCGTGATTTCTCAAACCGAATTCGACCAGTTGGCGGCCCAAGGCTACAACCGCATCCCACTGAGTGTCGAAGCTTTTGCCGACCTCGAAACCCCACTTTCGCTGTACCTGAAACTGGCGCACACTTCGGCCGCAAGCCCCGGTGCCGAGCCCGGTGCCAACAGTTTTCTGCTGGAATCGGTGGTGGGCGGCGAGCGCTTTGGCCGCTACAGCTTCATCGGCCTGCCTGCCCGGACGCTGCTGCGCGCCACCGGCTTTGGCGCAGAAGCCAAAACCGAGGTGGTGACCGATGGCCGCGTGGTGGAAACGGCGGTGGGCAACCCATTGGATTTCATTGCCGTCTACCAGCAGCGCTTCAGGGTGGCCATCAAGCCCGGCATGCCGCGTTTTTGCGGCGGCCTGGCGGGCTACTTTGGCTACGACGCGGTGCGCTACATCGAGAAAAAGCTGGAGGCCACCTGCCCGCCCGATGACGTGGGCACGCCTGACATCCTGCTGCTGCAATGCGAAGAGCTGGCCGTGATCGACAACCTGTCGGGCAAGCTGCACATCATGGTGTATGCCGATCCGGCCGAGCCGCGTGCCTGGGCCCGAGGGCAGGCCCGCCTGGCCGAGCTGAAAGCCCGCTTGCGCTCGGCGGTGTTCCCGCCTGCCACTCCAGCCACCGCGCCACAGCCCGTCAGCAGCAACCGCACGCAAGCCGATTTTCTGGCTGCTGTGGAGCGTGCCAAAGCCTTGATTGCCGGGGGCGACTTCATGCAGATCGTGATGGGTCAGCGCATGGCCAAGCCCTTCACGCAAAGCCCCTTGAGCCTGTACCGCGCGCTGCGCTCGCTCAACCCCAGCCCTTATATGTACTACTACAACTTCAACGGGGCAGATGGCTCCGGTGGAGACTTGCATGTGGTGGGTGCATCGCCCGAAATCCTGGTGCGCCAAGAAACGGTTGAATTGGACGCCCTGAGCGCCGCCGGGCCTTCCCAAGGCGCGAAAGCCCCTCAAGCGCAACCAGGCGCTTCGGTCAGCGCGGTGGGCAGCGACAGTGCGGGGGCTCTGCGCACCGGCGTGAAGGCGACCATCCGGCCGCTGGCCGGCACACGCCCTCGCGCTGCCACGCCAGAGGCCGACCTGGCCGCCGAAAAAGACCTGCTGGCCGACCCCAAGGAGCGTGCCGAGCACGTGATGCTCATCGACCTGGCCCGAAACGACATCGGGCGCATTGCCCGCATCGGGTCGGTGAAAGTGACCGAGGCCTTTGCCATCGAGCGCTACAGCCATGTCATGCACATCGTGAGCAACGTCGAGGGTATCCTGAACGAAGGCATGACCAACATGGACGTGCTGAAAGCCACTTTCCCTGCAGGCACGCTCAGTGGCGCACCCAAGGTGCACGCCATGGAGCTGATCGACCAGCTCGAACCCACCAAGCGCGGCGTGTACGGCGGCGCGTGTGGCTACCTCAGTTATGCGGGCGACATGGATGTGGCCATTGCCATCCGCACGGGCGTCATCAAGGACGGCGTGTTGTACGTGCAGGCGGCTGCCGGTGTGGTGGCCGATTCGGTGCCCGAACTGGAGTGGAAAGAGACCGAGCACAAGGCGCGCGCGTTGCTGCGTGCGGCCGAACTGGTGGAGGAGGGGCTGGAATGAGCCAGGCAATTGACAGGGTGAAACACTGCACCAGCATGCAGGAGGTGCGCCGCGAAGTGAATGCGCTGGACGATGTGCTGGTGCCGTTGCTGGTGGAGCGTGTGGGCTACATGAGCCAGGCGGCGCGCATCAAGCAGGACGTGTCGCAGGTTCGCGATGAAGCGCGCATACAAACCATTGTGGACAGGGTGCGCGAGCGTGCCTGCCGGGAGGGGGGAGATGCCGACACGATGGAGGAAATCTACCGCGCCCTGATGGAAGTCTGCATTGCCTTTGAACACCGCGAGTTCGCAAGCTTGCGCGAAAGCGCCCTGGAAGAGGACGTGGCATGAAACTGCTGATGATCGACAACTACGACAGCTTCACCTACAACATCGTCCAGTACTTTGGCGAGCTGGGTGCAGAGGTGAGCGTGGCGCGCAACGACGAGATCACGCTGGACGAGATGGACCGCCTGCTGGCAGACGGGCGCATGGAACGCCTGGTGATTTCACCTGGCCCCTGCTCGCCTGCCGAGGCGGGCATTTCGGTGCCGGCCATCCGTCACTTTGCCGGGCGGGTGCCGATACTGGGTGTCTGCTTGGGGCACCAGAGCATCGGTGCGGCGTTGGGTGGCACCATCGTGCGGGCGCAGGAGCTGATGCACGGCAAGACCAGTGTCATCACCACCACGCAACAAGGTGTGTTCGCGGGGCTGCCCCGCCAGTTCACCGTCAACCGCTACCACTCGCTGGCCATCGAGCGGGCGAGTTGCCCCGAGGTGCTGACGGTCACTGCCTGGACGGACGACGGTGAAATCATGGGCGTCCGGCACAAGACGCTGCCCATCGAGGGCGTGCAGTTCCACCCGGAGAGCGTGCTGACCGAACATGGCCACGCCATGCTGAAGAACTTCCTGAATTGAAATTTCAGTAGCATCAACTGACGTCAATCAAGCGCTGGAGCCCATTTTTATGTATCAATCCATCGTTGATTTGCGCAGCGACACCGTCACACACCCCACGCCGGCCATGCGGCAGGCCATGCTGGCGGCCCCGCTGGGCGATGACGTGTTCGGCGACGACCCCACGGTGAATGCGCTGCAGTCGCGGCTGGCGGATCTGTTGGGGTTTGAAGCCGCGCTGTTCGTGCCGACCGGCACGCAGAGCAACCTGTGCGCCCTGCTGGCACATTGCCAGCGCGGCGACGAGTACCTGGTGGGTCAGATGGCCCACTGCTACCGTTGGGAAGGTGGCGGTGCGGCGGTGTTGGGCAGCATCCAGCCCCAGCCCCTGGCGCACCAGTCGGATGGCACGCTGGCGCTGGCCGACTTGGAGGCGGCTGTCAAGCCGGACGATGCCCACTTCGCGCGCACCCGCCTGCTGGCGCTGGAAAACACCCTGGGCGGCAAGCTGCTGCCGTTCGGTTACGTGCAGGCCGCCACCGACTGGGCGAAGGCCCGTGGCTTGGCCAGACATTTGGACGGCGCGCGCCTGTTCAATGCTGCGGTGGCGCAGGCGGCTGTAAACAAGGTTGCCGGTGGGCCATCTCCAGGCAAGCTGGCCGACACGATTGGCAGCCGCGATGCGGGTGCCGAGCAGGCCGTGCTGGCCGAGGCCCGGCGCATTGCCCAGTGTTTTGACAGCGTGTCGGTGTGCTTCAGCAAAGGCCTGGGTGCGCCGGTGGGGTCGGTGCTGTGTGGCTCGGCGGCGTTCATCCACCGTGCGCACCGTGTGCGCAAGATGGCGGGCGGCGGTATGCGCCAGGCGGGCATGCTGGCGGCCGCGGCGCTGCATGCGCTGGACCACCATGTGGGCCGTCTGACGGACGACCATGCGCTGGCTCAGCGCCTGGCCACTGGCCTGGCCGGTGTGCCGGGTGTGCAGGTGGAGTTGCCACAGACCAACATTGTTTTTGTGGACCTGGTGGACGAGACGCGAGAGCGTTCCGCCGACCTGTTGCGGTATCTTGCCGACAACGGTGTGCGCGCAACCGGGCTGTACCGCCTGCGGTTTGTGACCCACCTGGATGTGGATGCGGTGGGCATCGACCATGCCGTGTCGGTCATCCGGCGCTTTTTCAAGGCTGACTGAGCCAGGCGGGCACCATGGCAGACATCACCAACATCTGGCTGTTCATCCTCGCGGGTTGGTTGCTGAACCTGACCCCCGGTCCAGATGTGCTGTACATCGTCAGCAACGCGCTGCGCGCTGGCGTGCGTGCGGGCGTGGTGTCGGCATTGGGCATCACGGCCGGGTGTTTTGTGCATGTGCTGGCCGCTGCGCTCGGGGTCAGCGCGTTGCTGGCGGCTTCCAGCACGGCCTTCACCGTGCTGAAGTGGGTCGGGGCGGCCTACCTGTTCTGGGTGGGGGTGAAGCTGCTGTTTGCGCGCTCGGATGATTCGTCTGATTGGATAGCGCAAAGTGCAATATCCAAAAGCGATGAAGGCCTGAAGCATGTATTTTTCAAAGGCTTCCTGACGAATGTGCTCAACCCCAAGGTGGCCCTGTTTTTCCTGGCCTTCGTGCCCCAGTTCATTGCACCCGGCGCGGCCCACCCGGCCTGGACGTTTGTGCTGCTGGGCCTGCTGTTCAACGTGAATGCCTTGCCGGTCAACATCGGCTATGCATATGTGGCCGCCTGGGCCGCCAGGCGAGTGGGTGTCGTGCAGCGCGGCATGCGGTGGCTGGACAGACTGGCCGGCGTGTTGTTCGTCGGTTTTGGCCTCAAGCTCGCGTTCACCGATTCACCCGTCCGTTAGCGGCATCCGACTGATTGATGCCCGGCTTCCTGTTTTTCTGCCCCTTTTGACCTGAGACTCCCCATGCCCCACACCGCCAAAATCACCCCGCAACAGGCGCTGCAGCGCACCATCGAGCACCGTGAGATTTTTCACGACGAGATGCTCCACCTCATGCGCCTCATCATGAGTGGCGAGATGTCACCCGTGATGACCGCAGCCATCATCACCGGCATGCGCGTCAAGAAGGAGACCATCGGCGAGATCACGGCGGCGGCGCAGGTGATGCGCGAGTTCTCCACCAAGGTCGAGGTGGCGGACACCACCCACCTGGTGGACATCGTGGGCACAGGCGGAGACGGTTCGCACACGTTCAACATTTCCACCTGCTCCATGTTCGTGGCGGCCGCTGCGGGCGCACGCGTCAGCAAGCATGGCGGCCGCAGTGTCAGCAGCAAAAGTGGCAGTGCCGATGTGCTGGAGAACCTGGGCGTCAACATCAACCTGACCCCTGCACAGATTGCGCAGAGCATTGCACAGATCGGTCTGGGCTTCATGTTCGCGCCCAACCACCACCCGGCCATGAAGAACGTGGCCCCTGTGCGACGCGAAATGGGCATCAAGACGCTCTTCAACCTGCTGGGGCCGCTGACCAATCCGGCCGGTGCGCCCAACATCCTGATGGGCGTGTTCCATGAAGACCTGGTCGGTATCCAGGTGCGCGCGTTGCAACGGCTGGGTGCCGAGCATGCGGTGGTGGTGTACGGCTGCGACGGCATGGACGAGGTGAGCCTGGGGGCCAAGACGCTGGTGGGCGAGTTGAAGGACGGTGTGGTGACCGAATACGAGATCCACCCCGAAGACTTTGGCCTGACCATGGCCAGCAACCGCGCGCTCAAGGTCGAGACGCCCGAGCAGTCGAAGGCGATGCTGATGGGGGTGCTGGACAACCAGCCCGGCCCCGCCCGCGACATCGTGGCGTTGAATGCGGGCGTGGCCCTGTACGCGGCCAACGTGGCACCCTCGATGGCCGCCGGTCTGGCACTCGCGCGCCAGGCGCTGGAAAGCGGCGCGGCCAGGGCCAAGCTGGCCGAGTTGGTGGCCTTTGGCCAAACCGTGGGGGCATGATGGCAGACAGCCTGTGGAGCGATACGGGTACCTGGATTGCGCTGGGGGTGTCCGCCCTGTTCATTGTGGTGGGCTGGGGCATGCACCGTGTGATCGTCAAGGTGCTCAAAGCCCCTGCGCCCGATGCACCCTCTTCCGACCCTTCATCCAACGAGACCAAGACACCATGAGCAGCGACATTTTGCAAACCATCGTGGCCACCAAGCACGAAGAAATCGCCCAGGCCCAAGCGCGCAAACCGCTGACCGTGGTGCGCGACGATGCCGAAAGCCGCACGCAGACCCGCGACTTTGTGGGGGCGCTGCGAGCCCAACAGGCGGCAGGCCGGGCGGCAGTGATTGCCGAAATCAAGAAGGCCAGTCCTTCGAAAGGCGTGATCCGCCCCGATTTCATTCCGGCCGACATTGCTCAGAGCTATGCAGAGTACGGCGCAGCCTGCCTGTCGGTGCTGACCGACCGACAATACTTCCAGGGCAGCCCGGACTACCTGAAGCAGGCGCGGGCCAGTTGCCACCTGCCGGTGCTGCGCAAAGACTTCATGGTCGATGCTTACCAGATCTACGAAGCACGCGTGATGGGAGCCGATGCCATTCTGCTGATTGCCGCCTGTCTGGACGATGCCCAGATGGCAGACATGGAAAAACTCGCCCAATCGCTGGGCATGGCTGTGCTGGTGGAAGTGCATGACCGCGCGGAACTGGACCGTGCGCTCAAGCTGAAAACACCCTTGATCGGCATCAACAACCGCAACCTGCGCACCTTCGACGTCAGTCTGGACACCACGCTTGGCCTGATTCGTGACGTGCCCGAGCTGATCGGGGGCGAGCGCATGCTGGTGGCCGAGTCGGGCATCCTCACGCCTTCGGACGTGCAGCGCCTGCGCGACGCGCATGTGCCCGCGTTTCTCGTGGGCGAGGCGTTCATGCGCGCCAAAGAGCCTGGCGAGGCGCTGGACAAGTTGTTCTTCCAGTGACAGGCCATCTGTTCCCTGGTGCGTCTGTGCCTTGTCTGGGCGGCTGGGCACCTCTGGATTGGGCGGTGGATGCCAGTTGGCGTGAACGGGTTGACGCGTTTCTGGCCAGCGATGCCGGGCAGCGTCTGGCTGCCTTTGTTCAATCGCGTATCGATGCCGGTGCCGTCGTCTACCCGCCCGATCCGTTACGCATGTTGGCACTCACGCCGCTCAGCCGCGTGAAGGTGGTCATCCTTGGGCAGGATCCCTACCATGGTCCGGGTCAGGCTGAGGGTTTGGCCTTCTCGGTACCTGCGGGCAACGTGGTCCCGCCCTCGCTGCGCAACATCCTGAAAGAGGTGTTGACCAGTCATGGCGAACTGCCGACCTCTTCGGCTGCGCGACAGCGTTTGCAGAACGGCTCGCTTGTGCCGTGGTCAGCACAGGGGGTTCTGCTGCTCAACACCTGCCTCACGGTTGAAGACGGGCGACCGGCAAGCCATGCCCGGCAGGGTTGGGAGGCGCTGACCACCGCTTTGCTCCGTGCCTGCAGTGACGCGCCGAACGGGCGTGTATTCATGCTGTGGGGCGCGCACGCGCAATCCCTTCGCCCCGTGATTGACGAGGCGCGTCACCTGGTCCTGACGGCGAATCATCCGTCGCCACTCTCGGCCACCAGAGGGCCGCTGCCCTTCAAGGGGTGTGGTCATTTTGTGCAAGCCAACCAGTGGTTGAGGCAACATTGCAATCTGGAAATCGATTGGCTTGGCAAACGCCATAAAACCATGGCATAATTGCAGGCTCGTTGCGGAGAGGTGCCCGAGTGGCTAAAGGGGGCAGACTGTAAATCTGTTGGCTTACGCCTACGCTGGTTCGAATCCAGCCTTCTCCACCAACAAATACTGGCATGCGTTTGGAAGCTGCAAAGTCATTGCCCTGTGGCATGTGCGATGCGGGAGTAGTTCAATGGTAGAACCTTAGCCTTCCAAGCTAATGACACGGGTTCGATTCCCGTTTCCCGCTCCAGTTGATGTTGTGCAACTGTTTGTTTTGCAGGCGGCCGCAGTGGCTTGTTGCTTGCCCATGTGGCTCAGTGGTAGAGCACTCCCTTGGTAAGGGAGAGGTCGCGGGTCCGATTCCCGCCATGGGCACCACTTGTTTTATCTTGGCATATTTCCCGGAGAAGTGAAAAATGGCAAAAGAAAAGTTTGAACGTACCAAGCCCCACGTGAACGTGGGCACCATCGGTCACGTTGACCATGGCAAGACCACGCTGACAGCCGCCATCACTACCGTGCTGGCAGCCAAGTTCGGCGGCGCAGCCAAGGCCTATGACCAGATTGACGCAGCCCCTGAAGAAAAGGCACGCGGCATCACCATCAACACCGCCCACGTGGAATATGAAACGGCCAACCGCCACTACGCCCACGTTGACTGCCCCGGCCACGCCGACTACGTCAAGAACATGATCACCGGTGCCGCCCAGATGGACGGCGCCATCCTGGTGTGTTCCGCTGCTGACGGCCCCATGCCCCAGACCCGCGAGCACATCCTGCTGGCCCGTCAGGTGGGCGTGCCCTACATCATCGTGTTCCTGAACAAGTGCGACATGGTCGACGACGCCGAACTGCTCGAGCTGGTCGAAATGGAAGTGCGCGAACTCCTGTCCAAGTACGACTTCCCCGGTGACGACACCCCCATCGTCCAGGGTTCTGCCAAGCTGGCACTCGAAGGCGACAAAGGCAACCTCGGCGAAGAAGCCATCATGCGTCTGGCCGATGCACTCGACACCTACATCCCCACGCCCGAGCGCGCTGTGGACGGTGCCTTCCTGATGCCTGTGGAAGACGTGTTCTCCATCTCCGGTCGCGGTACCGTGGTGACAGGCCGTATCGAGCGTGGCGTGATCAAAGTCGGCGAAGAAATCGAAATCGTCGGTATCAAAGACACCCAGAAGACCACCTGCACCGGCGTGGAAATGTTCCGCAAGCTGCTGGACCAGGGCCAGGCTGGCGACAACGTCGGTATCCTGCTGCGCGGCACCAAGCGTGAAGACGTCGAGCGCGGCCAGGTGCTGTGCAAGCCCGGCTCCATCAAGCCCCACACCCACTTCACCGGTGAGGTGTACGTGCTGTCCAAAGACGAAGGTGGCCGTCACACGCCTTTCTTCAACAACTACCGTCCCCAGTTTTACTTCCGTACAACTGACGTGACCGGCTCCATCGAACTGCCAGAAGGCAAAGAGATGGTGATGCCTGGCGACAACGTGTCGATCACTGTCAAGCTGATCGCCCCCATCGCCATGGAAGAAGGTCTGCGCTTCGCCATCCGTGAAGGCGGTCGTACCGTCGGCGCCGGCGTCGTGGCCAAGATCCTTGCCTGATTGACTTAGGGGTATAGCTCAATTGGCAGAGCGTCGGTCTCCAAAACCGAAGGTTGTAGGTTCGATTCCTACTGCCCCTGCCAAACTGCTCTGAGATCAGCATCTCAGCATTTTGATCATCAGGCCCACCGAAGTTGCAAAACTTCTGGTGGGCTTACGCGTCTGAGCTGTCTTGGGCGAGTTTCGAGTTGAAAGTTTATGGCGTCTCCTGAAGTTGAAACCGTTGGCACGGGCGCGGACAAGGCAAAGCTGGCCGGGGCTGCTGCGCTGTTGCTGGCGGCGTTCGTAGCCTATTACATGTTGGCGAAGCAAGGTGGCCTGGCTCAATGGGCGGCTTTGCTGGTGTGCGTGGCCGCCTCTGTTGCGGTCTTTCTGACTTCCGAATCTGGCAAACGTTTGCTGGCATTCGGACGGGACTCTTACCGCGAAATTGGCAAGGTGGTCTGGCCTGAGCGGAAAGAGGCCACTCAGATGACTTTGTACGTGTTCGGGTTTGTGCTGGTGATGGCCATTTTTCTGTGGCTGACGGACAAGACGATTGAGTGGGTGTTTTACGACCTGATTCTGGGATGGAGAAAATGATGTCAGATCAAGTCGGTTCATTGGCTGAGGCCGCAGCGAGTGGCATGCGCTGGTATGTGGTTCATGCTTATTCCGGCATGGAAAAGGCCGTTGAGCGCAACATACAGGAGCGTGTCGCTAATGCCGGCATGCAGGATAAATTCGGCCGCATCCTCGTCCCCACAGAAGAGGTGGTCGAGGTCAAAAATGGCCAGCGTCGCACCACCGAACGCAAGTTTTTTCCCGGCTATGTGCTCGTCGAAATGGTGATGGACGACGATACCTGGCATCTCGTGAAGCACACGAACAAGGTAACGGGGTTTGTTGGCGGCGCAAAAAACCGCCCGGCACCCATCTCCGACGCTGATTTGCACAAGATCATGTCGCAGATGCAGTCCGGTGTGGACAAGCCCCGCCACAAGGTTGAGTGGGTCATCGGCGAGTACGTCCGTGTCAAGGAAGGCCCGTTCACCGACTTCAACGGTACGGTTGAAGAGGTCAACTACGAGAAGAACAAGCTGCGTGTGTCCGTGACCATTTTTGGCCGTGCAACGCCTGTCGAACTGGAATTCAGTCAGGTCGAAAAAACCTGATGTCATTGTCGCAGTGCTTCCGACTCGGCCTGCGGTGTATTTCATGAGTCCTAACCTCCGGGGAGCAACGCTGACGGTGTTGCGCTATCACCCGTAAGGAGCAAAAGCATGGCGAAGAAAATCGTCGGCTTTGTCAAGCTGCAAGTGCCAGCTGGTAAAGCCAATCCATCCCCACCGATCGGCCCGGCATTGGGTCAACGTGGTTTGAACATCATGGAGTTCTGCAAGGCCTTCAACGCCCAGACACAAGGTGTCGAGCCCGGCCTGCCCTTGCCCGTGGTCATCACGGCCTACGCTGACAAGAGCTTCACGTTCATCATCAAGACGCCGCCCGCCACCACGCTGATCAAGAAAGCGATCAAGCTGGACAAGGGTTCGTCTGTCCCGCACCTGCAGAAGGTGGGCAAGATCACGCGCGCTCAGCTCGAAGAAATTGCCAGGACCAAAATGAAAGACATGACTGCTGCCGATCTCGACGCAGCGGTTCGTACCATCGCGGGTTCAGCACGTTCGATGGGCGTGACTGTGGAGGGCGTGTAAATGGCCAAGCTGACCAAAAAACAGAAAGCCCAAGTCGGCAAAGTGGACAGCACCAAGCTGTACGGTCTGACGGATGCCTTGTCGCTCGTCAAAGAGTTTGCCAACGCCAAGTTCGACGAATCGATCGATGTCGCTGTTCAATTGGGCGTCGACGCCAAGAAATCCGACCAGGTGGTGCGTGGTGCCGTCGTGTTGCCTCATGGCACGGGCAAAACCAAACGCGTGGCCGTGTTCGCACAGGGTGCCAAGGCTGAAGAAGCCAAGGCGGCGGGTGCTGACATCGTCGGCATGGATGACCTGGCGGCAGAAGTCAAGGCCGGCAACATGAACTTCGATGTCGTGATCGCCTCTCCAGACGCGATGCGCATCGTCGGTACCCTGGGTCAGATCCTGGGCCCACGCGGCCTGATGCCCAACCCCAAAGTGGGCACCGTGACGCCTGATGTGGCCACAGCCGTGAAGAACGCCAAGGCTGGCCAGGTGCAGTTCCGTGTGGACAAGGCCGGTATCGTGCACGGCACGATCGGTCGTCGTTCCTTCGATGCTGACAAACTCCAGGGCAACCTGGCGGCGCTGATCGATGCATTGAACAAAGCCAAACCTGCCAGCAGCAAGGGCGTTTACCTGCGCAAAGTGGCGGTGTCTTCCACGATGGGTGTCGGCGTGCGCGTTGACACACAAACCATCGGTGCCTGATATGTGAGGATTTCGGCGCTGGCCATCTGGCCATTGCCGAAGTGGTGAGCCCTGATGGTGCCAAGTCGCCGGCAGGGGTCATCCAAGACCGTTGGTGCTGATTTTTTGGGGTCGGCTTAATGTCGCCAACGCAGATGGCGATCACCACTGCAGAAGGTTTAAACCTGAAACAGTTGGTCGCTGCAATGAGTGCACCGCAAAAAACATGTGGTGTTTTTTAAAGGAGTAGACCTTGAGTCTGAATCGCAGTGAGAAGCAAGCAGTCATTGACGAAGTGACCGCACTCGCCGCTAAAGCTCAAACGCTCGTGATGGCGGAGTACCGTGGTATCACGGTCGCTGACATGACGAAGTTGCGTGTCGATGCCCGCAGCAAAGGCGTGACGCTGAGTGTGTTGAAAAACACCTTGGCTCGCCGAGCAGTGGCAGGCAGCAGCTTTGAAGTGGCAGTGGACCAGATGACCGGCCCGCTGATCTATGGCTTTTCCGAAGACGCTGTGGCCGCCGCGAAAGTGGTGTCCGACTTTGCGAAGACCAACGACAAGTTGGTGATTCGCGCCGGTGTATACGGTGGCAAAGCCCTGGACGTGAACGGCGTGAAGCAATTGGCCAACATCCCGACCAAGGAAGTGTTGCTGGCTCAGTTGCTGGGCTTGATGCAATCCCCCATTTCGCGCACCGCGCGGGTGCTGGCTGCCGTGGCAGAGAAAAAAGGCGAAGCACAGCCTGCCTGAGGCGGACTGTTCTTCCCATCCAACTTGTATTAGGAAATCAAAATGGCATTCGATAAAGACGCATTTTTGACCGCGCTGGACAGCATGACGGTCATGGAACTCAACGACCTGGTGAAAGCCATCGAAGAGAAGTTTGGTGTGAGCGCAGCTGCCATGGCAGCGCCAGCCGCAGGTGGCGGCGCAGCTGCACCAGCTGCCGAAGAAAAGACAGACTTCAACGTGGTCCTGCTGGAAGCCGGCGCCAACAAGGTGTCCGTCATCAAGGCCGTGCGCGAACTGACCGGTCTGGGCCTGAAGGAAGCCAAGGATCTGGTCGACGGCGCTCCCAAGACAGTCAAGGAAGCTCTGCCCAAGGCAGACGCCGAAGCTGCGAAGAAGAAGCTGGAAGAAGCTGGCGCCAAGGCCGAACTCAAGTAATCGGTTTCAAGCGACAAGGCTGGAGCGTCTCTCTGAGGCCTCCAGCCTTTGCCGCTTCCAGGGAACACCCCACAGCGCACGCGTGTGTGCTGTGGAGTGTCTTCTGAACACCCAGTCGAAAGAAGCTTGGTTCGGGCAGTGCGCAATGTGCTGCCGTCAGCCAAAAGTTGGTAGAGGCCAACCACCAAGCGCCCAACCTGACGGCATTGTCCGCCCAGAACTGTGAAGACGCTGGACTCTTGTCTTAGCCCCGGAGAACCCATGGCCTACTCATATACCGAACGCAAGCGCATCCGAAAGAGTTTCGGGACACGCGAGAACGTACTCGCCATTCCCTATCTGCTCCAAATGCAAAAAGATGCTTACACCGCATTTTTGCAAGCGGATGTGGCACCCAAAAAACGCTCCAGCGAGGGTTTGCAGGCCGCTTTCGAATCCGCGTTCCCCATTGTTTCGCACAATGGTTTCGTCGAGATGAAGTTTGTCGAGTACAACCTGGCCAAGCCTGCATTCGATGTGCGTGAGTGCCAGACTCGTGGTTTGACGTTTGCATCCGCCGTACGCGCACGGGTTCAACTGATCATTTATGACCGCGAGTCGTCCACGTCTCAGTCCAAGGTCGTCAAGGAAGTGAAAGAGCAAGAGGTTTACATGGGCGAAGTGCCCCTGATGACCGAAAAAGGCTCTTTCATCATCAACGGTACTGAACGGGTGATCGTGTCGCAGTTGCACCGTTCTCCCGGCGTGTTCTTCGAGCACGACAAAGGCAAAACACACAGTTCAGGCAAGTTGTTGTTCTCGGCAAGGATCATTCCTTACCGTGGTTCTTGGCTGGACTTCGAGTTCGACCCCAAAGACATCCTGTTCTTCCGTGTGGACCGTCGCCGCAAGATGCCGGTCACCATCCTGCTGAAGGCGATTGGCCTGACGCCGGAAACCATCCTTGCCAACTTCTTCGTCAACGACCACTTCCGCCTGATGGACAGCGGTGCACAGATGGAATACGTTGCCGAGCGCCTGCGCGGTGAAGTTGCTCGCTACGACATCACGGACAAAACCGGCAAGGTGGTGGTCCCGAAAGACAAGCGCATCACTGCCCGTCATACCCGCGAATTGGAGCAGTCCGGCACGACACACATCAGCGTGCCCGAGGACTTCCTGATCGGCCGCGTGTTGGCTCGCAACATCATCGATGCCGATACCGGCGAGATCATTGCAAAGGCCAACGAAGAGCTGACCGAAGCATTGCTGAAAAAACTCCGCTCGGCCGGTATTCAGGATGTGCAGTGCCTGTACACCAACGAACTGGATCAAGGCGCGTACATTTCCCAGACCTTGCGTGTCGACGAAACCGTTGACGAGTTTGCTGCCCGCGTGGCCATCTACCGTATGATGCGTCCCGGCGAGCCGCCCACCGAAGACGCGGTGCAGGCCTTGTTCCAACGTCTGTTCTACAACCCTGACACCTACGACCTGTCACGTGTCGGACGGATGAAGTTCAATGCGCGTGTGGGCCGTGAAGAGTCCACAGGCCCCATGGTCATGTCGAACGACGACATCCTGTCTGTGGTGAAGATCCTGGTGGACCTGCGCAACGGTCGCGGCGAAGTGGACGACATCGATCACCTGGGCAATCGCCGGGTGCGCTGTGTGGGCGAGCTGGCTGAAAACCAGTACCGCACCGGCCTGGCCCGCATCGAAAAGGCCGTGAAAGAGCGTCTGGGCCAGGCTGAACAAGAGCCGCTGATGCCTCATGACCTGATCAACTCCAAGCCCATTTCAGCTGCGCTGAAGGAGTTCTTCGGTGCGTCCCAGCTGTCGCAGTTCATGGACCAGACCAACCCGCTGGCCGAAATCACCCACAAGCGCCGCGTGTCGGCCCTGGGCCCGGGCGGTCTGACCCGCGAACGCGCCGGCTTCGAAGTGCGTGACGTGCACGTGACCCACTACGGTCGTGTGTGCCCGATTGAAACGCCTGAAGGCCCGAACATCGGCCTGATCAACTCTCTGGCCCTGTACGCCCGTTTGAACGAGTACGGCTTCATCGAGACCCCGTATCGCCGTGTGGTGGAAGGCAAGGTCACCAACCAGATCGACTACCTGTCAGCCATCGAAGAAGGCAAGTACGTCATTGCGCAGGCCAACGCGGCGCTGGATGGCGAAGGCCGTTTGACCGGTGACCTCGTGTCAGCACGTGAGAAGGGCGAATCGGTGCTCGTGGGTGCCGAAACCATTCAGTACATGGATGTGTCACCGGCGCAGATCGTGTCGGTCGCGGCCTCACTGGTGCCATTCCTGGAGCACGACGATGCGAACCGCGCGCTGATGGGCGCCAACATGTCGCGTCAGGCCGTGCCAACACTCCGGCCCGAGAAGCCGCTGGTGGGTACCGGCATCGAACGTGTGGCGGCCGTTGACTCAGGTACGGTGGTGACCGCGCGTCGTGGCGGCAAGGTCGACTATGTCGATGCCACCCGTATCGTGATCCGGGTCAACGACGACGAGGCGGTGGCCGGTGAAGTGGGTGTCGACATCTACAACCTCATCAAGTACCAGCGCTCCAACCAGAACACCAACATCCATCAGCGCCCCATCGTCAAGAAGGGCCACGTGCTGGCCAAAGGCGATGTGATTGCCGATGGTGCCTCGACCGACCTGGGCGAGATTTCGATCGGCCAGAACATGCTGATCGGCTTCATGCCTTGGAACGGCTACAACTTCGAAGACTCGATTCTGATCAGCGAGCGTGTGGTGGCGGAAGACCGCTACACCTCCATCCACATCGAGGAACTCGTCGTGATGGCTCGCGACACCAAGCTGGGTGCCGAAGAAATCACGCGCGACATCCCCAACCTGGCTGAGCAACAGCTCAACCGCCTGGACGACTCCGGCATCATTTACGTGGGCGCTGAAGTGGTGCCTGGCGATGTATTGGTCGGCAAGGTCACCCCGAAAGGTGAGACCACCCTGACGCCCGAGGAAAAGCTGCTTCGCGCCATCTTCGGCGAGAAGGCCAGCGATGTGAAAGACACCTCGCTGCGTGTGGATCAGGGCAGCTCCGGCACAGTGATCGACGTGCAGGTCTTCACCCGTGAAGGCATTCAGCGCGACAAGCGGGCTCAGCAGATCATCGACGATGAGCTGAAGCGCTTCCGCCTGGACCTGAACGACCAGCTGCGCATCGTGGAGGCCGATGCCTTCGACCGTATCGAAAAGCTGTTGCTCGGCAAATTGGTGAATGGCGGTCCGAAGAAGTTGTCCAAAGGCACCACGATCGACAAGGCCTATCTGGCTGAAGTCGAGAAGTACCACTGGTTCGACATCCGTCCCGCAGATGACGATGTGGCGACCCAACTGGAGTCCATCAAGAACTCCATGGAGCAGACCCGCCACAGCTTCGACCTGGCCTTTGAAGAAAAGCGCAAGAAGCTGACCCAGGGCGACGAGCTGCCAGCTGGCGTGCTGAAAATGGTCAAGGTGTACCTCGCCGTCAAGCGTCGCCTGCAGCCAGGTGACAAGATGGCCGGCCGCCACGGCAACAAAGGTGTGGTGTCCAAGATCGTGCCGGTTGAAGACATGCCGCACATGGCCGATGGCACACCCTGCGACATCGTGCTGAACCCGCTCGGCGTACCCTCGCGTATGAACGTGGGTCAGGTGCTGGAAGTTCACCTTGGATGGGCCGCCAAAGGCCTGGGCCAGCGCATCGGTGACATGCTGCAAGCAGAAGCCAAAGTGGCTGAACTGCGCGCCTTCCTCGACACGGTCTACAACGGCACAGGCAAGAAGGAAGACTTCAATGCGCTGAGCGACGAGCAGATCCTCGAAATGGCTGCCAACCTGCAAACTGGCGTGCCGTTCGCGACGCCTGTGTTCGACGGGGCATCGGAAGACGAAATCCGCGCCATGCTGAAGCTGGCGTATCCGGATGATGTCGCTGCAGCCAAGGGCCTGACGGCCACGCGCACCCAAGCGCAGCTGTACGACGGCCGCACCGGTGAAGCCTTCGAGCGCGTCACCACGGTGGGTTACATGCACTTCCTGAAGCTGCACCACCTGGTCGATGACAAGATGCATGCCCGCTCCACCGGTCCGTACTCGCTGGTCACGCAGCAACCGCTGGGCGGCAAGGCCCAGTTCGGTGGCCAGCGCTTCGGTGAGATGGAAGTGTGGGCGCTGGAAGCCTATGGCGCCTCCTACACCCTGCAGGAAATGCTCACCGTCAAGTCCGACGACGTGCAAGGCCGTACCAAGGTGTACGAAAGCATCGTCAAGGGCGAGCACGCCATCACGGCGGGCATGCCCGAATCCTTCAACGTGCTGGTGAAGGAAATCCGCTCGCTGGGCATCGACATCGAGCTCGACCGCTCTTAATTTGCAGGAAAGATCAAGGATTCAAAACCATGAAATCATTACTCGACCTGTTCAAGCAGTTCACGCCCGACGAGCATTTCGATGCCATCCGCATCGGTCTGGCATCCCCGGAAAAAATCCGTTCGTGGTCGTTCGGCGAAGTCAAAAAGCCCGAAACCATCAACTACCGCACGTTCAAACCCGAGCGTGACGGACTGTTCTGCGCCAAGATTTTTGGCCCCATCAAAGACTACGAATGCCTGTGCGGCAAGTACAAGCGCCTGAAGCACCGCGGTGTCATTTGCGAAAAGTGTGGCGTTGAAGTCACGCAGACCAAAGTGCGCCGCGAGCGCATGGGTCATATCGACCTAGCAGCGCCCTGTGCCCACATCTGGTTCCTGAAGTCTTTGCCCAGCCGCTTGGGCATGGTGCTGGACATGACCCTGCGTGACATCGAGCGGGTGCTGTACTTCGAGGCATATGTGGTCGTTGATCCCGGCATGACCCCGCTGAAGAAATACAGCATCATGTCCGAGGACGACTATGACGCGAAGTGCAAAGAGTACGGCTACGACGAATTCGTGGCCAAGATGGGCGCGGAAGGCATCAAGGAGTTGCTGGAAAGCATTGACCTCGATGTCGAGATTGAAAAGCTGCGCAACGACCTGACCGGTTCCGAACTCAAGATCAAGAAGAACGCCAAGCGTCTGAAGGTCATCGAGGCATTCAAGAAGTCGGGCATCAAGCCCGAATGGATGGTGTTGGACGTGCTGCCCGTGCTGCCGCCCGACCTGCGTCCGCTGGTGCCGTTGGATGGTGGCCGTTTCGCCACATCCGACCTGAACGACCTGTACCGCCGCGTGATCAACCGCAACAGCCGTCTGCGTCGCCTGTTGGAGTTGAAGGCGCCTGAAATCATTGCGCGCAACGAAAAGCGGATGCTGCAGGAAGCTGTGGACAGTCTGCTGGACAACGGCCGTCGTGGCAAGGCGATGACCGGCGCGAACAAGCGTGCCCTCAAGTCGCTGGCCGACATGATCAAAGGCAAGAGTGGTCGTTTCCGTCAGAACCTGCTGGGCAAGCGGGTTGACTACTCGGGCCGTTCCGTCATCACCGTGGGCCCAACCCTCAAGTTGCATCAGTGCGGCTTGCCCAAGCTGATGGCCCTGGAGCTGTTCAAGCCGTTCATCTTCTCGCGCCTCGAAGCGATGGGCATTGCCACCACGATCAAGGCGGCGAAGAAGGAAGTCGAATCCGGCACTCCGGTGGTGTGGGACATCCTGGAAGAGGTGATCAAAGAGCACCCCGTGCTGCTGAACCGTGCGCCCACGCTGCACCGCTTGGGCATTCAGGCGTTCGAACCCATCCTGATCGAAGGCAAGGCCATTCAGTTGCACCCGCTGGTCTGCTCTGCATTCAACGCCGACTTCGACGGTGACCAGATGGCTGTTCACGTGCCCCTGTCTGTCGAGGCGCAAATGGAAGCCCGCACCCTGATGCTGGCGTCCAACAACGTGCTGTTCCCTGCCAACGGCGAACCCTCCATCGTGCCGTCGCAGGACGTGGTGCTGGGCCTGTACTACGCCACCCGCGAGCGCATCAACGGCAAGGGCGAGGGCATGATGTTCACCGACGTGGCCGAGATCGAGCGTGCGTTGGCTTCAGGTACGGTGGAGCTGACGGCCAAGATCAGCGTCCGCATGACCGAGTACATCAAGGACAAGGCCACGGGCGAATTCACACCTGAAACCAAGGTGGTTTCCACCACGGCCGGCCGTGCCCTGTTGTCCGAAATCCTGCCCAAGGGCCTGCCCTTCAGCAACCTGAACAAGGCGCTGAAGAAGAAGGAAATCTCGCGCCTCATCAATGCCTCGTTCCGCAAGTGCGGTCTGAAGGAAACGGTGGTGTTCGCCGACAAGCTGCTGCAGAACGGCTTCCGTCTGGCCACCCGCGCCGGTATTTCGATTGCCGTGGACGACATGCTGGTGCCCAAGGAAAAGCACGGCATCATCGAACGTGCTGAAACCGAGGTGAAGGAAATCGCCCAGCAGTACGCATCGGGCTTGGTGACCGCCGGCGAGCGCTACAACAAGGTGGTTGACATCTGGGGCAAGGCCGGTGACGAAGTCTCCAAGGTCATGATGGCCCAGCTGGCCAAACAGAAGACCACCGACCGTGACGGCAACGAAGTGGACCAGGAGTCGTTCAACTCCATCTACATGATGGCTGACTCGGGTGCGCGGGGTTCTGCTGCCCAGATCCGCCAGTTGGCCGGTATGCGGGGCCTGATGGCCAAGCCTGACGGCTCGATTATCGAGACACCCATCACGGCCAACTTCCGCGAAGGCCTGAACGTGTTGCAGTACTTCATTTCCACGCACGGCGCTCGCAAGGGCTTAGCCGACACGGCGTTGAAGACCGCCAACTCGGGTTACCTGACACGCCGTCTGGTCGATGTGACGCAGGATCTGGTCGTGAACGAAGACGACTGCGGCACCAGCAACGGTACGCTGATGCGCGCCATCGTCGAAGGCGGTGAAGTGATCGAATCACTGCGCGACCGCATTCTGGGTCGCACCACGGCAGAAGAAGTGCTGCACCCCGAAACCCGCGCCGTGTTGGTGCCCGCCGGCGAAATGCTGGACGAAGACACCATCGAAGAACTGGAAGCCGCCGGCGTGGACGAAGTTAAAGTTCGCACCGCACTGACCTGCGAAACCCGTTTCGGTATCTGTGCCAAGTGCTACGGTCGCGATCTGGGTCGTGGCGGTCTGGTGAACATGGGCGAAGCGGTGGGTGTGATTGCTGCACAGTCCATCGGCGAACCCGGCACGCAGCTGACCATGCGCACATTCCACATCGGTGGTGCGGCTTCGCGTGCGGCCATTGCGTCCAGTGTGGAAGCCAAGTCCAGCGGTGCCATCGGCTTCAACGCCACCATGCGTTACGTCAGTAACAGCAAGGGCGAACTGGTGGTGATTGCCCGTTCGGGCGAAATCGTCATCCATGACGACCTGGGCCGCGAGCGCGAGCGCCACAAAGTGCCTTACGGTGCGACCTTGTCGGTCAAGCCCGACCAGCAGATCAAGGCTGGCACCATCCTGGCCAACTGGGATCCGCTGACCCGCCCCATCATCACCGAATTCGCCGGTCAGGTGAAGTTCGAGAACGTGGAAGAAGGCCTGACGGTTGCCAAGCAGGTGGACGATGTGACCGGCTTGTCAACGCTGGTGGTCATCGACCCCAAGCGCCGTGGTGCTGCCAAAGTGGTGCGTCCCCAGGTCAAACTGATCGACGCCACAGGCAACGAAGTGAAGATTCCCGGTACCGACCACTCGGTGACCATCGGCTTCCAGGTCGGTGCGTTGCTGCAAGTGCGTGACGGTCAGGACGTGGGCCCCGGCGAAGTGCTGGCGCGTATCCCGATCGAAGGCCAGAAAACCCGAGACATCACCGGCGGTCTGCCGCGTGTGGCCGAGCTGTTCGAAGCCCGTTCGCCCAAGGACAAAGGCATCCTGGCCGAGATGACCGGTACCGTGTCGTTCGGCAAAGAGACCAAAGGCAAGGTTCGTCTGCAGATCACCGACCCTGACGGCAAGGTTTGGGAAGAGCTGATCCCCAAGGAAAAGAACATCCTGGTGCACGAAGGCCAGGTGGTCAACAAGGGCGAGAGCATCGTCGACGGCCCTGCCGACCCGCAGGACATCCTGCGCCTGCTGGGCATGGAAGAGCTGGCACGCTACATCGTGGACGAGGTGCAGGACGTGTACCGACTCCAGGGCGTGAAGATCAACGACAAGCACATCGAGGTGATCGTTCGCCAGATGCTGCGCCGCGTGATCGTCGAGAACGTGGGCGACTCCAGCTACATCGCGGGTGAGCAGGTCGAGCGCAGCGAAATCCTCAACACCAACGATGCGCTGCGTGCCGAGGGCAAACTGCCAGCGACCTACAGCAACGTGTTGCTGGGTATCACCAAGGCGTCGCTGTCGACCGATTCGTTCATCTCTGCAGCATCGTTCCAGGAAACCACTCGCGTGTTGACCGAGGCGGCCATCATGGGCAAGCGCGACGAGTTGCGGGGTCTGAAGGAGAACGTGATCGTGGGTCGCCTGATCCCTGCCGGTACCGGTATGGCCTATCACGACGCGCGCAAAGTCAAGGAAAAGATGGACGACGACGAGCGCCGTGCCATTGCCGAGGCCGATGCCGCCCAACTGGCAGCCGATCAGGCTGACCACGCCAGCGAAGGTGCTGCAGCCGAGTAATCGCCTGCTTCAAAAATAAGAGCGCTTGCTGTTTGTTAATCAAGCGGCAGGCGCTTTTTTATGCCGAATCGCGGGGCGATGTCTGTCGCCGCAATGCCGTGTGCGTTTGCGTGCAGCGGTCGGTTCGGGTCACGGCGGTCAGCGTGGCTTGGGTGCGGGGTTGCATGCACAGGCTGCATGGCTTGGAGTCACCCGACTCGGGCGGATGCTGGCCAAACGGCGCATGGCCGATGCCCGCCATGCAAAGCCTGGCAATGGTTCAGCGGATGGCGTCTGAGTCGCCCTTGGCTGCCTGGCGTTTGCGCCACCACCGGTAACCCAGGATGGCTGCGCCCACGCCCAGCAGCGTGAAGATGCCGTACTGGAAGCGGTGCAGGATGCTGAACATCCAATCGAAATTGCGCGCCCCGAAGTAGCCCAGGTACACCCAGATCGGCACGCTGATGAGGGCCGCCACGCCGTCCATGAGAAACCAGGTCGGGTAGCTGACCCGCTTGGACATGCCGGCGGTAAAAAAAACGGGTGTGCGCAGACCCGGCAGAAACCGGGCAACGAACATCACCCAGCGCCCGTATTTGTGGAACGTTTCCTGCGCGGCATGAAAGCGCGCAGGCGTGATCACGCGCTGAACCGTTTTGAACTGCATGACGCGCTCACCTTTGAACCGTCCGACCGTGAAGACCAGTCCGTCACCGACCAGCACACCGGCCATGCCCACGGCGAACATGGTGTGGACGTCCGCATAGCCCAGCCCGGCAATCACGCCACCGGTGACCAGTGTCACGTCCTCCGGGACAGGCACGCCAAAGCCGCAAATCAGCAGCATGGTGAACACTGCGATGTAGCCGTATTCGGTGAAGATGGGCAGCAGTGCGTTGAATACTTCCATGGTCTCTTGTTGTGTGTGGGTGGCACGTCCGCTGCGGGAGAACTGGTCGGGCCACGCAAGCGCCCGCTCAGCCCGCCTTTATAGCAGCATCGTCGGGGTGTGTGGCGCGGCCGGTCTGGCACACTCGCGGCTTCATTTGTCTGCGCATCCTGACCATGCCACGTCCCATCCGCGCCACCGTTCACCTCGATGCCCTGTCCCACAACCTGTCGCGTGCCCGCCTGGCGGCGGGTGACGCCAAAGTGTGGGCTGTGGTCAAGGCCAATGCCTACGGACATGGCATCGAGCGGGTGTTCGAAGCCATGCGAGCCGCCGATGGCTTTGCGTTGCTGGATTTGTCCGAGGCGCAACGGGTCAGGGCGCTGGGCTGGCGTGGCCCCATCCTGTTGCTGGAGGGCGCTTTTGAGCTCCGCGACCTGGAACTGTGCTCCCGTCTGGATCTGTGGCACGTGGTGCACTGTGACGAGCAGATCGACATGCTGGCCACCCACAAAACACAGGTGCCGCACCGTGTGTTTCTGAAAATGAACTCGGGCATGAACCGCCTGGGTTTCCGGCCCGATGTCTTCCGTGCGGCATGGACGCGACTGAATGCCTTGCCGCAGGTTGACGAGATCAGCCTGATGACCCACTTCAGCGATGCGGACGGCCAGCGGCAGGGCCGCAGCGGCATCGAGCACCAGGTGGAGGTGTTCTTGCGCACCACGCATGACCTGTCGGGCGAGCGCAGCCTGTGCAACAGCGCGGCCACGCTGCGCCATGCCGCACAGCCGTTCGGGCATGCGGGCGCACTGGCAGCTGACTGGGTGCGACCGGGCATCGCGGTATATGGCAGTGCCCCGGATCATCCAGAACACACATCCACCCAGTGGCAACTGCGGCCGGCCATGACCCTGTCCAGCAAGCTCATCGCCACCCAAACGCTCGCGGCGGGTGACACTGTGGGGTATGGGTCCACCTACCAGGCCACAGGGCCCCAGCGCATTGGTGTGGTGGCCTGTGGCTATGCCGATGGTTACCCGCGTCACGCGCCTGGTGGGCCGTCGGTGGGCGCGCCGGTGCTGGTGGAAGGGGTGCGGACGCGCTTGGTGGGCCGCGTCAGCATGGACATGCTGACGGTGGACCTCGACCCAGTGGACCGGGCGCGCGCCGAAAACGGCCTGCCCCTGGTCGGCATCGGCGCAGAGGTGGTGCTGTGGGGCACCAGCCACACGGGTGCGGTGCTGCCGATCGACGAAGTGGCGCAGGCGGCGGGCACCATTTCGTATGAATTGATGTGCGCGGTGGCCGCGCGCGTGAACTTCGAATAAAAATTGGCTCTAGCGCTTTTTTTGAAAAGCGCTATCAGCTATTGTTTTAGTGTCGCTGGGTGTTCGCCTGACCCCCGGGACAGGGTGGACGCCGAATGACCTTGTTGGCACTCGACTGTTGTACTCTGGGGGGTATATTGGTATACTCGCGACCATCATGGGAACAAAGCGCATGAAACAAGCCATTCAACACACATCCTTGACAGGAGCCCGCCACGCCGCTGCATGGGGCCTGGTCATCGCAGCCTGGCTGCCGTGGGCAGCGCAGGCCCAGTCGCCAGACGTGCCGGTGGGTGTGGTGGCCGTCCAGCAGGTGTCGCAGGGTTTTGAGCTCGAGGGTGTGTTGCAAGCTGCGCGGCAGAGCACCCTGTCGGTGCAGGTCAGTGGCCGCATCACCCAGTGGGCAGTGAAGGCGGGCGACCGCGTCAAAGCGGGGCAGGTGCTGGCCGTGGTCGACGATCGGGTGTCGCAGGCCGGTGTGCATCAGGCGCAGGCGCAGGTCGCGCAGGCAGACGCCCAACTGGTGCAGGCTCGCGCGCACCACGCCCGCACACAGGAATTGCATGCCAAGGGGTTTGTCAGCAAGGCGGCTCTGGACGTGGCCGATTCACAGCTCAAGGCTGCCCAGGCCGGTGCCAGCGGTGCCCAGGCCGGGCAGACGCAGTCGCAGGTGACGCAAGGCTTCACCCGCCTGACGGCACCTTATGACGGCTGGGTGCTGGCAACACACGCCGAGGCCGGCGATGTGGCCATGCCCGGAGCACCGCTGCTCACGGTTTATGCCCCTCAGCCGCTGCGGGCGGTCGTGCACGTGCCTGCCACACGCCAGCGGCAGGCTGCACAGGCCAAGCAGGTCGAGGTCGGTCTGCCCGACGGCAGCTGGGTCCGGCCCGCCGCCCAGACGACCGTGCCAGCGGCCGACCCGGTATCCCAGACCGTGGAGTGGCGTCTCGATCTGCCCGCTGCCGTCGCCGCCAACTGGGTGCCCGGCCAGCAGGTGCAGGTCCGTTTTGCATCCGGCGCGGCCGAGCGTCTCACGGTGCCCGCGCAGGCAGTTTTTCGCCGTGGCGAGTTGAGTGCGGTGTACGTGCTGCGCACCGATGCCAGTGTTCCATCGGCGCAGGCCACCCAGAGTGGGTTTGTGCTGCGGGCGGTGCGGGTAGGGGCCCGCCACGGCGCTGCGGGCTATGAAGTGCTGGCAGGGCTGGCTTCCGGCGACCGCGTGGCGCTGGAGCCCTTGCGTGCCGGTCTGGCCGGGGCACGGCCTGCAGCCGTGAAGCCTTGAACCAGCGAGGCAGCAACGTGCAACACCCCACTTCACACGCTCATTCGGCCGAAAGCGCCTCGTCGTCTGTCGGCGCAACGCCTGGCATGGCCGAGGCGGGTGCAGCGCCTTCGGGCTCATCCATGCCGCATCCGGCCGAGGCAGGCATGGGCCTGTCCGGCCGCATCGCGGCGCGGTTCCAGGCCAATGCCATCACGCCGCTGCTGGCCATTGTCGCCTTGCTGCTCGGCCTGTTTGCCGTGCTGGTCACACCCCGCGAGGAAGAGCCTCAGATCAACGTGACCATGGCCAACGTCATCATCCCGTTCCCCGGTGCGTCTAGTGCCGATGTGGAGAAGATGGTGGCCTCGCCCGCCGAACAGGTGCTGTCACAGATTCAGGGCATCGAGCACACCTATGCGGTCTCTCGCCCCGGCGTGGCGGTGCTGACCGTTCAGTTCCAGGTGGGGGTGCCGCGTACCGAAGCGCTGGTGCGCTTGCATGACGTGCTCAACGCCAACAAAGACTGGCTGCCGCCGGGTCTGGGGGTGATGGAGCCCATCGTCAAGCCCAAAGGGATCGACGACGTCCCGGTGCTGGCCGTCACCCTGTGGAGCCGCGAGCAGCTGGCAGCCGAGGAGTTGGAGCGCGTGGCCCGCAGCGTCGAGGCGGACCTGAAGCGCGTCAAAGGCACGCGCGAGGTGCAGACCATCGGTGGTCCCGGTCGGGCCGTGCATGTCTGGCTCGACCCGTCCCGCATGCGTGAGCGTGGTGTCAGTGCTCAGCAACTGCAGCAGGCCGTTGCCTCGGCCAACCTGGGTCTGCCATCAGGCTCCGTGGCCGATCGCAGTGCAGGTGGCCCCGGCATGCTGACGGTGGAAACCGGCGAGTTCCTGCAGTCTGCCGACGAGGTGGGCGACATCGTGGTGGCGGTCAGCAAAGGGCGGCCGGTCTACCTGCGTGAAGTCGCCCGCGTGGAGGCCGGTGCGGCGCAACCGCAGCGCTATGTCTGGTTCACGCCGGGAGCCGCGTTGGGTGGTCAGGCTGCTTCCGCGCCCGTGGATGCCGCTGCCGGTCAGGTTTTCCCGGCCGTGACCTTGCAGTTGACAAAAAAGCCCGGCGAAAACGCGGTGGACGTGGCGCGCGCCGCCCGTGCGCGGGTGGACGAACTGAAGAACACCCTCATCCCCGACGGTGTGCAGGTCAGCATCACCCGTGACTATGGTGAAACCGCCGCCGAGAAGGCCAACAAGCTCATCCAGAAACTGGCATTCGCGACCGCAAGCGTCATCATCCTGGTGGGGTTTGCCTTGGGCAAACGCGAGGCGGTGATCGTAGGCGGGGCGGTCATCCTGACGCTCACGGCCACGCTGTTTGCGTCGTGGGCGTGGGGTTTCACGCTCAACCGCGTGAGCTTGTTTGCACTCATTTTCTCCATCGGTATCTTGGTGGACGACGCCATTGTGGTGGTGGAAAACATCCACCGCCATCGACAGCTCACGCCCGACCTGCCATTGGCCACCATCATTCCCCGTGCGGTGGACGAAGTGGGGGGGCCAACCATCCTGGCCACGCTGACGGTGATCGCCGCCTTGCTGCCCATGGCGTTCGTCAGCGGCCTGATGGGGCCGTACATGAGCCCCATCCCCATCAACTCCAGCATGGGCATGGCGCTGTCGCTGGCCATTGCTTTTACGGTGACACCCTGGCTGGCGCTCAAGCTCATGCCTGCCCATGCACACCACGCAGCGCATGGCCCCAGCCGCGTCACGCGGGGGCTGCAGGCCTTTTTCGACCGCACACTGGCACCGCTGCTGGCCAGCGCTGCCAAGCGCTGGTTGTTGCTGGCAGGCATTCTGGCGGCCTTGCTGCTGTCGGTAGGGTTGACGGTGGTACAGGCCGTCGTGATGAAGATGCTGCCGTTTGACAACAAGAGCGAATTCCAGGTGGTGGTGGACATGCCCGCCGGTACCCCGCTGGAAAACACCGCTGCGGCCCTGCAGGACATGGCGGCCTTCCTGGCGAAGGCCCCCGAGGTCACCGACATCCAGGGGTATGCGGGCACGGCCAGCCCCATCACGTTCAACGGTCTGGTGCGCCAGTATTACCTGCGGGCCGAGGCCGAAAGTGGCGACCTGCAGGTCAACCTGGTAGACAAGTCCCGCCGCAAAGAGCAGAGCCACGCCATTGCCCAGCGCCTGCGCCCCGAGCTGGAGCGCATTGCACAGGCGCACGGTGCACGGGTGAAGGTCGTGGAAGTGCCGCCCGGCCCGCCAGTGATGGCGCCCATCGTGGCCGAGGTGTACGGGCCCGATGCCGCCGGTCGTGACGAACTGGCTCGCCGCCTGGCCCAGGCCTTTGCCGCCACGCCTGACATCGTGGGGGTGGACACCACGTTGAAGGACAACGCCCCCCGCGTGTTCCTGCGTGTCAACCGCACGCGGGCCGAGGCGCTGGGCATTCCGGTGGCTGCCATTTCGCAGACGGTGTATGCCGCCCTGTCGGGCAGCGATGCCACCTACCTGCACGACGGCCACAGCAAGTTTGCCGTGCCGGTGCGTCTGCAATTGCCGCGCGAGGCGCAAGTGGGCCTGGACAGTGTGCTGGCCCTGCCCATGAAGGCGGCCAACGGCAGCATGGTGCCGCTGTCCGAACTGGTCCGGCTGGAGCGTGGTGTCATCGACATGCCCCGCTATTCCAAGAACCTGTTGCCTGTGACCTACGTGGTGGGCGACATGGCCGGGCGGCTCGACTCGCCGCTGTACGGCCTGGCCGATATCCGTTCACGCCTGCAAGCCGCCGCGCTGCCTGGTACCGGTGAGCTGGCCGAATACTGGATCCGCCAGCCCTCCGACCCTTACCGGCAGTACGCCGTCAAGTGGGACGGCGAATGGCAGATCACCTACGACACCTTCCGCGACATGGGTGCCGCCTATGGGGTGGGCCTGATCCTGATTTACCTGCTGGTGGTGGCGCAGTTCAAGAGCTATGTCACGCCACTGGTCATCATGGCCCCCATTCCGCTGACCATCATCGGTGTCATGCCCGGCCATGCCTTGCTGGGGGCCCAGTTCACCGCCACCAGCATGATCGGCATGATCGCGCTGGCTGGCATCATCGTCCGCAACTCCATCCTGCTGGTGGACTTCATCGACCTGGAAACCGCCCGTGGCGTGCCGTTTGCCCAGGCCGTGGTGCAGTCGGCGGTGGTGCGTGCACAGCCGATTGCCCTCACCGCGCTGGCCGCCATGATGGGCGCATTCTTCATCCTGGACGACCCCATCTTCAACGGGCTGGCCGTTTCGCTGATTTTCGGTATTGCCGTGTCCACGCTGCTGACGCTGGTGGTCATTCCCGTGCTGTATTACGCGGTGTACCGCAAGAAATTTGAGCAAAAAAGTGCTCTGCCGCTTTGATGGTGTCGTTTGTTGCTATTTGTTTTTTAAAGGAGTTTGAATCATGACCGTTGAACGTTACATCCGCGTGATTGCCGGTTTGTTCATCATGGTGTCGCTGGCACTGGGGGTGGAGGGCAGCCCGCTGTTCGTCAGCAAGTGGTTCCTGGCCATGACGGCCTTTGTGGGTGCCAACCTTTTCCAGTTCGGTTTCACCAATTTCTGCCCGCTGTGTACCATCCTCGCCAAGCTGGGCGTGCCGGGAGGGGCCGACAGCTGTGGGGCGGGCAAGGCTTGCGCGACACCCAGGTAAAACTGCCCTGACCACCCCAGCCCACCGGAAGACACCTGCACCATGAAGCATGCTCAGCCCCTGAAATTCCTCGCACCCGGTTGGTTCTCGGTGGTCATGGGCCTCACGGGGCTGGCCCTGGCCTGGCGCGGCGCAGAGGCCGTGTTCGGGGACACGGCTGCGGGCGTGTCGCTGGTGCTGGGTGCGTTCGCAGCATTGACCTTGCTTGTCTTGCTGGCGTTGTCGGTGGTGCGTGCGCAGCGCTACCCGGCGGCACTGGCCGAAGACTTGCGGCACCCGGTGCGCCACGCGTTTGTGGCAACGGTGCCTGTCGGCCTGCTGCTGCTCAGTGCATGGCTGGTGTCACTCGGGCTGACCGATGGTTGGGTCACTGCGGTGTGGACGCTCGGTGCGTTGGCACAGGTGTGGGTCACGGTGTGGGTGCTCAAACGCTGGCTGGTGCCCACGCCCATGCTGCCGCCGGTCAGTGCGCCCGCTGGCTTGCAGTCCCTGATCGACGGTGCACAGCTGTCGGCACCGGTGGCCAAACCCGCTACAGCGCCACCGGCCTTCTGGCCCGTGGTCACACCGGTGCTGCTGATCCCGGTGGTGGGCAATGTGTTGGCACCCATGGCCGGTGTGCCGCTGGGGCATGGCGTGTGGGCCATGGCCCAGTTCGGTATCGGTGTGGTGCTGTGGCCGGTGGTGCTGGCCTTGCTGTTCGTGCGGCGCGCGGCGCAGGGCGCACTCCCTGACCGCCTGCTGCCAACCTGGTTCATCGCAGTCGCGCCGCCGTCGGTCATCGGCCTGGTGTGGGTGCAAAGCCAGGCTCCTGTGGCGTGGGTGGCGGGTGCCTGGGGCGTGGCCGCGTTTTTTTTGCTGCTGGTGGGTACGCTGGCGCGTCAGATCGTGGCCCAACCGTTCTCGCTGCCGTTCTGGGGCCTGTCTTTCCCGCTGGCCGCGTTCACTTCGCTCACCCTGCACCTGGCCAGGTTGTCGGGCTCGTCGGGTGTGCAGATGCTGGGCACCCTGATGCTGGCGCTGACCTCGCTGGTGGTGTGCGGCCTCTGTCTGGCCACGGTGAGGGGGCTGCGCGAGGGCAGCTTGCTGGCCCCGGAGCCAGTGGCCGCCATCGTGCCAGCCGGTCAATGATATTTTTGGCTTCCAGCGTTTGATGGGTGGCATTGGTTGCTATTGTTTTGATCAGGTGTTTTTCTTCTCAGCTGGCTTGCGTGAGGCATGAAACAGTCTGATGCCTCCCCGGCCATGTTGGTCATCCTGTGCGGGGTGGTGGCCGCATTGCATGTAGGCAAGCTGCCGCCTGCCATTCCCCTGCTGCAGGCGCAGCTGGGGGTGACGCTGGTGCAGGCCGGTTTTCTGCTGTCGCTCGTGCAGCTGGCCGGTATGCTGGCAGGCGTGCTGGTCGGGCTGGTGGCAGACGGGTTTGGCCTGCGGTGCAGCATGTTGTGGGGCCTGGCGGTGTTGGCTGTGTCGAGCGCCCTCGGGGCTTGGGTGAGCCACCCCGTTGAATTGCTGGCCCTGCGCGCCTGCGAGGGCTTGGGTGTGCTGATGGTGGCCTTGCCCGCACCGAGCCTGATCCGCCAGTGCGTGCCACCGGCCAGCCTGGCCCGGTTCCTGGGCATGTGGGGTGCCTACATGCCCACCGGCACCGCACTGGCTTTGTTGCTGGGGCCGTGGGTGCTGGGCAGCATGGGTTGGGTCGGGTGGTCATGGCTGATGGCTGCTGCCACCTCGGCCGTGTGGGTGCTGGCGAGTCGGGGTTTGCCCATGGTGGCGGGTTCAATCCCTGTACAGGCTGGGGCAGGACAAGGCTCCAATCACCCTCCTGAGCCAGCGCGCCCACCGAAACCGATTGCCGACCTTTGGCGGTCACACGGTGACCGGTTGTTTCAAACGCTGTCAGCTGCCGGCCCCTGGGTGGTGGCGCTGGCATTTGCAATGTATTCCAGCCAATGGCTGGCCGTGGTGGGTTTCCTGCCTTCGGTGTACGCGGAGGCGGGGGTGTCGGGGCAGCTGGCCGGGGTGCTGACGGCTGCGGTGTGCGCGGCCAACATCCTGGGCAATGTCGCTGCCGGTCGCCTGCTGCACAAAGGTGTGTCGGCGCGTACGGTGCTCACGGTGGGTTTCGTGACCATGGGGGTGATGGCCTGGCTCGCGTTTCATCCGGTCGTGGCCACGCTGCCGGGCGGGCAATTTGTGTTCGTGTGGCTGTTTTCGGCGGTGGGCGGTGTGGTGCCGGGCACGCTGTTTTCGCTGGCGGTGGCGCTGGCACCGTCACAGCAAACGGTCTCCACCACGGTCGGCTGGGTGCAGCAGTGCTCGTCTGCCGGGCAGTTCGCCGGTCCGCCGCTGGTGGCATGGGTGGCCGCGCAGCAAGGGGGGTGGCAGCACACGTGGGTGGTGACCGGCGTGGCGGCCGTGATCGGCCTGATGCTGGTGCGCAGCTTGCCGACCGGGCATCGCATGCAGCGGTGATGCCGACGGCATGCATGGCGAGCGCATTTCCGAGTGACGCGGTGACGATGTGACGGGACACAGGCGCGGGATGCGGTGTAATCTGAACCGAGGGGACACAGCCACATGACTGATCTGACATTCGACACCATCATCATCGGCGCGGGCACGGCAGGTTGCCTGCTTGCCAACCGCATCTCGGCCGATGCATCGCGCAAGGTGCTGCTCATCGAGGCGGGGCGCAAGGATGACTACCACTGGATACACATCCCGGTCGGCTACCTGTACTGCATCGGCAATCCCCGAACCGACTGGCTGTACAAGACCGAACCCGATGCGGGGCTGAATGGCCGCAGCCTGCGCTACCCGCGCGGCAAAACCCTGGGTGGGTGCTCCAGCATCAACGGCATGATCTACATGCGGGGCCAGGCGCGTGACTACGACCAGTGGGCGCAGCTGACCGGTGACGACAGCTGGACGTGGGACAACAGCCTGCCTTTTTTCAGACTGCATGAAGACCACCACGGTGGCGCAAGTGACTGGCATGGCGCGAAAGGCACAGCTTCGCCGTTGCTGCTGGGCGACGAGTCCACCTATGGCAAGGTCATGCGCCACCGTCAGGCGGGCGGAGAGTGGCGCGTCGAGCGTCAGCGTTTGCGCTGGGATGTGTTGGATGCCTTTGCGCTGGCCGCGCAGCAGGCAGGCATACCGGCCACTGAGGACTTCAACCGTGGCAGCAACGAAGGTGTGGGTTACTTCGAGGTGAACCAGAAGGCAGGCTGGCGCTGGAACACCGCCAAGGCGTTTTTGCGGCCCAAATGTTACGGGCGTCCCAACTTTGAGTTGTGGACGTCTGCCCAGGTCAGCCAATTGGTGCTGGAAACGCAGGCCGATGGCAGCCAGCGCTGCACCGGCGTGCAGGTCTGGACGGGTCAGGAAATGGTGAGTGCGCATGCCACCCGTGAGGTGGTGCTGAGTGCAGGGGCCATCGGCAGCCCGCAGATTCTGCAGCTGTCGGGCATCGGTCCGGGGGCACTGCTGCGGTCACATGGAGTTGACGTGAAGGTGGATCTGCCCGGTGTCGGTCAGAACCTGCAGGACCATCTGCAGATCCGCAGTGTGTACAAGGTGCAAGGGGTGCAGACGCTCAACACCCTGGCCAACTCGCTGTTGGGCAAGGCGCGCATCGGCCTGGAATACGCGTTCAGGCAGTCAGGCCCCATGAGCATGGCCCCGAGTCAGCTGGGGGCCTTCACGCGCAGCGACCCCTCACAGCCCTGGCCCAATGTGGAATACCACGTGCAACCCCTCAGCCTGGAGGCCTTCGGCGAGCCGCTGCACCCGTTCCCGGCCATCACCGCCAGCGTGTGCAACCTCAACCCGACCAGCCGGGGGTCGGTGTCCATCCGCTCGCCCAGGTTCGAGGATGCCCCGGCCATCGCTCCCAACTACCTGTCTACCCAAGCCGACCAGCGGGTGGCGGCAGACAGCTTGCGGTTGACCCGGCGCATTGCCGCCCAGCCCGCGCTGGCCGCCTATTCGCCCGAGGAATTCAAGCCTGGTGTCCAGTACCAGACCGATGATGATCTGGTGCGGCTGGCCGGCGACATCGCCACCACCATCTTCCATCCGGTGGGCACCACGGCCATGGGCAAGGTGGGTGACCCGCAGGCGGTGCTGGACTCGCACATGCGGGTGCTGGACGGTCGCGGCGGGCGCATCGCGGGCTTGCGGGTGGTCGATGCGGGGGCCATGCCCACCATCACCAGCGGCAACACCAACAGCCCGACCCTGATGATGGCCGAGCAGGCCGCGCGCTGGATGATGCGGGGAGACTGACAATCGGTGTCCGAAGCTCAAGCTGCACTGACCGTGCGTCGGCCGGTTGGGTAGGCCGGTTTGGTAGGCCGATGCGGCAACCGCATCCGAGGGAAAGCACCAATGGATGCGCGGCTGGCCAGCCCTTACATTACGGCCACTGTTTGCGGCTGACCTCAGTGGGTGAGCTGGCAAACCCTAAGGGCCGAGGAGACAACTTTCGCCTTCGCCAGCAACCGACAGCTCGCCAGAAGCTGTTTGCTGGCACCCCCAAACGCCGGTGACACCGGCGTTTTTTTCGACTGCGCATTTGTATACCATCGCCCCGATGGAACTTGTGTTTGCAGCGTTGGCCTCATTGCTGGCCGGGTTTGTCGATGCCATCGTCGGCGGAGGTGGCCTGATTCTTTTACCCGCCCTGTTTTCGGTGTTTCCGGCTGCGCCGCCTGCTACGGTGCTCGGCATCAACAAAGGCACGTCGATCTGGGGCACAGCAGTCGCCACCTGGCAGTACGCCCAGCGGGTGGACATGCCCTGGGCTGCGGTGTTGCCGGGCGCACTGTGCGCCTTGGTGGGGGCTTGGGGTGGTGCCTGGCTCGTGACGCAGGTTTCACCCGATGTGTTGCGGCAATTGCTGCCGGTGGCCCTGGTGGTGGTGTTCGTTTACACACTCTTGCGCAAAGACTTCGGACAGCAGCACGCACCCACGTACAGCGGCCGTCGCGAGGCGTGGGTCATGGGGGCCATCGGTTTGACCATCGGTTTTTACGATGGCTTTTTCGGCCCCGGCACAGGCAGTTTCTTTGTGTTTGTGCTCGTGCGCTGGCTGGGTTACGACTTCATGCATGCCAGTGCGTCGGCCAAGTTGCTCAACACCTCGTCCAACCTGGCGGCGCTCAGCCTGTTTGCATGGGGTGGCCACATCTGGTGGTCGGTGGTGGCCGTCACGGCAGTGGCCAATGTGCTCGGCAGCTTGCTGGGCGCACGGCTGGCCATGAAGCACGGCTCCGGTTTCGTCCGTGTCTTCTTCATGATCGTGGTGGCAGCGCTGATCGTGAAAACGGGTGTCGCCGCTTATTCCTGAGGCTGCACGGCCCGCGAGGGGTCGATGGTGATGATCTTGGTGGACGCGTCGTCGGTGGGTTCAGCGGGCGGAGCAGCGCCCGCCGCCTGTGCCGGTGGGGGCGGGGCGTTCGCGCCGGGAGAGCCGTTGGTGCCCGGCATGAACGCAGGCGAGGATGCGATGCTGCCCACCGTGGCAGATGCGGCGATCGGTGCCGGTGGCCAAGGCATCTCGCTGGCCTTGAGTGGCTTGCCGATCGGTGCGGCGGCAAGACCTTGTTGCACGGCCCGCATGTCGTCGTCATTGGGGTACTGGTCGAGCAGCACATAGTCGAACACCCGCCTCGCGATCGGCGCAGCATGTGCGGCACCAAAGCCAGCGTTCTCCACCACGATGGCCAGCGCCACCTGTGGCTTGTCGGCCGGCGCAAAAGCCACGTAGAGCGAGTGGTCGCGCTTGTGTTCTTCGAGTTTGCGGGCGTCGTATTTGTCTTTCTGGCCGATGGTGACGGCTTGGGCGGTCCCCGTTTTGCCTGCGCTGAGGTAGGGTGCGCCGGCAAACACCCGGGTTGACGTGCCTTCCTGTGTCACGCCGACCATGGCTTTGACGACCGCTTCCAGATGCGCTGGCTGCAGCCCCAGGTTCTCACCCGGCGGTCGCTCGATGGGGTGGCGGGTGCGGGTGATGGCGTCTTCGGTGGCCAGACCCAGGTGGGGGACATGCTTCACACCACGGTTGGCCAGAATGGCGGTGGCCTGCGCCAGTTGCAACATCGTGAAGCTGTTGTAACCCTGGCCGATACCCAGCGAAATGGTTTCGCCTGCATACCAACGCTGTTGTTCAGGCTTCTTGTAGGTGCGACGCTTCCATGCCTGGCTGGGTAGCACGCCTTTGACCTCGCCCTTCAGGTCCAGCCCGGTGAGCTGTCCGAAGTCAAAGGGCTTCATGAAGTCGTGGATCGCGTCCACCCCCAGGTCATTGGCCAGCACGTAGTAGTACACGTTGCTGGACTTGACGATGCTGCGGTACAGATCCACCGAGCCCAGGCCCGAGTCGCCATGGCTGCGGAAACGGTGGTCGCCGAACATCCAGTAGCCGGGGTCATGGGTGATGCTCTGGGGTGTGCGCTTGCCTGTCGCCAATGCGGCCAGCCCCATGAACGGTTTGTAGGTTGAACCCGGTGGGTAGGTGCCCCGCAAGGCGCGGTTGAGCAACGGTTTGTCGATGGACTCGTTCAGCATCTTCCAGTTGTCAACGTCGATGCCATCGACAAACAGGTTGGGGTCGAAGGTGGGTTTGCTCACGAAGGCCAGCACTTCGCCGTTGCGTGGGTCGAGTGCCACCAGCGCGCCGCGTCGCTGGCCGAACATGTCTTCCACCAGCTTCTGCAGCTTGATGTCCAGCGTCAGCATCACGGTGTTGCCAGGTGTGGCCGAGGTGCGGGCCAACGTGCGCACCGCACGGCCGCCCGCCGAGGTTTCGATCTGGTCGAAGCCGGCCTGGCCGTGCAGGTGTTGCTCGAAGCTTTGTTCAATGCCCAGTTTGCCAATGTATTCGGTGCCCCGATAGTTGGCGCGGTCCTCGTCGGGCCAGTCCTCCATCAGTGCTTTTTCGGCCCGGTTGATGCGGCCGATGTACCCCACCACATGACTGGCCACGTCTTCATACGGGTATTGCCTGAACAGCCGGGCCTTGATTTCAACGCCGGGAAAACGGAAGCGCATCGCGGTGAAGCGGGCCACCTCGGTATCCGTCAGGCGGGTGCGGATGGGCAATGAATCGAAATTGCGCGACTCGTCGCGCAGCCGTTTGAAGCGCTTGCGGTCTTTGGGTTGGATGTCGATGATCTGGGCGAGTTCGTCAATGACCGCTTCCACATCCCCGACCCTGGATGGCGTGATTTCAAGTGTGTAGGCAGAGTAGTTGGTGGCCAGTGCGATGCCATTGCGGTCCAGAATCAGTCCCCGGTGGGGAACGATGGGCAGCACGGCTGTGCGGTTGCTTTCGGCCTGTGCCCTCAAATCGTCGTGGCGGGTGACCTGCAGGTAATAGGCCCGTGCAGCAATCAGGCTGAAAGCCGCCAACACGCCCAGGGCCGCAATCCACACCCTGGCGCGAAAACGCGACAGGTCGGCTTCGACATCTCGCAGTGCCGTCACGTGTTGCCCCGTTCAGAGTGGCCGGTTGTCATCGGGGTCGTGCGCGCGCCGCTGGGGTGCCAGCAACAACACATTGGCCACGGGCCACAAGGCCGCTGTCAAGACCGGTGCGACCACCACTTCCCAGCCCGGGAATGTGTCACCCCAGAGCAGTCGTATGGTGATCACCAGTGTTTGTGCCACCGCAAACAGCGGCAACACGTGCACGGCCTGCGTCATGACGGGAAACCACAGCAGCCGGCGGTGAATCGACACCGCCAGAAAGCCAAGCACGGTGTAGGCCAGTGCATGCTGGCCCAGCAGCGCGGTCTGGTGCACATCCATGGCGAGTCCGAACATGAAGGCGGCACCCACACTGACACGCTGGGGTTGATGCACATTCCAGAACACCAACACCAGTGCCAGCAGGTCGGGCAGCCAGGCGGCGCGGCCCATGCCACCCATGTTGAACAGCATGTTGCCCATCAGCGCTGCCAGCAGGCTGCCCCAGATGAACCAGGGCCGCGCAGGCAGCAAGAGAGGTTGTCCGGGGCGCATGATCATGGCGACGGGTCCTGAGTGCTGCTGTGTCAGTGCTTGCCCGGTGCGAGCTTGCCCTTTTTGGGGGCAGTTGCCGGCGTCGCGATGGGTGGGGGCGGCTGGTCAATGCCTGCAGGCGGCAAGACCAGAACATGCAGGGCGCTGTGAACCTGTGCGCTGGGTTTGCACAGCACCCTTGCAAAGGCTGACTCGGCGCGGCGTTCGACATGGCTGACCACCGCGACCGGAAGCCCTGCGGGGTAAATGCCGTCAATGCCACTGGTGCTCAGGATGTCACCGGCCTGCACGTCGGCGTTGCCGGCCATGAAGCGCAATTCCAGATCGGTACCGCCCGGCTGGCCGTGGGCCACGCTGCGCACACCGGTGCGGGTGTTGAGCACAGGAATGGCCTGGTCACGGTCGGTCAGCAACGTCACCTCCGACACCAACGGGTGGGCGCGCGTCACCTGGCCCAGAACCCCCGCTTCATCCACCACAGGCGAGCCCGCTTCGATCCCGTGCGTCAGGCCTTTGTCGATGATGACTTTGCGGGTGTAAGGGTCGGCAGCGTCATACAGCACCTGTGCCGCCGTGCCTTGCAGTGCCAGCCGCTCACGCAGGTCCAGCAGTGAGCGCAGGCGGTTGTTTTCGATCATCAGTTCCTCGACCTGCGCCGCGCGGCCTGCTTGCAGTGCCAGCCGTGTCTGGGACGCCCGTTTGTCGGCCAGCGCAGCGTCGATGGAGGTGAGGTAGTTGTTCAGCCCGCCCACCGCCTGCACCGGTTGCATCACCAGCCATTGGGCCGGGTAGATCAGGGTCATCAGCACGGCACGCAGCGGTTTGACCAAGGTCAGGCGCGAGTCGGCCACCATCAGGAACAGGGCCAAAGCACTGAAGAACAACAGTTTGGACAGCGCCGACGGCCCCTGCTTGAAAAAGGGCGGGGGCGTGCGATCGAGCGTGCCTAAGGGCATGTGACGGTCTGAAAAGGCATTACGGCAACGCGCCGGGAGGCGTTGCCGACTTCAGGGGGCGACAATCAGGGGCGGGTGCGGAGTTGCGCCGCCGCATGCCGTCACTCCGACGTGAAAATGGTGCCCAGGCGCTCCATGCGCTCCAGCGCCATGCCACAGCCCCGCACCACGCAGGTCAGCGGCTCTTCAGCCACCAACACCGGCAGGCCGGTTTCTTCGGCCAGCAGGCGGTCCAGGTCACGCAGCAGTGCGCCGCCGCCGGTGAGCATCATGCCGCGCTCGGCAATGTCTGCGCCCAGTTCGGGTGGGGTGTGTTCCAGCGCCGTTTTCACGGCCGACACGATGTTGTTCAGCGGATCGGTCAGTGCTTCCAGGATTTCGTTGGACGAAATGGTGAAGCTGCGTGGCACGCCTTCCGACAGGTTGCGTCCCTTGACTTCCATCTCTTTCACTTCGGAGCCCGGGAAGGCCGAGCCGATCTGCTTCTTGATGGCTTCTGCGGTGGGCTCGCCGATCAGCATGCCGTAGTTGCGGCGGATGTAGTTGATGATGG